>Ga0180932_1102_pt1 | contig 122764 bp, 129 predicted proteins | sample Deesub1362A_J573_FD_124189 | JGI IMG/M metagenome (GOLD analysis project Ga0180932, IMG submission 124189) | Archaeoglobus sp. JdFR-24
TCAAGAAAGAAAGCCTTTCCACCGGGTTTGAGGACTCTGCAAGCCTCTTTTAACCCGACTAATGGGTTCTCAACAGAACAAAAGACAAATGTTGAGAAAATATTTTGATAAAAATAGATCCTACCGGGGGTTTGATTGTCAGATCAGGTGCAGGCAGGTAATTAACTAAATCAAAATTTAAAGCCGGTCATACCTGAAAAAAGCACTACTACGGTTAAGGTTGATGATTTAGGAACGGGATAATCTCCATATCTCATTTTAAGTCTTGGAAACATTTTTTCAAGCATGTTAAGGCACGAAAACATACCATCCATTGTAATATCTTCTGGATCGCCGCCAAAGAGCAGAAGTGCACTTTTTGCCGTATTGAGGTCACATCTGGCACTCAGGTTTTTCTCAATTGCCTCTCTTACCATCTCAACCATTCTCCTCGATTTCTCTCCGATGACCTCGTCCTCTTTCCAGAACATAATTTTCTTAAGCCAGCTTTTGGAAATGCTAACACTCGAAACCCCGACTGTTGAAAGACCACCTTTGAAAAATGAATTGAAAACATCACTTGTATCGACCACAACCTCTCCGGATAGTCTCTTTTTCAAATCTATTTCTCCAGCCAGGGAAATTAGATTCATTGAGTTCAATATCATCCAGTCCATATTATCTCTCTCTTCAAACAGGAGCAAAAAATGAGAGTAATTTGCTAAAATTTTTAATCTCCTTCTTATCTCCTCAAAATTAATGCCTGAATCCAGTAGAGGAAGAATTACAAGAACAATAACAGGATCTTCAGACATTTCAAGCAGTTCGTCTCCGAGTTTTTTTGCAAGCTCAAAACCGTAGTCATCTTCAATATGGGTAATGAGTAGAAAAGCCTCAAAAAACTCATATTTGGAGAAAATGGTATTCAGGATGCTTCTTGCACTATCCCTGTCCTCATAATCCAGCCACACGTGAAATTTGTTTGTTTCAGGCAGTTTTAACCTCTTTAAATAAGACAACTCATGATGGAGTGAATAACATTTGAAAAGAGACACATTATTGATCTTTTTCCCCTTTTTAGCAAGAAGTTCCGAAATTCTGGATCCCTTTTTACCCAAGCCAATTGATAATAGCCTCATCCAAGCTAATGTTACATGTTTTCGTTAATTAATTTTGCTTTGTTATTGGTTCTATTGAGATATCTCTCAAGTCTGTTTTGACTGGAATGCGTATTAATTCTCCCCCTCTCGATTCTTGTTCTGATCTTCTGATTTAATCTGATTACAGATTTTTTATAATTAAATATTTTATTTTCCTGTATCTTATCAGGATTCTCTATTTTACCATTACTCTAACCCGGTGAAGATTAGAGTTACCGTTAACTTTTGGAATTTAATGTTCTCTCGAAATTATCAATAGACCCAAATTTTCTGATGATTCTGAGGTAAAAGTCATCGAGAATTCTACTGGATGCTCCCCAGACCAGCTCACCATCACACTCGTAATTTGGTCCCCAGTCTGCAACCCTTCTCGACTTTAAAACTCTGAAAAAATCGTCAATAAGGACTTTTTTCACTTCATATGGATCAGGGATTATATCGGATTTCTCAAAAACCCCGGCAACTGGGTGTATTTTAATTCGAAGCTCCATTACTTCTTTTGGGGTCAAATATCCAGCAACATCAATTCTGGATGAGTCAATTCCAAGCTCCTCTTCAACCTCCCTGAGGGCAGTCTCTACCGGAGCCTCAAGATGCTCTCTGATACCCCCGGGAAAGGCTATATGGCCTGCACTCCTCCTTACATTCTTGGAGCGCATAATCATAACAATTTTCAACCCGTCATCAATCATCAGAGGGACAAGAACTGCAGCCCCATACACCGTCAGATAGTGAAGATCTGTGTCAAGGATCTCTCTCAATAACTTTTTGACTGATTTAACGTTTATCAGCTAAATCACCCCAATCCGATTTTTTTCATAATTTTTAATCCTTATAATTTTTTATCAGCGAATCTCGTTATCACTTGTATTTTGAACTGCCCCTTTGCGTCTAATCATACTCGATAATATTTTGTTTATCAAATTACTCTGAAGGGAACAGGATTGAAACAGAGGATTGCTATGATCATCGTAAAAATTCCTGTGATAAATCTCTTTTTATCAATTGGGATTTCATCGTTGAGTGGTCGTGGGTGTCTCTGGAATGAGAATATCAGTGCAATCAAACCCCAGAACACCAGAATTGAGTCCCCAGTGCTGTAAACGAATGACAGAATCCATCCACCCATGATAAGGATAAAGGGGATTGATTTGGAAACGTATTCTGCTTTTTTCCCTATCATTGCCCTTACAATGTGCCCCCCATCGAGCTGACCCACGGGTAGGAGGTTGAAGAAGGTCACGAGCATCCCCACCCATCCTGCAAATGCGACCGGGTGTATGAATTCAGATTTTGCTCCCATCAGAAGGGCGATTGCATCAAAGAGCAGAGGTGTTCCAAGTTCGAGCATCTGACCCCTTTGAACGGGTGGCGTGAAGGGTATCGAGAGGCCTATGGCGGTGACAATTATTGAAGCAACAACTCCAACAAGAGGACCCGAAACTCCGACATCGAACAGTGCAGTCCTGTTTGGTATGTGGCCTTTATGTCTTATCACTGCCCCAAGAGTACCTATTATTGTTGGGAAGGGTATGAAATAGGGCAGGGTTGTTTTCATCCCCCACATCCGTGCAGCAACAAAGTGACCCATTTCATGACTGCCGAGAACAAACATTATTGCTATTGAAAACTTTAGACCCTCAAATATGTTAAAGTCAGGAGTGAAGGTCGCTCCGACCATGGTAGTACTTGCAATGGTTGCAATCAGCAGGATGAGGTTAATCCATCTTCTTTCTTTCTCTTCGACTCTCCTGAATTCCAGAACCATTTCACCATATCTGTAACCGAGTTCAACCTGATAAAATGGGATAAACTGCAAAAGATTTTTCTTAAAGAGTTCAATTGACTCGGGGCTTTTAGGATTAATATAGAATCTCCATCCATCTGGCAACCTCTCATCATAATAGATCTGAAAAACTTCCTCAACTCTCTCTCTGATATACCTTTCGTCAGGTATCCTATTTTTATTTCCATGTCTTTCGAGATTATTGAATTTGTTTGAATCAGATTTAAAGTTTATTCCCAATATATCAACACCCAATTGATTTAGACCGGCACCAAATTAAACGTTTTCGACTGAACTTATACCAGCTCTACATAGCATTCATCTCTGGCCACAACTCTCACCCTCTGACCACTCTCCAGAGATGAAATATCCACAGAATCAACAAGAGGTATCTCACTTATTATCGCTCCGACAGCTATAATCGGCTCTGTTTTTTCATTGATTATTGCAAGAGGAGCAGTTCCAGCTTTTTTCATTCTCAACAAAACGTAGGTTCCTACCGTGGATCCTCTTCCCGCCGGAAAGGCAAAGATCATGCCTGAGATATTCTTCCCATAAATATCGCTGTCTTGGGCGGTAACAACCCCACTTTCAGGATCGACATCGCCCAGGAATGAAAAGTTCTTTTTGCTTACAATCAACTCACCCTCAGCAGCACCTCTCGATATCGCTCTGCAGTACAATCTGCACTCCCTGGCTTTTTCTGATTTCATGTATAGATCTGGGAAGTTAAAAAATTTAAGTATTTTGAGCTAACTCTCTCGTCATTCTCATTTTGAAGCCCCTAATCTGAAAATAAAATCTTTAAGAGTGGTTTTCGGATTCAGGATAACAGGTACTGTTAATGGATAATATGTAGTTGGTGATGAGATCCAGAATTATCTTAAATCCTGAAAATTACAGTTTTCTCCCTGTTAAAATCTGGTCGATGGGCTGACACTTCCCCTGTTTCATGTTTTCTGGGATCATCTCAACAGACTCCATTTACAATCTTCCAGTTTTTTCCAAGAATTATTTGTATATCAGAGCTATCGTAATGTATCTCCTGAATTGAGTCTTTGAATCTGTGTTATCAAATTCATCACTTGGTTGGTTATATAATATAAAATCGTTTAAATTTTAAATTTAAAGGAAGCATTTGGCGATATCACTGCTGTAAAGGCACTCACTGCATGAGGGATAGTTTGTGTAGCAGTCTTCATTTTTCATTGTATACCAGCATCCTGAAACATGGGGGCAATCAGCACACCAGGGAAAATTGTTCATGTCTTCTCTTAACTTCTCGAATTCTCTGAGATTTGATATTATTTCGTCATACTCTTGTGTTTTAAAGCTTCCAGTGATGTAGGGTTCGATGGTCTTTTCATGGTTATTCACAACCTCAGTATGTTTGCTGGCAAGTTCCATACAGCTCGAAACACTCCCATCTACCTTTACGAATAAGCTATTTTTATAGGGGCAGACCCTGTTTTTAGAGTCCCCGAAGAATGCTGGTTTGAACAGCTCAATTCCGTAATCCTTTGCAACATCCGAAAGCTGTTCGAGAATTTTCTCGGCTTTGAAAGCAAATTTAACTCTATCTATGAAATCAATGAGGCTGGAAAGGTTAAGCTGATACCCCTCAGCATTAACTTCTTTCAGTATATCTTTATACCTTTTGAAGTTCTCACCACTCCCCTTCGCGCATTCTTGAATAACTCTAACAATAAAATCTTTTCTGAGATCCCCTACAATCTCAGCAACTCTTCTGCTCCCTTCAAAGTAAATGACCTTTTCGTAGATTTCCCAGTTCGGTGCAACAGCGTTTGATAATGAGACATCAGCTCCATGCTCTCCTGCAAACTCGACAAGAGATTTTAAATTATCAAAATTGTCTCTGGTAATCACAACCTCAAGCAAGCCTTTATCACCAATTTTTTTCAAATTTTCATTTATCTTTTGCAAATCCGCACCTTTTCTCGTGCTGTTTAGGACTCTTTCATCCACTGAATCGATAGAAATTCCAATCCTGTCAACGAATTCAACCACACTTCCGACGTCCATCAGGCCGTTAGTGCTCAGAGTGATTTTTCCATCCAACATTTTTACAATTTTCGGAATTTCTTTGTTCATCAGCGGCTCTCCAAATCCGTACAGCACGAATTCATCATCGCAATTTGAAACTTTTTCGACCACTTCCAGATCTACATTCCTCCCTTCTCTGACCACATCATTCCTGAAACAGTATTCACAGCTTAAATTACAGCTGGTCGTAACTTCAATTTGGATCATCTTAACACCTCAAACCTTTATTTTCAACATATTCAATCGTATTCAGACTGATACATTTTTAATCGCTGAACATCCATTGTCTGTTGAACATCCACTAAATTTTTTACATGTGTATTAAAGTTATTTCGTGGAAAAGAAATTCTGAGATTCTCTTCAAGATACTGGATACATGAGTATTAGCCAAAAAACTTAAATCGAATTGGATGGAGCTTGCTTTATGTCTCATGAAAAGGCGGTTTTGATTTTCAGTGGTGGAATCGACTCCTCAACGCTCCTTTTTTATTTAATTGATAGAGGTTACCACGTCAATGCCCTGACATTCGATTACGGTCAGAAACACTCAAAGGAAATCGAGCATGCTGAGAGGGTAGTGGAGTATGCGAAGAATATCGGCAGGTTAGATCACAGGATCGTTAATATCTCGTCAATTCATGATTTAATCTCCTCGGGGGCTTTAACAGGGATGTAGGATATACCAAAAGCCTTCTACACGGAAGAAACGCAGAGAACCACAATTGTGCCCAACAGAAATATGATATTCATCTCGATTGCTGCGGGATATGCTGTTAAAATTAAAGCCAGAGAGGTTTATTATGCTGCACATAAGAGTGATTACAGCATTTATCCTGACTGCAGGAATGAATTCGTCAAAGCAGTTGACACAGCTGTATATCTGGCGAATCTCTGGAATCCTGTTGAGGTCAAAGCTCCTTTTATTGAAATGACGAAGAAAGATGTTGTTGCACTTGGTTTGAAACTGGATGTTCCCTATCACCTCACATGGAGCTGTTATGAGGGGAGGCAAAATCCATGCCTGAGCTGTGGAACATGCCTGGAAAGAACAGAGGCCTTTTTGCTTAATGATTCCAGGGATCCGTTATTAAATGGTAGAGAGTGGGAGGAAGCGGTGAAGATATATTACAGGATGAAAGAAAATGTCGAAGAAAACCTCTGATCGCAATTTTCTGCTATTTCAAACAAAAAGATGTAAACTTAAAGTTTAAATTCCTGGAAGATAATTTAGCTGAGATGCTCGATATAATCATTGCAAGGCTGATGGCACTTGGGGCTGACTTGAGTTCAAGAAATGCTGTAAAAAAGGCACTGTCCTTTGTTGGGGAAAGTGATGAAATTGTCGATCAGATTTATGTTGCGGTTAAGAACAATGCCAGCATAGTGGATTTTGCCAGAACAGAGGCTGGTAAAAGGGCACTTTTTCTTCCACAGTGCCTGAGAGATGCTGAAAACTGCAGGGCGAAGCTGACAGAAACAGGTTATGTCTGTCAGAGGTGTGGTAGTTGTGTGATTAACGAATTGCTGGATTATGCCAAGTCGATTGGATACAAACATGTTTTTATCGTACCTGGAGGTAGCATGGTTTTCAAAATTTTAAAGGAGAATAACCCGGACAGAATCAAAGCTGTTGTTGGTGTTGCATGTTATCCTGAGCTTGGAGAGGCTATTGAAAGGTTATCCTTTTATGGCATCACACTGCAGGCAATCCCTCTTTTAAAGACTGGCTGCATAAACACGAAGGTTGATGTGGAAAAAGTCAAAAGAGTCTTGAGGGAAGGTATAAAATAGATGTAGTATAAGTAAGTTGTTAATAAGGTTTAGATTGCTTTAACAGAATACATTGGATTTCTTTTTATAACTAACTTTTTCTATAATTTGTGTTATTCTAATTAGACTTTCATAGAATCGAGCAAAAGGTCAAACAAACGGAAATATAAAATGAAAAAAATATCAGGGGCTAGGCTAGTACATGCCCATGCCACCCATGCCACCCATTCCGCCCATGCCTTCCATGCCTTCGCCTGTCTCTTTCTCCTTGCTGAGTCCCTTAGCAGCAATCACGTCATCGATTCTCAGTATCATGACTGCAACTTCGGTTGCGGATGCGATGGCCTGTGTCTTAACTCTGAGCGGTTCAATGACACCAAGTTCCTTCATGTTCTCGATTTTTCCAGTTTCGACGTTTACTCCTGCAAACTTATCTCCCTTTTCATGAGCTGACTTGAGCTCAACGAGCACGTCGATTGGATCAATACCTGCATTCTCTGCAAGGGTCTTCGGAATTATTTCAAGTGCTGTTGCAAACGCCTCCACTGCAAGCTGTTCTCTACCGCCGAGTGTTGGTGCCCATTCTCTAAGCTTCAGAGAAACCTCAATTTCTGGAGCTCCTCCACCAGCAAGCACTCTACCATCTTCAAGCGCGCACTCAACAACTCTGATTGCATCCTCAACACCTCTGGCGATCTCATCGACCACGTGCTCCGTTCCGCCTCTAACGAGAATTGTCACGGCCTTGGGGTTCTTGCATCCTGTAACGAATACCATTTTCTCATCGCCGATCTTTCTTTCCTCGACAACCTTGGCAAAACCAAGATCCTCTGGTTTAACATCTCTGAGTTCTGTGTGCACTTTTGCTCCTGTGGCCTTTGAAAGCTTCTCAATGTCACTCTTCTTGACTCTCCTTACTGCCAGAATTCCGTTTTTGGCAAGGTAGTACTGCGCGAGGTCATCAATCCCCTTCTGGCAAACGACTACATTTGCGCCCGCGTTTACAATCTTGTCCACCATTTCTTTGAGCATCTTCTCTTCCTGTTCGACGAACTTCTGAAGCATGTCGGGATCGGTAATCCTTATCTTTGCATCTGTCTCGGTTTCCTTGATTTCAAGAGCGCTGTCGAGCAGGAGAATCTTTGCATCCTCAATTTTCTTGGGCATTGCCGGGTGTACAACTTCTTTGTCGAGAACGACACCATCAATCAGCTCGGTCTCTTCAACACTTCCACCCTGTCTTTTCTCGATTTTAATATATTCGGCGTCAACATTAACCTTACCATTTACCTCTTCTGCAACTGTTTTTGCTGCATTTACTGCAATCTTGGCCAATCTATCGAGAGCAACCTCAGCACCCTTTCCAGTCATTGCTGTCATTGCGATCTTCTTTAGAATTTCTGTGTCATCGGTACTTATCGGGATGGCTAGTTCCTTCAGAATCTCGAGGGCTTTATCAGCTGCGAATCTATAACCGTTTGAGATTATTGCTGGATGAATCTCCTGTTCTAAAAGATCTTCTGCTCTTTTCAGGAATTCTCCTGCAAGAACAACAGCTGTTGTTGTACCATCTCCAACCTCATTATCCTGGGTTTTTGCAACCTCAATAACCATTTTTGCTGCTGGGTGTTCAACATCAATCTCTTTGAGAATCGTCACACCATCGTTTGTAATTACAACATCACCCAGACCATCAACAAGCATTTTATCCATACCTCTTGGCCCAAGAGTACTCCTCACCGACTCGGCGATCACTCTTGCAGCCATAATATTAAGCCTCTGGGCATCTCTACCAGTTGTCCTCTGAGTTCCTTCTCTCAAAATAAGTACAGGCTGACCCTGTAACGTTGCCATTATGCATCACCTCCAATTCTAATATGCATTTTTTTGCTGGATTTGTTGTTCTATATAAGTTTTTCGCTCTCTTATTGTTGTATGAAATTATTGAGTATCAGCCGCTATAGATAATGGAGATGGGCGTGATTTAAAGTTATGTTTATAAAAGTTATGTTTTTGTTTAAGCTACCATAAAGTAAAATAAGGGGAGTTAGAATGTTTAAATGCTTGAACTGTAGTGCTGTATACAAAATTAATATAATAAAAGAAACACAAAAAGCTACAGAACCTGAGATTGAGTTCTGCCCATTTTGCAGGATGGTATGCTGTTTGTACGATTGAATAAAAAGATAGATTCAGTAAAAAGGAGGTGAAAAAATAACTAAACAAGAGAAAAAATGGAAAAAGGCAACTATGATGGCCATTTTTATCGGTGCTATAAACCTACTCGTTTTATTCCTGGGAACGTTGAAATCTCATATTGCATGGTCAGTTGGTGGTGTGGGTGTAATTACCTTCCTGGGTATACTGATGCTTGTCAATTATCTGTCTAATTCTTCTGCTTTGGATAAAGGAGAGATGAGGAAGGCAATAGCAGGTTCATTTATTATTGTTTATTTTGCACTCGTGTCTCTGCTTACCTTTACACCTGAATTTTTTTCAGATACTGAACTGGCTAGGGCAATCATAGGGCATTTCACATATCTGGTCGGAATCATCATTGTATTTTACTTTGGATCCAGATCAGTTGAAGAGTATTTAAAAATTAAAGAGAAACATCAGAATTCAGGGGTAGAAGAAACCAAGGAAGGATAGTAGCTACTGCAGGCAGAAAGAGATAAATAAATCACCAGTTTATTCTCTGAATGAGGATTTAAGCAGTTTCACCCGATAAACCCAATTCACCTGTGATCGTTACCACCACCTGTCTCACTGACAAACGCTTAAATGAGGTTTTGTCTATGGTCAATTCACCCTCAAACGAAAAATCCATCGGATACTGGTCGGCAGTCTCCATTGGCGTTGGAGGCATGGTTGGTGGCGGAATATTTGCCGTACTTGGTCTTGCAGTACAGCTTGCGAATGGAGGAACTCCAGTAGCATTTGTCATAGGTGGTTTGGTAGCTATTATCTCGTCCTATTCCTACGCCCGGTTATCAGCTGCATATCCAACTCAGGGGGGAACTGTTGAATTTTTGAATCAGGCTTTTGGCCCGGGATTGATTACAGGTGGATTTAATGTTCTTCTCTGGCTGAGTTATATTGTAATGCTTTCTCTGTATGCTTATGCCTTCGGGAGTTATGGTTCCAGTTTTCTCCCTGCAGCTATGCAACCGATCTGGAAACACATATTGATCAGTTGTATTATTATTTTATTAACTGCTCTAAATGTCTTGGGTGCCAGTATTGTTGGAAAGGCGGAAGAATGGGTAGTTGGCTTCAAAGTAGCAATACTTCTGCTCTTCATTGTAGCGGGCTTGTGGAGTGTTGACGTTCAACGATTACTTCCCTCCACATGGGCCGGTCCACTGCAGTTGATAGCAGGAGGAATGATCATCTTTTTGGCCTATGAAGGATTTGAGCTCATTGCAAATACGGCTGGAGATGTGAAGGATCCACAAAAAACTCTTCCTAGAGCTTACTATTCGGCGGTTCTGTTCGTAATTGCTCTTTACGTCCTCGTTTCACTGGTGACCGTCGGTAACCTGTCCATAGACAGAATTGTGGCGGCGAGAGACTACGCCCTTGCTGAAAGCGCTAGACCCTTTCTGGGAAGTTCCGGGTTTACACTTATCGCTGTTGCAGCCCTCCTGTCCACGTTTTCTGCGATAAACGCAACCCTGTATGGAGCAGCTCGTATAAGCTACACCATTGCTAAAGAAGGGGAATTACCGGCCGTATTAGAGAAAAAACTTTGGAATCGTCCCATTGAAGGTTTATTAATCACCTCAGGTCTTACTCTGCTGGTAGCAAACTTGCTTAACCTCTCAAGCATCTCCGTCATGGGAAGCGCCGGATTTTTGCTGATTTTTGCTGCAGTGAACGCCGCCAACATGCGACTGCATACAAAAACCTCAAGTAGAATATGGATTTCCGGTATAGGCGTCGTAGTTTGTCTGATTGCTCTGGGAATATTAACTTGGCATACCGCAACCACAGCCCCAGAAGAGCTTCGAGTACTGATAGTAATGGTTGGATCTGCTTTCACCATTGAAGCAATTTACCGAAGACTCACAGGAAGGGTGATCCATCTATCGAAATGATATAAATATCTAAAAAATCTACTGCGTTACATTTTTTTATAACAATGCCGATTGGAGTTTCATGTGTCTTTCAAAAAAGGAAAGGGAATTCATTCAGGACTGGCTGGATTACATGGATGGTAGAATAACTCTGCTGAATTTCGTTGATAAGTGGAAGACTGAGGGAAAGGACTGGAAAGTATATATGAGGGTTTTGCGGCACCGCATAATCAAAAAATACGACAGAATGCTCGAAGACCTCATTTTCATGAAGAAGTTTCTTGAGCTGGAAAGACATCCTTAATTCTTAAACTTTAGGCTACTCAAGTTATCGATTTAAGAATTCAGTTTATTTCTTTCTTATTTTGGCAACAAAAAACCCCGAACATCGGTGGATATGTGGGTAGAATCTTCTCGCGTTTCTAACTTCTTCCCTCATTCCGGGAAGTATCATTGCCCCATCCCCATAGGGGATTTTCTCAACCCTCAGATTCACCCCTTTATCCTCAAAATAGTCGATCAGATCACTGATTGCAAGCTCGTTCTCCTCGGGAGTCATTGAGCATGTTGAATAAACTAAAATACCATCATCCTTCAAACTTTTGATTGCAGAGATCATCAATGCTCGTTGTAAGTTTGAGCAGAAAATTATGTCCTCTTTCCCTCTGCTCGTTCTTCTGGACGGATCCTTGTGGATAATCCCCTCTCCGGTGCATGGAGCGTCCAGGAGAATTTTATCAGCTTCAATCCCCATCTCATGAAACTTTGTAGCATCCATTTTAACAATTGCCGTGTTCACCACGCCCATCCTGTGGAGATTATCTATGAGTGCATTTATCCTGTCTTTCTGCACCTCGATTGCAAAAATTCTCCCTCTGTTTTTCATGAGTTGTGCTATAAATGTCGTTTTCCCACCAGGAGAGGCTGCAAAATCCACAACCAGATCATCTGGCTCGGGATCGAGAACGAGGGGTGGAACACATGAGCTCTTATCCATCACGTAATAATACCCCATCAGATATTCTGGTGTTGCGCCGATTGAATAGCACTCCTCAACCACCTCATAGCATAAATCGACATCCGTTTTTTTCAACACAAAACCTCTTTTTTCCAGCCTACCTATCAGCTCTTTTTCCCTTATTTTAATCGTATTCACCCTGATATATTTTGGAACGCCCTCCATTGCTTTGATCAACTTCAATGTCCCATTCTCTCCAAAAAAGTTAAGCCATCTTCTGATAATAAACTCATCATAACCGTATTCTCTCGATAACCTTTTTGATAAGCTGGTTGATGGAAAGTCAATTACTTCAGCTACATTCATTCATGGCACCATCTATTATACAGTGTTTTTATCTCTCGATATTTACTCTTCCTGCTATCTTCGATCAAAGAACGGATTTTTAGCTGCTGAGATTAGAGGAATGCCCATGACAACATCAGATTTAGCAATTCCCAGCATTTTAGCAGTAGTTCCAATTCTATACATTATTCTGTTATCTATTCCGAGAATTCCAGCGAGTTTTGCAACTGAGCCAAGAGCTATTCCAAGATCAAGAATTTTGAAAATACAGTTTGGGCCGATGAAATCGTTTCCCTTTTCTCTTTTCGCATTTTTAAATTCTTCACAGCTCTGATATCCGCAGGCACCACAACTAAGTCCGATTGATTTCTCTCCGAAAACACCGATTAAAATTACTCCCTGAGCCTTTTTTACACTCTCTCCATCCCTCACGAAATCCTTATGTCTGCCTGACTGCCCCAGTTCGATCATTTTATCGGCTATTGCATCCTTCTCTTCTCCATTAACAAACAAAATCTCCAGACTGTCTTCTCCTCTGGCTTTGGGAGCCGTTCTTGCCGAAATAAGAAGTGTATATGCAGCCATTTTAATCGCTTCTTCCCGCGATTTTTCCTCATCAATTATCATTCTCTCCCTCCTTTAGTATCAGATATATGATTCCAACAGATTTTAATCCAATACATCTTTCCACTCATTTCTTTTCCCGTCTCCATCCCAACACTAATTCTATCTCTGGTTCTCAAAAAGCCCCGAATAGAAAGCCAGCCAGCCCGAACATCATGGCTATAAGACTATGCTTTCTGAATTTTCTGATGTTTTCTTTATTAAATTTTCCTTGGATAAGTTCTAAGGAGATCTTTAATAGAATAAAATCTGTAATAAGAACGGGAAGTAGATATTTAAAATCGTATGCAAACTCTTCAATCGCAATAAAAGGTATCGGACTCAGAAGAACGCTAAAGATGTATATTATTGCGGAAAAATCTGCAGCTGTTTTCGAACCTTTCACTCTTGCCACTGTTTTTACATCTCTCAGTGCATCTCCCTCAACATCCTCTATACCCTTCATTATTTCCCTTCCAAATCCAGAAAGAAAAGCTATGGAAGCCAGTATGGCAACTGGTGGCTCTATTGTATTAGAAGCCACAACACTCCCGAAGATGAATGGTGCAGCCATTGAAAAGGCAATATAGGCGTTGCCGACTATCCCGAACTCTTTAAGTTTGATATCGTAGGCAAATCCCAGAAATGTTATAAAGGCTGTAAGGATGAATGCCTGGATACTGATGAGAAGTGCTGAAGCTAAACCAGCTGGAGTCAGTATAAGGAATAACAGTAGAGCACTTCTTCTGGAGAGTTCGCCTCTTACAAGAGGTCGATCAGTTCTTTTGTTTTTTAAGTCCACATCATAATCGTAGTAGTCATTGAGAGCGAAGGCAGCACCCTGAATAAACATTGCGGTTAAAAAACCAAGAATCAGATTTTCAGGCTGAAAATCTAATCTAACTGTGACCACAATCCCTATGATAACTCCAACCCCGTACATCAGGCCATGTTCAAGCCTGAGAAGTTGCCATATTGCTTTGAGTTTATTCATGACTTTGGAACTGTATCCAGGAATCTTTTAATCCCTTTCTCATAAATCACATTTCCGACCACGATAATGTCTGCATACTCAAACATTTTTCTGGCTTTTTCAGAGCTATCGATACCTCCACCGTAAATCAGAGTTGATTTTTCAAGAACATTTGAGATCTCCCTCAAAACCTCCGGATCTCCAAACATACCGCTGTACTCCACGTAAATGACGGGTAGATTGTATATTTTTTCTCCAACGATAGCGTAGCTTGCTGCCTCCCTGGGTGAGAGATCACATTTTGCCCTTGTAACCCGACCTACTGCCGAATCCGGATTGAGCACTATATATCCTTCTATAATGGTTCTGTCAAGCAATTTGATGAATTTATCAAGCTTCTCATAATGCATACTTACCCATTTAGCATGTTTACCTGTAATCCATTCTCCATCGAGAGAGTTAAGTACTGTTGGAACGAAAAGATAGTCAGCCTCATAAACAACATTTGACGGGTCAGATGGCTCAAGGATTACAGGAAGATCGTATTCCTTAATCCTTTTAAGAAGTTTTTGTGCCTTTTCAGAAGTTACTCCTTGGGTGCCTGAGACCATTATCGCATCGGTTCCACTCTCTGCAACAGCTCTGAGTACTTCATCGCTGTTCTCCCTATCGGGATCAAGCTTTGTAATATGCCTCCATCTCCTCCACATGTATGCTCCCCGCTTTTTTGTCAATTTTTTAAACTGGCTAATAAGTTTTATTGTTATTTTATTGCTGAGTTATCTTTGCTGCTGGGGGTTATCGCCTGTTAGTATAAACAACCTGTTAGTATAACAACCTGTTAGTATAACAACTGACCTGCGTGATAGCTCACGATAACTCTCGACACGATAACCCAACATCTTAATGATACTATGATATCATGGTACCATATATTATGCGAAACTCTTTTGAGCTTTAACCTTTGAACTCCAGAAACAATCCTATAGGCAGGTGGTGTAAATGCAATTTCCCGATCAACTGGGTCAGTTTCTTGTAACAGTCTTTCTCATCTCTCTGAGTGGAGTTATGGCTCCTGGCCCTTTATTTGCAGCGGTAATAGCGGAAGGTAGAAGAAGTGCCAGTTCAGGGTTCCTCATATCTGCAGGGCATGCCTCTGTGGAAATTCCTCTGATCATTTTGCTTTATTTTTTCGGCTCTGCAATTGTTTTTGATGAATTGAAGATGATAATTGGAGTGCTGGGCGGTCTGGTTTTGCTTTACATGGCATATATGGAACTCATACACTCTGATGAGCCGAAAAAGGAATTCAAAAAGGGCAAGTCTCTTTTTACAGGAGCGATCATGACTCTGGTAAATCCCTATTTTATATTGTGGTGGCTGACCGTGGGGTTCACGCTAACCCTTAATGCCACAATCTTTGGGCTTATGGGACTTCTATCGTTTATTCTGGTTCACGAGCTCTGTGATTTTGGCTGGCTTGGTCTTGTTTCAATAACATCTTACAGAACAACAAAAATATGGGATAAATCTCATAAAATCTTATCTATGATCTCGGCACTCATTTTTGTCGCATTCGGGATTTATTTCATCTATTTTGGGATTAAGGGTCTTTTAGCTTGAGGCTATGGAGGTTGCTTTTAACCTAAGGGCACCTGACCTGGTTTTTATATGGCCTTAACCCTTTTTTTAAGGGCTGGAGGTCTTGGTTTGAGAAGAATTCTATTACCGCATTTTGTACACTGAATAAGATTTCTTTCAAGATCTACATCTACTTCAGACCGACAAACGAGGCAAATATAACTCATAAAATCACCAAATAACCTTATTGTTTTTGCTGTCTGACAATTTTGTCGATCATTCTGGATCCTGGAGTCACCGGAACAAAAGTACCACCTGCAAACTTATATCCACAGCTTCTGCACTCCCAGATACCAGTTCCAACCCTTTTGACATTTCTCTTTCCACATCTTTTGCAGATGTATTTTTGTCTCTGAGCCTGCTCAATCTTGATGATGTTCTTTCTGACTTTAACACCATAGCGCGTTCCGAATCTTCCAGCCATTTTGACTTTTTTTGTTCTTGGCATTTTCTCCTCCTCCTTTAAACGCCAGTTACCAGCTTACCTGTTTTTACGGGTTTTAAAGATTAATATAGAGTATTAAATGTTTTTTAGGTAATTTCCTAAATGTTTTTCAGTAGTTCTCTCAATTCTCTGGCTTTCCTGACACTGACATCGATGAGTTCATAAAACTTTTCCTCTTTCAGAATATAACTTCCACTTTTCTGCATGGCTACGATGTTATCATTCTTGTCTGTTGTAATTGTAAGCAATTTATGCCCAATACTCATTTCATCTCTACTCGGATCTATAATATATCTGCCATCAGCCAGAAGGGATGTTATTGCGACCGGCAAATCCCTTACTGGAAGCGGGAAGTTATCTCCAATACTAAAGTTCTCAGCAGGAACAGTTGTGTTAAGTAATGCTGAAATAGCAGCAAGAGCTGAAGCATCCATGAGATTGCCATCATCGTCCAGAGCATGTATGTCAATAAATATGATCCAGACTTTTTCACCCTCTTCTATGCAAAGCTTGGATAGGTCTACGGCCTCACTCTCTCTTATTCCCCTATCAACAATCCTTGCAAGCTCAATTGAGCTTTCATCTGGTGGACCCGGCTCAAAAGTTGGTGAGGCGAGCGGTACAAGTTCGGCATTGGTTATTATAATGCCCCTGTCCGGAGCATCAGGGAAAGGCTCACCGGGTTGCATCTTAACTCCAACAATAACCTGAGTATTTCCAAGCTTGACAAGAGCTGATCCCTCAGCTTTTGGAATTATATCAGTTTGAATATCGATCGGTCTTATCTCATCAAGCTTCCTGCCATCAATTCTTTCACCGTCTTTTAATTTTGAAAGTATGTAATCTTTCTTGATATCCATGAGAATTTCTTCTCCCATAATTATTCCTCCTTCTCCTCTCTTTTTTCAGTTTCCTGTCCTAATCAACATCTTCTTTGCTATACTTTTTCATTATCGTCTCTCTCTGCAGCTCGTATATTTGCATAGCACCTTTTTTTGCCATTTCGGTTGCTTTTTTCATCTCTTCTACACTCATTCTCCCATCCATCTGGAGAAGAGCTATTGACTCGATTTTTCCATTTCTGATCACAAAGGCGAAGGGCACATCAGCCTCACCGAAGTTGTCTTCCTCCTTCATCGGATCAAGAACAAGCACTCCTTCAACTTTTGCTACTGCAACAGAGGAAATCAAACCCTTCATCGGGATTCCTGCATCAACCAGAGCGACTGTTGCAGCATTCAAACATGCGGTTCGGGTTCCAGCATCAGCCTGCAAAACCTCCACGAAAATATCAATTCCTGATCTTGGAAAAAGTTCTTTCATTATAATAGGTTCATAAGCCTCTCTGCTGACCTTTGAAATCTCAACACTTCTTCTGTCAGGACCCGGCCTTTTTCTCTCCTCAACGCTGAATGGGGCCATGTTATAGCGATATCTTATTACAGCCTTGCTGGGATCCTGCAGGTGTCTTGGATGCACCTCTCTCGGGCCATAAACTGCAGCAACCACTTTGTTTCTACCCATTTCAAGGTAACATGAACCGTCTGCCCTTTTGAGTATGCCAGCTTCCATTTTAATTGGTCTGAGCTCCTCAAATCCTCTTCCATCGAGTCTTTTACCATCCACTATTAGTTGAGGTTTATCCTCCTTTCTCACAACTTTATCATTAATTTCAACTTCTGCCATTTTTAATACCTTCCTTTTTTCTCTTTTTTATGAATTCAGTAATTCTATCAGTCAAACCCTCAGTATGGGCTCCCTCCTCAATAATATATATTGCCTCCTCCACAACATCTACTTTTTTCCTGTCTCCACTCAACCATATTAGGCCGTTCTGGCCGACGATTATCTGAACACCGAGTTCATTTTTGAGGAGCTTTATCATACTCCCTTTTTTACCAATCACTCTCGGAACTCTTGTTGGATTTATCGCAACAATCCTTCCGAATCTAATCGGCCTGCAAATCTTGTCCTTCATTGTTAAAGTGACTTTCATTCTGGGGTCTATGCTGACAACCTTTGTTATTACCGAATCATCAAGATCGAGAACTTCATTAAGCTTTCTACCTGGTTTTAGCTCTGGGTTTTCTGAAGCAGGTAAAAAAGCTGGATAGGGGGAGTAGATATCTAAATTCCACCCGTTAGATGCAACTTCCTTTACAATTCCAATTACCGTATCACCTTCGGAAGGGATGTATCTACCCTTTAGTGGGATTATTCTGATAATATTGTCTGATTTATCCAATAAACCCATTATTTTGGCATAAACTCTTCCATTTTCCACATAGGTTCCATATCCTGCCGCTCTCGGGTTTGTACCCACAAGATCTCCGGGCAGGACAAGTTTTCTTGAACTTCCAATTCCACTCATCCGTGAATCCTCCTTAGTATTTTTGTTAAAGCCTCGCCGTGGGTTACCTTCCCTAGCAGATCCAGAAGGTCTCCTTGCATTCCGGCAGGTATTCTTATCACGCAGATCCAACTACCATCTTTCTGCCATTCCTCCTGAATGACATTGCCGAAAGAGTATATTGCTCCAACAGCCTTTCCAGAATAATCTGGGGGTATCTTTATAGCAATTTCGATCTCCTCAATTCTTATCGGAATGATCGGCTTTATAGCCTTAAGTATTGACTTCATTTGTGACTCGATCGGTTTAAATATGTCTATATGGACTTTTGCCTCTTCAAGCGTTCTTTCAATTCTCGCTGGCGGATGAGGGGTTCCAGTTCTTGGATCAACGGCATTTTTACTGAGGAAGTCGATTATCTGTCTTCGTTTTTGATCATACATCTCTTTTCTCTGCTCTGCCGTTATCTGAACCTCACCATCCAGGATTATAGTTTTGATTATCTGGTGTAAATCGTCCGTGCCAAAGACCTTTTTGAGGTCATCAATGGATGCTCTATCTCCCTTTTTTGCATCTTTGAAGATCTCTTCGCTTGCAATCAACTCTTCGAAGTTGACATCTTTACCCTCTTTGAGATCTCTGGCAAGGTATGGATCTACAAGAACCTCAAAATTCTCACCATGTTTCTTAATCCTAGCAATCACTGCTTTCTCTAAGGAAACCATCTGTCGCCATCTCCGTGGCTACTCTTTTTTCAACTCTTCTCTTATTACAGCATTTGCTTTCTCAAGGTAAGGTAGTAACTCCTCTTCGGTAAATTGTCTGAACTTCCTGTCTTCTTTATTTACTATTCCGATTTCCACACCTTCTGGAACAATTTCGGATTCGATTGCCTTACCCATAGCGATTATGGCCTTTAAAATGCCATCATCCAAGGTCATGTTCTCATCGTACTCTTTTTCAAAGTACTCGAGGACAATATTCCTTCCTGCTCCGATTGCAGTTGCCTTGTACTCTAAAAGGGCGCCACTTGGGTCCGTTTCATATAATCGTGGAATTTCATCCACTCCAGCTATGAGAAGTGAGACTCCGAAAGGCCTTACACCGCCAAATTGGGTGTACTGCTGCTTGAAATCACAAATCTTTCTTGCTAGATCCTTCACACTAATCGGCTCATCGTAAGTTAATCTGCTAATCTGGGCTTCTATTCTCGCTCTATCTACAAGCACCCGTGCATCTGCTACAAGTCCGGAAGTGGCGATACAAATGTGCTCATCAATCTTGTAAACCTTTTCAATTGTATCTGCCTCAAGAAGCTTGCTTGCAACCCTTCTGTCTGCAAGTATAACAACTCCTTCTTTTGTTTTGATGCCAATTGCAGTGGCACCCCTTTTTACAGCCTCTCTTGCATACTCTACCTGAAAGAGCCTGCCATCCGGGCTAAATACTGTTATCGCCCTATCGTATCCCATCTGTGGTAATTGCATTTTTAAACACCTCCAAATATTTAATCTTGCATTTTTTTATTGTACCGCTAACTCCCAATATTACGGGTAGAACCCTGACACCATCCATCTCGTTTAACAGGGTTATCGCCATTTTTACTTTATCCAGTGCCACACTGTTGCATTTAACTATCCCATACTCTCCATTGAAGTACTCCAGCCAAACTCCTGAATGAGCACTGCCGGTTTCTCCAAACAGTGAGATCAGATTCTCCAGTATTTTCAGTGCGACGTCTCTTTTATCGGGATTAAAGTCATCTTTAAAGGCAATGAGCCTAAATGCAATATATCTTTTTCTGTGTCTTAAAGAAGATGGTAATCTCCTCAACTCAACTCACTCCCGTGATATTGATATCGCTTGTTTACTAAAATTTATTGTTGGAGGAGGGCAGGTTTATGGGATCTTCATGGCAGCTAAAAATTTTCGGGATTCAGGTTTTTATTTAACAATATTGCTTTACCAAACTAACATATACAAAAGCTACCCACTCTATATTTTGCTTGATGGATGATTACGAGATTGTATGATTACGAGAAGGATGCATTGTTAGCTTAGATTCCGACTTTAATTTATTAACGCGTTCAGTGTTCTCTAAACTCCTGATCTAAAATCTCGAGACCATCCATCAGATAATCCTGATCAAAATATCTCCTGATTATTCTTCTGAGATTTAAAATTGAGCTCTGAAAATCACCACCTATAAAACCGAAAAAGTCTCTCAACTGTCTGAAGGGCCTCATATCTGCCTCGATGGTAGCTCCAGAGGAAAAAATCAACGGGGTGGAATGTTTTTTTGCAGCCATAATCACATCGTTCGCATACTCAAACGATCTCATCCTCTTCAGCCCTTTAATCTTTAAAAATCTGGAAAGGGAAAGCTCTACAGCAACATCCTTTTCAGCAGCAAGCTTCATGGATGTATAGTCTATGCTGTTTTTCGGAGGATCCAGAAGCATGTCAACCTTTTTTCTGGAAATTGCCTCTCTGATCACGCTTGTGTCTGAACTCAAAACACCTACAATCCATTCTTTTTTTGCAGTTTTCAGACCTTTTTTCAGCTCATTTACACTGCTGCACTCAATAACGTAAGCAGGGAAAATGAAGTCCTCTGGTTCTCTTTCAAGAATGGAAGGATCACGGGTAAAAAAGATGCATGAATCGAAGCCCATCGCAGTTAAAAATTTTTCATCCGGTCTGAGTCTGAGGATGTCAGGTCGCAGGGAATTGAATTTTTCAGTAACCATTCAGGATCATCTCTTTTGCAGCCTCAATAACCTTCTCTCTCTTAAGGGGATAGGTGGTTATTTTGATTCTGCAGACGATTCCATCTCCACGGGAAATTAGTTTAACTCTCCCCATATATGCCTCCTGCTTATCGATTCTTATGTGCAGGAATCCATTCTCATCAACTCTGAGATCGAGTTCATTAAGCAGGATATTTTTCTGGTCTTCCAGCAGCTTCATCAGATTATTCCAGAAAGACTTGATTCTCTTTTTTCCCGTTATTTCCACTTCCAGGTACATTAATGGATTTCCAAAATGTCCTTCAGCTTTTGTTGTGGATATTTCAAACTCAAAAGGGATTATCGCAGATATGGCTTCCGCAACCTTTTCGGGATCCTCTGTGGAGTAAACAGTTGCGGAAATTCTGATTCTTTCAATTTTCATAAAAAAGATTAGGAAGATCGGAGGTTGGCTCTGAGGCTCGGGCGAGACTTTTCAGCGCCTCTGCCTCTCTTCCTTAGACCTCTTCCCCTTTTACCTGCAGAAGTCAAACCTCTGAAAGCCCTTCCCTTTTTACTGGTTATCCAGGAGAGGTTTTTGTCCGCTTTTATGTCGGGACAAGCCCTATCAACGAGAATAACCTCAAACCATTTGTATTTTCCATCCTCTCCGACCCAGTATGAGTTCAGAACCTCCATGTTAGGATATTTTTTTGCAGCCCTCTCTTCAGCTATTCTCTGGTGGCTTTTCTTTGGAGTCCTTTTGTTCACAAGCATCCTTTTTGTTTTTCTTCCTCTCTTGAATCTCGTTATGAATCTTCCACCACGACCAATTCTGACTCTTACAACAACTATACCTCTTTTTGCCTTATACCCCAAGCTTCTCGCTCTATCGAGTCTCGTTGGTTTCTCAACTCTTACGACTGCTGGTTCTCTTCTCCAGATCTGGAGTCTGGACCACATCAATTCTCCAACGTAACTGTTATCGGGATTTTTCCATGCTTCTCTGATGTATGCGTAACATGACCTCATAAATTAACACCTCATGAGCCTGATTGGAATCAGAATCTCAAGTGGGTTAATAAATATATCGCATATCTGGTTGTTTATGTTATCTGTATTTTGTATCTATGCAACTTAGAAAGTGTCTGATGGTAATTTGAACTGCATTTTCAGATGAATCTGCTCTCGATTTTGTCATCAATTTTCTCAAAAATATCTTTTGGAATGATTGGTTCGGTGTGGATGATTGTCATATGTCTGGAATGGATCACCAAAACTTAACATCATTTAGTAGAATCTCACTCGTTTACAATTATAGCTATGTTACCGTTTTCCCCTAATTCTGTCTTTAAAATCTCAGCAAACTCATGAAAAGCCCAGTGATCTATTCTTTTCCTCAACTTTTTGTTGCCAGAGCCTTTATATGCTGTAGAGTACATGTGCGAACCTCTCGAAGAAGATTTTACCACGCTCGGTAAGCATATATTCGCCACCTTTCCTGTGCTGCATCACCAAACCTCCACTAACCAGTTTTTTGATGTGAAACCTTAAGTTGCCCCCATCAAGTCCGGTAGCCCTGGAAAGCTGGCTGAAACGCTTGGGATGTTTGGAGAGCTCCAGAAGTATTTTTATCCTGATGATGTTGGATACCGGTTCGAGCCTGTCCATCAACTCTTCTGCCTCTATTTTATCGTATTCGAAGCTTGTCTGGAACGACTTTTTGAGCGCGTCTTTGAAGAAAGCCAGCATTTTCTCCTGTTTTTTAAGCAATTCTAAAGCTTCAGAAAAGCATGTAGTGCATCTCTCGGAAGATGCATCCTTTTCAAGCTGGGACAACATTCTTTTTTTCTCATCATACAATTCTTCAAGCTCGCTCGATTCAATCCCATCTTTTAGTGCCCCGTCCAGGAATTTATTGAAGGTATATGTGCACTCTTTATACTTATTACAGCTCGTCTGTATCCTCTCTCTGAGTATTTCGCTGTTTAGAGTGGAGATTATGGAAATCAAAACCTCACCCAGTTTGGTCTCTACACTCTTCTCTATGACCCTGAGGAGGTCGTTGGCTATCAGATTTCTCAATTTTTTAATCTCTCCTCTTAGCTCATGTATCTCCTGTCTTATCTCACCCTCATCGCCTACCATAGTAATATACTAACTAAGAATATAGAATACTTTATCTATTTTTTGCTCTTTTCAGGATTTTAAGGTCATTAGAATAACTAAAAAGTTATTGAAATTCTAATAAGGGTTAAATATGAACGATGAATAATGTTCGTCAAAGTGCTTTGAATGAAGTACAATGAAGTCTATCAGAGTTCGAAGAAAAATATTAAGGAGTTTGTGAATTTCGTATCGACAAAGGCAGGTTAACATTAAAAAAGCAAGAAGGAGGATGTGGAAAATGATTAAAATTGGTATATATTTACCTGTTTATGGTGGATGGTTCCCGAGTCGCGGATCTGGTAAGGCACAAGCTGATGGAGCTTACACTATTGGTGAAGAAGAAAAACCGCCTACATATACATATGTAAAACAAGTGGCCCTTGAAGCTGAAAAAATCGGTATAGATTCTTTGTGGATTCCCGATCATATGTTAAATCCAATAAAAGGCGAGCGAGCCCCTTCATTGGAAGCCTGGACTCTTGCCACAGCAATTGCTGAAGCAACCGAAAGGGTGATCATCGCTCACACAACTCTTTGTGAGGCATTTCGCCATCCAGCAGTTCTGGCGAAGCAGGTAACCACTCTGAATGAGATCAGTAATGGCAGGTTTTGGCTTAGCATTGGGGCCGGCTGGTTTAAACGAGAATACGAAGCTTATGGGCTTCCGTTCTATGAGCATGATGAGCGTGTAGCTCGTGCGAGAGAGGCGATTCAGATCATTAAAAGGCTGTGGGAGGAAGATAACGTAACCTTCAACGGAAAGTACTATTCAATTACCAGCAGTATTCTTGAACCAAAGCCAGATCCAAAACCTCCAATATGGTATGCAGGAGTGTCTGAGGCGTCCCGTAATCTTGTCGCTGAAGAGGTGGATGGCTGGCTAATGCGTGGATGCAGTCTTGAAGAAGCGAAAAGGAACATTTCAGACATGAAGGAACGCCTGAAAAGGAAAGAGAGGGGCACTATAGAGTTTGCCATCCCTGGTTTGACATTCATTAGAGATACTGATGAGGAGGCTAGGAAGTATGTGGAACAGGTAACGGGAGGTCGAAAAAACGTACTCGATCGCACCTTGGATACAGGATTGGTAGGCTCTCCTGAAACAGTAGCTAAAAAGATCAAGCAATTGGAAAATATTGGTATGAATCATGTTTTGCTACAGCTTACTCCAACTTTGACAGAATTACAAAATGTAAAGGAGTTGATTGATATTCTTAGGAAAGACTTATCTGTACAATAAATTTGTATTATTAACATTAAGCTAAAAATTTTTTCTGTTCAATCTTTCGTGTGAATTTGTCCTGGCTTCTCACCATGTTTAATCAGTAGTACCTGCATCTATCTGCGGAACCCATCTCAGGTATGGGAACCCTTGTTGAGCGAAGGAGGTGACCATTTGGTAAATAGGATAACGAATTTGAATTCTCGATAGAGTTTCTCATAACCTGATGAAAATCATCCCCCCATCCTTAATCTCATTATCTGGGTTTTAATGCATTTGTGCACCTCTTCGGGAGCATTTATTAACACTTCAGTTCGTGGGATTGATAGTACCTCACTTTCGAGTTCTCTGAGTTCGATCAAAACTGCAGATTTATCATTAAACGCTTTTATTCTATGATACCTCTGCTCAACTTCAAATCCGAGTTTAATCAATATTCTTATGAAAAATTCTTTTACCTCATCAATGTGTAACCCCATGACATGTCTGTATGTTCCCACGAAGTTAATCAGATTGCCAACATAAATGTATTTTTGCTGATATTGAACTACAGACGATAGATTCGCCAGGTTTCTTTACAACCTCATCTACCTCCAAAACATTATATGAAATCGTGCTTAACATCTAATAGGTGAAGGATATGGTCCAAACGATAGAAGTTGAAATAGATGAGCAAATAGCCAAGGTATTGTTAAACCGACCGGAGGTATTCAATGCTTTCGATCTCGATATGATTGAACACCTCTCTGACCACCTTATTGCTCTTGCCGTAGATGATGATGTACGAGGGATAGTAATATCTGGTAAGGGAAAGGCTTTCTGTGCTGGTGGTGATTTGAAATGGGCGCATGGCTTTCCACATGGACCCTCAGCAGCCTTTCACGAATTGGCTGCCCGTTTGCACCAAGCAATCCTGGAAATCCGCCGGATGAGTAAACCAGTTATAGCGGCGATCAATGGGGTAGCAGCTGGAGCTGGATTCTCGCTGGCGTTGGCCTGCGATTTTCGAGTTATGGCCAAATCTGCAATTTTACGGCAGGCATACACTTCAAACGGACTTTGTATAAATGGTGGTGGTACATTTATGCTCCCCAGGCTTGTGGGTTTGGCTCGTGCCCTGGAAATCGTTGCGTTTGATAAGCCAATCTCCTCCGAGCAAGCTCTCACCTGGGGATTGATAACAAAGGTTGTAGAGGATGGACATGCACTGGAAGAAGCAGTAAATATGGCTCGCGAACTGGCAAAGATCTCGCTCAACGCCTTTGGATGGTCAAAGCAACTTCTCACAGACTCATTTAATACATCATTCGAGACGCATATTGAGCGGGAACGAGCAGGGCTTCGCAGTTGCGCAGCTCATCCCGACGGGAAAGAGGGCTTGCAAGCTTTTGTAGAGAAGCGTAAACCTGTGTTTAACATCAAATAGATTCTCGGAGATCGCTCTGATTCAGCTAATTCCAAAACCAGCACGACTCCTCATAACACGGACTTTACAGCTCATTTTGGTCGCCCAAATGATTCGCACTTCGCTTACCTGGAAAATGTTAAACTAAATGCCGATGCAAGAGAGTATCGGAGAAGAGTCATATCCAAAAATGAAACAGAAATAAGTAGGGTTACAAGATCGAAGAAGGAAGCCAAAGCCAGTTATGGTAAGATGGGTAAAGTGGTATAATGTATTGATTGGTCGCTTTGAGAAGAAATATGGAGAGCTAATATGGAGAACTGGCTTGCGAAAGCTAAGCTAAGTGCTGAGGAAGGTGAGATAGTCCTTGAGATTGGATTTGGTACCGGACATTGCATTCTGGCTTTAATTGATAGAAAATTGGGAGACCTTATACCCTTTGGCTGAATAAAAATTTTCAAGAGATGGAACTATATGCTCTCTAACAGTTACAAATCATACAAAACAATTTCAGGAAAATAAGTTATAGGCTATAAATATGTTTCCGGATAATCGATCTTGAGACAAGCAAGTGCTTTAGAGATGGTTATTCAACCAAATCTACTTATTCATCATAATAATTTAAAAATCGATTAGCATTGATTGACTCAAATTCCTGTTTGATTTAGAGTTCTCCGGAGACATTATTAACAGAGATATTACGTTACAAAAAGATGTCAGGAAAAGATAGAATGAAAAATAAATTGGAAATTATATTAATAATTTCTATTACTGTTCTATTCTGGGCATGGGCATTCATGGGAATAAAAATAGCACTGGAAGAATTGAATCCTATAGATCTAACCCTTCTGAGGTTCTTGGTTGCTGATATGGTTTTTATACCTTATTTAACAATCAAAGGTGTCTCAATCAAACTTCGTGATATTCCGAAAGTTCTAATACTGGGTATTGGTGGTGTAACTCTCTACCACCTATGCCTTAATTTTGGAGAAGTGTATATATCTTCAGGTATTGCAAGTCTTATTATTTCAACAGCACCTGCATTCATTTTTCTAACTTCTGTCCTTTTTTTAAAAGAGAGAATTTTTAAGTCACGGGTTTTAGGTACTCTTTCTGCCCTAACAGGTGTTATAATTGTCATTTTGGGTTCTGGAGTCTCTTACGAAGTGGAAAATTATATAGGGGCGTTAGCAGTTCTTATTGCAGCTCTTTCAGCAACCTTTTACACTGTTTATGGTAAGGTTATGTTTTCTCGCTATTCGCCTGCTATCCTTACAGCCTACGCTATCACTCTGGGTACTGCGCCTCTTTTATTGCTTTTAACGCCGCAAAAGTTAGGTGAGTTTTCAACACTATCTATGAAAACGTGGTTTTCTGTTTTATTCCTTGGTTTATGCTCTACAGTAGTAGGGTATCTGGGTTGGTTCTACGTTCTGGAAAAAATGGAGGCTTCAAGGGCAGCGGTGTTTCTTCAAGCAATACCAGTTATTGCTGTAGTATCTGGGGTGATTTTTCTAAATGAAAAAATAACCTCACTTTTCGCTCTTGGAACAGTAATGGTTGTTACTGGCGTATATCTTGTTAATCGGGGGTAATGTCATTCAAATACAATAGAAATACTCTCATTTTAGTATGTTTATTTAATTTTTTCCAATGAGAAAGGGAATAGCATATTTATATAAAGTCTTTTTTCCCTTCTCGTTAATTCTGGAATACTCTCAAGCCTATAAGTTTTGAACTCAAAACAGCCGAACTCAGAGTGAAGAGAAAACAGTAGACATCCTGCTGAAAGCCATAATATGGGTTCATACCAAAAATAAATAAGCCACGGGCGGGCTTTGAACCCGCGACCTCGTGCTTACCAAGCACGCGCTCTACCGGCTGAGCTACCGTGGCACAGAGCATGTATCTGAATACCGGCACAGCACTTAAATGACAGTATGAAATGCAATCTCATACGTGGATTAAAAATCTTTTCGATTGATGAGATAACGATCGATAATGCCTCATATGTCAAAATTGAAGCCTGATAATTTATGGCAAATTGAAATGTGGGAATAAACCACGAAAAATACACAGATACACAACAATCACAACATCATAGCACACACCCACAACACATTTGCGAGCTTTTTAGCAATACACCTCAAAGTCTTTATTTCCATCCACAGATTTTCTTAAAATGAATGTTGAAGAGCTTGAACCCCACCTTTCAAAGTTTGGTGTGCAGGTTTTAATGGATAATGGCATCAGCAGACTTTTTCCACCCCAAAAAGAGGTCATCAAATCAGGTCTTTTTACCAGAGGTAATTTTGTCATTTCAATACCAACCGCCAGCGGTAAAACTCTTCTTGCAGAGCTTGTCATGGTCAGGGAGATTATGGAAGGAGGAAAATGCCTGTATATCGTTCCATTAAGGGCTCTGGCGGTTGAAAAATTTGAAGAATTCAGAAAATGGGAAAAAATCGGTTTGAAAATCGGTTACTCTATTGGCGATTATGAATCAAAAGAGGAATGGCTGGGGGATAGTGATATAGTTGTAACAACGAGTGAAAAGGCAGACTCATTTCTGCGAAACGGGGCGAGATGGATCAGAAAGGTAACATGTCTTGTGGTGGATGAGATACACCTGATCGATTCAGGAAAAAGAGGTCCGGTACTTGAAATTCTTATAAACAAATTCAGGAGATTGAATCCAGATATTCGAGTTATTGCTCTTTCGGCAACGATTCCAAACGCTGAGGAAATTGCAGAATGGCTTAAAGCCCGACTGTATGTATCTGACTGGCGTCCAACTGAGCTTTTTGAAGGTGTTTATTTAAAGGGAACACTTGAACTCTTCTCAAAGAATGGGGATGTTGAGGTCAGGGAGATTGGCAAAGGGGATGTGCTTGCTCTCACGCTGGATTGCCTGAAAGATAATGGGCAGGTTCTGATATTTGACTCCACAAGAAGGAATGCTGAAGCCACAGCATCCAGAATCTCCACACTGACAATGCGGTTCATCGATTCAAATGAGGATATCGCAAAACTGGTTCTTGAAGAGAATGAAGGCGACATGAGTCAGAAGCTTGCAGACTGCATAAGACTCGGTTCAGCTTTCCATCATGCCGGTTTACTCAACTCTCAGAGGAGAATAGTGGAAAATGCGTTTAAAGGAGGCAGAATAAAGGTGGTTGTTGCCACACCAACACTTGCAGCAGGAGTAAATCTGCCCGCCAGAAGGGTGATTGTAAAAAGCTATCACCGCTTTGAGCCGGGGTATGGGAGCGTACCGATCAAAGTCCTTGAATACAAGCAAATGGCTGGAAGGGCTGGAAGGCCCGGCCTGGATCCACGGGGAGAAGCGATTCTTATTGCAAAATCAAAAGCTGAAAAGGAAAGAATAATCGCCAGGTATATGGAGGGTGAACTTGAAAGAATCGAATCCAAGCTCGGTGCTGAAAATCATCTTAGGTTTCATACTCTATCTCTTATCGCCGAAGGTTTTGTCAACACTCTGAGTGGGCTGGAGGACTTCTTTGCCGAAACTTTCTTTTTCCACCAGAATGGAATCTCACCTTCCTATGAAATCCAGCGGGTGATAAATCAGCTTGAGAGATGGAACTTTATTGAGATTGACTCTAACTCTATCGATTACACCTTTGCTCCAACGGAACTTGGGAGCATAGTTTCAAAGCTTTATATAGATCCTATGAGTGGCTTTATCTTTTCTGACACCCTCTCCAGAAACCAGAATTTAAGTGAAATGGCTGTTCTCCATCTCATATGCAGAACACCTGACATGGAAAGTCTCTTTCTTAGAAAATCTGATGACTGGATAGAAGAGGAAGCCATCGCAATCAAATCTGAGCTAACCTACTTCCCTTCTGAGTACTCTTCCGAATATGAATGGTTCCTTTCAGAAATCAAAACAGCGCTCTGCATATATGACTGGATAAACGAAAGAGATGAGGATGTAATATGCGAGAAATATAACATATCTCCTGGCGACATCCGGAGAATTGTTGAAACCGCTGAATGGCTGATTTACTCTCTCAGGAGGATATCCAATTACCTGAACCACCCTCAACAGTCTTTCTTTATGAGTCTGGAATCGAGGATAAAATATGGTGTTAAAGGAGACCTAGTTGAGCTTGTTGAGCTGAAAAGCATTGGGAGAGTTAGGGCAAGAAAACTGAGCAACATGGGGATTAGAAGTAAAGAAGATCTCCTGAGGAATAGAGACAGACTTCCTGCGATAATAGGAAAGAAAATCGCTGAAAAAATACTGAATCAGATCGAGCATGGGAAAGATTGATTTGAGATATTGTAATGCAATCTTCATTCGAATTCACAAAATTCGGATTGATTTTTGAAACTGATTTTTTGAGACCACAAACCTGCTGATCTTCTGAAGTAACAAGCATAAACCACAACAGCAATAAAAATTTATCCAGAGAAGGTCACTGGCTCTTGTGAACGTTCTTATTCTCGGGCATGCGGCAAGTGGTAAAAGTACGCTTATCAAAAATTTTGGAAATTATCTCAGGGAAAAGGGCTACTCAACAAAACTGGTGAATCTTGACCCAGCCACTGACCCAATATATACTCCTGATCTGAATTCTCGTGATATCGTAAAAACTGAAGAGGTGATGGAAAATTTTGGACTGGGCATAAATGGTGCTCTGCTTAAATCAATGGAACTCCTCCAAAATCACTACGACAAACTGATTATTAAAGATGATTTTGTTCTTTATGATACTCCCGGGCAGCTTGAACTCTTTATCTACACTGACTTTGGAGAAAAATTTGCTGAAGAGCTCAGGAAAAGTGATTTTTCCGCAGTTGTTTTTCTCGTTGATTCGATGTTATCTCGAACTCCGGAAAATTATCTCTCATCCATAGCCCAGAGTGCTGTGGTGTCGTTGAGGACCGGTCTGCAGACGGTAACGGTATTCAACAAGTCTGATGTCTGTGATCCACCAGATTTTGACCATGTGAAGGATTCTCTGGAGAAAAAGGAAGGTGTACTTGCTGAACTCATGATGAACTTCATCCCCTTTTATGAGCACACTTCTCTGAGATTTAGAACGCTGAAAATGTCTGCAAAAAACGGTTACGGTTTTGATGAGCTTCTCGATATGCTCACAGAACTTTACTGTTCATGTGGAGATTTAAGTTGATGGGTAGTGTCTGAGTGGATAAGGTGCTGAAAGACTTAGAACTCCATTTCAACTTCGTACGCTCTTTTCAAACTCTCTTCTCAACCTCTCCTTTTTATAACCGTGATCTATAAAATCCCATGGAAGGTCGTCGTCTTCAAATGGCATGAGGTATTTTTCCAGATTGAGCTCTGAAATGTTTCTGAATGCTCTCCTTTTTCCACCTTCTATCAGTTTGCTTACCTCTCTGCCACCCCGGGAGATAACGGTCTGGACAGCAAAATCCTCTGTTTTATCTATTTTAACATCAAAACCTTTTAGGTGCCTCCTCAAAAATTTGACTTTCTCTTTGAGCTCTTTTATATCACGGACAAAATCAAACTCATCCACTTTACCGCCAAATGAGAGCCACTGAAAAGGAGTGTGGGGTTTGGGTACGAGCGGATTGATTGAGATCTCAACTCTCTTTATCTTCTTTTTCACTTCGCTGGAAAGCTCTACTATTGATCTGAGATCATTTTCATCCTCTCCTGGTAAACCGATCATGAAATACAGCTTAATTTTGCTAATCCCACTTTCTTTGGCAATATCTGCAGCGTTTATTATATCGTCATAGCTTATTCCTTTATTTATTGTCTCTCTCAGTTTCTCACTCCCTGCTTCTGGAGCTAGTGTGAGACTCCTCAGTCCTGAAGCTACGAGCACATCGAGTAATTCTTGATTAATTTTATCAGCCCTGAGGGATGATGGAGAAATCGTATAACCCATATCTGTTAGTTCAAAAACGATCTCTTTGAACTGTGGATGATCAGAAGGAGAGGGTGATATTATGGCAACTCTGTCCGTTACACCCTTGAGGCTCTCCGCAACATTGAGTATGATTTCTTTGTCTCTCCACCTGCATGGAAAGTAAATCTGCCTAACAACACAAAATCTGCAGTTCCTGCAACAGCCCCTCCCGATCTCAAGAAGTAAACTTCTTCCATACGCCCCATTACCGATTATCTGGGTCTCGAGATGCTCCTCAAGTTTTGATCTCACTCTTTTTATTCTCTTTCCGGCAATAATACGTGCATCAGACTCACGAGAAGGAATATAGACTCCAGAGAGATCATCGGATAAAGATCCGGTAAGAAGGGATTCTATGAAATATGATCCTTCAATTTCCCCGATGAAAAGCACGTCAAAGAATTTTTCATATGGAAGGGGATTCTCCATAATACAAGGCCCGCCTGCTACCTTCAATCCAGAAAAATCACTTCTTTTGATGATCTCATGGGCATTGAAGATATCCTCTTCATATTGAATTGAAAAGAATGCAAAATCAAAATCCCTGAGTGGAGTTCCGCTCTCGACACTTCTCAATCCATCAAAAACGTCAGTATAAAATCTCTCACACACATAACCATCCATAGAATTTATCTTATAATATATGTATTGAAGCCCGATATTGCTTATTCCACCGATATATCTGTTCGGATAGATCAGGGCAACTCTTTTGAATCCTCTCTTCCATTTTTTTGATATTGGATTGAACTCTGAACTTAACTCCATCGAACAAAATTTGTTAAAAGTAAATTAAGGTTTTTTAGTTTACGATAGTCCCTCTTAGGCAACAGGCATCTCAAATTGCCTCGTCTCTCAAACCCACAATCGCGGATTCAGGTCTAATTCTGGTTTTATCAGGTTTTGGTGATCTCCTATGCTTTAACGACCTTCTCTCCTCTCTGCATCGCAACTTTTCCGGTTCTGGCCAGCTCCTTTATGCCGAACTGCCTCATCAGATTTATGAAGGCATTTATTTTATCCTCATCACCGGTGATCTCGATTATAAGACTGGTCTTTGAAACGTCAACGACCCTACTTCTGAATATGTTTGCAAGTTCGACTATCTCTCCTCTGGTCTCTGAATTGGCGGCAACTTTTATAAGAACGAGTTCTCTCTCAACACTCATCTCGGTAACGTCGCTGACCTTAATAACATCTATCAGCTTGTTTAACTGCTTCATCACCTGCTCAACCGTCTTTAAATCTCCATTAACCACAATAGTCATTCTTGATATGTCGTCCTTTTCTGTGGTGCCAACTGTAAGGCTTTCTATGTTGAAATTTCTCCTTCTGAAAAGTGAAGCTACTCTCGCAAGCACACCTGGTTTATTCTCAACCAGAACGGAAATCGAATATTTGTTTTTCCCAGCATTGTTGTTTCTCATCTCTCAAACCTCCCTGTCTATTATCTGGTTTAATCCTGCTCCGGCTGGAACCATCGGATATACATTTTCAAGCCTTTCAACCCTGAAGTCAATAACTACGGGAACATCTCTTATCTCAAAAGCCTCCTTGAGTGCTTCTTCCACCTCTGAAGGTCTCTCGACAACCATCCCAATTCCACCAAATCCCTCAGCTATCTTCTCAAATCTCATCTCCTTGCATCTCAGGCAGGTTGCCGAATATCTTTCGTTGTAGAACAGTTCCTGCCACTGCCTCACCATACCCAGAAACTGGTTGTTCATGATCACAATTTTAACGGGAATCTTGAAATCAACACAGGTAGCGAGTTCCTGAATGTTCATCAAAAAGCTCCCATCTCCGGCTATATCCACAACGTTCCTCTCTGGAAAGGCCATCTGGGCTCCAATTGCAGCCGGGAAACCGAATCCCATCGTGCCGAGCCCCCCGCTTGATATAAACTGTCTTGGATATTTAGTTTTGAAAAACTGGGCCGCCCACATCTGATTCTGACCAACCTCGGTGGTAACTATGGTGTCGGGCTCGATCTCGTAGATTTTCTCAATAATGTATTGTGGCCTTAGCTTTCCATCCTTTTTGTATTTGAGAGGATACTTTTTCCTCCATTTCTCTATCCTGTCACTCCATTCCTTTCTCTGCTTGTACTCAATTATTTTGGTGAGCTCCTTTAATATCCCTCTGGCATCTCCAACGATTGGCACATCAACTCTCACGTTTTTGCCTATTTCTGCTGCATCTATATCTATGTGAATTACTTTTGCATAGGGTGCGAAGCTCTCGACCTTTCCAGTTGTTCTGTCACTGAATCTTGTTCCTATCGCAATAACCAGATCGCACTCGGTAAGAGCATAATTTGCATACTTTGATCCATGCATGCCAACAAATCCAAGACATAGGGGATGAGTTTCGGGAATTGAACCCTTCCCCATGAGAGTTGTTACAACATGAGCTGGAATCGTTTCGGCAAGCTTGACAAGCTCTGCACTTGCATTCGATAATATAACTCCTCCACCGGCCATTATTATTGGCCTTTCGGCTTTCATGATAAGTTCAGCAGCTCTTTTAATCTGTTTGGGATGTCCTTTTGTTTTTGGTTTGTATCCCCTAAGATCAATTCTTTTTGGATAATTGTATTCGATATCTGCTGCGGTAATATCCTTAGGGATATCGATCAGAACCGGTCCTGGTCTGCCTGTAGGAGCTATGTGGAAAGCCTCTCTTATTGTGGTGAGCAGGCTTGAGGGATCGGTTATCAGATAATTGTGTTTTGTAACCGGCATTGTTATACCGGTTATATCTGCTTCCTGAAAAGCATCGTTTCCAATCAGAGTTCTTGGAACCTGCCCGGTTATGACAACAATCGGAGAAGAATCCATATATGCTGTTGATATTCCTGTGACAGTATTTGTTGCTCCTGGACCAGATGTTGCAAAGGCAACTCCCGTCTCTCCTGAGGCTCTTGCGTAACCATCAGCTGCATGGACAGCAGCCTGTTCGTGTCTCATCAGAATATGTGTTATCTGGGAATCGTAAAGAGCATCATAAACCTCTATTATGGCTCCTCCTGGAATTCCGAATATATGTTTAACACCCTCCTCCTCAAAAGCCTTGACAATCGCATCAGCACCTCGCATTAAACCACCTCAAAAAAGGTAAATACTTTACAAAAGTACTACTACCCGTATAATCTCTCTAATAGTTCTTTCCGTTCTCTGGATAGAGAAAACGGGTGTACTTTCCATCAGTTCTGAATAATTAATCAACTTTAAATATTTTTTGGTCATTTTCATTTATTTACATTTGCATATTGGTTAGTGGGTAAATACAGGCTTAAAAATTTAAATAAGCATGTTTAACCCCTCAAGAACTGCTTCAACAGATGCCATGATTATGTCTGTTCTCGCTCCCCGGGCAGTAACTATTTTGTCACCCTTTGAAAGCTGTACGATCACATCAACGAGGGCATCAGTTCCACCGGTTATCGCATCCACATGGTAGCTGACGAGTTTTATGTCTCCGAATTCTGAAACAGCCTTCTTTATTGCATTAATCGCTGCATCAACAGGTCCAACACCGATTGCAGCCTCAAGCTTTTCGTTTCCATTGATCTTGAGTTTCACGCTTGCAGTGGGCATTATATTCATACCGCTGACGATGGAAAGATCTTCAAGTTTCACTTTCTTCTCCATTTTTATCTGAAGAACCGTCTCGATTATTGTTTTTACATCCGCATCTGTAACACGCTTGCCCTTATCACCTACATCTTTCACTCTCGCAAGAATCTCTTTCATCTGCTCGGGACTGGCTTTGTATCCAAGCTTTTTCATGATGTCCTGAATGCTCGCCTTTCCAGCATGTTTACCGAGCACGAGCTGTCTCTTTCTTCCAACAATTTCAGGTGTTATTGGTTCGTATGTGGAGCTGTCTCTCATTATCGCAGATGTGTGAATTCCGCTCTCATGTGTGAACGCGTATTCTCCAACAATTGGTTTATTTTTCGGAATAACAATTCTTGTGAGCTTTTCGATGAGTTTGGAGGTATTGTAGATGTTTTCCTTGTTTATTTTTGTTTTGATGTCATAAAGGAATTCAAGCGCCATTACGACCTCTTCAAGCGCCGCGTTACCGGCTCGTTCTCCAATTCCATTTACCGTTGCATGAATCTCCTGTGCACCACCCTTGACAGCATATACTGTGTTCGCTGTTGCAAGCCCAAAATCGTCGTGGCAATGAATGGCTATGGGAATCTTGAATTCTGAAACGAGCTTTTTCATTATCTCTTCAGTTTTTTCGGGAATCAGAACTCCAACTGTATCTGCATAGGTTAATCTATCTGCTTTGGCATTGCTTGCAGCCCTGAACAGCTTGATAATAAAATTCAGATTTGCTCTTGACGCGTCTTCAGCGCCGAATTCAACTATCAATCCCCTATCCTTTGCATGCTCGATAACCTCAACAGTCATGTCAATAACATAGTCTTCATTTTTCCCGGGAAATTTGCTGTTGATGTGAATCTCTGAAGAAGGAGCGACCATAAAGACCGAGTCTGCCCCCGCATCTGCAGCAAAATCGATGTCTTCCTTTTTGATTCTGGCGAAACTGCAAATTTCAGCCTTTAGACCTGCATTTGAGATCTCCTTTATGGCTTTGAAATCTCCCTTGGATGCAATGGCGGTGCCGGCTTCGATTATATCCACTCCAAGCTTGTCGAGTGCAGTAGCTACCATCAGCTTCTGCTCGACGGTAAGTGAAACACCTGGTGTTTGTTCACCATCTCTCAGTGTTGTATCAAGAATTTTAATGTGCTTCATTTTATCATACCTGAGTGCTTGAAAATGGGATGGATTTTTAAATTTTATTGGTAACATTTATATGCTCTCTAAAACTTCTGGCGATTGAATTTGAAGCCATTACTACAATTTTGATGGATTAGAAAATTATGTCCCCTAGTATTAGGGAAATTAGTAGCTGTGCAAACAGGATAGCCATAAAGAGATAAATTGCCTTCTCTCCAAGTTCTTTAAAAGCCATTTCCACAGATTTAAAGAATTTATTGCCCATAACCTTTACTGTCACCTCAGTTCTGCCGTATTCAATCATCTCAACAGGCTTGAATTCAGCATTCTCAGCTGCTCTCCTCAGAAAATCCATTATCTTCTTTACCTCGGCCGGATCGCTCCCAACTGGATTGTAACCTATTTTGGGTGATATTGCTGTTTTTGAATGATTATCGGTTGAAAGAACCGAAATCATTATGTCTCGAGACATGAAAAAGTCTTCAATCTCGTTTCTCAGTTCACATTTTACATTATTCCCATCAAGCATAACCATTCCGTGTTTTTCACCATCGAAGTCAAGCAGGAGCAGAGCTATATTTCCACATGTATTTGTAGTTTCAAATTTGCCTCTGATAAAAGCGTATTTCAATTCATTTACTGGTTCTGTATCTATTTTACTGGCATCCTCTATGAGGGAGAGTATTTCAATAAGATCATCAGCAGAAATCTCGTAATTGCTTTTGTAGCAATTGTGACAGTCTGCGATCATACACTCGCCAAATATTTTTTTTGCAAATAATTCTATGCTCTCTGGAATATCTTCGATCGCATTTTTACCTGAGATCAAAATTAGTTTCAGGCTATCGAATGGGAAAATCTTGATCTCGAAGTTATCACTTTCCACCCTGAATGGTTTCATGGGTTTAAGGGCTAACCCCGAGCAGTTAACTGAATCAATTATTTTGCTTACACCTTCTCTGGTGGATGGATTGCTGTCATGTTTTGCTGGTGAGTGAATGTAAATGCCATTTTTTATTCTCTCGAGCAGACTGTTCACCAGACTTGCCCCACCTATGTTTCTGATTGGGCCAGGATGGAATGAAGACGAAACAATAGTTACATCCTGAATTCTGAGACATTTCGTCCATCCTCTTTTAGTTTCAGAAATCTTTTCAAGTTCTTTTTCAAAAAATTCAGGATTCGAAGTGAGCCAGAAAAGAAGAAAAGATTTAAGCATTCTTTTCACGTTTACATTGCCATAATTCTTGTCTATGTATCTTATGAAGAGATAGGACATCAGAACGCCCATTAAAATTGTCAACGAATAACTTGCAAATCTGTGGGGAGCCTGAAAAGAGAACAAAAAATCAACAGGATATATTGCGAGAAGTATTGAAGCTGAAGTAATGAATGTTTTGAATTCTGACGAGTCTGATGTAAAATAGAGAATTAGTGTGAGTCCTGCCGCCATAGCAGCTGGAGCCATTATTATAAGATTGAAGTTATTCAGGAGGTGTATTGCAAGAAAATCGAAAATCTCCACAAAAATTAGGATAAACAGTGAAAGGAAGAAAATTCTGCGACTGTTAAAGGCCATTTTTAACAATCTTGATGTAATAAGAAGGCTGATTATGAGGGCAAGGCCAATGAAGAAGTACCTCTGAGCAAAAAAAGCTTTGCTGACCGTTCCATTTAAAATTGATGCAAGGGCTATTGTTACGAACCCTATTGTTATAGATATCCTTTTTCTTGGGATAGTGAAGAGTTTTGAATAGAATTTCTCGATGAGTTTCTCGTCTATCATTTACTGTAGGTTTGGCACTATTGATTTAACTTTTTTTGGTTTTTACGAAAGAGTTTTATTCTGGCATTATTCTAATATTTAGGGGTGGTTATCATGGATAAGCTTACCGCAGCCATAGTGGGTTTTGCTGCACTGATAGTTGCGTTCTTTGCGGGGTTTGCTTACTATTTCGGTGTAGTGATGCTTGTAAGGCTTGTATTGGGACTTGCCTACTTAGGATTGTTTCTGATCTTTCTGGTGATGTTTGGAATTCTTGTATATGCAAGATCAGGAAAGTATGCGTTCTTAAGCCTGATCGGCTTACTTTCTTCTGGTTATGCTCTTTACCAGTGTTATGTGTGGAAAATACCCATCCATGTTGGGTATGTGACGGGACTTTACATTCTCGCCTTTGTGGGGGGACTGTGGTGGATAATGGAGCCTGATTTGAGCTTTTCGGAGCGACTGAGGAGTGCTCAATCACTTGAAAAATCTGGGAATTACAGAGCTGCAGCAAGAAAGTACGAGAAATCTGATAACTACGAGAAAGCAGCTGAATGTTACATAAAGGCAGGAATGCTTGAATCTGCAGCCTGGTGCTATGAAAAGGCTGAGAACTATGGGAAAGCAGCAGAGCTCTATACAAAACTGGCAGAGGAGAAAAAAGAATCTTACTACTGGAAAGAAGCTTATGAATTCTGGAAAAAGGCAGGTAAAAAAGAAAAGGCAGCAGAATGTCTGGAAAAATATGCGGAAGATGAACCTTGGTACTGGGAAGATGTTGCTAAGATGTGGGAAGAGAGCGGAAATGATTCAAAAGCGGAGAAGTCATGGAGAAAAGCTCTGGAATACTATATCAAGGAAGCTGAAGAGGAAGGCGTTTTCTGGGAGGATGTTGCAAAAATTTACGAGAAACTAAGTGAAGCTGAGAGAGCAAAGGAAGCATGGAACAGATATCTTGATTACTGCATTTCAGAAGCTGAAAAGGATGAATCATGGTGGAAACATGTTGCTGAAGCATATGAGAGTTTAGGAAATAAAGAAAAGGCTGAAGAAGCCAGGAAAAAATATGAAGCTTATAAAAAGAGGATAAGGGGCGAAAGTGAAGTAGAGTAGAGAAAGAAGAAAATGAAACATCGCAACCAGCTGAATGAAATGTGGATTTAATCATCGAGTCAGGAAATCGTTGAAATGCAATCGGTTAAGCAAAAATTAAAAATTGGTTTATTCAATCTTTATCACTTTTCTCGTTTCTTTTTCGACTTTGGGCAGGATTATCTCTAAGATTCCATTGTTGTATTTTGCTTTAATCTTTTCTACCTCAACCTCGACCGGAAGGCTTATTCTTCTGTATACCTCCCCATACCTTCTTTCCTGCCTTATGTAGTTTCTTTCAGTTTCTTCTTTCTCCTCTCTTCTTACTGCCTTAATAACCAAGCTTCCATCTTCTACATATACATCTATTTCCTTCTTGTTGAAGCCTGGAAGGTCTGCTATGATTCTTATGTTCTCTCCTTCATCAATCACATCTACCGGAAATGAAACTTCTGGCAACATGTAACCTCTGCCTGTCCTCTCAAATTCCTCAAAAAGCCTGCTGATCCTTTCCTGCATTCTCCTCCACTCCTCAAGCGGATCGAAAATCCCTCTCATGTTACCACCCCCTTGGTTATTAACTTTATTTAACTAACTATTAGTTAGTGAAACATGTATATATATTTTTCGCCATAAGATTTCTTTTCCCGAAATTGCTCTTCACTAAATGGCTATGTATTGTGTATATTACTACAGATATCGCTGAAATGAACTGATGACTCTAAGGACGAAAATACGTCAAAAACAAAATTGGGCAAAAATTAAAAAATTAGAATTTAGATATTATTTCTTTTCCAATCAGGTTGATGGACTTCTTCTTGTCTGGCCCTATTGGACTTCCTGCAACTACCTGGGTCACTCCGGCCTTTGAGAGTTCGTTGATTCTCTCTACAACATCATCTGGTGTGCCGCTTATTGAGAAGGTATCCACCATCTCATCCGTTACAGCCTTGCCAACTCCTGGCCAGTCTCCCTTTGTGAATGCGGCATTGAGAGCATCTCTGACCTTCTGGACATCTTCAGCGCTTATTCCGTGTCTCTCAAATATTACATCCGGGCTTCCAGCCACTATAAAAGCCACCACAATTTTTGCAGCATTTCTGGCTTTGTCTCTGTCTTTATCGACGCTCATGGACGCATAGGCTACTGTGTCGAATGCACTCCTGTCCTTTCCAGCCTTGCTCAATCCTGCATCTATGTTCTCCTTTGCAACCTCGAAATCCTTTGGATGGGATGCATTAATCAGCACACCATCTCCAAGCTCGGCGGCAAGCTGAAGCATCTTCGGTCCCTGGGCGCCGATATAAATCGGAATGTATCCTGTTTTGAAATCCATTCTTGCTCCGTTGAACTTGAAGATCTTTCCGTCGTAGTTCACAGGTTTTCCTGAATGCAATCCTCTTATGATCTCAACAGCCTCTCTCATTCTTGCCAGGGGTTTTTCCCAGCTTATTCCGATTCTATCAAATGTGACCTTGTCTCCGGCACCTATTCCCAGAACTGCTCTTCCGTTGCTTATCTCATTGATTGTCGCGATTGCAGACGCTGTTACAGCAGGGTTTATGTGATATGGGTTTGTCACACCTGTCCCCACCTTTATTGTGTTCGTCTTCATTGCCAGAATTGTCAGAATCGAATAGACATTTCGGTTGTTGTAGTGGTCGGTTATCCATACAAAATCGAACTTGCTATCTTCTGCAAGCTTTACGTAGTACTCAAGCTCGTAGTATTTCATGTTCGGTACAAACTCAATTCCAAATTTCATGCTATCACCTTTTTTGAGAGCTAATTATTAACACAAATAATTCTTTCGATTTTTAACGGGCATCATCGACATGGTTTTATGTGATGTGGACAAATTTGAGTTATGGAATACCGGCTGATAGATCATACTGCTGACATCGCTTTTGAGGCTTTTGGTGATAGTCTTGAGGAACTTCTCAGAAATTCTGCAAGGGCTTTTTATGACGCTTTAGTGTTTACTGATAAGCTCAAAAATGGAATTAAAAAGGAGATAGAAATTGAAGACTATGACGCTGACTATCTCCTATACAAATGGTTAAACGAACTTCTCTTCCTGTTTGACACGGAGTTCTTTGCAGCTAAGGAAGTGGATGTATCTGTAACGAAATCGGATGGTAAGTTGATATTAAAGGGAAATCTTATGGGAGGGAAACTAACCCCAGAAATGATAAGAACAGAGCCCAAAGCAATTACGATGCATAAATTCAAGGTGGAAAAAAGAGAAAAGGGCTGGTATGCCTTTGTTATTGTAGATATTTAATTACTGTAGCTGTTGATCCTGTTATTGTTTAAAAGATTGTTTGACAATCAACCGATTTAACCGTCTAACCTTTTCATGATCTCTCTGTAAAGTCTCCCCTGAAGACCGTGAAACTTCGAATAACCCTCAGCAAGTCTCTGATCGATTGTGGTAGTATCAAAGGAGGTTAACTTCTCGCTGTAAAGGGCAAATTCTGAATATCTTGCGACTGGTGAGGCATGGCCTTTATAAAGCCTCATTTTTACCCAGCCCGTTACTCTTTCCTGTGTTTTGTCTATGAAAGCCTCTAAGGCGTCAAAGACAGGATCATTTGTCAGCCCATAGTATACTATCTCAGCCCATTCTTCTTCAACAAATTTTTTGAATTTAAGCTCCCGCCTGCTGAGAACGAGCTTCTCAAGATCTCTGTGGGCGGTAATGAGGATTGTAGCAGCAGGATGCTCGTAGTTTTCTCTTGCTTTAAGTCCAAGAACCCTATCCTCCATCATATCGGTTCTTCCAACCCCGTGCTTTCCACCTATTTCATTAAGTGTTTTGATAATCTCATAACCTTCCATCCTGACATCATTAAGCTCTACCGGAACACCTTTTTCGAAGGTGATTTTTATAATTTCAGGCTCATCAGGAGCTTTTTCCGGGCTGCGAGTCCACTCGAATATCTCTTCTGGTGGAGAAACTGATGGATCTTCCAACTTTCCCCCCTCAACACTTCTGCTCCATAAATTCTCATCAATGCTCCAGGGCTTCTCCTTTGTCACCTTTACTTCGATCCCTTTCTCTTTTACATATTCAATCTCCCACTCTCTTGTGAGGTTGAGGTCTCGCATTGGAGCTACAACTTTGAATCCATGCTGCAAAAATACATTCTCAAATCTCAGCTGGTCGTTTCCCTTGCCAGTACACCCATGAGCTATCGCATCAGCACCCTCTTTTTTAGCTATCTCGACAGTCTTTTCGGCGATAACGGGTCTGGCTATCGAAGTTCCGAGTACATAACCTTCATAATCACCATTGGCCTTGATCAACCTGAAAAGAGCCTGAACGTAATCCTTTTTTCCGTCAACAGTGTAATGTCTGTCCGCATATCTCTTTCCTCTCTCTTCAGCCTCCTTGACATCTTTCTCTGGCTGACCTATGTCGACTGTTACTGTAATAACCTGATCATAACCATATCTTTCTTTAAGTAAAGGAATGCAAACAGTTGTGTCCAGCCCTCCAGAATAGGAAAGAACTACCTTTGCCATGCTTCAGCTTGACAGCAACAATTTAAATATTTGATGGTATTCAATCCCGGAAATCTTATACCTTCGACTCTTCTGATCTTCCCATTCTTGCGTTATCAAACAGCCACCAGATCTTAGCATGATTAAAACTCTGGTAAGAAAACCGACCTCTATATGTGGTCACAGCTCCAGCAGGGATTTAACATGTCTTATTATAGCATCGATTGGTCTGCAGTTGATTCATAGATCATTCTACCATTGCCCCTTCAAGCTCCAAAAGAGCCCTTTTCATTTTCAGACCCGTGCTGTATCCACCTAAATTTTTTACCGAGACAACTCTGTGGCAGGGGATTATGACTGGTATAGGGTTGATGTTCAGGGCTTTTCCAACCGCTCTGTAACCTTTGCTGCCTATTCTTTCTGCTATTTCTTTATAAGTCACTGTTTTTCCGTATGGAATCTTTCTAACCTCTTTCAGAACCCTTGTTGTAAAAGGGCTCAAGTTGATCCTGACATCATATTTTTCAAAGGAAACAGGTAAACCTGAAAAATAGTCTTTCAAGTCCTTCTGTAGTTTTTCAGAAACCTTGCTGGATATTTCATTCTCTAAAATTATATCTTGTTTGTGAAATCCACTTTTAATTATTGTCTCATTTTCGAGCTCTACTATGAACAGGCCAATTTTTGATTTTACACACAGGATCTCAACTGAGTCATTCATTTCTGTTCATAAATGGTTTAACATCGGCTTTTGAGCCTATAATTATCCCTTCATCTTTTTCGTTATTGTCGTCTCTTCCAGCGATATCTCTGATCCTTCTTATTCCATCGATTTCCTTTATTATTCTGGATACTGATTTTGGAACAAGTGATTCCCATTCTTCATTTTCAAGCATTCTCCTTCTGATTTCAGTTCCCTGATACTCTTCACGATTGAACATTTTTGTATTGATGATTTTTTTCCCCGCTTCAGAAAAAAGCCTGGCAACCAATGGATTGTTGGAAAAAACAACATCGAAGGGTGGAACCATTGAACACACATGAGATACCCACAGACTGTTTCTGTAAATATCCTCTAAGGGTATGATGTAGACTTTTTTCTTTATCTCAAGTTCATCTATTGCACATGATATCATCAAAATTCTTTCTCCTGCTGTAAATGGGTTCTCCAAGTCGTGACTTTCCTGTGCGCTACCAATGCCTATGATGAGTTCATCAACCTGATTGATTATGTTTTTCACAACTTCATGATGCCCCATATGATAGGGCTGGAACCTTCCTATGAAAAAACCTCTCAATTCTTAGGCCTCCTGACAACTCTGTATATCTCATCTTTAAGCTTCCTGCCGGTTTTTCTCTCCCATTCGTCAATTGGTATTCCATATTCAGCCTGTATTTTGTCTCGATAGATCTCGGGAATGACGTTAAAGGCACAGAATGGTATGATTCTGCCATCTGGAGTTGCGTAATGAATCTCACACCTTTTGACTCTTTCAATATCGTAATTGTACAGATCCTGGAAGTGCATCATTCCGATGAAAAGTGATTTTACGTGGAATGAACCGAGAGTTGAATAGTCATGCCGGACAAGAACGTCGAAAAGGATCTTTCCAACATCGAATTCTTTTGGTGCCCGTTCATAATCAACAAATTTCCTCAGGTCGATTATGCCCTTCAGAGCTCTTATTGTTTTTATTCTGCTTTTCCTTATAGTTTCTGCTTTTTCATTCAGATATTCAAATAAACCTTCAACATCTATGAATCGCGTTATGGGCAAAAGACGCCCATTTTCTTTAAAAACGTACGTTGCCATCCCGCATGCCCAGTGGGTTGTGAGCTCATATTGGGGCTCTTCTGTCATGGCTTCGATGAAATGGGAAATCGGAGTTACGCTTGGAACAGGATAAAAATCATCACGACTTATTTCTCCGTTTGTTTGTTCCTCGATCTTGATAATAGCATCGGGTATGGTAATTCTGACCTCTTCCCTCTCCTTTTTGGGCATACTCCCAACAAGGCTGACGGGCTGAAAGTTCACACCCCTGATTATATCGATGTTATCTGCGGCAAATCTTATTATGTCACCAAGCTGGTGATCATTAACGGATTTTATTACTGTTGGAACCAGTACGATCCCAACTTCAGCCCTTCTGCAGTTCTCAATTATTTTGGGAACCTCTTTATAGTTCTTGGGATTTGTTTTCTCGTCAACCCCGTCAAAGGAAAGATAGATGGTGTTTACTCCAGCCTCTCTTACTTTCTTTGCCAGATCTCTATCAAGGGCGAGTTTTATACCGTTGGTATTGAGCTGAATGTGCTCTATCCCCTCATCTCCTATAGCTTTTATGATCTCAAGCAAATCTTCCCTCAAAGTGGGTTCTCCACCTGTTAGCTGAACGGCATTTGCTCCAACCGGCTTCAAATTCCTTGCAGTTCTAACCATGTTCCTTATCTGCTCGACTGTCGGTTCGTAAACATATCCTGATCTTCTAGCGTAAAAGAAACAGTACCAGCACGCAAGATCACACCTGTTTGTTACAACTATGTTTAGCAGGGCTGTTTGGCTCTTATGGGTTTTACAGAGCCCACATGTGAATGGGCAGTTTGGTTTCTCGGAGATAACGGGATTTCCAATACCCGGGCCATCATGTGAGAATTTAAAAGCCTTTTTAAACATCTCAACGTCGCCCCAGTAAGTTTCAACGATCTCACCATGCTCTGGACAGGTTTTACTGATCATTACTTTTCCATTCTGGTTATAAACCTTGGCAGAGATGATTTTAAGACATTCAGGGCAAAGTGAGGTTGTTTTATAAGGTAAGATTAATTCACGGTTCACTTATACACCTCCTATATGAACATCCATATATTTGAAAAAAGCCGAAAGAGATATATCAAAGTTTCGTTATGCGGATTTATGCTCTATACAATCCTGCAAACACTCTGGCTTCTAATTCCTGCCTATACACCCAACAATTTTGCAGTATTATTTGGTGGAGGCACACCGGTAGATCTTGGTAAAAAATTCATTGATGGAAAGAGGATACTTGGGGATGGAAAAACTATCAGAGGTTTTGTTTCAGGAGTTCTGGGCGGAATTTTTTGCGGAAACATACAATATTATGCTGAAAAAATACTTGGATGGGGATTTTATTCTACATTGGCCTACACAGATTTTTTGATAATGGTTTCAACTCTTTCTTTTGGAGCACTCTTTGGAGATATGGTTGGTAGCTTCATTAAAAGAAGATTTGGGATTGAGAGGGGAGAAAAACTCCCACTTTTCGATCAGCTAACATTCCTGATTTTTGCCTTCCTGTTCGCATATATTTCATCACCCTATTTTGGGGATCTGTTCAGTTTAAAGATAGTTCTGACAGGGTTTATAATCACTCCATTTCTACATCTCCTCACAAATTTTATTGCCTACAAATTAGGTCTGAAAGATGTACCTTGGTAAAGCCTTGGTAAAGTGGTGAGAGAATATGGAGGAAGTAAGAACTAACAATAAGATCTAAAGGTGATGTGATATGGGTAAAAAAGTGTTGGTAAAAAGGATGATTGAGGTTGGTTCACTGAAATTTGGTGAATTTATCCTCTCCTCCGGAAAAAGAAGTAATTTTTATGTCGATGTTAAACTGGCAATAACGTACCCCGATATTCTCGATAAAATATCCGCCCTTTTTCATGAAAAGATTCAACAGAAAAAGCTTGAATTTGATAGAATAGCATGTGTGGAACTGGGGGGTGTACCACTGGCAGTCTCCCTCTCCTTAAAAACGGGAAAACCCTATCTGATATTCAGAAAAAAGAAAAAGGATTATGGGATGACAACCGATCGAATAGGTGAGCTGAGAAATGGAGATAGAGTTCTTGTTATTGAAGATGTAACAACCACTGGTTCATCCGCTTTATCAGTTGTGGAGAGAGTAAGAGAGCACGGGTGTGAAATCTCAGGTGTTCTTGTTGTGGTGGACAGGGAAGAGGGAGCAGATGAAACGTTAGGATTGAAAGGTATGCGGTTCATTCCCTTACTTACAGCCACTGAATTACTGACTTACAAGAACCGAATATAAGCCGATTCGACTCTCTTAATAACACTCTATACTAAGAGTATCATGAATTCAATTGGGATTGTGATATGGTTGAGCTATCAAATCTCAAAAACTGATAATACACTTTCATAACTAAGGTCGATACCTGAATCTTTCAGATATGATATTATCTCCTCCAGATTCAGCTCTGGGCAGAAAATATAGTTTTTAAGAGATTTTTTTACAACATCCTCATCAAACTCCAGAATCTCGGCAACCTTAGTTATATCCTCATCAGATATCCATCCGTTAATGCAAAGATCATCGTACTCGCTGATAAGCTTCTTTAAGGCATCTCTGTTAATTCTGGATGTCTCATCATTTATGGCTATGGAGCAGCAAAAGTGATCTCCGATCAAATCTCTGAAATAATCTACTCTGTATCCTGAGTTTTTTAGATTTGTCAAATAAGGCTCCCAGATCGCAATACCTGCAAGTTCTCCTTTAACAAAACTCTCCACCATTTTTGTAGGAGATTTGAAATAGATTATCTTTCCTTTGATATTCTTAATCTCAGCGTATCTTTTCAGGTTTCTATACATTGTGGACATCTCGGTCGTTCCATAAATATTTCCTTTAAATTTCTGGTTTATTACGATCCCACTTCCATTTTTCGCCACCAGTCTGAAAATTTTAAAATTCTTCATCAGAATACTCATGATTACTTGGGTTAAAAGTGGACTTGCTGCAACATCGACCTTTCCTTGGCTTAAAGACCTCGTAAGATCGATCGGATCATCGAATACCTTTACAATAGCTCCTGTATTCAATGCTGAAATTATCAGAAGAGCATACTCGCTTGCTCTCAAGATTCCAACCCTCAACAATCCTGGAAGGGGGTTGGGGTAGTGTGTAGTCAACCATATTCTATATGACTTGCTTGTAACCTCTCTTCTTACAATTTTTCTCTCCTTTTCCAGTTTATTTAAAGCATCTGAAACTGTGGATTTTGAAAGATCGAGTAAATCAGGAATCTCGCTCTGTAGAACTCCATCTTCACCCCTGTTCTCCAACAGTTCAAGGATTTTATCTACTGCCTTTACCATTCAGAATAATCTCAACCTGAGGTGTAAAAATTTTGTCTTGGGAGCATGCTGAGGTAAAAACAATAATACTGCTGGTTAAATCCTCAGAAACTTTTCTCCATCCTTCACTACCTCCCCGTCATCAATGAGTAAATTGAGGTGCTTTTTAATCATCTGCCCTTCCCAGTAATCCAGTAGCTCCTTTTCATAGGGCTTTTTCTTATAGAAGGGTGATATCTCAATAAGCTCCTCCAGACTACTTGCTTTTTCAAGTATTTCAAGTAAAATTTCATTTCTTTTCTCAAATACATCTAAATAGCTTTGTAATTTCTCTACTATATTTTCTCTTCCAAAAACTGGCTCTTCGTGTCCGGATACAAAAATCTCCGCATCTAAACTCATTACTTTCTCAATAGATTTAAAAAACTCCTTGATGCTGCTCTCCCTGTGCCCATACCATGGTCCAAAGGAAGTTAGATCAATATCAGAGCCGAAAATTGTTCTACCATCTATGTAAAAGATGTGCATGTCTGCGGTATGTCCTGGCGTATATATGGCTACGATTTCTGGCTCTTTAAGTATTACATCTTCATTGGAATAGTGCTCTACCTTAGAATCCCTCAGACCCATGTTTTTTGTCACAAAACTTTTCCACTTTTTCTTAAGACTCTCATCAACGAATCTGTTTGCAAGAGACTCCAACTTTGTTTCGTATCCTGCAGGCGATAAGACTCTCTTACTTTTTTCGTTGAAAACCCACGCTCCAGCACAGTGATCTGGGTGGGTGTGAGTTAGAGCTGCAAATTCTACTTTATCTGATAGATCTTTAACAATTTCAATTCCACAGCCCACATCCAGCATAACCTTATGTTTTACAATGAGTGAATTTGAAAAGGGAAACTTTCCCCTCTGATTACCTCTTACAAAGAAAATTCCTCGACCTATTTCCATGGTTTCCACGCTCTTTAAATATTCTGACAGTTTTTTTAATATTTACGGTGGTTAAATTGTTGAAAAGAAGACATCAAACCGTCTGCGAAATCTGGTGAAACATTTCACGTTTAAGGAACAAACTTAAAACACAAAATTTATAAACAGATAAATCGAACGATTGTTCGATGAAGTTGCTGGAGGGTTTGATTGTTATACTGGCTATGATAGTACCGTTTTTTGCAATAAAAAGCTATGACATGTCGGCGTTTTTGTACTGGATTGCAGTTACAGCAATGTATCTGATTTATATTGCACTGTCGAGGTGGTGAAATGAGTTACTTTCTGATTGCTCTTGCATTTTATGCCATTATCGGTACGGTCATCGCACTGTATGCGAGAAAGGGGATAAAGACTCAGGAGGATTATTACATCGGAGGGAGAAAGATCAGTGGTGTTGTGTCCTCTTTGACCTACGCAGCGACAACTTATTCCGCTTTCATGATGGTTGGCCTAGTTGGACTGACGTATGCTTCGGGTGTTGGATCTCTTGGTTTTGAGCTTTTCTATCTGGTTGGGACGCTCTTCCTTCTTTCCTACTATTCTCCAAAAATCTGGAAGATTGGTAAGGAGAGAGGATACATAACCCCTGGCGATATGATGTTTGACCGATACGGTAATATTGTGCCAAAGATAATGGCTGTAATTGTTTCAATCGCCCTGATTCCCTATATTTCAATCCAGTTGATCGGGGTTGCACTGATCATCGAGAAGAACTCAGGCATAGGTTTTGTTTATGGTGTTTTACTGGCAGCGATACTGATAGCCTTCTGGGCCTTTCTGGGTGGCTTAAGGGGGGTTGCCTGGACTGATGCCCTGCAGGGAGTATTCATGCTCGGTCTGGCAATGGCGGCGGTAATCTGGGTTTACAACTATGGTTTCTCACAAACATCATTTATCCAGGAGGTCCCAAAACTCGGTGAACTTTTGGTCGTTCCCAACAAAATCTGGACCCCCTTCAGGTTTATTGCCCTTACTGTCCCGTGGTTCTTTTTCGCCCTCACTAATCCACAGGTTTTCCAGAGACTCTACATTCCCAGGGATGAGCGTGCTCTGAGGAAGATGGTTATACTCTTTGGAACATTTGGCCTCATTTATACAGTTCTCGTGGTCTTTCTCGGACTTGAGCTTAGGGTGATGTCCGAAACTGGTATTTTTCCTGTTGTAAGCGATAGAGACGCTGTAACCCCCACTCTACTGGGATTAATGCCATCATGGCTTGGCTTACTGGTGGCTCTCAGCATATTTGCTGCAGCAATTACAACTGCAAACTCCATTGTGTTAACCCTTGCATCGATGGTCTCGAAAGATCTGATAGGGAGTAAAGATATAATGGCCGGAAAAATACTCATCGTTGCCATAACCGGTGCAATAGCCATTTTTGCAATTCAGAGGCCCGGATACATTGTTGAACTCTCTGTTTTGAGTTCCACCATATTGCTGTGTCAGCTTCCGCTTATTTTTGGAGTATTCCACTGGAAAATAGGTGGCAGATATGCGGCAGGTGCAACCCTTATCGTGGGTTCCCTCTCAGCAATCCTGCTGTATTATATGAAAGCAAATCCTCTCGGGGTTCCAGCGTCGGTTTGGACTCTTCTGATCTCATTTGCAGTATTTGGCATTGTCGGTTTTCTGGAAAAGGCAGAACATCGCTGAAATTCATCTTTTTTTGATTTTTTCAAGGATGAAATTTGCCTCCTCCATTAAACGAGGATCTTTCTGACTTGCCTCCTCAAGATATTTGATCGCTTTCTCCCCATACTGCATTATTGCGTATCTTGCCTCTTCTCTGACGTTGGGATCCTCATCTGCAAGCAGGGGAATCAAATATTTGATGCATTCTTCGCGTCCCATTCTACCCAAGGCATATGCAGCGTGTTTTCTTACCTCCCAGTTATCGTCTTTGAGAACTTCGGCCAGTTTTTCGATACATTTATCGGTTTTGATCTCAGAAAGAATTTCAGAAGCAAATTTTTTCACATTCCAATCCTCATCTCTCAAAGCAATCAAAAGAGGTTCAACGGCCTCTTCACCGATAATAACTAACTCAGAACCTTTACGTAGGGCAGTCAGATACATTGCAAGCTCTTTCTCGCTTTTAGGCCTCCAACCAAGCTTTTCAAGTGCTTTAGCAGCTTCCCCTCTTACATCGGATTCAGGATCGTTAAGAGCACCTACCAATGCTTTTATTATTACTTTCCTCATCTTACTCCTATCGCCGATTTCATCCTTTTTTCCTATTCTGTAAAGGGATTCAACAGCTCTACGTCTCACGTCCTTGTCAAAATCTTTTAGCGCCTCGATCAGGGGGTAAATTGCTCTTTCATCACATATTCTGCCGAGAGCCATCGCACTAGCCCTTCTCACGTATCTATCCTCATCCTTCAGACCATCAATGAGTGCATTTACAGCTTTTCTGTCCCTCAATCGGCTCAAAATCCAGGCGATTGAGATTTTCTGAAGAGTTGAGTAGCTTTCTGAGAAGGTCTCGATCAGTTTTTCCGTGGAGTCTCTACACAAACTCTCAAGGGATTTTGCAGCCCTCCATCTGACCTCCTTTTTCTTATCTTTTAGTGCTTCAATGAGCGCCTCGATAACTTCAACCTCATCAAAATCACCAAGAGCCTCGGCTGCAGCCTCTCTTATCTCTGGATCGTCATCTTCGAGGAGTTTAATCAATCCCTTTATCTTTCCCCTTATTCTGAGTTTTTCCACATCCGGGGGACCTATAAACCACATATTCTGAACTCCTGATTTTATTTTAGAAGCATTTTAGAAGCCTCAATTGCCCATTCTGTCACGGGTGAGGGTAAAATGCCAAGCAATATGAGCAGTATCACGGATATCAGTATTGCTACAAGATAACTTTTTTCCTTTATAAATACTGCGTCATCAGCATGTCCCCAGTACATTTTCATTATTACCTTAGAGTAATAGTATAAAGAGAGGGCTGAATTAAGCAGTCCGGCTAATGCCAGCCAGAGAAGGTTTGCCTCAATGGCTGAAAGGAATAAAACGAACTTGGAATAAAACCCGAAAGTGGGTGGAATTCCGGCCAGTGAAAGAAGTATTATGCTCATCAGGAGTGCCATTACAGGGTACTTCTTCCCCAATCCACTGAATAGATCCCTCTCCTCAATAATAATGCCCCCAAGGGCAGCAACAACTATAAAAGCGCCTGCAGTCGCTATGGCGTGAGAGAGGGCGTGAAGTACGCCTCCGGCGATGGCAAGGTTGAGGTTTGGTGAGGCGGCGATGACTGCAAAGGCCATAGATATGTATCCAGCATGGGCAATTGAGGAATATGCAAGCATCCTTTTAACACTATCTTGAACGAGGGCGGCCAGGTTTCCGAGAGTCATGGTCAAAACAGAGAGGATCGCGAACAGAACGTACATTTCAAGTTTCATTGCAAGAACCATTAAGATCAGCACCTTGAACATCGCCGCAAACCCCATCTTTTTCGAGCCGGCAGCTAAAAAAGCTGAAACCACCGAATGGGAACCGTGATATGTATCCGGAGCCCACATGTGAAATGGAACTAAGGCAACTTTGAAACCCAAACCAGCGACCACCATTCCGAGTCCTATGGCAGAGTATATATCTCCGGGTGAATTGAGGACCTCTGAAATGGCTGAAATTGACAGACTTTGAGCATATCCATAAATGATTGAGATGCCGAAGAGAAAAAGTGCAGAGGAAAAACCGCCAAAAACAAAATATTTAAGGGCACCCTCAACGCTGAAGACAGATCTTTTTTCAAATCCTGCAAGGGCGTATGTAGCAAGGCTTGCTATCTCAAATCCTATGAAAAGGGCTATGAGGTCTTCTGAGATCGCCACAACCATCATACCGAAGGCTGAGATTAAAATCAGGAAGTAGTATTCGTCCTCGTTATTTCTGATAGAATGGAGTGATGAAAGACAAACGAAAAGCGTAACGGTAAGAAATATGACCACGAAAAATTGAGAGAACGGATTTACAGCTATCGAACCCATGTATGGAAAATCTGTGTAGATTATATCAGTATTGAACGTTAGAATTGAAATGATAAGAGCTATTGAAACTGTAGCTATGCTTATATAACCGAATAGGTTCTTCTGTTTCAGAAAGAGCCCTGGAAATATGTATGCTATACCCACCACACCAACGAGCATCACGGGAATGAGCGGTATAATATTTTCTGCCATCAAATCGCCCCTCCGAGTATTTTTTCAACTGAAAAGCGCATAACATCAAAAATTGGGGATGGAAAGATTCCAAATATTATTATAGAAATTACCCAGATCAGCATTGGAATGAATTCATACCATTTCAGGTCTTGCAGGTTCTCCAGTCCTGTTTTAAGCGTTCCGAAAACTGTTCTTTGAAGAGCAAAAAGGTGGTATATCACACTGAGGGGGATGCTTAGTAGTGCTCCTATGGTAAACAATGGTAGTTGAGGGAATGAGCCTGCAAGAATGGAAAACTCCGCCACAAAACCGATCATTCCTGGAAAACCCAACGAGGCAAAGAATCCAAAAACCATCAGAAGCGAAAACTTGGGCATTCTTTTCATCAAACCTCCCAGATTCTCAAACAATCTTGTGCCGGTGTGGTGCTGAATAATCCCTGCTGAGCCGAAGAGTATTGAGGTTATGATTCCATGGGCAAAGAGCAAGAATGTTGCACCTGTCAGGGCAAGAATCTGAGTAATTCTGCTCCCGTCGGCAAGTGATGCAGCAACTCCAAGGGAGATAAAACCCATGTGACCGATGCTTGAAAAGGCGATTAATCTCTTTAAATCTCTCTGGGGAAGCGCAGCGAGTGGTGTGTAGAGGATGCTTGCCACCCCGAATGCTGCTATTATCCATATGAATAATGAAGATGCGTTCGAACTCATTGGGACTAAAAATCTGATCAGACCGTATCCACCCATTTTCAGGAGAACTCCAGCCAGTAAAATTGATCCGACTGTTGGAGCCTCAACGTGTGCATCAGGAAGCCATGTATGAAAGGGAACTGCTGGCATCTTAACAAGAAAGCCAAAGAGAAGTGCAGCGAATATAAAGTCTCTCCATATACTGGGGATCTCGAGCAATCCATAATTCTTCATTAGAATTGGTATATCAAAGGTATAGTTGCCCGTTGAAACCCCGTTTAGGTGGAAGATTCCAAAGATTCCAGCAAGCATAACTACACTTGAAACGTGAGTATATATCAGGAATTTAATTGCTGAATAGTTCTTTCTTGGCCCACCCCAGATACCTATGACGAAGAACATCGGTATCAGCACGAGTTCCCAGAATATGTAGAAGAGGAAGAAATCAAGGGATGCAAAAACCCCAACCAGTGCGAAATCGAGCAGAACTATCAGTCCAAAAAACTGATTTGGTCTTAACTTCTCATCCCAAGCATAAATGACACAGAGGAAGGAAATAAAGGTCGTCAAAAGAACCATTGGCATGCTTATTCCATCCACTCCCATGTGATAGCTTATTCCAACAGACTCAATCCATTTGATCTGTTCTTCGTGACTGAATGCAGCATTTTTCAGCGTGATGAACATATAGATTGAGATAATAAATGCTAAAAATGTCGATATAAGGGCAATAATTCTGCAGGCCTCTCTTTTCTTAGTCAAAAAGGTCAATACAGAGCCAGTGAGCAGTATTATCAGAATCAGTGAGATTAGCATATCTTATCACCTCCAATGGTCATTCAAACCACCCAGAGTATTATCAGTAGAATTGCCAGACCCGCCATGAACACGGAAACGTATCCTTGAGTATCCCCAGTTTGAATTCTTCTTATTACTGAAGAGGTCTTTACTGTTAGATTCGAAATTCCATTAACCATCCCATCAACAACCTCCAGATCAAACCTTTCCCAGAGTTTTACGGAGGCAAGAACCCCTGAAGGAAACTTATCAAAGAAGATTTTCTCATTTATCAGGCCAAACTGTGAGAGGGGTTTCCTGACAAACCACATAAACACCCTACCACTCTTTCTGTAAAACCAGTCTGTATCGAGACTGATCGTGGGCTCACCGGCGAGATGTTTGAGAAGCAGGAAAAATCCAAGGGCTGTGAAGAGGAGAATCTGCATCGTCTCTGTTATGTGCTGACCGGTGTAGGGCTCGAACTCGACAGGGTAGGGTAGCAATCTGTAGAGCACATCCGGATACACACCGATGAAGATACACAGGAATGACAGGAACAGCATTGCAAGAATCATATTTATTGGTGGTTCTTTTGCTTTTATTCCCGTATCTTGACCGAAGAATGTGAAATAAGGAAGCTTCAGGCCGGTGTGGAGAAACGTTCCTGAAGATGCCAGTGTGAGCATCAACCATATGAGAGGTAGATGCGATTCTGCGGATGCAGCTATAACCATGGATTTACTCACAAAACCGCTGAAGAGTGGAAATGCTGAAATGGAGAATCCACCAATCATATACAGGAAGAATGTTATGGGCATGGCTTTGTAAATCCCTCCAAGCTCAGTGAGTTTTCTTCTTCCGGTTACATGTATTACCGCTCCGGCACCCATAAAAAGGAGACCTTTGTAGAGTATATGGCTGAATGCATGGCTCGCCGATCCGTTTATTGCCATATGAGTTCCAATTCCAACTCCGGCGACCATGTAGCCAACCTGACTGATAATGTGATAGGCGAGCAGCCTTCTTATATCGTTTTCAAGAACAGCATAAATAACTCCATATACTGCCATTATGGCTCCAAGCCAGATCAGAATATCAACTCCTGGAAAAGCCCTCGCAAGAACGTAAACTGCTGTTTTTGTGGTGTATGCGGTCATGTAAACCGCTCCAGTAACACTCGCTTCAGGATATGCATCCGAGAGCCATGCTGAAAGAGGAGGCACCGCGGCGTTCAATATGAAACTGATCAGAATCAGAATGGATGCAAGATCACCATATGGAATGAAATCGAATTCTATACTCCCAGTGTTCAGAATGTATAGTACGATTCCTCCCAACAGGAGCACACCACCCGCTGCATGAACCATAATATATCTGAAACCAGCCTGAACGGCCTTTCTCCGTTCCTGCCATGCTTCGTTATTCAACCAGATCAGGAAAACTGATGAGATCGCCATGATTTCCCAGAAAATGTACAGGCTAAACAGATCTCCCGAGTAAACAACGCCAAGAGAACTGCCCACATAGAGAAATGCTGCAACGAATTCCCATTTGTTTCTCGAATGGAGGGCATAGAGCACACCTGCGAAGGCCATAATCACAAAAACATAACCAAAGACCATACTCAGACTGTCAACTCTTGCGAAAACCAGCTCATAATTGAGAAATCTGTATATGAAGAATCTGCCATGTTCCATCTGCAGCAAATTGAGGAAAGATATGATGGGGATTGCCAGGAGATAAACGTCTCTGACTCTCCCTCTCAAAAATGGGATGAGGAAAGCAGCTGCGATGAAAATTAATCCTGGGGGTATCCAGCTACCTGTCATAATAATCTTCCTCCTTCATCAGCCACTTGTGACCGATCCATTTTGAGAATACGATTATGAAAATACATGATAGGAATCCATACACCGCAGAAAATCCTGGAATCGCCTCCCACAAAAATTCAACATACTCTCTCTTGACCATAAAGTCAGATAACACCGTGATTGCGAGTGCAAGATAGAACAATCTTCTGAGCGTTCTGAGATTTCTCTCGTCCTCAATCAGACTGGAGAGTTTGAATCCTGATTTTCCTGTCTTTTCAGTATTCCTCATCTTTCACACCCCCAGAGCTAATTTTGCAAGCTGGAAGAAGTAATCTGGATAGAAAAAGAGGATAATGGATCCTGCTGCGGTTAATGCAAGTGGAACGAACACGAACGGGTTCGTCTCTTTAACATTCACCACACCTTCAGCAGGCTCTTCAAAAAAGGCCTTGTAGACTACGGGTAGAAAATATGCAGCGTTCAAGATTGAACTCACAAGAAGGACAAGCAACAATGGAATCTGATTCGCCTCGATCGTTCCAAGGGCAAGATACCACTTGCTTATGAATCCAGCTCCGGGAGGAAGACCTATCATTGTCAGAGTTGCGATGGCGAAGGAAATCATTGTAATGGGCATTTTTTTGCCTATTCCTGACATGTCACTTATGTTCTTCAGACCTGATGCAACGTATATCGATCCAGCACAGAAAAAGAGGGTGATCTTTCCAAAGGCGTGGCTTGCAATATGGAATATCCCTCCAATCATTCCGCTGTTGGTGAGGAGTAAAGCTCCGAAGATTATGTATGAGAGCTGGCTGACAGTGCTGTAAGCCAACCTCAGCTTCAGGTTATCCTGAGAAAGTGCGAAAAGGGAGGCCAATATAATGGTGAAGGAAACGAAATAGGCAAAGGGGGTGCCGAGATCAAACTGAGAGAGCATCTGATAGCCAAAAATGAAAAATACTGCCCTTAATATAGAAAAGACTCCTGCCTTAACAACGGCAACTGCATGAAGAAGTGCGCTAACTGGTGTGGGAGCTATCATGGCTGTGGGTAGCCAGGAATGAAGTGGCATCACAGCAGCCTTTGTATATCCGCCAATGAACAGCACCATTAAAGCAATGATAACTGCAGGCGGAGTATTTCCGCTAAAGACACCTCCGGGGGTGAAATCTGTTGTACCGGCATAAACGTAGGTCAGAACTATTGCTGAAAGCTGCAGCGCTGAGGTTCCAAGAAGGTAAACGAAATATTTCCACCCCGCAAAAAAAGCCTCCTTTGTCTCATCATGGGCGACAAGTAGATAGGTTGAGACAGTAAGCACCTCGTAAAACAGATACAATGTGATCAGGTTTGCGGCAAAACATATCCCCATTGTTGCGGAAAGGGCAAGGGCAAAACATGCGAAATATCTTGTCTGTGCATGTTCGTTGAGGGAGCGCATATAGCCTATTGAATAGAGTGTGTTGAGTATCCAGAGAAATGAAGCTGTTGTTGCAAAAAACAGGCCGAAGGCATCCACTCTGAATTTGAGCTCGATAAATCCAGGAATTATTTCACTGATTTTAAGAACAATCGTATCACCATTCAAAATTATGGGAGCCATGGAGATGACGATCAGGAATTTAACTATCGATGCAATTATACTCCACGATTCCCTCAGATCAGGTCTTCTGTCTGACAGAAGAATCAAAATCGTTGCGACCATGGATATAAGGACTGCAGCCAGGGGTTTTAGTGAAACGACTTCCATAACATCACCTTAAAGTTTCAATTTTTTGAGTACAGATATTTCCACGGTTCCATACATCCTGTAGATGAGAAGAATCAGAGCAAAACCAACTGCGGCCTCAGCAGCAGCAACCGCCAGTGCAAATGTCACGAAAACCTGTCCGGAAACATCACCCAGATATCTTGAAAAGGCCACAAGATTGATGTTTGCGGCGTTCATCATTATCTCAAGACACATCAGAACTCTTATCGCGTTTCTGCTCACTATTACGCCGTATCCGCCTATGGCTATAAGTATGGATGAAAGAAACAAATAATGCTCAAGGGGAATCATTCTGAACCCTCCGAATCCCCTCTTCTTGCGAGGTAGATTGCTGCAATCATTGCTGCGAGAAGAAGGATGGCTATGAGCTCGAAGTGTATGATATATTTTGAGAACATCTCTTCTGCAATCGCTCCAGCAGTACCTGAGACGTACCCTTTCTCGCTAAACAGTTCTCCAGTGATTACAATACCCACAAGAGCCAGCACAAAAATTAATGCGGATATCATTTTCATTTTATTAATGTCAACACCAAGCCTGTCTAAACCTCCATCTCTTCTTGTGAGCATTACTGCAAAGAGAATTATCACTGTAACTGCTCCGGCATAAATCAAAACCTGTATTACTGCCAGAAATTCTGCCTCAAGCAGTATGAACACACCTGCAACTCCGATAAACATCAATGCAAGAAAAAGAGCTGAATGAAAGACCTCTCTTGCATGGACAACCATAAATGCCGATAGGAGAATTATTGCCCATAGAGCATAAAATGCAACAGATGAATTTAAATAAACCTCCATTACTTCTCTCCTCCTGAAATCTTCATAAAATCAAAAACCAGAGCTTCCTTGGATGTGTCTGCAAGCTCGTATTTCTTTGTCATGTAAACGGCCTTTGGTTTTGTAGGACACACCTCAACACAGATACCGCAGAACATGCACCTCCCTGCAAAATAAAGATACTCTTCAACAAACCTTTTTTTCCCTTCTTTCCTTGTTTTAATTTTGATACATTTGTTTGGGCAGTTCCTTTCACAGGATGTGCATGCTGTGCAAACATCAGGGCGATATGCTAAAAACCCTCTGAACCGTTCAGCTGGATTGAGCCTCTCCTCAGGATACTGAACTGTAACGGGTTTTTTGAAAAGGTGTTTCAGAGTGATCATGAGAGGTTCAGCAATTATTGTTTTTACCCTCATTTTAACCCCCCATCATCTCTATTGGCTTAAACAAACCTGATCACTCCCGCGATTCCTATGTTCAGCAACGCTAACGGCACAAGAACCTTCCACCCTATATTGAGCATCTGATCAATTCTTATTCTTGCGACAGCTGCCCTCATCCACATCAAAAAGAGCATAACTATGAGGGTCTTCAAAACAAGCCAGAATCCAGAGGGGGCGAAAGGTCCAAGCCATCCACCCAGATACAGGATGGAGATGAGTATGGATGCAAGAACTGCATGTGTGTACTCTCCAAACATAAGAAGGGCGAATTTTACACTTCCGTATTCGGTCGTCCATCCCTGAACGATTTCAGATTCTGCCTCGGGAAGGTCAAAGGGTGGACGTGAAGACTCCATGAATGCGACGGTGAGGAATGTGATAAACCCGAGAAACTGTGGAAATATATACCATCCATCCTTCTGCCCCTCAACTATATCGACCAGATTGAGTGAGCCAGATATGATAAGAACTCCGATTATGGCAAGTCCGGCAGGGATTTCGTAGCTAATCATTAAAGCTGCAGCTCTCATCCCTCCAAGAAGATTGTATTTGTTGTTGGCCCCCCATCCTGCCATTATGACTGGTATAACACCAAGTGATGCAACTGCGAGAATGAACAGTATTCCGGCATTGACATTTGCAACTATCAGATTCTTCTCGAGCGGAATCGCGACAAAGGGGAGGAGGGCTATTGAAAAGCAGAGTATTGGGGCAAGAGTGTAAACTATCCTGTCAACACTTTCAGGAACTATATCTTCCTTCAGGAAGAGTTTAACTCCATCTGCGAGAGTCTGTAAAATTCCAAATTTTCCTGCTCTGTTAGGCCCATATCTGTGTTGCAGTCTTGCCACAAACTTTCTCTCAGCCCATATAAGCAGTAAAACCGCTAAGGAAATTATCGCAGCCACAATCAAGGCCCCGGCAAGTCCCCTGATGAATGGATTTGTGAGCAGCTTGATATATAATTCCGGATTCAAAAGCTCCATAAGCTCCACTTCCGACACCTCACCTGTCGACCTCACCAAAAATCGGGTCAAGAGTACCGAGGATTGCTATCAGATCGGCTATCAGAACTCCTTTCGCGATGTGGGGTAGTATTGAGAGGTTGCAGAAAGCAGGACTTCTTATCTTCAGTCTGTAGGGGGTTGTGGTTTTATCACCTATAAGGTGGATTCCGAGCTCGCCTCTTGGACTCTCGATTCGTGAATAAACCTCACCTTCGGGCCTGAGAACTCTGGGAACCTTTGCTTTCACAGGCCCTGGTGGCATATTTTGAAGAGCCTGCTCGACGATATCTACACTCATCCTCATCTCGTTTATCCACACAAGAACTCTCGAAAGACAATCGCCTTTCCTGCCCGTCACTATCTTCCAGTCAAGTTCACTGTAAACACTATATGGATCCTCCTTTCTTATGTCCAGTCTCACACCAGAACCTCTTAGAACCGGCCCTGTGGCACCAAGATTGACAGCTTCACCTGCCTTCAAAACTCCAACATCCTCAGTACGCATTCTGAAAATTTCATTCTCGTAAATAAAGTCCTCATATTCATCTATTTTCTTCTCCAGAAATCTCAGGAAATCTATGGTCATATCCTTGAATCCAAGCGGCAAGTCCTCGGCAACTCCACCGATTCTCATGTAGTTGTATCCGAGTCTTGCACCTGACAGACTTTCGAAAAGGTCAAGAATCATTTCCCTCTCTCTGAATGTGTACATCATAAGGGTGAACGGCATTCCAAGATCGTTTCCAAGACTGCCAAGAGCAAGAAGGTGACTGGCAATTCGCTGAAGCTCAAGAACTGTGACACGTATATATTCTGCTCTCTCCGGAACTTCTATACCCATTAAATCTTCCACAGCCTTGACATAAGCCATATTGTTTGCCATGGATGAAACATAATCCAGCTTATCTGTGAGGGGAATGATCTGGATATAGGTTCTGTGTTCAGTAATCTTCTCAAAACCCCTGTGCAGGTATCCAATAATAGGAGTTATATTAACTACCTTTTCACCCTCAAGTTCGATCAAAAGGCGAAGTACACCATGGGTGCTTGGATGCTGAGGACCCATATTTAGCAGGATTGTATCTGGTCTTCCAGTATCTGTCATGCTCTCATCCTCACTAACAACTCTCCTCAAACCAGTCCCTGGCTTCAAGCTTGAAGTCTTTCCTTAAAGGAAAACCCTCAAAATCGTCGGGAAGAAGGATTCTTTTCAGTCCAGGATGCCCTTTGAATATCACTCCAAGCATATCATATGTTTCTCTTTCATGCCAGTCGGCAGATTTCCAGATTGATGTAACAGAATCAACAGCAGGCTCCTCTTTTGAAACTCTAACCTTCAGAGAAATCATCTTTCGCTCTATATGTGACCACAGGTGGTAAATCACCTCTATGTCCTCCTCATAATCTACACCAAGTATGCATGAAAGGTGCTCGAAGCCATTCTCTCTCAGAAAGATACAATATTCGGTCAGTTGTTCTTTCTCGATTTCAATCCAGATTCGTCTGTGATTTTGAATTCTGACATTTTTAGGATTCATTTTTAAAATTCCGGTCATAAGCGGAAATTCAGGTATAATGTCATCTACTTTCAGCTCTTTAATTTCGGGTTTCTCAGGCTTCTTTTTTTCTGGTTTCTCTGATTTCTCATCCTCTGTAATCTTTTCCCTTTCATCTGGTCTCTTTTCTGAGTTTATCATACCTTGTTTTACCCTCCCGGATAAGTCTTCTCAACTTAACAATTCCATCAAGAAGGGCCTCCGGCCTTGGAGGACACCCTGGAACATACACATCAACGGGGATGATCTTATCAACACCCTCAATCACAGTGTAGGAATCATACCATGGACCACCGCTTATCGCACATTCTCCCATTGCTATGACGTATTTTGGCTCCGGCATCTGCTCGTAAAGTCTTTTTATTCTTGGAGCCATTTTTTTCGTTACCCATCCAGAAACGATCATAACGTCTGCCTGTCTGGGTGTTGCTCTTGCGAGCATTCCGAACCTCTCAACCCCATCAAATCTCGGGGTTCCTGTAGCCATGAACTCAATTGCACAGCAGGCAAGGCCGAAGGTGAAAACCCATGGTGATTTAGATCTAATCCATTTTACGATGTAGTTTTCATCTATGATCTCCTTGATTTTGTCAGATTTAAGCATCACCACTGCCATTCAAGAGCCCTCTTTTTCCACTCATATGCGAGGCCGAGAAAAACAATTATCAGAAACACCACTCCTACCAGAAATATGGCCATGTTTTTGAGGCTTAATGCCCATGGATAAAGAAAGAGAATCTCAACATCAAATATTACAAAAAGAATTGCATACATATAGTATTGGACGCTGTATTGATACCACGCATCACCAACAGGCTCTTCTCCACATTCATATGTTAGATATTTCTCTTCTTCCGGATTCTCTGGTCTGATAACTCTTGATAATAATAGTGCTATTCCAGAAAACCCAAGCACTGTCAGTGTAAACACTAATACCGGGATGTAACTTTCGAGCATTCTTTCTATCACCCCCTATTTATAACAATTAATTGTTAATTAAGCATGTTATTAAAAAACTTTTCCCTTGATATGCTATTGCCACGTTAAAGGAGTTAATCGGGAGTTATCCGTGAAATTTTGAAAAAGGTGGTGGTTTGCCTCATTATATATGCTGAAAAGCAGGGAGGCTGAATTGCTTGAAGCCAGAATCACCTCTATGAGAGTCTATTGGATTTATTGACTTGTTGAATTCATCAATGTCGCTAAGAAAGCTTATGGTTTTAACCGTTAAATGGGAAGGTGTCGAGACAACTTTCACACCACCTTTCTCTCCTTAAATACTTCAAAATCAAAGGTGAGATGTCCATGAAGCTCAAAAGAACAAACAAGCTTCGTCTCAGGCCAATAAAAGAATAAATCCTAAAGAACAAATCCTGTTCAACCTATGCGAGATGTCAGCAATTCTCTGGAACAATAGGAATAAAAAAGAGAAGGATTTAACGGGGTGCTGGCACATCCCTCACTTCTAAGGGCTGAAGAACCGGTTGAGATAAAGCCGATGTGGCCGGAATGTTGATGTGATCCTTAGAAGCAAAAATTTCCTCGCTTTAGCGATGGAGAGTGTCGACAATGCAAAACCTCATACCAGAGTTTCATACCAAAAAATTGAAATTATTCAAATCAGATGTCAGACAGAGGGTTAACATGGTGCGAATTTATGTGGTTTACAATTATGGACAATACAACCATCTGATTACCAGAACACTCAGGGATCTGGATGTTGAAACAAAACTTATCCAGAATGACACACCTGTTGATGAGCTTAAGGATGTTGATGGTCTTGTTCTTGGAGGCGGTCCTACGATCGAAAGGACTGGAAATTGCGATCTTTATTTGAACGAACTTGACATTCCTTTTCTCGGCATATGTTTGGGCCTTCATATCATTGCCCATCATTTCGGTGGAGAGGTTGGAGTTGGAGAGGTGGGAGGATACGCTGAGGTAAAAATCAGGATACTTGAAGAAGATCCTCTTTTTGAGGGAATCCCGGAGGAAATAAGTGTCTGGGCAAGTCATGCAGATGAGGTTAAAAAAATTCCTGAGAATTTCATTCATCTTGCAGAATCTGAGATATGCCAGTTTGAATCAATAAAACACCCTGATAACCCAATTTATGGTGTTCAGTGGCATCCTGAAGTGTATCACTCCCAATATGGCGTTGAACTCTATCAGAATTTCATACAGATCTGTAAAAGATAGAGACAAATCCTGAACCAAGCCTGCCAGAAGCCATAAGCCGGAAAATTTGGAAAGTTTTATTTAATTTCTCTCTTTTTTACTGTCATGGATGATTGTTATGGTTGTCTCGAGAAGATAATATTCGAACGAAGAAGCCACAGGTTTTACCTTGATAAACCTGTTGAGAGAGAAAAAATAGAAAAGTTACTTGAGCTTGCAATGTGGGCTCCATCGGCGATGAACAGGCAGCAATGGTTTTTTGTGGTTGTTTCGGGCAGGAAACTGAAGGAACTTCAGGACACGATTGAAAAGTCCTTTGATTACATCCTTTCAAGGCTGGAAAGGTTCTTTGCTGATTCACCGAAAGTAATTTCCATCACAAAACAATTCTTCAAATCTCTTGGAAACGCTCCGGTTGTAATTTTTGCATATTACACTCCTACTGGAGATGACTATAGTGATGTTCAGAGCGTCTCGGCTGCAATCCAGAATCTGCTCCTCTCTGCCCATGCGATGGGTCTTGGAACCTGCTGGATGACCGGGCCGATACATGTGGAGGAAGAGATCAACAGGGCTTTAGAGGTGGAAGGAAAGAAACTCGTTGCGGCAATAACCCTCGGCTACCCGGCGAAGAAACCTCCAGTTCCACCAAGGAGAGATAATGACAAAAAGATTGTATGGTTGGTTGATTGACTCTTTTGTTTAGAGGATGTCTCAGGAATCTGATATATTTTTATTATTTATTATTCTTGTCTTTTCTTATTTGGTTGATTTGGAGTTGATGAGGTTGGGGGAAGAACTATTTGAATAAAAAAATGCATTAAATATTTAGTATGTTGAAGAAATACCGGAACAAGAGATAGAACAAAGAAAAATAACTATAATAGGACAATCCTGAAAAAATCATGCCCATTAACCGGGATACTTCTCCCTGATATAATCGACGAAGTATTTTGGATTCATCTCCTCTCCAAAACTCTTCCTCAGAAGATCCTTGGGTGCGTACATTGAGCCATATCTGTGTACATTCTCTTTGAGGTAGGCTTTGACATCTTCGAAATCACCTCTCGCAACCTTTTCGTAGAAGTCTGGGATCTCTCTCAAAACATGATGCCTGATCTGCGCTGCTAAGAGTGTTCCAAGCGTGTATGTCGGGAAATACCCTATATACCCATAAGCCCAGTGAATGTCCTGAAGCACCCCCTCAGCATACCTCTTCGGTCTTATTCCCAGCAACCCCTCTATCTCATCGTTCCAGAGTTCCACCAGATCGCTCGCCTTAACACCGTCGTTGATCATGAGTTTTTCGAGTTTGTATCTCAAAATTATGTGGAGGTTGTATGTCACCTCATCTGCCTCAACCCTGATGAAATCCGGCCTGACCACGTTGAAGTAACTGTAAATATCCTCAGCAGTATATCCGTTTAGTGCCAGCTTCTCTCTGAGTATCGGATATATGAACTCAGCAAACTCCATCGATCTTCCTACTATATTTTCCCAGAATCTGCTCTGGCTCTCATGTATTCCTAAGGAGACTCCACTGCTGATTGGAGAAAACATGAAGCGCTCATCGACCTGAAGCTCGTATAAAGCATGCCCGAACTCATGAACCACAGCCAGAAGAGTTCTCTTGAAGTCAAAACCCTCGTATCTCGTTGTTATTCTGACATCATTTATCCCAAATTTCATGGTAAACGGATGTGGTGAAACATCAAGTCTGCCTCTTATGCCAGTTGGATATCCAAGGATCTCCAAAATCTCGAGATTAATTGCTTCCATGATTTTCCGGTCATACTTTTCTTTTTCAAGTGGATGACCTCCTGAGAACCTCTCACTGCCGATGATTTTATCGGCAATCGGCTTTATTTCCTTTTCAAGATATGTGAAGATTTTTTCACAGTCTCTTGTCCTCAACCCCTCCTCGTAGAGGTCGAGCAGAGCATCGTAAGGATATTCATCGTAGCCAAGATATTCAGCAGCCCTCTTTGAGAGATCCATTATCTTGTCCAGGTAAGGTTCGAAAATCCTGAAGTCGTCCTTCTGCTTCGCCTCCACCCATGCCATAGTTGATTTACTGCTCGTCTCGCTGATCTCCTTGACGAATTCTGGTGGAAAGGCTTTCGCAATCCTGATATTCCTCTTGAGGACACGTATAACGCCCTTCTCGTACTCATTAAGTTCCTCCTCTTCAGCTCTTTCTACGAGATCGAGGAACTTTGGCTCCAGCAGTAAACTCTGACTAAGGACTGAAAGCTCTCCCTGGGCAACACTCCTCTCCTGAATTCCTTCTTTGGGCATGTAAGTTTCCATGTCCCATTTGAGAACGCGTTGAGCGTACTCAGTTGAATATATCTTTCTATAATGGTCAAGTATCCTTTTTATTATCTCGTTCTGAAAAGCATCCATGCCAAAGCACCGTCTGAGTCAGATATTGAGCGTTTTAATAACTTTTTTGTTTTCCAAAGATAGAAATACATTTTCCAAAGAATATATAAACGCATTTGTAGATTATTCCTTCTTCAAAGAAGGATGCTTTTAATCGATTGAAATATCTGAGGGTAAAATTATCTGAGCAAAGACATGAGGTACAAGAAAGGAGAATATGCATACGATATCACTGTTAGCAATAACGTATATGTTGCAACTACGTATATGTTGCAACTCAGGACATCCTTCTAGAGTTTGATAGGAAATGGTATAACTTTTACTGAATTCTTTAGAAAGTTTACTTTCCTGAAGGAAACGTGGGAAACCGGATCAGCTGATCTTTCTCGTAACCTCATCGATTCTATCTCCAACAACCGAAATCCAGTCGATTTTCCCGGGTAAGTACTCATGAATCTCAATTCCTGCCTTTTCAGCACTTATGATTTTTAATATAGTCTCTGAAATTCCCTCAACAGTCTTCTCAGTTGTATCTATTTCGTAAACGTTTATATTGAGCTCCTCCGCGATCTCAATAGATTCAATAAGGATGGAATCGACGAGTTCAGCCTCTAAATTCTCCAGCAATTTCTCTTCGCTCCACCCCTTCGTCTTCAACCTATCTTTTAGTACAAGTGGATTGCACCTCAGCACTATTATCAGATCGGGATTGACCAGGTGTGAAAGGTGACCCTCCAGTAATACATCTCTCCTGCCCCCTCTGAAATCCCTCAACAGTCTGTTCACCTCATATGGAAGCCTTTCAGTATCCACGATGATGGAATCGGCATCTTCTCCTATGATGCAGCCTGTCTCCACAACAAGATCATTCAGGGATCTGGTCGGGAAACCCTTACTGGATAGATGCTTGCTTGCAGACGTTTTCCCGGTTCCGGGGGTTCCTGTCAGGGCAACGATCATTATATCATCCCCATATTTACCTTAAAACTTCTCCAACCGCGTTTAGAAAGATATCGTTCTCCTCTCTTTTGCCTATGCTGACCCTGATATCTCCATCTTTGCATCCTGAGAAAGTGCTGCAGTCCCGGACAATAACACCCCTCCTCATCATCTTCTCACAGAATTCTTTTGAACGCATTTTGAGCCTTATGAGGATGAAATTGGCCTCAGAAGGGAACACCGCTACCCCCATCGCTTTCAGCTCTTTTGAAACCCTCTCCCTCTCACCTACAATCTTTTTTACTGTCTCCTTCATGTACTCCAGATCGTCAAGTGCAGCTTCAGCTGCTTTAATGGATGGTGTGGAAAGGGGAAATGGCGTATTAACTTTCATATATTCTTTTTTCATCCACTCAGGCACAACAGCATATCCAATTCTGAGATTGGCAAGTCCAAAAGCCTTGGAAAATGTTCTGGCTATCACAACATTATCCAGATCACCCAGACTTAAGAGGTCGCGAGATGAAAACTCCACGTATGCTTCATCTACGAAAAGTATACCTCTAATACTCTCTGCAATCTCCCTGGCTGTATCGTACTTCTCTGTATTTCCCGTTGGGTTATTTGGTGAGCATAAAATGACAAGTTTCCCGTCGAAAGCTGAAATTGATGAATCAACACTGAAATCATCATTCCTTCCAGCCTCCACAATCCTTGCCCCGGAGATTGTCGCAAGTGTGTAATAGTAGGGAAAAGTTGGAGCCGGAATCAAAACCCTGTCTCCCTGTTCGATAAACATCCTGAACAGATTTTCAAGAACCCCATCAATTCCCGCGCCAAGCACTATCCTCTCAGGGTCGAATCCAGTATAACTGGATATTTTTTCAAGAAGGCTCTCCGGCCTTGGAGGGGGATAGAGGTGTAAATCCTTAAAACTGCAAAAAGCCTCAACCGCCTTTGGACTTGGACCATAGGAGTTCTCATTGGAGGCAAGCTTCACAACTCTCTGCAAACCATACTTTCTTCTCACGTATTCGATATCTTTTCCCGGAACGTATTCTCTCACTTTTTTTATGGACTCTTTGAGAAGATTCGTATACTCTCTGTTTGAATCTTCTTTTTTCAAGCATATCACCTGTTCACCTGTCCAGAATGATCTCCGCATGATTCCAGTTCTCGTCAACACCCTTCAGAGTTGAAATCAGACCAGAAATAATAACTCCAAACACATTCTGAACGTAAGGATTCATGGGTATTTCTTTTCCATCAATAACGAGTTTTACATCGATTTTCGGCTCCATTTTATCACCTCCGGTTCAATTTTATTTTTAATTCAAACATCGCAGGGTCCCTTGAAGTAAGGCTCCCTTAAATTGATCGCCTTCATAATTCTGTTTCTAAGTTCTTTTCCTTTAACACCTCTTATATCTACCAGATTATCATTCCTCAGCAGACATGGTTTAATTTTTCCGTCGGCAGTAACTCTGATCCTGTTACAATTAAAGCAGAATTCTGTGTTATCTACTGGTCTGACGAACTCAATTATCCCCCCATCCATATAATATTGTTTTCTCCTCTGCATACTTCTGATCCTGACCTCGTTTGCCTCTCTGGCAACTTCTCTCTCAATAATTCCGATATCAAAATAATGTTTTTTAAGCCCTGGCAGCTTCAAAAGCTCGATTAGTTGCAGGATTACATTTATTCCGTTTTTATTGAGTTTGAATATGAATTTTATCATGTCTCTGACTTCATTCTCGTTAATCTCTTTCATTATAACCATATTAAGCTTAATCGGTGTTAAACCCGCATCTATGGCACATGCGAGCCCGGAAAAGACCTTTTCAATATCTCCACCTGTCAAGCTCTTGAATTTTTCTCCATTTAGTGTATCCAGGCTGATATTCACTCTGCTTAACCCGCTCTCTTTTAAATCAAAGGCATATTTTTCGAGAAGAATTCCGTTCGTAGTCATTGAAACCTCATCGAACTTGGGTATTTTCTGAACTATCTCAACAATGTCATTTCTCAAAAGGGGTTCTCCACCCGTTATTTTGACCTTTTTTATTCCGAGCTCTTTAAAAGCTGTGGTAATCTCCTTGATTTCATCAGATGTGAGTTCATTTTCGGATCTCTGAAAGATTCCCTCCTTATGACAGTAAAAACAGTTCAGATTACATCTGTCAGTGACTGAGATTCTCAGGTTCGTTATTTTTCTGTTAAATCTATCAATCAACATAAATATACTCCTTCAGTTTTTACATCTTTTTGCGTACCTTAAATTCTCCTCAGCCAGTTCTTCGGCTTTTTTCAAATCTTCAGGTGTATTGATATTTGTAAATGATATGAGTTCGGGATCGAAGCTCCTCAATTCATCGATTGGATAGAACTTAACGTTCTTAAGTCTTTTTAGGGGCATTATAACTTTTCTCTCTCCACGTACATAACTTTTCTCTATTTCAACGATCAGAGCAGGCGAGTATGCTGAAAAAGTGGGTTCAAATCTGCCGTCTGGCCATACTGGCACAACCGCATCATACCCTTTTACACATTCCCTGTAAAGCAATGTGCATACATCTCCAACAATAAAGGGCATATCTACGCACGTTATGACAACAGGTCTCTTAAAATAGTTTAAAGCAGCGTGTATTCCGCCAAGAGGACCCATATTTTTCAGAATATCGCATATAACCTCACATCCCAGACCTTCATATTTCTCGGCCTGCTCCTCATCCCTGCACACGATAACTTTCTCAAATGTTCTCAAAGCCTCGATGATATACTCAATCACCTTTTTCTCCCCTATCTCAATAAAGCCCTTTTCAACACCACTCAATCGTGCCCCTCTGCCTCCCGCAAGTATGGCTGCAAACACAATTCACATTAAACAGATATCTATATAAGACCATTGTTTAACTGCTGAGTGATGCATGCTCGACTCATCGAGGAATTGAAAAAATACAGAGAGCGGGATATACCTTACTCTCAAGTTTTGAGTTCGATGTGCACTCCACCACATCCCTTAGCTCTTGTGGCCCACGAAATGTTTGTTGAAACGAATCTCGGCGATCCGGGCATATTTGTCGGTACAAAAGACCTGGAAGAACGTTTGATGAAAATGCTCGGCGAATTGCTTCACAATCCTGAAGTTGCAGGATATATATGTTCGGGTGGGACAGAGGCCAACATTCAGGGCATCAGGGCAGCAAGGAACATCTCAAGGCATAAAATAGATGATTCTAAGCGACCAAACATAGTAATCCCGGATTCAGCTCACTTTTCTTTCGAAAAGATTGGAGACATCTTAGGTGTTGAAATAAGGAGATCTGCTCTCGATGAAGAATACAGAGTTGATGTCTCTCATGTCGAGTCTCTTATTGACTCCAACACGATTGCGATTGTTGGAATAGCCGGCACTACCGAACTTGGACAGATAGATCCCATAGATGAATTGTCGGAGCTTGCAGTGGAGAAAGAGATCGAGATGCATGTTGATGCAGCTTTTGGGGGGCTTGTGATTCCATTCATGGATGATCCAGTTCCATTTGATTTTCAGCTTGATGGAGTTTCTTCGATCACAATCGACCCGCACAAGATGGGTATGGCAACCATTCCGTCTGGAGGAATACTTTTCAGAAATGAAAATTATTTCAAGTCTCTTGAGGTTGAAACACCCTATCTAACCACCAGAACTCAGTTCACGCTTACTGGAACGAGACCGGGGACGGGAGTCGCTTCAGCCTTCGCTGTCCTTTATTCCCTGGGTTTTGAGGGAATGAAAAAAATTGTTGATGAATGCCTTCGGATCACTCAAATTCTTGTCGATGAGATGGTAGATCTCGGTTTTGAGCCTGTGATTGAACCTGTGATGAATGTTGTAAGCTTTAAGACGAAAAAATCGGAGGAAATAAAGGAAGAGTTACTCAGGAGAAAATGGGTAATATCCACTATAAGAAATCCAGAGGCAATAAGGTTCGTTGTCATGCCCCATGTTACAGAGGAGGTTGTAGAGAAATTTATTTCTGAGCTTAAAAGGGTTATTTCGGTGGTTTGAAGCCTCGAGTGCTTTGAAGCTCTGTATGTTCTTTCGGTTAATTTAGAATCTCTCACGGATTTAACAGGGAATCCGAATGGACTATATATCCATGCATCTTTGCGATCTCGCACATCACAGGATCCGGGCCGAGAATATCTCCGAATGAACTCGCCCTAAATCTGCATCCTCCTTTACAGGATTCTAAAACTGAACATGAACATTTTAGCTCGTTTAATCTCCAGAGATATTCTCTATTCAGTTTTTCCCAGCATTTCATCAGTCCTTCTCTTACATTTCCAACTGGTTCAAAAAATCCACATCGCGAGATATTACCTGTGGTATCTGAAGAGCACATATGTGAACCACAGCTATACTCTCCGTGGCTTTTATGTCCGGTCTCACCATAGCTGAATTTAGATATTATCCCGGCAGCCCTTTTCACATCTGCAAGAAGCTCCAGGTTATTCTGCAACTCTCCCGTAATCGACGGGTAGTCGATCAACCATCTTTTAACTCCGATTTCTCTAAAAAGCCTGTCCATATCCTCGAACTCATCTATATTGGAACTGTGAACCATCGTTGCCACTGTAACAGTCATCCCCCGTTCCACCAGAATTTTCACAGCATCAATCGCTTTCTCAAAACTCCCTTCCCCCCTTATCTTATCGTTCGAATCAATCCCATCAATGCTGATCTGCACCTCATCAACTTTATCAAGTTTTTCAGCCGTTTTTTGATCTATCAGGGTGCCATTGGTTATGAGAACCCTCCTGAAATCATAATCTGAAGCTAAATCAAGCATTTTCCATATGTGGGGGTTGAGCAATGGTTCCCCTCCTGAAATCATAATCTTAAGGCCGCCAGCCCTGTCAAATTCCCTGATCAGCAATTTAAAGGTCTCCAGCTTCATATCTGATTTTTCCTTGCTCAGATAACAGTGTTTGCATCTCAAATTGCATCTTTTTGTTACGTGAATGAGCATGTGTCTGAGAGAGGGGGCTGGTGATTCCGGAATTTTTATATCATTTGGTTCAGGGTTCTTCAAAACTTCTATCAATCCCTCCTCGAGAGATATCCTGACAGCATCTTCGCCAAATTTCTGTATAATCGAAGATATCGCATTCTCCCCATCACACGATGAGAGAAATTCCAGCGCTTCATCATCAAGTTCGTAAAGTTCATCATCTTTTGCTTTGTATGCAAGTGGAACCTCAAACCTTCTGAGGAGAACTCTCTCAGATATCTTCAGATACCCTTCTGGCAGCAAGAACTACATCCTCCAACTTTACTTTTCTCTCCTCAAGTAAGATCCTCAGAATTTTAAAGGCTCCACATTCTAACCGTTCTTCAGATTCCTTGTAAAATTCACAGCATAGACAGATCGAATCAACAAGTTCTCTCTGAGAAAATCTCAAATTTATCACCTATAAATTAAAAAAATAGTTAAGCACATGAAGCGTTACACTTGCAAACTCCACTCGACTCTTTTCTTATTTTCTTAATCTTCATTCCTTCTCACCTCACTTCTCCTCTCTGCAATCTTCAATATAATAATTAATAAGTTTTTCGCCCTGAAAACTGATTTTATTAAAAAAATAACTTCACTTCTCTTTTAATAACTAAAAAAATAACTTTTTTGTTATAGAGTAATAAAAATAACATGTATTTTGATACCGGAGCCAAAATTATTTATCTTCGGTGGAAAACTGCAATTATGAAACTGCTTGTATGCCCGGTTTGCAAATCAACAGACGTTGAACCTGATGCTGGTGGTTATACCGGAAAATACTACTGTAAGAAATGCGGATATCTTGGCTCATTTATCATGGAAATGTCCGAAGGTGAACTCAAGGAAATAATGGAATCCCAGATGCTGGAAGACTCTGAAAAAGTTGAAAAAGAAAAATCGAAAGACCAAGATTTCTCAAAATGAAAATTTAAATTATCATGAATTACCACTATTGAGAAACTTCTCAAAAATTATAAATACTCAGCAAACAGCTCGGAAATCATGGATAAGATTATCAATCTAATACAATCCGGGAAGATAACTGTTATAATTGATGATCAAAAGGCTGTACTCTCCGTTCCTGCTGAAATAGCCGATTCAAAGGCGATTACCTTTATAATGAAGAATTGCGACGAAATAAGAGTTGCAATTCCCTGGAAAATGATCTCAAAGATTGGGCTGAACAGGTTGAGGTTTTACGGTGAAAATTTCATACCTGTAGATTTTAAGACAAATGGCCTATCTGCTGAAGAAAGGGCATGGTTCATAAGAAATCTAGTCAGGGGAAATCTCTCACTTGATGACATCATATATCCTGGCAGGATATTTGTTGAGGAAGCAAAGGAAGGAGGAGTGCTGGAGAGACCGGGATTTGGTGAAGCATGTCTTGATATTTCAAGAATGTCCGGTTATCTTCCGGCAAGTGTTTATTCCGTGCTGATGACACCTGATGGAAACCTTGCGAACCCGGATTATGCGATCAGGTTTGCAAAGGAGCATGACCTTCCATACATTTATGTAAAGGACCTGATTCTCCACAGGCTGAAAAGTGAAAAGCTTGTTGAAAAGGTAGTTGAAGCTACCCTCCCTACGAAATTCTATGGAGTTCTTAAGGCAGTTGGCTACCGAACCCCAATAGGTGAAATAATCGCATTGGTAAAGGGGGAAGTCTCTTTGGGGGAGACTCTCGTCAGAATTCACTCCGAATGCTTAACGGGTGATGTGTTTCACTCACTCAGATGTGATTGCGGAGATCAGCTGGAAAATGCCCTAAAAACAATTGATAGGGCTGGTAAAGGAGTTCTTATTTACATGAGGGGTCATGAAGGCAGAGGAATCGGGTTAATTAATAAGCTGATAGCGTATAAGCTTCAGGAAGAGGGCAAAGATACTGTGGAGGCAAATATCGAGCTCGGATTCCCCCCAGATATGAGGAGTTACGGGATTGCAGCACAGATATTAATGGATCTGGGCGTTAAGAACATTCTTTTAATGACGAACAACCCGCTGAAAATAGAAGAGCTCAGGAAGTATAATTTCAATGTAAAAAGAAAGCCAATTGAAGTTGAACCATCCTGCGAAAACCTCGAATATCTGAAAACCAAAAAAGAAAAGATGGGACACCTGATTTGCAAAATTAACTTCTGAAATATTTTGAATTAATCTGGTGAAGTAGTTTTAACTCTGAGTTTGGTCTGACTCTCTTCAGTTCTCAGAATTATTTTTATTTTTCTGACTCAACCACTGGAGGTAGTTGCAGTAGGGACATCCGAGATTCCAGTATCCCTTTTTTGTTCTCAATTTTATTTTTCTGATTTCATGCTTCTCACAATTCTTATCCGTCAGATATATTGAGCCATTCTGTGGGAGGGGGAGTGTAAAGCTGCATTCAGGGTATCCTGAGCAACCAATGAACCTTTTCGCATTCTTTCCTCTGGACTTCCTGATAACGAGGTCTTTACCACACTCTGGGCATTTACCAATTGTTTTATCCTTCTTTACACCATCTTTTAGACTTTTTGAGAGTGCTTCCATATCAACTTCGTTGAGAAGATCCTCCAGAAACTTAACGGACTCTTCAATGACCTCTTCATCATCCATTCTGCCTTCAGCAATCTCATCCATATCCTTTTCAAGTTTCGAGGTCATTTCAGGTTTTGTTATGGTCTCAGCATTGTTTTTTAACGCCTCAATCACAGCAATAGCGATCTCTGAAGGTCTGAGGGGATTACCAAAAACGTATTTTCTGCTGTAGAGCTTGTTGATGATCTCATGTCTTGTTGACTTCGTCCCCAGACCGTATTTCTCCATAAGTTTGATGAGATTTCCGGCAGTGTATCTGGGTGGAGGTCGAGTCTCCTTCTCTTCAAGCCTTTTATCCAGAACTGCTAAAATCTCACCTTCAATCAGATCGGGGATAAAGATCTCCTCAACTTTATAATATGTGTATATTGCTCTCCATCCACTCTCAATGAGTTTTTTAGCAGAAAATCTGAATTTTTCTTTGTTTGACTCGATCTCACCAGACTTCGTCTCCCAGATCGCATCCGGAGCTAATGTTGCGAGAAATCTTCTCACAACGAGCTCATAGATAACCCACTCATCTCTGCTCAGCTTCTCCTTTGAAGCGACTGAAGTCGGGTAGATGGGAGGATGATCCTTCGTCTCCGTTTTACCCCTTGTGGGGGTTATTCTCTTCTGAGAAAGCACAAGATTCGCTTCTTTCTCAAATGAGCTCTGGGCGAAAGATCTGACAATAGATTTGAGGTTTAAAGTTGTGGGGTAGACGGTGTTATCCGTTCTTGGATAGGATATGTATCCGCTCATGTAGAGGGATTCAGCGATGTTCATTGCTTTGTTCGGGCTCATGAATCGTGAAGCCTCTCTGAGAAACTCAGTTGTGTTAAAGGGGATGGGTGGACGTTCTCTAACCTTTTTTTTCTCAAATCTGATAACAACTGCCCTATCCGTTATGTTGTTGAATGCCTTCTCTGCTTCTTCCCTTTTGTCAAATCTTTTAATATGCTTGCAGGTGAAAACATCTTTACCCTCAATTTTCCTGAAATCGGCAAAAATTTCCCAGTATTTTTCTGGTTTGAAGTTCTTAATCTCATTCTCTCTCTCGACAATGAGCCTCAGTGTTGGAGATTGAACCCTCCCAACGCTCAGGAATTCCTTACCCATCCTGCCTGAGGATAGAGAAATCAGTCTTGTGAGCACAGCCCCCCATATCAGGTCAATTTTCTGCCTGACTTCAGCTGATTTTGCAAGGTTAAAGTCAACATTCGTCAGCTCGGAAAATGCTTTTTTAATATCGGCAGGAGTTATTGCCGAATATTTTGCCCTGTCAACCACCACATCCGGATTTATTTTTTTGATTATGTTTAATGCCTCAACTCCGATAAGCTCTCCTTCTCTGTCATAGTCTGTTGCGATGGTGACATGCTTAACGTCTTTTGCGAGTTCCGAAAGAAGTTTTGCGATATTCTTCTCAGTAACTTCTTTGACGATCTCAGCCCTTAAAAGAGATTTTAATGGGATTTTGCTCCAGTTGTTATATTCACTTGGAAAATCAAGCTGTAATATATGTCCCTTTAAACCTATAACGTAGGCATCGTGGGAGGGGGAATGATAGAGCTTTACACCATACTTTTTTCTAACCTTCACATCGCTGAAGAGAATTGAAGATATCCTCCTCGCGGTGTTATCTTTTTCGGTTATAATCAACCATGGCGTGGGTTTGGATGACATCCTCTTCAGCCCTGTTTTCAGTTCTCGATCAGTTCTTTAATAATTCTTGAACAGTCTGCAGGATCGGCCCTTCCTTTAGTTATCTTCATTACCTGTCCCACGAGGAAGTTGATGGCTCCCTTTTTCCCGCTGAGATAATCCTCAACGGCCTTTGGGTTGCTCTTTATAACTTCATAACAGATTTTCCTTATCTCATCTTCCTGTGTAATTGCAAAAAGACCTTTAGCCTCTATGATCTCGTCTATTTCTCCCCCCTCATCAAGTTTCGTCCTGATAACCTCAACTGCACCTTTTTCAGTGATTTTCTCTTCATCCATGTATTTGATTAGTTTTATCATGTCTTCAGGCGGCAACCTCTCATATGCAAACCTAAAATCCTGACTTCTGTAATTCAGCTCACCTCTGAGAACATCAACTATCCAGCTTGCAGCCTTCTTTGCCTCTATTTCTGTTGCAACATCCTCGAAGTAATCAGCCATCTTTGGATCGAGCACGAGAACTTTTGCAGAAGCCTCACCGATTCCATACTGCTTTATGAACCTTTCCCTTTTCTCCTCAGGCATTTCGGGAATGGACTTCCTTGCATCCTCTAAAAGATCGGAAGTATAAACCGGTACGAGGTCGGGTTCAGGGAAGTATCTGTAGTCCTGCTCCTCCTCTTTGCTCCTCAGTGATACTGTGATGTTGTTTAACTCGTCGAAGTGTCTGGTCTCTCTTGTGACTTCCCTTCCCCTCCTCAACAAATTCTTCTGTCTTGTTATTTCGTAGGTGAGTGCTCTCTCTACACCCTTGAAGGATGAGATATTCTTGATCTCAACTCTTCCTCCACCTCTCAGAGATATGTTGGCATCAACCCTCATTGCTCCCTCCAGTGAACCATCAAAAACGTCCAGATATTCGAGTATTATTCTGAGTTTGTTGAGGAACTGTCTCGCCTCTTTAGGCGAGTTCATAACAGGCTCAGTGACTATTTCCAGCAGAGGAACTCCAGACCTGTTGTAATCTATGAGGGAGTATTTTGCGGCAGTAATTGAGCCCTTGTAGGTGAGTTTCCCCGGATCCTCTTCCATGTGTATTCGTTTCAACACAACCTTTTTTTCTCCACTTTCGGTTTCGATCGTTACAAAACCTCCCCATGCAAGCGGTCTATCATACTGGCTGATCTGAAAACCCTTTGGCAAATCCGGGTAGAAGTAATTTTTTCTATCAAAAACAGTAAATGGCTGAACATCTGCATTTAGGGCTAATGCTACTTTTATAGCGGCTTTTATAGCTTCTCGATTAATAACCGGCATCGCCCCAGGCATGCCAAGGCAGACAGGGCATACATGTGTATTCGGTTCACTATCATGGTAGGCTGTTGAACAGGAGCAGAAAAGTTTTGTTTTTAATTTATTAAGCTGAACATGAACTTCAAGCCCGATTACCACATCACCAGATTTTTCAGGTTTATTCTTTTGAAGTATCGTCTGCATGAGGTGAGGTATGCAGGGTTGTGTAAAAAAATTTTCCCCGTTTTTTCTTGGATAACCGAAAAATTATTGACAGAATGCTTTTTGAATTTTTAGCGCTATACTGGCACGGTATTTTATTATTCGAAAAATTTAAATATTTTTTCACCAAAATTTTGATTAATTATATGAAAGCCATATCTGTTTAAAACCTCTCAAAAACATGGAAAAACAAGAGTTCTCAATAGGGCCAGTTTTGATATCAGTAGGGGTGGGATATTTGCAATTCTCAGGTCAAATGGTGCGGGCAAAACAACACTTGTGGAGATCTTGCAGGGGATGAGGAGACCGCAAGGGAAGTGGAAGGATCTTGGAGATTGGATGTTATGGGCGAAAGAGTCTCAAAAAAGAATTGGGACTCTTCCACAAGAGTTTACAGCCTTTGACAGGTTAAATGTTGGAGAAAACATCTCTTTTCTGCATCTCTTTAACGATGAAAATCTGGATGTTGGAGAGGTGATCTCTCTTACAGGTCTCGAAGCCTGCAGAAAAAATTTCAGGAGCTGTTGGGGAATTGAAACAGCGTGTTGGGATCACATGTAGACTTGTTGAGAATCCCGAGGTGGTATTATTGGATGGAACCACCACAGGATCCGGATGCCAGGAGAGAAACCTGGAAGGTAATAAAGGGCTATGGGAAGCTACATGAATTGCTGGTGTTAATTCCGTTCTTTAATTTAACCTCTCATTTAATCTTAATCGTCGATTTCCCTGAACTCGAGCATTTCTACTATATCTACTTATTCAGCTTTAAGGAAGCAACTTTTGCGGCTATAAAATCTGATTTTGTTCTTTCGATTGCAAATCTAAGCATATCTAACTTGCTTTTTAATCCGGGGACGAGTTTATCCGGGAAGCTAAAGGTAATGAGATTAAAGTAGATTTTCTCCATCATCCCAAGCATTTTTTCTGCATCTTCAAATTTCTCCATTCTCAAGAGGTCTAATGTGTATCTTCTCAGCTCACCGGCCATATCTGCAATTCCTGTGAGTACTGATGATAGCTGAACGTCTAAATCCGGCAATCTGAGTTCTCCTGTTCTGACAACTTCGAAGAACGAAATAGCCTCAACAAGTTCCTGCATCGAATCTCTTGTCAGGGGATAGTAAATTTCAGGAGCATCTCTATACTCATTAACTTTCTCCAGAATTTCCAGCGCATCATTCAGACTCTTTTCAGCTCGATTCACATCTCCAGTATGGATGTATGCGATTGCTGAAGTTGAATATCTCCTCATCTCTCTTGTCAGCTTTAAAATATCCTCTCTTGCGCTATCAAGTTCAGTTAACTTCAACCTGATTTTCTCAAATGCTTCTTCAAGTTCAATTCCATGCAATCTGGATTTTTCAGATTTTTCAGAATCAGGTTTCATGAATCGATTCTGTCTGATGGCTTAATTAATCTTTTCAGCATTGAATTAAAAAAGCGAAATTGAAACTCTTTATTTCCTTCTCAGCAGAACAACTCTGCTTATGGGCGACTCATTAGCGATCTCATACTCTGAAACTTTCTCCAATTTTCTGGAAAACTCAATTATGTCTTTATGTTCCGGCATGGCATCTCGCTGAAGCCTCATCCTGGAATATCCAAGATGCATGTATGCCTTTGCCTCGATAAAAGTGGGAGATGCCTTCTCGATAAGGGGTGCAAATTTCTCGGCGTTCATGTTCACACCCTTGATGAGTGTGAGCCTCAAAACAGTTCTTCCATCTTTTTGTGACATTATTTCGATGGATCTGTTTATTTCCTCCCAGAAGCTTTTCTTTGGCCTATTCAGATACAAATGGGTTACCTCACTGTAGGCAATAAGGCTGATATAGAGCTGATATGGTTCTATTTTTTCAACCATCTCGGGAACTGTGCCATTTGTAACAACAAAAGTAGTCATGTTTCTTTTTTTAAACTCCTCTACCAGATCGTCCAGGTAAGGGTAGAGTGCCGGTTCGCCTATGAGACTTATTGCGACCTGGTCTGGTGTGTAAGCTTCTTCAAGCTTTCTGGGATTGACACCTTCGGTTCCCTTAAATCCGCTAAGAAGCCTGTGTTGAGCTTTGATACTTTCTTCAACTATGAATTCTGGCTCATCCCATCTACCAATTTTGGGAAGCAGTTCTAAGGGCCTCCAGCAGTGAATACAGCTGAGATTACATATGAGAGCTGGAGTCATCTGCAGACATCTATGACTCGATATGCCATAGAATTTTTGCTTGTAGCACACTCCAGAGTCTCTCATTGATTTTTTAAGCCACAGACAACTTCTAACGGCTGAATGATTTCCGACAATCTGGTATCCTTTCAGATCCTTCAGCAATTTACCCTCAACACTCAAGTCCATCACTTCTTCTCAATAATTCTGACATGATTTGATTCATTTCGGTACTTAATCCTTTTTCCAAAAATTTTTTCTATTCAAACCTGCCTCTCCCCTCAATGGATAGAAAGATAATGCTGGCGTTACTGCTGATAGCCATAATAACCAGATTCGTTTTTTTGGATGCAAGACCTATGGATCACGATGAAAGTATTCATGCATTTCTTTCATACGATCTCTTAAAAAATCAGAGGTATACATATAATCCTGCATTTCATGGGCCATTTCTCTATTTCTCAACGGCAGGAATTTTCTGGCTCTTCGGCGATTCAGATTTCACTTCGAGAATAGTTCCAGCAGTTTTCAGTCTTATTGCGTTATTTATTGCCTTTAAATTTGAAAGATGGTTAAATTCGGGAGCATATTTCTTTGCATTTTTTATGATTTTTTCAACCTCAATTCTATATTATTCGCGGTACCTCAGAAATGATATAATTGTTCTGGCTTCTTTCCTTGTACTCATATACTGCTATTTCAGGTTTGGTGAAGAAATCGATGAGCGCAGAAAAGAGCGTTATGCTTATGTAGGTGCATTATTCCTTGCAGTAATGATCACTTCCAAAGAAAACTCCTATATATATGTTTTTATTATCGTATCTTTCATCTTATTTTACGGGCTTTACGAAAAGAGAATAGAGTATTTGCGGGAATTACTTTTGCGCTGGAACCTCAAAAAATTGAAGGTCATTCTCATTTCATCTCTGATTTTCTCTGTGATTTTTTCATCCCTTTATACTTCAGGTTTTTCAGATCTTGAAGGGCTTAGAAGAGCGACCATCGGAGCGTTAGAACACTGGTTCACAATGCACTCCGCCAATGATCACTCAAAACCGTTGCCATATTACATGGCCTTACTTTTAAGATATGAATTTCTTCCTCTGGCACTTGCGATCTCATCAATTCCTCTCTTTTACCGGAAACTTAAAGAGGGAGAGCTGACAAAACTCGAAGTTTTCTCTGTGTACTGGCTATTAATGAGTCTTCTTGCTTATCACGTCCTATCACACAAAGTTCCATGGCTTTTGACTCACCTTGTTGCACCAATTGCCTTTTTCTCATCTATCTACTCAAAAGAAAGTTTCTTTGAATGGTCAAAGAGGGGTTTCAGGGTTGCTATTGTTGTTGTGGGGATAATCTATCTCGCCGCATCATTGCATATCACCTATATCAATTACAATGACGCATCAGAAGGTTTGATCTACATTCAGGTTCAGCCCACAGCGGTAGAGCTTTCGGAAAAAATAATTTATAGGATCGAGAATGGGGAACATGGCATTATTGTTGAACCCAATAATGATTACTGGCCGTTACCCTGGTACCTCAGAAAAATTACAGTTCCCTTTTCGAGAACATACTATGGCAATTTTGATTTTGTAGTGACATCTGAAACAAATTTAGCATCGTTTAAGGGATGGCAGATGGAGGGCAGATACGAGATAAGGCCCGGTTATTATTTGGTTTTACTTGAAAAGTGAAAATAGATTTGAAGTGATAGATCGCTGAATAATCTACTTGAAAAATGTAGAAACCGGAAAACGACATAAAACCAAAAAAATGAATAGGATACCAGATTTATATCGATTACATCAGGCCAAGTGCAGAAAGCTCATCAGCGATCTTCTCTACAGCTACTCTTGCATCTTCAGGCCCTTTACCTCCAGTAACCACCATTTTTCCAGACCCAAATATCAGAACCACAACACGAGGTTTGTTTAATCTGTATACGAGCCCTGGAAACTGTTCAGGTTCATACTCAATGTTCTCTAATCCCAGTCCTATAGCTATAGCGTTTAAATTCAAATCAACTCCGAGATCAGCCGAAGCGACTATGTTCTGGACTTTTACCTCGGGCTCGAGGATAACATCGATACCGAGTTTGTTGATGATCTTTACAACCTGTCTGACTGCTCTATTGGCATCTTCTACACTCTTAGATCCGGTACAGACGACCTTTCCACTTCTAAATACTAAAGCTGCAGCTTTAGGCTCTTTGGTTCTTAAAACAAGCCCTGGAAACTGCTTGGGTTTGTATTCTGCATCTTTTATTTCTCTTGCAATTTTGTTGAGATCGATATTTTCGCCAATTTGAGTTGATGCTACAACATTCTCTATTTTAATTTTGTAATCTTTCATTTTATTTCCCCCAAATAAGAGCTTTATATACTATATAAATACCTTTGCCCACTTGGTAAACTCCTTTGTTGCACACTTTGCAATCCTCACTCATTTGCCCCATCTTTTAAGTTTCACATCACATCTCTGCTTTCTTCATAACCGCATTTACCTCAAACCTTTCTGACTCTAAATCTGTTTTTTACTGCTCATTAACTGCTTAAGCTTAATCTAATCTGGGATTTAGAACCAATGAACCAATAAATCATTTTGCTTAATTCCCTGTTTAATTAACTCAATCGATCTAATCTGTACCATCCCAAAATTTATAAATATATTTGAGTTTAGTTCCGGAGTGTTGATAAAAAACAGAATTCTTGATTTGATGTTTCTTTTTCGCGAAATGAAGTTGAAGTGGTTAATATATTTTGCACTTTTTGTTAATTTAGCCGGTACTGTTTATGGCTGGTATTATTACAAGGCTCAGCTTATTGAGAACAGCCCACTTCTGTGGCCCATTATAACCGACAGTCCTAACTCAACGTTCTTTTTTGTTATTTCAGTAATACTTATGCTAAAAGGGAAAAAAAGTGATTTTATATCTTATTTTGCGGGAGCCAATCTCATTAAATATGGTTTGTGGACAGTCTCGGTTCTTATTTATCACTCAGATTTCTTCTTTGCTCCGGGGAGATATTTGCTCTATTCAGGAATATTCATCACACATTCACTTCTCGTCTTAGAATCGATTCCGTTAATCCTTTCTGTAAACAAGCTAAAGTCAAAAACCGTAATTCTCACCTTTTTATGGTTAGGTTTAAACGATTTTTTTGACTATGTTTTAGATACGCACCCATATATACCTGAAAGGAATATTGAGATTATTGCTGCATACACCGTTTTCTTGACATTTTTCTCAATTTTGCTCGGCATCCTCATTCATAAAGCTTCAAAGGTTTTTGAGAGGTATCAATCTTAAGAGGTATCAATCAATTTGATATTATATCTCTGGGCATTTTGTGATTTTGCTACTTCATTCAGTCTCTTAATTTTCTGATCACTCTAATTGGAACACCGCCGGCGAGAACATTTGGTGGAATGTTTCTGTTTACCAGGCTGTGAGCCGACACGATGGAGTTATCTCCTATCCTGATCCCGGGAAGTATTGTACAGTTGGCACCTATGGTCACGTTTTTACCTATTTTAACTTTACCTACTCTCAACTCCCTGACAAGGAATTCATGGGCGAGTATTACAGAGTTGAATCCTATTATTGTGTTATCTCCGATCTCGATCAGTTCGGGAAAAAATATATCGACTGTGGATTCAAGCCCGAAAGAAACGTTTTTCCCAACCTTTATGCCCGTTCTTCGAAGTAACCAGCATTTGATCGATAGAGATGGCAAAACTCTACATATAGCGATTATTAGATAGTTAAAAGCAACTCTGAAAGGGTTTTTAACCTCTGTCCAGTATCTTAATGTATTTTTATCTCGAGATTTTATGAGGATCTTTATTTTCCTCTCTACGTCATGGTGTTCTTCTCTTTCAGATCTTTCTTTTTCGTGCATTTTTTCACCCGGATTTTGTTTATTGGTTTCTTATTTACTGTTGATTATGTGGGTGCATTTATATGGGTATTTCATGTTGTATAATTCGCGATGAACTCCAATCTGAGCTTTATTCAGGTTTCTATATGTATTCTGTATTGGATTAATATAATTGACTCAGTCAAAATTTGATGTATCCGTATTTTTCCATATCCTCTCTCTTACCCAAGTAAAGCAGGTGTTTTATCAGCGCTAAGTTGAGAAACATTATGAAAAATACTGCTAATCCATAAATAAAGTTTTCAGAGGACTTGAAAGCAAAATAATTCCATGAGAAGTGTAGGATAATTGCTGCGATAAAAAAGAGAGTGAGGCTCTTAGCTTTTCCCTCAGATTTAAGTCCGTAGCCGACACCTATAACGGCGCTCCATATCGCGTGGGCAAGTGGTGTTAGAAGGACTCTCATCAGGGTTACCTCGATTCCAAATCCGATTCCATACAGAAGGTTTTCTGTCGCAGCAAACCCGAGACCTGCCGCAACTCCATAAACCACCCCATCCATCACGCCATCCATCTGTTTCGCATTATATGGGATTCTGATTGCAAGAGCTTTTGAGGGCTCTTCAACCACTGCGGCAATTAAAGCCATCGTAAAAAAGGTTTTTGGGATAATGTTTCCTGTTAGACTCTCAAAAAACAGAGAAATACCTACGGACATTATTGCTCCATAAATAAAAGTCAAAACAACAAATTTTTTTGGTTCAGGCTCAAGTTTATCCTGATGATAAAAATACCAGAGGAGTGCTAAAGCTGGGCCATATGCAAAGAAGAGTAAAAGATAAATCAAGTCCGAAACTGACCCGTCCACGTTTTTTTATGTACATATTCTACTTTATATTTTTTTGGATTTTTGAATTTATGCTTATGTTGTTTGGTATGGATCGATATTGATCATTTGTAAGGTGTTGTGTTAGGGGGTGAATGAAGAGAGGTAGAATAAGGTTCAAATGTTTCTTAAAACATTGATGTGAAAGTCATTCATCTTCCAAAATCATCATCGAACCTCTCAATGTCATCCTCATCCAGATATTCTCCGATCTGAACTTCGATAACTTCTAAGGGTATTAATCCCGGGTTTTCAAGCCTGTGAATCACTCCAGCCGGAATAAATGTGCTCTCTCCATTTCTCAAAAGCCTCTCTTCACCATCAACAGTAATCTTAGCGGTACCTTTAACAACTACCCAGTGTTCACTTCTGTGAAAGTGCGTCTGCAGACTTAGCCTTTTTTTGGGTTTTACTGTCAGTCTTTTGATCTTGTAAAATTGATTCTCTTCAAGGACGGTGTATGACCCCCAAGGTCGGTGAGCGGTTCTGTGTATTTCCGCTCTCTTATCCCCTCTTGCTCTGAGCATGTTCACAATATCTTTGACCTTCTGTGCATCTTTTCTCGAGCATACGAGTACAGCATCCTTTGTATCCACCACGATTATATCTTTCAATCCAATTGCAGCAGTCAGTCTTCCACTGTAAATAAGGTTATTTCTTGAGTCTATGGCGATACATTCTCCCTTTACAGCATTTCCATTTTCGTCCTTATCAAATATTTCATATAGGGAATCAAAACTGCCAACGTCGCTCCAGAATGTATCGAGTTCAACAACAGCAGCCCTATCGGTTTTCTCCATTATTCCATAGTCAACCGATATATCAGGCAATCTGTCGTAGGCATCTTTGATATCCATCTCAAATGCGTTAACAATCCCTGGCTGGTGGATTCTACACTCTTCGATAAATATGCTGGATTTGAACATGAACATCCCGCTGTTCCACAGGAACCCATTTTCAACGTATTTTATCGCCTTCTCATAATCTGGTTTCTCCACAAAAGTTTCGATTCTGTAACCCCCTTCCAGCTTTTTCCCGGGTTTAATGTAACCATAACCTGTATGTGGTTTTGAGGGTTTAATGCCAAAGGTGACGAGAAATTCTTCGGAGAGCTTGATGGCCATATTAAATGCCTTCTTGTAGTTCTCACCACCATCCACGAGATGATCTGATGGTAAAACAGCGATTGTTGAATCTCCGTCTCTTTCAATAATTGTTTTAATTCCATAGTATATTGCTGGGAGGGTATTTTTTGCTTTTGGCTCTATTAAAATGTTCTCGGCAGGCACATCAGCTTCTATTTCAGTTATATCGTCTATAACTCTGAATCTGTACCTTTCATTTGTCACAATGAATATTTCATCTGTTCTGGAAAAAATTAAAGCCCTTTCAAGAGTTTTCTGGAAAAGAGATTTGTCGAATATATTGTAAAACTGTTTTGGATAATCTTCTCTGCTCAGGGGCCATAAACGGGTTCCACTTCCACCGGCTAGAATAATGGTATGCATAATATCACCCTGATTTGTGAATAACTGAAGTTTATATCTTTTTTAAATTTTTGGGAGATTATAATCGGGATGCGGGTATTCTTGGGCTGGATGAATATGTTGGATAGATATATATGATCCAGGTAGTTTAATTTTTCGTGATAAGTCTATCAGATTTCCCGATCCGGTCTAAGCTGGGAAAATCGGCAGTTTGTGCTGTATGAGGTGAAATTTCACAAACATGTGGTTCTTTTTATTCGATCATTGCTTCTAACTCAGAAGCGATAAATTTATTTAACTTTGTTAGGCGGTTAATGTGACATTACAGAACATCACTTTACGGGAAAAATATTTATTTATCACGAGTGAAATGAAAGTGATAGGGAAGTGGTTTTAAGTCTGACTGGCCCGGGTAGGGTAGCGGTCATCCTCTGGGACTGTGGATCCCAGGAGCCGGGTTCGAGTCCCGGTCCGGGCCCTGTCTATTCTGTTCAAGAAACATGATGATGTTGTACGGTCTCGATTGAAAGAGCCAGCATCACCCCTCTAATAGATCATTCACCCTCGAGTAGATTATTCTATAGTAGATTATTCTATAACAGAAATCGGAACAACATTGCATAATCCAATCTTATCGTTGTAGCTGACTTCAGCCTCAATACCGTAAACCCTCTGTATGTTCTCATCAATAAGAACTTCTCGAGGTTTGCCCGTCGCATATATTCTACCAGCACTCAGAAGTACGAGTCTGTCACAGTATCTACTCGCCAAGTTGAGATCATGAGAAACTAGAATTACAATCAGATTCCTTTCTTTCGCCAGTCTCCTCACGAGTTCCATTATCTCAAGCTGGTGCTTTAAGTCGAGGTTGCTTGTGGGTTCATCCAGGAGGAGGATTTTGGGATCCTGTGCTAAAGCTCTTGCAATAAGGACTTTTTGCCGTTCGCCACCACTAAGCTCATTAAAATTTCGCATACCCAGATCATCAAGCCTCATTAAAGAGAGAATATCTGAGACTACTTCCAGATCTTTTGAGCCAACACTCCAGCTCAAATAGGGTCTTCTTCCGAGAAGCACAACATCAAAGACTGTAGTGGGGAAGGAATAGCTATGAATAGCCTGAGGAACATAACCTATAATTCTTGCGATCTCGTTCAGTCCCATTCTCTTTAAATCAATCTCATCTAGAAGAATCTGACCCTCAGGTTTCAGTATTGTGTTTATACACTTGAGCAGTGTGCTCTTCCCGGAACCATTCGGACCAACTATGCCGAGCAGTTCACTCTCATCAACACCAATATTAATATCTCTCAATACGGACATGTCTTTGTAATTAAAAGATATATTCTTTAACTCGAGCCTCATTTGAGCTTCCTCCTCAGGAAATCTATCAGTGCTTCGAAGTATTCTCGCCTGTAAGGTCGTTTAAAGCTTTTCAGCGACATCCTCTCTTTAAGTCTAGTCTCCTCATCTTCTGCAACCTCCTGAAAGCTGTGATCGGAGTTTGGAATTACAGCAAGCTCAACATCTACACCGTTAATCCTTAACTCCCTTTCTATCATGTATGCATCCTCAACAGGAACGTTGAGATCACACTCTCCATGTACGATAAATGTCGGCCTTCTGATGTATCTGAACTGTCTCGATGGAGCGTATTCGGGTGTGTAGAGTAATGGATCCAGTGGAATCCTCCAGCTTCTATCCTTGTATGACACTTTACATTCTGTTCTACCCTCTCTCGCATGCTTTTCTATGACGTGCAGGTTAAGCCCAATAACAAGACTCCAGAGGTCGTTCTCCTCTACCCATCTGAGGTTTTTGGGACTGCTCTCAGCATATTTCTTGACTCTCAAATAATTGAACGCCATTATCTCGCTGTAATCTCTGTAAAGTCCACCCTGAAGAACGTATGCTTTAGCTCTGTCATCCTCTTTTGCAAGTAGGCATGCGGTGTATACTCCTGCACTCTGTCCGAGCACAGCAATTCTATCTGAGTCGACAACGTTCTGAGAGCAGAGCACATCCAGTGCTGCGATTGCATCTTTGACCGTTGAGAAAACATCTCCTCTTGGCCCATTGCTCTCCCCAAAACCTCGCCTGTCCCACGAAAATGTTGCAAAACCGGCTTTGCAAAGATGCTTCGATATTTCCAGAAAGAAGTTCTTCCTGTAAAGCTTCCTGCCGTCGGGATGTTCAATCATATTACCATCTCTGTCCTGCTCGAGGGTGCCGTGAATCAACAGGACAGCAGGAACACAATTTCCTTCAGAGTATCTTAAAACACCTGCAAGCTTCACGTCGCTTTCGAATATGATTTTTCTCTCCATCATCTCCAGTATTCCTCCTTTCTTGTCATCAGAAGATAAATGAACATGGGAACACCAATAAAGGAGATCACAATTCCTATCGGGAGTATAATCGGTGGGAGTATAGTTCTTCCAACCGTATCTGCTGCAATAATCAGTATTGCGCCCGAGATGCATGAGGCTGGCAGCAGAAATCTGTGGTCTCCTCCAATTACGAATCTTGTCAGGTGAGGTGCCACTAATCCAACAAATCCAATTATTCCTGTAAAGCAAATTATGGTGGCAGTAATGAACGCGGAGAGTATTAGCGAGACTGTCCTTACAAATGTCGTGTTCACCCCAAGGCTTTTTGCCGTCTCATCATCTGCCAGAACCATCGCATTTAAATCCCATGAGAAGCGCATCAAAACAGGTAGTGTAATGATAAATACAGCGGTAACAATAAGTATTGCTTCCCAGTTAGCCCTCGTGAGCGAACCGAAAGTCCAGTGTACCATCATCATGAGCTCTTCTTCCGATGCGAAGAACTGGAGTATCGCTGTTAGAGCGCTGAAGAAGTATGAAAGGGCAATTCCGGCAAGGATGAGGGTTTCTGGAGAAGTCCCTCTCAACCTCGCAAGTCCGAAAACCGTGAACGTACATACCAGCGCAAGAATAAATGCATTTGTTATTATCAGGAGCGTTCCCGTTCCTATAAACCCCACTCCAATCATTATCGCTACCGAAGCTCCGAAGGCTGCAGCAGAGGAAACACCAATTGTAAAGGGACTGACGAGAGGGTTTCTCGTTATACCCTGCATCACCGCTCCCGACAGAGCGAGCCCGGCTCCAGCAACAACTCCCATAATCACGCGGGGAAGTCTGAGATGCCACACTACTGCATATTTGAAAAAGTCTGTTTTAACAGAAAAAAATCTGGCAGCTATTGCTGAGAAAACGTCCAGCATACTTAGGTTTGCGGCCCCTACAGAAGTTGCGAAGATAACTAAAGCTATTAAAACCGTAGACCCAAAAATTAAAAAAAGGATTTTTCTTGCAATAAAGCTGGAATATGCTTCGTAAATCCTGCTCATGCTACTGTGATATCGGTTGATACACGTACACTCCCTGATATTTCAGCCCCTGATACTTTTCGAGATACTCCTTAAGAACTGCATATGGATCGAGATCCTCGAACTTCTCCGGATACAGAATCTTGGCAAGGAATATCGGTCCAAACTTTTTCCTCGCCCCTCCTGCAACGTCCCAGCTTATTATATATACATCACCATTCTTTACTGCGGTTGTGTTAGCAAGCTCTAATCTGCTCATGATCTCTTTCCAGAGTCCCTCGAATTTGGATGAATTGTCTAAGAAATAGCCTCCGGGAGTGCCCTTTATTATCACATCTGGATTTTTCTCAGCAATTTCCTCCGGATCAACCTCAAAGTAATATGCTGAAATCTCCGGGAAGAGATCTATTCCACCAGCGGCACGGATCATGCCTGGAATCCCACATCCATAGTCTGCACCACCGTAAGTCTTGTACTTGTCTCCCCCTTCGAAGTAAACTTTCTTTCTCTCCTCGTCAGGTATATCCTTTACCCTCTCTTTGATCAAACTCCATTTCTCCTTAAAGAAGTTTATGTACTCATCAGCTCTTTCCTCGCAACCGAGCATGAATCCAAGGGTTTTGACCTCTCTATCCCATACTTCAACCCTGTAGAAGTCCAGAGCCACTACAGCAATGCCAAAAGGTTCAAGGCGCTTCTGAACCTCGTCTGGGGATGGGCCATAAGTAGACAACATGATAACAACATCAGGCTTCACTTCTGCTATCTTTTCGTAATTGGGCTCATCCCAGCTACCAACAACCGGCACATCTGCAAGTTCGGGAAATAGCCCGTCATCTACTTTCTTCTTTGTTTCGGTATCTATACCGACTATTTTATTTACGGCTCCCAGTGCTCTGAGTTCTTCAGCCGGGTTATCCCACAGAATCACTATCCTCTTGACAGGATACGGAACCTCCACGTACCTTCCGGCGGAATCCTGAACGGTAACTTTTTTGACCACTTCTGGAGTCGGTGTTGGAGTCGGTGTGATTTTCTCGGACGGGGTCTCAGGCTGCATCCCTGTACATCCGCTAATGCTTGTCGCCAGTAATACTGTTATTAAAATTATAGCTCCAAAATGTCTCCACATTTTTCTCATATTTAACACCTTATGTTATTTTTTCTCAATTTGGTGTTACAACCATTAAAAATATTTTTCGATATACCTCGATTTCACGGAACTATAGTCAATTCTTTCTTCTGTTCAATCTTCTATTAACAATGAATCACCCCCCGCTCACGCAGCGGGCTTCTGGACGGGTTTGCTAAGAAAGTCATCCGTCAGGAAGCTCTTTTACATCTATCGGGGGTGTACAAGCTCAGGGTTGATGAGTGACATACTTCGGAGATGCTGAAGAAGACGAGGGATGTTGTGGAGAGGCTGAGAGTGGATTATGTAAGATGGGCGAGTTGGGGCTAAACTGTTAAAATAGTTAAAAAAGATTCAGTAATTCAATATATATTATACAATAAAAATTTAACGGCTTCTTCTGAAAACCAGGAAGTCCTGTTGAAAAATTAAATTTTAGAAAAATGGCTCCTCATCTTTTATCTTCTTTGGCTTCTTTGCTCTTCTCACCATCATCACAGGAAATACATTAATAACTCCAAGCAGGTCTCCTTTTCTGATTTTACCATCCTCAAGTGCCTTAAAAATTACATAGTTTAATTCTCGTTCAACTTCTACTGGTTGGGGCTCTCCAGATTTTCCAAGTGAGGTAATATAGCCAAGTGCATGTCTTGTAACGGGGCATCTCAACATTATTGACTCTCTTGGAAGAATTGCCTTCTTAATTTTGACTGGTTTTACTTCTCCAGATTCGAATTCAACGTCCTCGTCTGCAATAAGCATCTTCCACATCCCTCGTGTGGCAATTGTAAATTCGTAGTCCTCAGTATCGACCACTTCTGCCCTCATCTCACCCGTTTTTCCATCTTTATATACTATTCTTATTTCAACCATTCTGCCACCTCACAACTCCTTTTTTGGAGAATAATGTTTGGAAATTAATTTTCCACAACTACCGCAAAATACCATAACCCACTCTCCATGTTTTTCAATCTGGAGACATTCCTTAGAAAAGTCTGCTCCACAGCCCTCACATTTTTTGAAATTGTCCAGAATTATTCGCTCGAAATGTTCTCTATTTTTCTCCAGCCATTCAAGAACAATTCTGAATCTTTGGTAATACTTTTCATCAGATGAAAATTCTTCGAGATCTTCAAAATATTCGACCCAGTCAACGATCTCATCAAGATATTTCAGAATTGTATCAAAGGTCATTTCATCAAAACTTTCCTCAGAACATTTTCTTGCAACCATCTCAAGGTATTTTGCAATGATGTCATCGACAATATCCCCACAAACGGGACAAATCCCATATTCCTCATAAGGCCCTCCTGCAAGCTCTTCCTTACATATCAAGCAAATCTGCAACTCCATTCATGGGACACCCCGCATCATAGCTTTCGTTCAATACTAAATTTTTAATCATTACCAAATTGTAGTTATTAATTATTTACAAAATATCCTTTAAATAGTTTTCTAAAATGTTAGTTGTCATTATTTTATTTTCTGAATTTTTATAACATTTAGTCTTGTGGAAAAATAAAAATTGTATGAAGTTAAATTCTACAATAATTATGTTATCACTAGTTGTTACTGAACAGATACTTTAGTTTTTCTTATTTTTCCAAAAATAATTGATTAATCGTTTAAAATTGGAAATACAAAAACAACAAAGCAGAAAAAACCAAAAGATTTATTAATTATAGTTCTTAGCAACGTGGCATGGGACTTGAGTCTTATGTTTTGTTAGTCCTCTCAGCCTTTGCAATTCTCTTCTCAGTAGGTGTACTTCTGACTAAAGATAATTTCTATTCGGCCCTTTTCATGTCATTTGCACTACTGACGATTGGAACCATCTATGCTCTTGCAGATCTCCAGCCTGTCTTTGTTCTGATAGCTTTCATCTTTGTTGGAGCAGTAGGTATGGTCACGGTAGCACTTGCAGCAGTATACAAGTTCAAACCATCAACGCAGCTCTCAAAATACTGGGTTATTCCATCAACCATAACGGCAATAATTTTATCTTATACACTGTACACGTTCGCGGGGGTTGGAGCAGATATCAAAGCAATTGAGATTGGGAACTTCACTTCCGAATATTTAATCCTCATTGTATTTCTGATATCTCTGATGGTTCTCCTTATGCTTGCAGTCATTGGAATTGCTAGGAGGGGAGAGACTTGATCGATGTTGCTGTTGTATTGATCTCTTCAGTAATCATTTTAATGGTAGGTTATCTGACGGCTATTTCGAGCAGAGATCTAATCAGACTGCTAATCTCTCTTGAACTGATGTTTGGTGCAGTTTTTCTCTCACTGATACCCCTTTTCTCTGTGGCGCATCTTGGTTATGAGAGTCTGGGTATCGCAGTTGTTACAATCTTTACAAGCAGCAGTGAACTCCTGGTCCTGATCGCAACTATAGTCTCGTTAGAAAAGACTAAGGGAGACATCATGACAGATTCAATCTCTGCCGGGGGGGATATGGTATGAATTTGCTGTTGTACAGTATTTTGATGCCTCTGATAGTATCCTTTGTCTCACCTTTCCTCAATCCTAAAAGGGCGACGTATCTGACTTCTATATCGTTCATAGTACCATTTTTTGCTGGCCTGTACTATCTCTTCCAGGGCACTCAGACTCAGATAACACTTGCACACCTGTTTCCACCAATCGGTGAATTTTACGTTCTTGTTGATCCCATCTCCAATGCCTTTGGAATTACAGTATGTATTATTTCTGCGATGGTGGCTTTTTATTCATTCCCATATATGAAACACAGATTTGAAGAAATGGAGCTCGATGTCAAAAGTGAGTTCAGGAAGTACATTTTATTCTATGGCCTGTATGCAGCCTCAATGCTCTGGCTGGTATACAGCGGGAATTTTATAATGCTATATATATTTCTGGAGATCTCATTGATAACGTCGTTTCTTCTGATTTACATGTATGGATACGGTAACAGAAGGTGGGTTGCAATTCTTTACTTCATCTGGACGAATGTTGCTGGAGTTTTAACTCTGATAGGATTTTTGATAATAGCTCTTGATAACTCGACACTTGCTATCAAAGGAATCTCTGCTATAAGCATGCTTGCATGGTTGTTGATTTTCATCGGGATGTTGATTAAACTTCCCGGGCTTGGCCCTCATATATGGCTCCCCTGGGCTCATGCTGAAGCTCCAACACCCGTCAGTGCGCTTTTGAGCCCCTTGACTGTCGGTCTCGCAGGATACATTCTTTTGAGAGTGTACCTTATCGATCCATCTTTTGTGGAAGCGTACAGAAATCCAATTCTTGTTTATGCAATAATCTCAAGCATTTATGCTGGTTTTGCAGTCTTCAAACAGACCGATTACAAAAGACTTCTGGCGTATTCGACTGTATCACAGATGGGTTACATTCTGATAGGTCTCTGCCTGGGAACATACGGGTTGCTCGGAGTGGTCATTCAATATATGTCACATGCCTTCGGGAAGTCCATTCTCTTCATGTCTGCTGGGGGAATTATTGCAGTGTTTCATGGACTCAGGGATATCAGAAAAATGGGAGGTTTGCATGAGTACATACCATCCATATCCAACGCAGCTCTCATCGGATTTATGAATCTCGGAGGAATTCTTGCTATAGGGATGTTTGGGGAGTTTTTCATTCTCAAGGGCGTGGTTGATGTTTACGGGATGAATCTGGCTGTAATACTTTCGCTGGTCTTTATTTTCATTCTTTCTGGGTGGTACAGTTTTTACACCCTGAAACGAATCTTCTACGGGAAGCCAAAAGGGATGGAAACTCCCAGATTCAGCAGATATATTGATGTCCCTCTATATATGATAGGTATCCTGTCTATATTGTTCCTTTTCCCGCCTTTGATCACTGCACTTCTCGATGGGCTTAAGATTATCATATTTGGAGGTGCATTGCCATGACTGCAGAAATATTGCAATTTGTCATCTTATTCATAGTTCCCGTTTTGAGCAGCTTACCCGTTGCCATTGCTTGGATATACAGACCTGGAGAATCATGGGCGAGAAAACTACCATATTTATCTGTTACAGGCTTATTCGTTTCTTTATTGATAACTTTGAACATTCTGTTCAATTTTGAGGAAGGATTTTATTCTTATCCATGGGTTCAGGGTTTCAACATAAACTTCGTATTCGTTGTTGATTATCTGAGCAGATACATGGGGACTCTCACAGCCTTGATCGCCTTTCTTATCGGTGTTTATGGTCTAGAATATATGAAAGATGATTACAGGCTTGGATGGTACTGGTTCTTTTTCAACACCTTTACCGCTTCAATGTTGCTGGTGGTTTACAGTGATAACCTCTTCATGCTCTTGATTGGATGGGAAGGGCTCGGCCTTGCATCATGGGGTTTGATTGGACACTGGTTCAGGGATGACGACGACATCGCCTATGTTGGTAAGGCTGGTAGAAAGGTTGGGCCTCTCGAGATGAGCTGGTCTCCGAGTTTTGGAGGATGGAGAGCGATCTCAACAATCAGGTTTGGAGACATGCCGATGTTTTTTGCAATAGCAGCAATATATGCTCTGACAGGGTCTCTGGACATCTCTCAGATCCCTTGGGCAGAACTGTTTGAAAGGATTGGTTATGCGGGAACTGTTGTTCTTCTCTTGATGTTTCTGATGGGTCCGTTTACGAAATCTGCACAACTCCCATTCAGCGAATGGTTAATGACTGCCATGACAGGTCCCACCACTGTCAGTGCTTTGCTCCACAGTGCAACGATGGTCGCAGCAGGAACGTATCTTTTCATGCGTATAAGCTGGTACATAGAACCATGGCATCACCATATTGCTGGACTTGAAACCATATATGTTCTGATTTTGTTTCTGGGTTTGATCTCATCACTTTACGGAGCTACTGTTGCACTGGGGCTGAGAGAGAGAAAAGTTTTACTTGCAGCATCAACGATGTCTAGCCTTGGCCTTATGTTTGCAGCATCAGCAACCTCGTTTTGGCTGGGAGAGATCGCAATAATTGTGGCTTTCTGGTATTTAATCGTGCATGCTTTTGCCAAAGCATCGCTTTTCCTGGTGGCTGGACACCTCATCCACGCAACCCATGACAGATTTTGCAGCGGGAATCTGGAATTCTCGAAGAAAATGAAGGTAGCCTTTGCTGTAACAGTCTTTGCAACAATATCTCTGGCAGGCATTCCACCTTTTACAGCGTACTGGGTCAAATCAGGAATGGATGGTCTAATGGAACACCTGATGGAAGATGGAATGATGTTGCCCATCTATCTTCTGATTCTAATTTCCGTTATTTATGCGGCATTTCTTGCAAAGTTTCTGAGTCTTAACTTCATAAAAGGGAAAAAGCCACATCACGAGCATACTGAGGGCGGTACGTTGATGAAAACAGCATATTCGGTAATGGTATCCATGCTCGTGGTTTTGCTTGCTGTGATTATTTTCTCTGTTGATGAACATGCCGGAGATTTTGTTGAAGAAGGCTTTTTGCGCCTGTCGTTCATTGTAGGTCTGCTTGTTACTATCTCATACTTGGTTGCGATTTACAAACCGAGCATCAGTTCGCTGTCTGCAGTGGGAACATTCCTGACGGACAGGATGTATCTTCCCTTCCTGAATGATCTCATAGTGCCGAAAGCTGGATGGGCAATTGCAAGAGGTGTGGATGTTTGTAATCAGGGGATAGACTACTTTTTCCACAGAGCAATACCCTCCTCCTTTGATTTTGTGTCAAGAATGATCAGGATGGTTCAGAGTGGTTACCTGAAGACCTACATGAAAATTGTGATAGGGTCGATCATGGCGTTTCTTGTAATATTTTCGATCGTGGGGTGGTAGGATGTTCATGCTGATATCTCTGATTTTACTGACAATTGGGGCTGCAATATCTATCAGGAATGATAAGGCAGGGTTTTTCATCAGTATCGGTTCGGTTTTGATTGCACTGCTCTCTCTCACACAATCAACATTTTTCTTCGGGATTTTTGTCGTGACAATCGGTTTGTTGAACATATTCTCTCTTGCCGCCATGAAGAGTCAGATAAGGGGTGTGGATTTCGCTCTCACGGCTTTGATAGTTCTGGCAACGATTTTTGTGATTCAGACGAACAATCTGGCTCTCGTCATAGGAACCTTCGTTCTCGTCTCTGTTCCAACCTATATGCTCGTGATGCTCAGTGATGATCGACTTAACCTCGAAATCGGTATCAAATATATTACATTCATGGTAATAGCTACTGTCCTTTTCATAATCGGGGCGATTCTCCTTGTATACTCACATTCCACGTCAAACACAACCCTCTATATCCTGGGTTATGTTATGCTGGTGCTTGGATTGGGTCTTGAGGTAGGTATTGCCCCGCTGCACGAATGGGTACCCGATGTTTTTGCAGCATCCGATCCTATACCAGTCTCAATAATAGCATCCATAGCGAAAATAGTTCCTTTCGTTGTTGCATTCAAGCTTTTAATTGCAACTGCTAACCCGATAACACCAACAATTACGATGCTTTCTGCATTTCTTGCAGTACTCTCCATGTTTGCTGGAAATATAGGTGCACTGACGAGCAAGGAGCCGGGAAGGGTATTAGGTTATTCCACAGTTGCCAATATGGGTTATATACTTTCAACCTTTGTGGCAATCATCAATCTTGAATTCATTTATCTTGCAATTGCAGGAGCTTTGCTTCAGTTATTTGCAAATTCTGCTGGTAAAATCGGATTCTTTACAGCCATTAAAAGAGATGGTGCTGCCTCGCCGATAACATACCTTCTTGCACTCTCTTTTATAGGTATGCCACCATTAATGGGCTTCTGGAGTAAGCTATTCATCACTCTCTCACTGATAAACTCAGGGTATGTCTGGTTAGCAGTTCTTCTGGTCATTAACTCGGCAATCTCTGTTCCATATTACATGAGGCTGGCGAGGGAACTTGGAAAAAGCTGGAGTGCTAACATTGCCAACTTTGTTGGAGTAATCGCAGTAGTGATCACAATGGTTACAATTTACCCACCAGACTGGTTTGCTCAGTCTGTGAAGTTAATCATGAATGTATTTGGGCTTGAAATTTAAGAGGGGCGGAAAAATGGGCAAAAAAATGGATAGGATGAAAGAAAAATTAAAAATGTGCACGAAATCAATTTCAGGAGGTGTAAGGGGTGTCAGTGGATAATATTATTGTTATTGGAGCCCTGATATTCATAAGCCTGTTTATAGATGTGGCGATTCTGATTCTTGCAAAAATACTTCCTAAAGCTAACCCGACTGAGATAAAAATTTCGAGATATGAGGCAGGGAACATCCCCATCAGAAATCCAAAGTACAAGCTTCCAATGCAGTATTTCGGTTTCATGTTCATGTTCATGGCAGCAGAACCTGTCATTGTGTTGCTTCTACTTTTCTCGGTTTATCCAGGCACAAGCTTCTATATCCTTCTTGCAATCTCGTTTGTACTGCTTTTTCCGGCAATCTATGCAGGATACAGGATGACGCTTGAGATTACATATGGTAAGGAGATGAAGGAGAGGAGGGAATCCTTATGGATGAGCAGGTAAGTTTTCTCAAATCAGGGCCACTTGCACCTGTGAAAAAATGGGGAACTAAGTGGAGCCTCTGGCCAGTTCATCTCGTTACAGCATGTTGTGGAGTTGAACTTGCTCATGCCTATGCGAGTGGTTATGATGGTGAAAGAATAGGTTCACTGAATTATGGTATTGCCAGACAGACAAATCTGATCGTGGTTGAAGGAGCTATTTCAAGAAAAATGGCGAGGGTTTTAAAGATAACATATGAGCAGATGCCCGATCCCAAATTCGTCATAGTGATGGGTGCCTGTGGGTTGAAGGGTGGTCTGTTCTGGAATGGATATCATATGGTAAGACCTTCTGATGTGGTTCCGGTGGACTTCTATATACCTGGATGCCCTCCAACACCCGAAGCTCTGTTGAGAGGTATAAGGGCATTACAGGACAAAATAAGTAGGGGAGAAGCGAGAACAACAATTGAATTTGAAAAAGCAGACCTTTCAGGTGTGAAGGGAAGAACGTCTCCATCGCGAACACCTTCTACTCCCAAATACATTGCTCCAACTCCATCAATAAGGGTTGATGTTCCTAAGGAAGTGGACTGGGAATTCGGCCTCACTCTTGTCGAAAAGCTGAAATCTGATCTTGCAAATCTATATGAATCGATAACAATCACAGGGAAGAACAGAATAGCTATCAGGGCAAATAAAAAGAATGTGGTTGCTATTGCAAGCAAACTCAGAGAAAAGTTCGATCATGTTAAAAGCGTTAACGTTATTGACATTCCGCATGAGTACTGTTTTGTTGTTGAATATGTTCTGTCAAGTTATACTGAAAAAGAACTAATGCCAGTTCTCATCAATCTTTTCGCCCGGATACCCAGAGATAATCCAAGGTTTCCGAGTCTGACAGCGTTCTGGCCCAGTGCAGATAATATGGAGAGAGAGATGTACGATCTTTTCGGAGTATGGTTTGAAGGAAATTCGGGGATGGGTGAGAAATTCCTGATAGCTCCCGACACCCCTGATTTCCCCCTGAGGAAGAACTACCGCCTTCTGGATGAGCAATACTGCTTTGAATGCTCCAAATGTGCCGGGGGTGAATATGATGAGTGAAAATGTTGAAGAGATGCTTCTCGAAGTGCCAGTTCAGCCCCCAACGGATCTTTTCCTCCCCGTTTCGAAGAAGTTCTTAGAGGAAGCTTACAGGAATGACGAGTATGTTGTTCTTGTCGGTCCTCAGCACCCTGGTAGCGGCCACATGAGGATAATTCTTCGAATCAGGGGAGATATTATTGTCGAGGCTATTCCGGATCCCGGTTACGTTCACAGATCAATGGAAAAACTGGCTGAAAACAGGCTTTATATCCAGAACATACCTCTCTTCGAAAGACCCGCCATAATGGATACCGGAAACATGACCCTTGGATATGTCAGGGCAATCGAATCCGCCCTCGACATTGAGGTTCCCGAGAGGGCAAAGTATATCAGAACTATAATTGCCGAACTCGGAAGAATAGGAACCCATTTGTATGATGCCGGTATTCTTGCCATCTTCCTTGGTCATACTACTGGATTTATGTGGCCTTTTGCAATACGAGAACTGATCGTAGAGGCCTTAACCAGAATCAGCGGTACGAGAATAACAGCCTCTTTTCTGGTTCCCGGAGGGATAAGAAGAGATGTTCCATGGGAAACTCTTGAATTCGTTAGAAAGACCACATTTGCGGTGGAGAGGCGGCTGAAGGGATTTGAAAAGATTTTCATCAGGAATCCATCGGTAATGGCAAGATTGCAGGATGTAGGGGTTCTGACGAAGGAGGAAGCAATCAAATTCGGGCTTGTGGGGCCTTTTCTCAGGGCAAGCGGGGTTGAGTATGATGTGAGAAAGGTTGAACCATACGAAGCTTACGATATGCTTGACTGGGAAGTTCCCGTTGCTGATGAGGGAGATTCATATTCAAGATTTCTTGTCAGAGTTGAGGAGATAGCACAGAGCATTTCTATGGTGAGACAAGCAATTAATGCTCTCAAAAACATCCCAGAGGGTAATGTGATCAGTGAAGACGTCCTGGGTGAATATAGGGATGTTGCATCCTCAGATATTCGCGGTTATTTCTACAAGGTTTTTGGCAGTATAGTTCCTCCTGCAGGGGAATTCACAACCCTGACTGAGGCATCTCGAGGGTCTCTACTCTATACTGTAGTGAGTGACGGGGAATCAAATGTTCCCTACAGGGTGAGGATAATAACACCAGGGTGGTACTATCTCAAAGGGTTTATGGAATCGCTCAGAGGTGAGAGGGTTGCGGATCTCCAGGCAATTTACGGTAGTTTTGGTTACTTCCCGCCGGAGGCGGACAGATAAGGTGTAAAGGTGATATTATGGTATCCGATGCAATGATACTGTCAAAGGAATATTTTATGGGCAATATGGTGAACATACCACTCATTCAGCCCATTGTTGATTATCTTCTGAATGTTCCTTTTGTTGGATATATCGTGGCCATTCTGCTATGGAAACCCATGTTCGCTCTCCTGTTCATTCCCGGGTTGACGGCACTCATGATTGTCTTGCTCTTCATAATCTGGTTTGAAAGGAAGCTTACTGCAAGAATTCAGTGGAGAGTTGGACCCCTCGAGGTTTCCAGACCGATAGGCGGGATCATCCAGCCAATGGCAGACGGCTTGAGGTATTTCTTCCAGGAAGTCATAGTTCACAGGGATTCCCACAGACCATATTTCCTGCAGTTCCCGATTCTGATTTTCATTCCCGTTTTACTGCCGATACTGTTTATACCGGCGGGTAGCATAATTGCAATTAACACACCCTATGCTCTTCCAGTTATTGTGGCAATCGTATCGCTCATTCCTGTGTTCATTATTGCAATAGGGTGGGCATCCAACAGCAGGTTTGCATATATCGGGTCTGTCAGAGAAGCATTCATGTATTTTGCCTACGAAATTCCATTTATATTTGCTGTTCTTGCCATGATTCTTGTTTATGGAACCGCCGACACCACATTAATTGTTGAAAGGCAGACAATTCCTGGGATAATTCTCAATCCGGTTGCTGCACTTGTATTCTTCATAGCAATGGCAATGGCCACATCAAGATTACCTTTTGAGATTCCAGAAGCAGATCAGGAGATAGCTTTCGGGCCTTTTGTCGAATATAGCGGTATTTTGTTCGGCCTTGTCATGACAATTGCCTATGAAAAAATGTATATACTCTCACTTCTTATGACGATCCTTTTCCTTGGAGGGGGTAATGGGCCAGCAATACTCCTGCTTGGAGATTTATCGGGTGCGATATGGTTGTTCATAAAGACACTTGTGGTTATGATGGTGCTTGCGTTCCTCAGATCGATCTATGCAAGACTGAGGCTTGATCAGGCATTGAGGTTTGGCTGGACAACGATGATCGAGATTTCTCTGGTTGCCTTGGTTATTGGAGTGATAATCAATATTCTGGGGTGGTATGCATGATCAGGATTAAGGCTCCCAAACCGGACCTGATCGGGAATATAAAACTTCACATTGATGCTCTGTTAACGGGAGTGAAAGAGGCAGTATTGCCATCCACAATGACCATACACTATCCCCGGGAGAGGAGAAAACTGCCGGATAACTTCAGGGGCTACATTCTGTTCGTTCCTGAAAACTGCATAAGTTGTTTTCAGTGCTCATTTGTTTGCCCGGCAAATGCAATAACAATGAAGAAAGCAGATAATGAGAGGAACTATCCCACAATTGACTATGCTAAATGCATTTTCTGCCATTTCTGCGTTGATACCTGTCCGGGAAATGCTTTGCAACCTACTAAAATCCATGATGTTGCATATAAGGATATGGAAGAAATGCTTACACAGACTGAGGAGATGGTTAAGTCTCCCGAAATACAGAGGGAGGATACAATCACGGTTGAGTATGTAATCGAGGATGTCGATCTTTTATTCAGGAGAATTGCAGAAAAAGACGAACTTGTGGTAAAAACACCTCCTCATGAAAAAGTAAGAGAGATCAGTAGCTGTATCGAGCCTGAGAGCTGTTTGGCCTGTGCCATCTGCGTTGGAGTATGTCCGAATGAGGCGATCTCAATTGAGAGCAGTGATGTGGAAAAGGTTATCAAAATTGATTCCAATAATTGTACTGGTTGTGGGTTGTGTGTGAAGGAATGTCCCGTGCAGATTTTGAGGCTTACCAGAGTAAGTGAGGATGAGAGTGAGGGTGAGTAAAATGGCAATCGAATCAGGAAGCCTGGAATGGAAAGTTAAGCTTCCAGAAAAGCCGATAGAGGACAAATTCTGGATAAATCTTAAGGCAAAGGTTATTGATACTGGTATTTGCAGTCACTGCTCAACCTGTGCATCCATCTGTCCTGTGAATGGCATTCTTTCATGGGATAAGGAGATAGATTTTCCGGACTGGGAGGAAAACTGCGTTGACTGTGGAGCATGTGTGAGGGTATGCCCCAGATGGAATTATGTTCCTCTCTGTGATATTGGTGAATATATCGAGATTACCGCAGCGAGATCGAAAAGGTTCTCAGGTCAGGATGGGGCGATGGCTACTGAATTCATGGCATCAGCTCTTGAGATGGGCCTGATAGACAGAGCAATCTTCGTCGGGAGAGATGAGGAATGGAAAACAAACATATATCACATCAGAAGTGCGGATCAGCTCAGGGATACTAAAATTACAGGCACCAAATATTCCTTTGCAAATGTCCTTCCCGAATTGAAGAAGGCCGTGAAGGTAACAAAGAAGGGTGTTGGAGTGATAGGAACACCGTGTATGGTGAGCGGAATCAGAAAACTTCAGGAAGAATTCAGCATTTTCAGAAACAGGGTAAAGCTTGTATGTGGACTTTTCTGCACTGAAAATTTCTATCACTATCAGATCTCAGCGTTTTTGAAAGAGAGGGGTGTTGATTTCAGCAAATTGATTAAAACAGATATTACGAGAGGAAAATTCATCGCTACTATGACAGATTCAGAGGTCAGCTTTCCGGTAAGGGAGCTTGAAGAGATAGTTCCCACAGGGTGCAAGGTTTGTATCGATTTCTCTGCTGTGGAAAGTGACTTCAGTGTGGGGAGTGTTGGAAGCGATCCGGGATATTCAACGATAGTGATCAGAAAGGAGGTTGCAAAAAACGTTCTTGACTACATCAGGGAGCAGAATTATGCTGATTTTGAGAAGGTTATAATTGATGTTGTGAAAAAGCTGAGCAACCTCAAAAAGAAGAGGAAGAAAAACATCCCGCCGGAGTACAAAAGTCCATGCCTGGAGACAAAAGAATCAAAGGAATCCAAGCCGGGATGATTTTTAATCTATTTTTTATTTGTTTGTTTATTATATTTACTGAATTAAGAACCTGATGAATTGAGGTCTGTATAAATGCTAAACACCCGAAAAGTCATGAATGTGCTCTCTTATTATGTTTACAGCGACCTTTTCTCTCTCACTTCCACACTTCTCTGCCAGATTCAGGTAATAATTCACTTTTTCCATCAATTTTTCATCTTTTAAAGAGATCATTCTAGTCGAATGAACAAGAGCCTCTATAATTGCGTTAAATCCACGGTTAACGGGTCTCAGGTTATACCTGACTATTTCACCTTCCTTTAGTGTGAGATGAGCATACATTCCCTTCAATTCCGCATGGAATCTGCACCAGACCAGTGAATTATGAATTATAGGGGGGTTTAAACTCTCAAAATAACTTTCATCAAGGTCTTTAAAGGCTGAAAGCGCAAAAATGACGGGATCTCTTGTGACATTAATCCATATCTCACTCTTCTTTCTCAGATTCTCTCTCGTGTGGTTTGAATATAGTCTTATCTTTGCAAATCTTGTGTCAGCATCTTCGACAATCAGTCCGAGAGGTGTGGTATTAATCCATTCTCCAAATGTTATACCTATTATTTCGTTTATTCCTTCCGTGAAACCGAAATCTGCAAGCTTCATGTGATCACCCCACCCCATTCATTTCGATTTCATTCCCCATTTCAACCTCACTTCAGAATCTCAACCCCTCAAGTAATGCAAGGTAAAGGGAGGAAATGGTGAGATCTGCTATTGTTCCGGGGTTTATTCTCCTTTCCAGTAACTTCCTATCAAGCTCTGAAAACCTTTTCATATCTGCATCTGGATCGTTATTTGATCTTTCAAGTATTTTTCGAGCAAGATTCTGGACTTCAAACCCCACGTCCTTACCGTATTTTGATATCACAAGGGCATCGGGAACTTCTGAGAGAAGTGTATGGTAGGTAAGAACTGTGGCGTAATTTATGTCCTCATATTTTTCAAATACATTCCTTATCCTTCTTGAGTTTCTGATGCTTAAAGGATAACCTTCTGTAACCTCTTTTGCAATAGCATTTTCTTCAGGAGCCATCTTCATCCACAAATACAGATTTATTTTTCTCTCCCTGAGAAATCTTTCAGTCTCCTGTGATCCAAGACTCAAATTATCCGCTCTCATGACTCTTGCTGAGGAAAGTTGATGTCCTTTTAGGAGGTATATTGAATCCATGTAAGTTGTTTTTTTCAACTCTTGTGAGGCTAAAAACCCGGCACTGAAAGCAGAACTGGAGTTCCAGCGCCTTAGTAATGGTATAAGGAGGATATAAGCTCCAAAATGAACATTTTGAGCTTTATGCCATCCGGAAGATACTTCAATCGATTTGAAAATAAGATACCCTATGCCAGCCTTTTTCTTGTTTCTCTCGGCTCCATTCTTGCCATACCAACTCTTTCCGGTGGCCTCGAGGAAAACAGGATAGGATGAGACTGAAGATGCCAGAAAGTGTTCATATCTCAGGTCGGGGAAGTTATGTTCTCTGTCCACATTGCCTGCCTTTGGATTTCCTGAAACCTCCAAAAGCATCGAAATAACCGCTGCGATTGCTGCATCCTCTGGAGTTCTGAACATCATCAACAGTTGTCCTCCAGGATTTAAATTTTTTATTTATACCTTACTGAGTGTTGCACCTGGATTCGTTCAATATTATCTCTCACAAAACTCTCAAAATCTGTTTCGCATTTCTGACAGTCCAGATCGATTCGTTCTTCAATCATTGAAATGAACACCTTTGGCAGATCCGGATCGTCTTTCAGCTCACTGAGATGTGAATATACTTTCAGAAAGAAAACCGGGATGGGCAATCTTATTCTTTTTATGCCCGCTGCATCGGCAATAATCTGAAAGACCTCAGGTATGCTGTATGTTTGAGGTCCACAGAGAGGTTTTATTTCTTTGATGGGCTTTATTTTGCCAGTCTCATCAACTCCATTAAGTTTTTCGAGCAATCTCATTATTTCCTTTGCAACATCTCCTGCAAAAACAGGAGATACCATACCTTTGATTAGCGGAATAAACGGGTATGATTTTATTATCTTATAAATTCGATGTATGAATCCATCTCCGATTCCAAACATTACAGAGGGCCTTAAAATGACATAATTTTCTGCCATTTGCCTTATAGCCTGCTCACCAAGCCACTTACTCACCTGATAGGGATTACCATCCGGTTTTGCCCACAGTGCTGAAACATGTATGATTGAACCGGAAATCTCAAGAAGGTTTTTAACTCCAGTATAGTGTACCTCAATAAAACTTTGTTCTTTCTCATGGATTATCCCGGCCAGATTGACAATTGCGTCGAATTTGTAATCTTTCAAGGCTTTAAGACTCTCCCTATCACTTATATCTCCTTTTAAGATAGATACACCTTTTTTTGATTTATTATTCAATGGGGCATCTTCGATAAGATCTATGCTATTCCCGACTTTTCTCTTATCCCTTACAAGCAAATAAAGATCAAATTTTTTGTTGAGCAGTGGTAGGACATAGCTACCAAGAAATCCTGAACCACCAACGAGAAGCACCCTCATAATCTATTTTTGGGTTTCAGGATTATATCCTTTTGGTAATCATTGATTGATGTTTTTCACCATTACAAACAAAAAGTTAATTTTCATTGATGAGGTCGATTGGTTGTGAGTTGCGGGAATAAATTTTTGGAGTATATGGATTTCATAAAAATCGAGCACACCCTCTTTGCACTTCCCTTTGCTTATACTGGTGCTTTTCTGGCATCAGGAGGGTGGTTTGACCTCAGAACTTTTATTTTAATCCTGACAGCCTTTACTGGACTGAGGATTGCAGCAATGTCACTGAATCGAATAATCGACAGAGAGATAGATGCTTTAAATCCCAGGACATCTATGAGACATTTACCCGCTGGAAAAATTTCTCTAAAGGAAGCCTATGCTATAACCTTCATTGCCCTTCTCATTTATTTCATATCTGCTTTTTTAATCAATCGAACAGCCTTCCTTCTCTCACCAATTCCAGCGATAACAGCATACGTCTACCCATATCTGAAGAGGTTTACCTGTCTTTCACATTTTGTTCTCGGTTTAAGTCTGGCATATGCGCCAGGGGGAGGATGGGTGGCAATAACAAACTCCTTTGATCCGTTTGGAAGTGAATTCATTCCCCTTATGATTGGGCTGGCCCTCATATTCTGGGTGGCGGGTTTTGATATTATCTACGCTCTTCAGGACCTCCAGTTCGATAGAGAACAGGGTTTACACTCCATTGGAGCCCATTTCGGAGTCAAAACAGCGAAAATTATATCAGCATTATGTCACTTTCTTTTTTTCCTGATATCAACATACACGCTGGTCTTCGTCTCTTCTGGGGGTAAAATAATCATCACAGGTTTGATTGCCATTGGAATCATCCTTGTATTCGAACATTACATAATCAGATATAGACATGATGAACAGCGAATCCAGATAGCCTTTTTTTACTCAAACGCCATAATAAGTTCAATATTCCTTGGGATCATACTTCTGAACATCTTCTTTGGAGTTTAGATCGGGGACTAATCTAATTTAACTTCTCACCTTACAGTCTGTTGATGTTATCTGTATCCACGTCTGTATCCACATCTGTATCCATATAAAACCCGTGAATGGTTGGGAGGATTAAGCTAATTTTCTTTAACCTTTAGTATTTCAAGAATGCTCTTTTTTATATCCTCGAACGAAGAAATTTCGCATCCAAGTTCGTAGGGTGGGACATTTTCAACATCGGATTGAACAAAACACTGGTTGTAGGGAATTTTGCCGATTATGGGGTGTGTGATACTTTCAATCAACCTTTTTGCCCCTTCTGTTTCGATATATTTATTGATAACAACTCCTATCTTCTCGATTCCTATGTCTCCTGCCAGTTTTTCAATTCTTTTCAGGGTCTCTATGGATCTCATTCCGGGTTCAACAACCGCTATGAGCATATCTACGCCCTTTGCGGTACCTCTACCTAGATGTTCAATTCCCGCCTCCATATCCAGAAGTAGGACATCCCGTTCTCTGAAAATGGCATGTCTCAGAATTGCCCTTAAAAAGGCATTCTGGGGACAGAAGCAACCCTCACCACCCTTCTCTATCGTTCCCAGTGCAAGAACTCTCACTCCAAACCTGTTTCTTTTTGAATAAATTTCAAAAATATCATCTACTTTAGGGTTGTATCTGAAAGTTCCAAGAGGCCCTTTAACCCTCTCTTCAATTACTTCTTCCAGCTCGGCCAGCGGCTTGATTTTCTCTTTTATACCCAGGACAGAGGGAAGGTTTATGGATGAGTCGCAATCAATTGCAGTCACACTAAATCCATCTTTTGCGAATAGATATGCGAGCATTGCCGTCAGAGTCGTCTTACCAACTCCACCCTTCCCCGAAACTGCTATTTTGACCATAAGTGGTGGGAGTTCTCCCGGGTTATTATTTTTTATTCTTTTCTTCCGTATGTCTATGTATCGATTCAGTCTATTTGGTTATTTGATCCATCAGTTATCCTATATATGTATATTCCGTCACAAGTTTATCTTTCAATCATAAAGTTTAAAAATTGTTTTGAATTTCTGAATTGGTTACATTTAAATCTCAAGATGAAAGAAAAAATTTAAATACCAGTCAAACATATTAACTTCATGTCGCATCATGGGGATCTGATCGATATATATACAAAAGAACTCACGAAGAGGACACAAAAGTCAATGGCTCTGCATGAGGAAAGCTTGAATTTCACACCACTTGGGGTGCACAGTAACTGGAGAATATTCGACCCCTATCCGATTTTCATGTCGAAAGCAAAGGGATCGAGAATATGGGATGTGGATGGAAATGAGTATTTGGATTATAACATGGCTTTTGGTGCGTTAACTGCAGGCCATGCCCATCCTGTTCTTGTTGAAGCTGTTATTGATCGGGTACAGAATGGAACGATATTTGGATTTGAGGCGGAAGAGGTGGTTAAGCTTTCAAAAGTTGTAACGGAGAGATTCGGCTTTGATATGTGTCGTTTCTCCTCTACAGGTCTTGAAGCTACGCAATTGGCTATCAGACTTGCAAGAGCCTTTACGGGAAGATCAAAAATTTTGAAGTTTGAGGGATGCTATCACGGCTCTCATGACGGCCTTCTTGTTAGTATAAAGCCTGAAAAATATAAAGCGGGACATCCAAAAGCACCGGTCAATGTTCCTGCTGGAAATGGAATACCTGAGAGTATGGTTGATAATGTTGTAATTGCTCCATTTAACGATATAAACGCTGTTGAAGAGCTCATGGGGAAATACGGGAACGAGATAGCGGGCATAATTCTTGAAACAATTCCAATGAATATGGGTGTAATACTGCCTGAAGATGGATTTCTTGAAGGTCTTAGAGAGCTTGCCGATGAATACAACTGCATGTTAATATTCGACGATGTGAAGCTCTGTGGCAAGTTCTATGGTGGTAGCCCTGAATTCTTCGGAGTTAAACCGGACATCTTAACAGTGGGCAAATCAGTTGCAGGCGGTTATCCGCTATCTGCAGTTCTGGCAGATGAGGAGGTAATGGAAATTGTTGGGCCAGGGAAGGTTGCACATGGCGGTACATTCAATTCAAATCCCTTAGCTGTTAGGGCTGCCTACGTAACTCTCACAGACATACTCACGAAAGAGGCCATGCAATATACTCACAGACTGAGCGATAAACTTGCAAAGGGCTACAGCGACATACTGGAAGATAGAAATATAAACGCACATCTCGTTACTGCTGGTAACAGCGGTTTGATCTACTTCTGCGAGAACAGGGTCAGAAACTGGCGAGACTTTTTGAACTATGTGGACTTTGGCTCTTGGTTTGCATGGGCACTCAAAATGATCTTGGAGGGAATCATTCCGCAGGCTCTGGGATTCGACGAACAGTGGACAGTTTCAGTACAGCATACTGAGGAAGAAATACAGAAGACAGTTGAAGTTGCGGATGGAGTTTTCAGGGAAATTAAAGAACACATAGGCAAAATCCAGCAGTTGAAGGTTGAAGAAGCAATATAAATTTCTTTTTTATCCATTTTCTGGCTGTTTTTCGGTTTAATTCCTGTTGAGTAGTTTTGAAGTAAAATTCTCACGGCAATAGTGGTCAGAATATATTAAAATCTCATGCTTGGATATTCTACTGGAAAATATTCTATACAAAATAATTTGGGGGTGCCTAAAAGCAGCAATTACGGTGACGGCGGGAAAGCTGCGATAATTATCACTGGCACCCCTTTTCATCAATATTTGTATTTAAACTTGTAGATAAGTGTTACGGTCAAATTAAATTAGGAGGTTTAGAGAATAATATTAATCAATCAAATAATTTAATGCAGATGAAAAAATTTATATCTTCGAAGTTATCACCTCTTGACATGCGCATCAAGTTCCTGATCACTCTGATATTCATTTTCATTATATTAGTCATATTGCCTGTAAGTGCCCTCAATCTAAAGTCGAATCTGGAAATTAAGGAAGTAACTGTGGACTTGGTTAATAATTCAGCCATCATTAAATTTAATTTCGAATTAGATCCCGTACAGAAAATTCGAATATTCCTTTTTGGAGCAGAGCCAGTTAAAAAAGAACTTGAATCAATTATTATTTACTCTGGAGACGTTATATTTGAAAAGGTAAACATAGATGAGGCTGTAGTTCTAATTGAACTCCAGAAACAGGAAGATACACTCTTCTTCCCCGGAATTGAGTTCAAAATCCCGGCTGGTCACGTATCCATCAATCTTTCGGGTAATAATTTTGAATTTTATGAAACATATGAAATACCAAGGTTCTATTATACCTAACGGATGACTGGTTTATGTAGTGTTTGTGCTAATCTCCCCCCACAGATATCTTATCTCACATTTGAAACAATCTTTTGTTTCCAGCCATCTTTTGCGAGTTGAAGTTTTAAGTTTGATTCAACAACTTTATGTACTTGGGCGGAACTTCCTCGGAAAGGACGATGAACTCATTCGCCTTGATGAATCTTATACCCTCCTCTCTTGCTTTTTTTGCATCTATGATTAATATAATCGGGTCATCTGTTCTGAGCATTGCTACCTCTATTCCCTTTTCAATTGACGTTGAGAGGTGGACGAACTTCTGATTTACGGGTTTTATGCCAATCTCTATAAGTCTGTGTGCCTCCTCTTCACCTGTACCGTAGTAAAGCACATCGTTATCAGCAATCTCATAATCACTGAGCTCGACATCAACACTGTGGCCGTATCTGGCTCTTATCTTGTTATTTGAAAGTTCGTATCTGTTTTTTCTGTCAGAGTAGATCATTGCTTTGATTAGCCACTGATTTGCCCATTTGTACTTTCTCGATACAACTCTGCTGAGCGCATCAAAATCAACCCAGCCGTTTTTATCCATCTTCAACCTGAATCTTTCAGGAAAATGCCTCAGTATTCCAGAAACGAACCTTCCCAATTTCTCCACTCTTTCTTTCTCAAGAACGAGTTCTCCTTTAAAATTACAAATTTCGCATTTATCTCCTCGGTAGTATCCGTGTTCTGGACAGAATCTTATGTCTTCCATTCAATCACCTGTTTAACCAGTGAAGTGATGATGCAATAACACCAATGGCACTGCAGGTTTCAAGACTCACACCTCTCCAGGTGATATCCAAATGGTGTTTTGCTCTCTTCATTAAATCTTTTGGTAAACCCCTTCTACCAAGACCTATCAAGAAAGTTGTTGACTCGTATTTTAAAAGTTTTCTCAATTCCTCCTCGCTTAGTTTTTTTACAGGATCTGGTTTTGATGTTGTGGCTATGATCTCCCCAAAATGGGCAGGGATCTTTTTAATCAGGTGGATTTTTCCTGTTTCCAGCAATTCAATGGCATATTTTCCATGTTCACCAATGGTTGTGTATTCAGTGACAGACCTAACCATTTCTCCCTCATTTTTCCAGAAATCGAAATCGAGGAGCGCAAGGTGAAATCTAAATGCATAACATAAGGGGACTGCTCTTGCAATAGATCTCAGATGAATTTCGTGAAGTATCAGTTTATCGTAGGTATTTACGAGGCAGAGTGTAATCATAACATTGGGTGGACGGGTGGTATAAAAAACAAACCCGAGAAAGAATAAACCAAGATTATTAAAACTGAAGAATCAATTTAATAGTATATAAATATATATTTCCTAATGACTTCTGACTTCTAACATGATAGGTAGTGGTTTTAAATATTGGCGTTTTGCTAATCCTTAACATACAATAATTAAAAATAGGGGTGGAAAATTGTGGCTTTAACGACGTCTGTAATAATTGGTTTGGGACTGTTGATATATGTGGTTCTGTACCTGACATACGGAAAAAAACTGGAACGAGAGATCGTCAAAGCTGATTCGAGCCGTGAAACTCCAGCTAAAAAGCTTTACGATGGTGTAGACTTTGTACCTGCTGAAAGACCGGTGCTTTTCGGTCACCACTTTGCCTCCATCGCCGGTGCTGCACCAATCGTTGGACCCGTTCTGGCTATGGCCTGGGGCTGGCTGATGAGTCTCGCGTGGATTTGGCTGGGCAATGTGCTTATCGGAGCTGTACATGACTATCTATCTCTCATGGCTTCTGTAAGATACGATGGTCGGAGCATTCAGTGGATCTCCGGTAAGGTTATGAGCAGAAGGACTTCCCTGACATTTCAGGTGTTCATATATTTCGTTCTGATTCTTGTTGTTGCTGCCTTTGCTGCAGTTATAACTTCTATATTCGTAAAGACACCGCAAGTAGCGACTGCATCCATACTTTTCATACTGTCTGCACTTGTAGTGGGTTACCTGATGTACAGAGTCAGAATAGGGATGACTCCAGCAACGGCTGTAGGTTTGGCTATGCTGGTGGTAAGCATATGGTTGGGCTTCCAGTATCCACTTTCACTCTCAGCAAATCAGTGGTATGGAATTCTGTTCATGTACATAATCATCGCCGCCTCACTTCCCGTATGGATTCTTTTGCAACCGCGAGACTACTTAAATGCATGGTTACTCTGGTTTGGTCTCCTTGCAGGCGGTCTGGCGTTTATCATCGTTAACAAAGAGATAACTTGGCCCGCATACACAATGTTCTCTGCAACGGTTGTAGGTGGTAAACCCTCTCCTTTCTGGCCCGTGATTCCTTTGGTTATAGCCTGCGGTTCTCTCTCAGGCTTCCACTCTATCGTTGCATCAGGTACAACCTCCAAGCAGCTTGCCAACGAACTTCATGGTCTCACAATTGGATATGGAGGAATGCTGACCGAAGGTTTTCTTTCAACCCTTGTTGTTACATCCATAGCCGCATATGGGATGTCCCTACTTTCACAGGCAGCATCAAAGCTAGCAGGAGCGGGAATAGAGGTTGCTAGGCTGACTGATCCCACTTATATGGGGACAACGTATGTTGCAGCGATGCTGAATAGCTTTGGCAAAGTGGGTATTTTCGCTCAGAGTTACGGTATGGGGTGGCATGATGCCTTTGGTGTGGATGTAACAGTGGGTGCAGTCTTTGCCGGTCTATGGGTTTCGGCTTTTGCACTGACTACACTGGACACAACAAACAGATTAGCGAGGTTCACTTGGAGTGAGCTGGTCGAAGAACTTGTCTCTGATGGTGCGACGAAGTCTGCATTAACCAACAGATGGGTTGCTTCAGTAGTGGCAGCTACAATAGGTATTGGACTGGCCATGACAGGTAACTGGACGATTATCTGGCCTGCATTTGGAGGGGCAAATCAAATGCTGGCTGCAATAGCTCTCATGACTGCAGGCCTGTGGGTCAGGAATATACTTAAAGTGAAAGGAATTATGAGGCATCTCGTCATCGTACCAGCTCTATTCTTGTGGGTGACAGTTACGCTGGCGTACATATGGTTCATAGTGGTCGTAACTCCATCGCCACCAGTACTCGCTGTAGTGACGATAGAACTTTTGCTCGCTCTAATGCTGATCTACGAATTTGCGGTTGCTGTGAAGAGGGAAACACCGGAAGTTGTTCCTTCATGATAAAATTATTAAATAATATTTTAAAATTTTTTAAAGGAATTCAAGAGGGATTTAAGGGTAAATCAATAGAATATATACGTATAGAAGAAAGAGAACTTGAAAATGTCTTTTCACTGCTTTTGTTTGGGAGCTACATCGGTTTGCCCTCACCACCAGCGTTCTTAAGTCTTGAACTCCTGCCATACGTTGCAAGAGAGCTTTATATACTTGGAATAGCTGCGGAAAGGTCAGACGATCCGTTAGGGCAGATTGCAGAATTTTTTGAACTGTGAGATCATGGAGAATGGATACATATTCATCGGAAAAGGCGGAGTTGGAAAAACCACATGTTCGGCTGCTATGGCCCTTGGGCTTGCACAAAAAGGAAAAACACTCATCGCATCTCTCGATCCAGCTCACAATCTTGGTGATGTATACGGGGTGAGACTTTCCGGAACTCCAAAAAAAATCAACCAAAGTCTCTATGCCATGGAGGTTGACATCGATGAGCTAGCGAGGAAATACATAGAAAGAACAGTGAACAGGATAAAGGATATGTACACCTATCTTAAAGTGCTGAACCTCGACAAATATGTGGAATCGTTGAAATATTCCCCGGGCATCGAGGAATACAGCATTCTTGAGGCCCTTATTGATTTATTTTCAGCAAATTATGACTATGTCATCCTTGATATGCCTCCGACAGGTCTTACGGTGAAAACTCTAACACTACCCTATACCACATTAATCTGGATCGAAAAACTCATCAGACTGAGAAAGGATATACTCAGCAGAAGGATGACAATTGAGAGTATAACCGGTAAGAAATGTGTTGTAATTGACGGTAAAGAAGTCGAGATTCCTGTTTCAGAAGAGGAGGATCCGATCTTCAGAGAGTTAAAGCAGAAAAAAGAAAAAATGGAGTTTATAAAGAACTTTCTGACAGGAGATAAGTGTTCCTTTATTCTTGTAACAAACCCAGAAGCTCTCTCACTGTTTGAAGGGGAGCGGGCAATTAAGACACTGAAGAATTTTGGAATAAATGTCTCGAAAATAATTATAAATAAGTTCGTGGAGCATAACGATGTGACAAAGAAAATAAGTCAACTTGGATCGACTCTTAAAATACCTCTTTTTGACAGAGAACCTCGGGGAATGGATGAACTGACTAAAATATTCCAGCTGGTGGAAGTATTATGAAGGCAGAAGATCTCCTCGGACTTTTAAGGAATGTAAAAGACCCAGAAACTGGGGCAAGTATTCTTGAACTCGGTATAGTCAGTGGAGTTGAGGTTGAAAATGATGTAGCGACAGTATATGTAACTTTCAACAGAACTGTGCCAAACTGTAAAGCCTGCGTTCCTATTGCTTGGTTGATAATTAATTCGATTATCAGAAAAATAGAGAAATGTTTGAGGGATTCTGGGTTCAGTTATAAAATTGTGGAAAGTTCGACAGGTCAAATTCACGCGGAGGGTTGATTTTGGTCTTGGATCTTTCTAATCTGTTTCCACTCATAGTAATTCTCGCTGGAGTTGCAACACTCCAGTTTTTTTACGGAAGAAAGCTGAATCTGGCGCTGATGAAAAACATCGTGATAACGCTTGAAGAAAATTTAAAGCCAAAAGACCAACTTTACACGTGGCTTGGTGGGTACATTGGATTTAAAGCTGAATACGATGTTGAAGATGTGACAATTGAAAAAATTGAGGCCACTCTAACACTTCTACCGAGACACAGCATCTTCTATCTACCCATATCCAAAGCCACACTAAGAGGAGATCGCCTCTTTATCGTCTTCAGAAGCCGTTATCCAATCAAAGGAGATGTGCACATAATCAGAAAGGGGCTGTATAGATTTGGGAAAGGTATCGATGACCCAATGGAATACTTTAGTGAGATTGTGCTGTTGAACGGGGTGGAGTACGAGATATTTTTCAAGAAGAGGGAAGATAAGGATAGACTGATCAACCTGCTCAGCGGACTTCCAGCGGAGAAAATCAAGCATTTTTCAATCACACCCTCAACCAGGGTTGTGTATGCGTTCATAACTCCTGATAGGAGGTTAATTCAGGAGTTGATACCCAGGATGTTTAAAATAACAAAAGAGTTTGCTTAAGGTCTTACCAAATTACATTTCAGCTAACCTCTGCAAAGCTCTTTTTTCTCTAAATCCAGGAGCTGTAACGGCCCTCCACCAGCACACTCTTTTTGATTAATGAGTTAGAATCTTTAGAATCATGTTAAAAAGCTGTTTAAATTGAATCTTTTAACCTTTCATTTTCCCTTTTTAATTCTTCAATCTTATTCTTCCATTTTTCTGCTTTCTTGCTTCCAATTGGGAAGATGCTTGCCGCAAATATGAATTTCTCACCATTCTCTTCGTATGTTATCTTTAAAATTGTTTTTGATATCATCACTCTGCCTCCCCAGAATCTACTTAGCTCTACATTTCTTATTTTTTCTATTGGAATGAAAACATCTGGCAAACCAGTGATATAAACAAACGTACTTCTTTTGCGGAATGATGATTTTTTGGATGATGGTGCCGGTATCAAGGCGCTCTCAAATTTCTTGAAATACACGCCACTTTCAGTCAACCTAAGAATTCCATTACCTCTCACACGTAGGAAAATAGATCTCAATAATGCAAATTTATCTGCTTTCACGATTCCGTAATAGTTTGCAAATTTATTTTCTAATATAACTCCCTCTTCCATTTTTCTATCCCTAAATCGTCGTTTCTAAAGAGTTGATTTTTAAATCTTTTTATTTTTGAGGTTTTGAGATATATATAATGTTATATCGAATATGAAATTGTTGAACATTTTCAAGAGCAGTGGAGATGTCTACCTCTTGCTTTAAAGTTGTTGGGGAGAAGATGTTATTCATATGATGAAAAATGCCAGAATGTTAGCTTGAGTTATTATCAATATCTTCCCCACAATTAAATGTCTTCAATTTTTACTTTAAAAGATCTCGCTATTTTAAAACTCCGGAGATGGACCGTGCTCTCACCTCTCTATTGGCTATTAATGTCTGTCTTGTTACTCCAAACTTCTCCGCAAGTGCCCCCCGCGTCAAATTGTGTATAACCATAAACCTTGAGTTTGTTCTTCATCCTGTTTAGCATCTATATTTCTTGCTATAATATCTATAGGAAATTATATATAGCAAGATTAAAGTACTGACCGAGCAACCTAACGCAAAGCCAGCTTGTGCAACCCCGATGCTCCCGCTTTTACCCAATACAATCAAAATGACACTTACAACTGCAATTAGTGGTAACATCATATTTCCAATCGAGACAGACAACCCAACTACTGCACCAACAGCCATTGTTATTGCTAGTTGAATTCGGGATAGTGTGAATATGCTGGACTTTTCCCACTCACAATAATTTCATGACTCTCCTTTAAACTTCTTGATCAATTCTGAACATATAATTCAGTATCCTTTCATCTTATCCACCACGTTGATGAGTTCTTCACCTTTCAAAAACCTCCTGAGATTCTTCATAAAAATTGAGAGTGCCCTCTCCCAGTAGCGAGGAGTTGAGCCAGCCACATGGGGTGTTATTATCACATTATCCAGCTCCCAAAGCTCTGATGTTTCTGGCAATGGTTCTGTTGTCACAACATCTAAAGCGGCACCAGCGATCCACCGCTCTCGAAGAGCCTTAATCAAAGCCTTCTCGTCCACGACCTCACCTCTGGCGATGTTTATAAGATATGCTGTCTTCTTCATTTTTCTCAGCTCACGCTCTCCAATCAAATTCTCCGTTTCAAGTGTGAGGGGAACGCAGAGGACGAGGTAGTCAGACTCCGCAAGCACCGTATCAATGTCATCTATACCATAAACTTCATCTACGTGTTCCACCTTTGATGGGCTTCTTTTGGCACCTATAACTCTCATGCTGAAGCACTTCCCCTTCCTTGCAATTTCCCTGCCTATTGAGCCAAACCCGATGATGCCCAGAGTTTTCCCCTTCAGCTCATCAAGGGGTTCGAAGGGGATAGGATGTCTCACCTTCCAGACCTTTCTTTTCTGGTCTTCCAAGAGTTCGGGAAGTTTTCGGGCGAAGGCCAAAATCAGTGCAAAAACGTGGTCTGAGGCTTGGGATGCATGGATTCCTCTGGCACAGGTTACAATGACATTACTGTTTCTGACTTCATCTATCAACAGCGAATCTACTCCAACAAAGGGAGATTGAATCCACATGAGTTTTTTTGCTTTATTGAATATTTCAGAAGTTATTTTATTGCTGAATAGAACTTCGGCATCTTCTATTTCCTTCAAAATTTCGTCATGCTCAGTGGCCTTTACAGCTTGGACACCTTCTATCGCTCTGATTTGCGCTATATATCTCTCATCCAGAGGGAAGGCAACAAGAACCTTAACCATATTTTCTTATCTCTTATTTTTTAATTTTAAATCTTGTGTTGATTTTGCATGTTTCGTTTGAGATTAGATTGAGGCTTGGCCTATTTAATGTCAATTAAGTTTGTATTCATCAATTTCTGCCTCTGCCATCATCTTCTCTGATAACCTGCGGAGATAGAAAAGAAAGGACAGTATAAGTGGTAATGGCATCAGAAGTGTTGCAGGCGTGAACCAGTAGGGCAAGCGCCCTGTCAGGTTTCCCACATATATCCCCCACTCCAGGAGCAAGAGGTAGTATGTAATGAAGACGCCAAGGACTATCAACGCCTTGAAATACCTGTTAACCCATAAACTTCTTCTTTCTGACGGGATTTTAGTGATATGCGTAAAGAATGCTGGAAGATTTATGAGGTATGGATACTTGTTTAGGAGTGTGAAGCGGTATCTGATTATTATTAGAAAGATTATTGGGGCTGGACTGAATGCTGCTGGTAATAGCAAAAATACTTCCCTTCTACCGTAGGAAGTCGGTTCTCCACTGAAGCCAAAGTGAGTTGGAATTCTTTCAGGCAGGGTAAAATATGCATAAACTCCTAGAATCCATAAAGCAATAAAACCTAAGAAAAGCAATCCTATCATCATTCTGCCTTTAGTACTTATTGGTTCTGGTGTAATCAGGTCTTCCATCCTCGACCCCTCTTTAGTTTATCTGTTAAACATTTATTTTATCTAACGTATCGCAAATAAAAAAGTTCGTTTAGCAAATTTCCCTTTTATCTATTGTTGAGTGACCGAGCAAAACGAAGGCAAGACGGGAAGTGCTGCAGAGTTGCTCGTCCGTCAAGAGTCATCCGTCAAGAGTCATATTGCATACAATATTATAGTAAATAATGCAACAAATTAATGCAACAAATAATTAATCGCTAAGCACCAGTATAACAGTTTATCACATTTTGATGGCCTTTTGTAATAGGATAAACCTTTTGTAATAGGATAAACGATGAATAAACAGGAAGATGCAATGTTAGTCGAAGTCATCCATCAGCCTCAAATCCTGCTCACTTTCCCCCGACGAAGATGAAGAAATCCATTACGATTTAGGTGGTTTTACAGCAATAACGATCTCCCCCGGCAGTCCAAACAACTTTACTTTTTCTTTGTACTTTATCTCGAATCCAGCTTCTCGTATTGATTGCTCAACATAAATTGGTCTGCAGTCAACATATTGAGGAAATTTTTTGTGCATCCATTCGTACAACTTCAATAAGATTGAATCTCCATCTTTTTTTGACATGCTGACAACTCCAAGCCTTCCATTTGGTTTTAAGACCCTTTTAATCTCGTTAAGAATTTTCGGGATTTCGGGTGTATCAAAAAGTTCAAGAGTGAAGCTCATAAAAACAGCATCGAATTTGTTATCCTCATAGGGTAATTTTGAGGCGTCCCCACAGTATAGCTCAACCATATCTAAAAGCCCAGCTTTTTCGAGTCTTTGCCTGCTAACATCCAACATCCCAGATGAAATGTCGATACCGTAAACCTTGCCCTCTTCACCTACTAACTCCGCCATTTTCTTTAAGCAGTGCCCGGTTCCAAAACCAATCTCCAGAACAATTTCTCCTTTTTTAATGTCCAACAGCTCCAACGCTCTATTTCTATATTTTTTCTCAAAGACTCCGGCAAAATAATCATAAAATCGGCTAATCTTATCGTAAGCCTTTTTTGCCTGAGCCTTGCTCCTATCCACTCGTAATACTTTGTGGTTTTGTGAAGTCATTTTGTCCACCTTTTGTAGTTTATCTTTTAAATTATTTATAACCTGTCTGTATTCGAATTCCTTCCTTTGAACAATCCAAAATATCTTGAGGTGCTTTCTTTGTACCATCTATACTCCTCTCCAAATATGCGCTCCAAGTATGGCTCCTCAAGCTTAACGGTATATATGTAAAATCCAGTGATGAATACTGCTGTAAGCAGAAGTGCAAGAAGTGAGCGGCCCATGATGGATATTCCAACAAGAGCTAAGAACCACCCTATATTCTGGGGATTTCTGCTGTAGCGGTATATGCCTGTGGTTATGAGCTTCGAAGCATCTAACCCCGACATCCTCTTGAACGAGCGGAACTCCAAGATACCTACAATCATCATAGTGAGTCCCGTTAGGATAAATATCACTCCAGTAACCAAAGCAACAGTTATATTAATCGGAATTGGCCAGAATCCCTTTACCGACGTCCACAGCACCAGAATGATGTGAAGTATATATAAAGCCCATACTGAAGCTGAAACGTGGTGTGGCAGTATCTCTCCTCTTTCATAGATTTTCTTTATTTCGAACCAGCAGTAGATTACCAAGAGGAAAAATAAGAAGAGGTCAAGTGCGTAGAGCACCACATCACCTCAAAATTCTCATCGAATTGAGGACTGCAATAAGAGTGACACCAACATCTGCAAACACAGCTTCCCACATAGTTGCCATCCCAAGTGATCCGAGAGCTATGAAAAATCCTTTCACAGCCAGAGCAAAGCTTATATTTTGCCAGACAATGCGCTGCGTTCGCTGCGAAAGCTTGATAGATCTTGGCACTTTTAATGGTTTATCATCCATGATGACGATATCAGCCACCTCTATTGCCGCCTCACTCCCAAGTCCTCCCATCGCAATGCCCACATCTGCTCTAGCTATAACCGGAGCATCGTTTATACCATCTCCGGCGAAAGCCACGTTATCTTTTTCTCTCACCTTAAGTTTCTCTATAACTCCCACTTTATCTTCAGGTAGCAGTTCAGCATAATATTCATCTATGCCAAGCTGAGAAGCAACTCTTTCGGCAATTTCTTTGCTGTCTCCAGTGACCATCACCACCTTGCATCGAAGCTTCTTTAACTCTTCTACTGCCTTCTTCGCATCATCTTTCAGCTGATCTGCTACCACTATGTAACCAGCATAAACCTCATTGACTGCTACATGAACAACAGTCCCTTCAACATCACATGAGTCGTGCTCTATACCCATTTCATGCATCAGAGCATCGTTACCGGCTATTATCGTATAGCCATCAATTTCTGCCCTGACACCTCTTCCTGCGAGTTCCTGGTAACTCTTCACTGTGCCATTAGTCATTCCATATGCCTCGATTATCGATTTGGCGATGGGGTGATTTGAATGTGTCTCGGCGAGGGCAGCGAACTTCAGAACCTCTCTATCATCAAATCCGTTCTTTGCCACAACTTCTGCAACTCTGAAACTGCCTTGCGTAAGCGTTCCGGTTTTATCAAAAGCGACAATTTTTGTAGATTTTAGTGCATCGATAAAGTTGGCTCCCTTAATTAATATCCCCTCTCTTGCCGCCTTCCCAATAGAGGCAAAGTAGCTAAGAGGGATTGATAGTACGAGTGCACAGGGGCATGCAATAACGAGTAAAACGAGGGCTCGATAAAGCCATGGAGCAAATGCTTCGCCGAACATTATTGGTGGCAGAGTTGCAATTCCTGCTGCCATGGCTATAATTGCAGGTGTGTAGTAGCGGGCAAAGCGGGTTATGAACTTCTCCGCCCTCGCCTTTCTGCCCCCCGCCTCTTCTACCAGCTGGAGTATTCTTGAGACAGTTGAATCGCTGAAGGGCTTTGTAACTCTCACTGTAAGCAGACCGCTCATGTTCACCATGCCTGAAAGAACTTCATCTCCTTCAACAACACTCCTTGGCTTTGACTCGCCGGTCAAAGTAGAGGTATCGACCACCGACAAACCCTCAACTACTACACCATCCAGCGGTATTTTCTCACCAGGCTTGACAACAATGAAACTCCCAACTTCTACTTCTTCTGGCTTTACCCTTACTGTTTCCCCATCAACTTTCAGGTTTGCATATGTGGGCTTAATCTCCAGCAAGGCCTTTATTGATCGGCGGGATTTCCCCACTGCAAGATCTTGGAAGAATTCTCCAACTCTAAAGAAGAGCATCACACCAACAGCCTCGGGCATTTCGTGTATTGCGATAGCACCTATTGTTGCTACGCTCAGAAGGAAGTTCTCATCAAATACGATTCCCCTTGTAAGATTTCTGACAGCTTTCCAGATGATTTTGGAACCAGCTATCAGGTAGGCAGAGAGGAACACAGTGTATTCAGCTGCAGGAATTGAGTGGAGGGGTTGCTCTAAAATTATTCCTGCAGCTAATAGAATTGCAGAGGCGATAATCGAAATTATCTCTTTTTTAGGGTCTTTTCCCCTCTCCTCCTCTTTTTCATCTTTGCTATCAACTTCCAGAACCTCTACTTCTGGTTCCACTTTTTTGATAGTTTTGAGTACTTTTTCGATGTTTTTTGCATCAACAACAAGCTCAGATGTGGAGAAGTTTACAGCAGCGAACTTTACATCCTCTTGTTTTTTCAACTCTTTCTCTATTTTAATTGCACAGTTTGCACAGTCAAGATTCTTCAGCTTGTATTTCTTCATCTCCTTAAACCT
>Ga0180932_1011_pt1 | contig 120701 bp, 119 predicted proteins | sample Deesub1362A_J573_FD_124189 | JGI IMG/M metagenome (GOLD analysis project Ga0180932, IMG submission 124189) | Archaeoglobus sp. JdFR-24
AATCTCCTAAGGCAAGAGCTGAGGAGCTCAAGCATGCAATAATAGAACATATCGAGAAGCACTATGAGGAAGATCCTGAGTTCTACGAGAGATTTTCAGACAGGCTAAGAAGAATTCTTGAAGAATACAAAGAAAACTGGGATCTGCTTGCCATTGAGCTGGAAAAGCTTAGAAACGACATGAAAAGAGGTAGAGAGGGGGAGGAGACCTTTGGTTTTGATCCTAAGAAAGAAATGCCATTTTTTGGATTGCTCAAGCAGGAGATATACGGAAAAGATCCCATTGAAAAACTTGGAAAAGATGACATCGATTTACTTGTAGGTTTAACAAAGGATGTTGTCGAAATTATAAAAAAAGAGATACAGTATGTTGATTTCTGGGATAATTACACCAAGCAAAAGAGACTAAAAGCTTATCTCATTTCTCATTTTTTGGGAACTATCAGGCAAAACAAATCCCCGAAAACCAATGTTTTTATGGTGAAAGAAGGGCCTGCACCATATCTGACCACCCACAGGAGTTTACTATTTAAAAAAAGGAACGAAATAGCTCAAAAATTGCTGGAACTTGCATATCACATCTATGCAGGGTGATAGAATGGAAATTAAAATTGAAAAGATAATAAGATCAAAGAGAAAAACGATCGCCCTGCAAATAACTGATGATGCTACTTTAATCGTTAGGGCACCGTTTGAAGTGAGTGAGCGGACTATAAAGAATGTTGTTACTGAAAACATGGATTGGATAAAGAGAAAGAGAAACGAGATCCTTTCGAGAGACCCCAAGTTCGTCAAAAAAGAGTTTGTAAACGGTGAGGGTTTTCTTTATCTTGGGAAATACTATAAGTTAACCATCGTTAACGAACAGGACGAACCACTGGTGTTCAACAACGGCTTCTTCCTTTCGAGGGCCTATCTCCCAATCGCAAGAGAGGTCTTCATTAACTGGTACAGGGAAAAGGCTTACGAAAAGATTTCTGAGAGGGTTGAATGGTATGCCAAAAAGAGAGGTTTTGATTACAATAAGATTAATATCACAAATGCACAAAAAAGGTGGGGTTCCTGCTCTTCTAAGGGAAATCTGAATTTCTCCTGGCGGCTGATTATGGCTCCGTTACCTGTCATAGATTATGTTGTTGTTCATGAGCTTGTCCATCTTGAAGAGAAAAATCACACAAAATCATTCTGGAATAAGGTGAAAATGCTAATGCCAGATTATGAGAAATATAGAGATTGGTTGAATAGAAATGGATATTTACTGAGGATATAATCAAGGAGATATTTCGACCTGGTAATTTCTCGAAAATATGATGTAACTTGATTTTTTCCCATCGCAAAAGAAGTGTATTGAAATGTAACTTAAGCGGCCGGTGTGATACTGATCCACTATATCTCAGGTCAGTAAAAAATCTTTTATACAATTAAATACTCCCGTAAGTTTCAGAGAAGAGATTTACAAAAACGATAAGGTTTCCCTATATCCGTACCAAACAGGTAGTGTTGGAATTTTTGACATTTTTGTATATTTTTAGTTTAGCGAAAGATTTAAATTGAAAATGCAAATTTTTAACTAATGACAAATCTAAATATTCTATTATATAGATACGGCAAAATAATTTCACTAAGTCCTTTTAATCTTCAAAATGTACCTTCCGAAAGTAAACAAATATCGTTGGAAATGCATCAAGTGAATGCACCTAATCCCGTATCTACGTCTCAGATGTTCCCTTTACAGAACATTAATGTGCATACTGCATCCCTTGAATCCTATAACTGGAGATATACAGAAAAACAAATTAAAAGGCTCGATGAAAATATTTATGACTATTATTTGGGGAGTAAAATTAGCCTACCATCTGCAACTTCACATCTGCATCTGTTTGAAAAATACTTTTCCGGTGATTTGTCTGGTTTAATTCCCTACCTTTCAAAAACTCATCCATGCCCTTCAGATACGACATATTCATTGGTAGCGAAACTCTTCACGCAGAATAAACAGATCCTATCTCAACAAACCCAAGGAACTTCTGAACGATTGCTTTCCCGAGGGCTACACACTTCTCAACTGCAGGGGCTGCTACAATAGGAGTGAGAAGGACTCCGTAATTGTCACGTTGATCTATGACAAGGCCATTGACCTTGAAAAATCTACAGGATCAAGAAGTAGCTGAAACAGGAATCGATTCTTGTCGCCCGCTCAGAGGTCGATTTCACCTTCGTGTGATTCCCTGACTGAAAGAAGGCGGAAGATGTGCAGTATGTGGTGAGGAAATCGATGGCGAGGTCTAACTACGGCGATCTGGCCACGTTTTGCAGCAGAAGACCGCTGTGCGAGCTTTGCTACTACGAAAGCGAACCATACTGCTATGTGTTTTTCGGAGATGATAAGAAACCCTATTACATCACACCGACCAGAAACGAGACAGGCGAGGTTTTCCGGGTCAAGTGGATCAGTACTGAGCCCCGGAGAGGTTTTTTTCACCGCCAATAGCGATGAGTACCTGTTTGTGTATGGGTGCGATATTTACGTGAATCATCCGAGAGAGGTGCAGGTGATGACTTTCGACAGCATTCTGAAAAGAATTTTCAAAATGGACAGGATCAAGTATGCGAGAGTTTTCTGCAGGACATCGGACATCAACTGGCAGAGGTACGAGGTGTTCGTGAAGGAGATGGTCCGGATTTTTTTCTTGCATTCAACGATATTACACTCGCACTGAAGGAGACGGAGTGTCGGATAAGAATATACAGGTGAGAAAGTTTTCGAGATGTTTTGACGACAAAGTTAAAAAAATTCAGTTGTAAAGAAAAATTATGGTGAAAAAACTCAAGGGTGTGGTTTCATTTACCTGCCCTTCCTATCACGCTTTGATAAATAAATCACTTAAAAGTTTTGAAGATAGGTTTTATGGAATATTTAAATTTCGAAAAACTGAAACCTTGATTTTCTGTGAAAAAATTCCTATCGAGAAGATTCAAGAAATTGCACTATTTGAGACTTTCATTCTATCGAAACTGTTTTTTCCTGAGGAAGGATATGGCGATATAGCTGATAACTCAATTATATTGCCGCAAATTATGTCACTTATTTCTGATTCACAAAAAGAAAAAGTGAAATGGAGACTTTTAGAAAATTACATCACTGAAACTTACTCCGTTTCTGACATAATAGAACAGAATTATAAGGAGTGGTTTAAGATTGACAGCAATTCTATTTTCATTAAGTTACTTGAACTAATCAATGACGCAGAAGATTTTATTTCTTACTACGTAAACCTTTTTAAAAAAGCTGATATAATAATTCCGTTCAGCAATTTTATTTTCTGTGATAATCCACCGATAGACCTATCATTCCTTTTCTCTCAATTATCCTCCAGCGACACGTACAGCAATTATTGGCTTTTTTATTTTCCTTTAAGATTTTCAAAATACATACGTTGTGAGTTAACACCGATCTCGGAAGTTATTGGGGACGAAAAGAAAAGTCTGTTAGAAATGACGGAAAAGTATAATAAAGCACAAGATTTTCACCTTCGGGTTTATCAGCCTAAGAAAAGTGCCAAAAATGAAATCTGGGATATTTTCAAAAGAAATTTCAAAAAGAGGGCTGAAACCGCCCCGTTTATTCAGAACGATTTGTTTGAATTGATTTCATCTCCATCTCTGAGGGAGGAATTTCAAGCAATTATAAGAGAAGAGACAATAGAAGAAATAGAGGCGCCGGAACTTGTAGAATTTTTAAAAGCTGAAATGAGAGAGGCCCCTGTTATAGAATATTTTATACCGGTCAGAATTCTCAACATAACCTCTATAAAACCAGTTGAATTCATGGATTGGTCTATTTATGGGAGGACTTCCAAAAGAGTATTTGGTGTGCATTACTTTGACCCAAGTAGTGTTAATATGAGAAAAATTAGAGTGGAACCTTTTATTAATCCTTTCCATGAAAAATCAAAACCCATCGTACTGGACACTTCAATCCTGCATTCAGATGTTTGGAATGATGTATATTTCAATTCCTTTTCTGAATATTTCCTTAGTGATAGAAAAATAATAATCCCTTCTCTTTCACTATACGAACTTTTCGCGACATCAAAATGGAGAGAAAAGCCACCAACTTTTATTAGAGAATTAAAAGAGCATTTATTCTGCAAAGAGCTGGATATAAACACCGATGAACGTATTTCAGTATTAACTCTTATCTCGACCTTTCAGTTTAGTCAAAGAAGATATAGAAAAAATTTGAGGTATGCAAAAGAAAGATCACGGGATATACGTGACATGGATATACTTACGTTAGCCAAAGAAGAAGATGCAGTATTGATTACTGCTGATAAAAAATTACACAAATTTGCATTCACCTTAGGAATACCCAGTGTCAGGTACATCCGAAAAAAAGAGTTGGAAAATTTATTGAAGAAAGAAAAGAGTTTATCCCAAACTGATAGAAATGAACTTCAGAATGAAATCGATAAACTAATTTTAGGAGGGATGTAAGAATGGCATTTAAACGGAAATTTTCATCTCAATAATCCATTTTCTTCCATAAGCGAAATTCTCTTTTGGTGATCCCTTGCGAGGCTACTGCTCCAGATGCAGAGAGTACAGAAGCGATAACAGCATGGATGCTTGGAGGATAATCTGGAAGAACGGAAACCCAATATGCGAAATATGCGGCTCCTTTGTGGATGTGTGGGAGTCAGACGATTGCGATGAATAGAGCAAAAGACGGCCAGTCTCTCGTCATGACCGAATTGTGTGATGTATGGATGAGCGTAGAGAGAGAAAGAAAGACGGAGAGATAAAAGCAGGAAGACAGAGAAGCAGAAAGCCGCTGAAAAACAAAACAGCCAGAATTAACTGCAATCTTTGATTTCACCCCACATGAAACGTCGCTAATCTTCAACAATAGGACCTCAGGACACGGTGTTTGAATGAAATAGGAGGAGCTAGACGATTACACGAAGTGGTACATGCACGCGTACGAACAGAGATACGGGAAAGCATACGCAAACGGAGAGATTCCGAAAGGCTTCGAGCAGTACAATCCCAAGATAAGAAGATACTGGAATAAGGAAGATACCATCGGTGTTCTTGAAATCAGCAGAAGATATACAGGAATTGCACGCCTCGCAGCCAAGAGGGTAACAGATCGGGAGAATTTCATCAGAAGGTTCGACCTGACGTTCGAATCCGACGTGAGGTGGAGGAGGATACGATTTTCATCTATGAAAGTGATGAGATAAAAGCGGTTGAGGTTTTGAAACACGAGTTTATAGATTATGTTGTAAGTCAGGTTGTCGAGCCGTATAAAGAGATTGGCAATTTGTCGATACGTTATTTGAACGATGAAGCTTACAGGAGAAAAGAGAGGGTGGTGGAGGGTTGAGGAAGCTAGTTCAATTTTGATTTGATAAATAGTATTTCACTAGTTTTTAGTTCTATATACTAATAATCGAAAAATATTTATAAATGAATGTTTCATATTTTATATTGATATTATGGTTAGTGAAAGTATACTCATGGAAATATTAAATGAAATAACCAAGACAAGGCAGTTAGTCGAAATTCTAGCCAGAGATGCATTAAAAAGAGATTTAGAGAGTGTAGCCAAAACAAATGAACGGAAAAAAATATGGGCATTGTGTGACGGAACGTTAAGCACAGAAGAAATAGCCAAAAAAGTCAATGTGACGCAAAGAGCTGTACAAATTTTCATAAAGGAATTGCAAGCGCTTGACTTTATAGAATTCGAAAGAAGGGGATATCCAAAGAGAAGATTCGATTATGTGCCTTCAGAATGGAAGTCTGGTTTAGGGTGAGAAAAATATGACGGCTGAAGAGCTAAAGGTGTTAAAAGAAATTTCAAAAAAGTTGGATCAGGTAGTAATATTGCTCAAAATAAGTAATCAAAAAACTATTGAGGGTTTTAAAAAAGAGATAAAAAGAGATAAGGTTTCGGCTAGAATCCTTGACCTTGCTGATGGGACAATTACATATTCTGAGTTGGCAAAGAAAGTGGCTGAAGAAACAGGTGCTGCAGAGATTACAGTTAAGAAGAAAATTTCGGCATTGAAAGAGATGGGATTCCTAACAACTAGGAGAGAAGGAAAAGAAGTTTACTATGAAAATTCTGGGTTGTTTGATTAAGGTGGTGAAATGGATCTTCAGGAGTTAATTACACGAGGTAGAATGTTGTTTTCCGGAGCACCAAAAAGACTTGAACTTTTCAAACTAATTAACGGAAAAGAAAGTACTAAAGACCTAGCACTAAAAACTGGTAGGAAACATAATTCCGTATTAAATGATATCAAAAAAATGACCGATTTTGGTTTGATAACCCCTAAAAGAGATAAAAACGGAAATATTCTAAAAAAAGATGGATGTATTGTTTATGAAAAAGTCCCTCTGATTAGACATGTCTCTATTTCATACTTTCAAGATACTACAAAAATTGTCAAAAAAGAGAGAGAAACCATTAAGAAACACGCAAAAAGAGATAGACAGTCAAAGTTATCGATTCCTTCAGAGAATGAGATTCTAGATATCTGCAAAAGTGGAGAAAATCAGATATACGAGTTCAAAGCATCTGGAGTCGAAATTAGTAAAATAACCAAAGAAATTGCAGCCTTCTTACATACTAGCAAAGGAGGTTTTATTTTCTATGGTATTGATGATGATGGATCTATCATTGGTAGTGATATGAGGTTACAAGATTTTGATCAGAGAATTCAAAATTCCATTAGGAACACAATTAATCCTCCTCCTACCATAGACATAAAAAGTAGGAATGTTATGGGCACCGATATTATTGTAATCTCAATTCCTCCATGGGATAGAAAAACACTATATCAGTACACAAAAGATGAAAGGTACTACATTAGAAGGGGGACTAATATTTTTGCTTTAAAACCAGAAGAAATAAAAAAACTTACAAATGGGAAATGTGTTGTTTAGACGGTGAAGGTTATGAATAATGACAAAACTGAAAGAATAATAGAACTCCTTGAAGAAATCTTAAAGTGGATAAAATTTACTGGATGGCAGAATGTTAAAACTGTTCTTTCAGAAGCATTGAATGACGACATATCTAAACTTGTCTACCACTATAGTGATGGTCGAAGTAGTAGAGAAGTTGCTGAGAAAGTTTCGATCTCTCATACACAAGTTACTAAATACTGGAAAAAATGGGCAAATTTGGGAATTGTTGAACCGATTAGCGCCCGTAGAGCACCCAGATATAAAAAATTATTTTCACTCGAGGATGTTGGGGTAGAAATACCCAGTATCGATAAAGGATCGGGTGAAGATGATGAGCAAAAATGAATTGATTTTGGATGAAATAAGAAAGATATCTAAAATGCTGTCTTTAGTTTTTGGTGAAACACTTGAAAAAGAATTGAGTAAGTTCTGTAACACAGACAACAGAAAAAAGATCTGGGTTTTGATAGATGGAAAGCGGATGACGAAAGATATAGCGAACGAATTAGGAGTGACAGCTCGAGCAGTTGATAAATTCCTAAAACAAATGGCTAATGCCGGATTGGTTGAAAATCCTTGGGGAAAGCCACCTAGGAAAATAATCGAATATGTACCACCATCATGGTTGGAGTTGTTCGAACGGCCAGAAGAGGAGGGTAAAAATGACGAATGAGGAAGTTACTCTTAAGGATGTTGTAGACAGGTTAGATCAACTCATAGTTCTTTGGAAGTTAACCCATCAAGAAATGATTGAGAAGGTTAGAAAAGAAATAGAAAAAGACTTAGTTTCAATGAAAATTTTAGAACTTGCCGATGGAACTAAAGAATATACTGTTTTAGTGGAAGAGGTTGCAAAAGTTACTGGCAAATCAACAAGAACTGTAAAAGGTAGAATCTCGGAATTAGCCGGTAAAGGAGTTATACGTGGTATAAGGAAAGGTGGAAAGGTATATTACCAACCCACTAGTATTTTTGATTAATTACAAATTTCCAGCAAAATTGATAAAAAAATTATTGAGCCGTGATAAAACGGACCCGGCGGGATTTGAACCCGCGATCCCCGGCTTTCTCCGTTACACCTTAGAAGGCCGGTGCTTTATCCATGCTAAGCCACGGGCCCATGAAGGTTGGTTCGTGTTTGCGTTGCATCTGCCCTACTGCATGTCCTACTGAAGTATGCTCAGGCTCTCAATTTAAAAGTTTCCATGGGTCAAATCCACAATCAATAATTTAAATTCAAATCAAATCAATTCAAATATCCGGTCTGTTTGTTGCCTATTTGCTTTTGCTACCTCAATACTGCACACCAACGCATACACACCAATACATTAAAAAAGAATCATGAATCAACTCACTCTTTGCTCTTCAACCTCTCCATACATCTCCTCAACTCGGCCTCAACCTTCTCGAGATCCTCTACACCATCAAAATACAGCTTTTTCAGAGACAGAAAAGATGAATCCCTGAGCTTCAACTTTATAACCATCTTTTCTCTGTCCACAACAATATCTTCCACATCAGAAATCTCAGTTCTTCGAGAGGCTGAATAAACTACATCATCCTCAATATAATAGTATCTGGGCTTCCTCAGCATCAAAAAAGTAAAAAAGATTACAGCAAGAGAGAACGTCGCTGCAGAGAAGGTAAACCTCGAGAAATCATTCTGAAACCTTATTGCTGCTATTAAATTCCCCACTATAAGAAAAACTACTCCCAGAATTAACCACAGTCTCCTTGCTTCAGGATTTTTTACCGGTTGATACGTCCATATCATACTTCCAACTCCTTTCTTCCCGCTTCTTTTACAGATATCTGCTCATCAAGTATCTGCACATCAAGTGCCCTGTCTCCAGTCGGAAAGATACCTCTTCTGAACTTCAGAAAGTTTATCGATTTTAACTCCCATGGTTTCCAGCTTCAGTCTTGCAACCATCCTGTCAAGCTCCTCCGGAAGCCTGTAAACTTTATTCTCCAGCTTATCATGATTTTCAACGATATATCTGACCGAGAGAGCCTGATCCGAGAAGCTCATGTCCATGACCTCAATCGGGTGTCCATCTCCTGCAACAAGGTTGACAAGCCTTCCTTCTGCGAGAAGATACAGCTTTTTGTTTCCCAGATCATATTCCATTATATTCTCCCTGAGCTTTTTCCACGAGATGCTCATGCTCTCAAGCTCGGGTATGTTTATTTCAACGTTAAAATGCCCGGAATTTGCCATGATTGCTCCATCTTTCATCAGCTTAAAATGCTCCGATGAAATTATATCCCTGTCTCCAGTTGCGGTGACAAAAATATCACCAACCTTAGCGGCTTCCATCATGGGCATAACTTCGTAACCATCCATGACAGCCTCGAGTGCTCTCACCTCATCCACTTCAGTAACAATAACCTTCGCACCGAGACCTCTCGCCCTCATCGCGATTCCTCTACCACACCACCCGTACCCGGCTACAACAACAGTCTTGCCCGCGATAAGAATGTTCGTTGTCCTCAATATCCCATCCCATGTGGATTGCCCGGTTCCATACCTGTTGTCGAAGAGGTATTTTGTAAGGGCATCATTTACATCGATTACAGGAAAGCGCAACACCCCCTCCTTCTCCATCGCCCTTAACCTGATTATCCCGGTTGTTGTTTCCTCACTCGCCCCGAAAATCTTTTCAGCAAGCTCCTTTCTCTCTCCATGGAGAAGAAAAATAAGATCGGCTCCATCATCCACTATAACGTCCGGTTTAAAGTCAAGAACCTTATTAAGAGCATCATAATACTCTTTCTCACTCATCCCCCTCTTAGCATAACATCTGATTCCCATATCTCTCAGAGCCTCTGCAACATCATCCTGAGAACTCAGGGGATTGCAGCCAGTAATAGCAATTTCAGCACCACCGGAAATCAGAGTTTTTACGAGGACTGCAGTTTTGGCTTCCACATGAAGAGCCATTCCCACTTTAAATCCCTCTAAGGGCTTCTCCTCACTAAATTTCTGCCGGATCTTCTCTATAACCTTCATATGCTTTTCGGCCCAGAGGATTTTTCTGTATCCTGAATTGATCTGATCTGATCTTTCCTTTACCGATTCCGTTACATCTGAACTCATAAACAGTCCACCATTTTTATTTTACAACTCGAACTGGTCCCATAACCATTCGTATACAATATATAAATAATGCCACTTAAATCACGCTACTTGCTGCTCTGTGCTCTCAATATATATACTCCCTTAATCTCTCAATATATATACTCCCTTAATATTACTCCCACTACAGGAGCAGGAGATTTAAAACTTGTTATCAGACAAGTGCTCCAACAACAGAAATACAACAAATATCAAATATCATTTGAATTTCACCTGTAAAATTCAATGAAGATTGTGTTCAATACAGATTGTGATTCACCAGAAATACAGGTTGTGATTCACCAGAAATACAGGTTGTGATTCACCAGAGAAACAAATCACTATTTTTTTATTGAATGGTGACAGCACATGAATATGAATTCCGAATTTGATTCTGAACATAACCCCCGGGAGAAAATGAAGAACTGTCTCAGGATTATTTTTGACAGAGTTTCAATCAGAAGATTTCTGGATAGAGATATTCCAGAGGATGCGCTCATTGAGGTACTAAAAGCAGGTAACGCTGCTCCTTCAGCAGGAAACTTGCAGGCGAGAGATTTTATCGTTGTCAGAGATACGAGGACAAAAAAGCAAATCGCTCATGCAGCACTGAACCAGATGTTTATAGCCGATGCTCCAGCAGTAATAGTTGTCTGCGCAAACTATCCAAGAAGCATGAGAGTTTATGGAGAGAGAGGAAGATTGTACGCAGAACAGGATGCTACAGCAGCAGTTGAGAACATTCTAATCGCTGCTACAGCTCTTGGACTCGGCTGTGTCTGGGTTGGAGCTTTTTATGAGGATAAAATTTCAGATTTGCTGAAAATACCAGATTATGCAAGGCCGATTGCCATTATACCGATCGGATATCCTGCAGAGATACCCGAAAAAAGGCGCAGATACCCTATCGAGGAGCTGATCCACAGAGAGAAATGGTAAAGTCCAGAAACGATAAGATCTACACGATCAAAATAAAAATTAAGCAGTATTTATCGTAAAAAAACCGAAACTGGAAAAATGAATAAAACGGCCACAAGAAATTGCCATATGATTGTCAAGCAGGTGAAATAACTAACCCTACAGCATTTTTACCAGAACTAAAATAAACTTCAAAAATCAAGAGATACGAGATGGCGGAGAAGGTTATAACACTGCTCACCGATTTTGGAGACTTTTATCCGGCACTGATGAAGGGCCAGATATTTAAAATAAATCCTTCAGTAAACATAATCGATATAACCCACTCTGTCGAGCCTCAAAATGTTTATCAGGGTGCTTTCCTTCTCCTGAACGCCTACAGATTTTTCCGGAGAGCTGCTCACGTTGCGGTTGTTGATCCTGAGGTGGGGAGTGAAAGACTGGCTCTTGCGATAAAAACAAAAAATTACTGGTTTATTGGCCCGGATAACGGCATACTGTATCCCTCAGCTACATCAGATGGGATCAAGAAGATATACGTCATTGACGAGAGAATCAGGAAATATTCAGATGATTTTTCAAAAACATTTCATGGAAGAGATCTTTTTGCACCTGCAGCAGCACTCATATCAAGATTTGGATGCAGAAAAATTGAGGATATTGCTGAGCCGTTCGAGGATTTTGACAGGATCAAAAAGCTGGATCTTTTCGAATGTGAGATCAGAGATAACAACATTAAATGCAGAATAGTTTTTATTGATAGATTTGGAAATGCTATCACAAACATCAGAAGTGAGATAATTCATTCAATAGGTGCCAGAACTTTTTACATTGGCGAAACAGAGTTCCCGTTGATGGAAAAATATTCAGATGTGAGGTCTGGAGAGACAATTTCTCTGATTGGGAGCTTCAAAACACTTGAGTTCAGCATAAGAGAGGGAAATGCTTCTGAGACTTTCAATTTAAGGTCTGGAGAGATCACTGTCGGATTTGAATGACATGATGCTGGATTGGGGGAAAATCAAGCTGGATTGGAGACAGATCAAATATGTGCGTGAAGGAATAAAATAAAAATAAAATAAGAAGACCAACCGATATAAGAAGAGTGGTAAACAGTGTGAATGGTTTCCGTAAGGATGTGATAGTATGATGTCTGAGAAGGCACTTGCAAAAATGATCGAGGCAATGAACAAACACGCTCCTGAGAGGAAGAGAAGTCTTGAAGAGATGCTGAAAGAAGATGATCCTTCCATAAAGGCGAAGGACGGAAATGAATACATGATTGAAAAAAAAGAACTCGAGTTCATAGCAAAGTATGTTGATGAGCTGGATTGGGGGAAGTTCAGCATACCTGTACTACTTGAAATGAACGATCTAAGTGGAGAAACTGTTGTTTACATAAGGGATAAACTCCACCAGGAATTTCTTAAAAGAGCTTTTGGATTTGACAGATTTGTCGGTGGAATCATGATGATATATCTCTACGAAATGAGGGAGGTCAGAAGAAAGCTGAGGACTGCCTCACAAGTTATTTTCAGAGTCAGTCTGAGATAATAGAGCTGTATGAGTAATTGAAATTCAAAATTGAGATAAGATAAATGGGGGATGGAAATGAATTGTGATGAGGTGAAATTTGAAAACATTCTTTATGAGAGGGAGGGTAGCATAGGATTTATCACACTCAACAGACCTGAAAAAAGGAATGCTCTCTCGATGTCCCTTCTGGATGAGCTGGAAAAATTGCTGGAAGATATAAAGCAAAAAAGAGATGTTAAAGTTGTAATATTAAAGGGATCCGGAAAGATATTCTCTTCCGGTCATGATCTCAAGGAGGTGCTTGCTCAGCCACTTGAGGTTGAAAAGCTATTCAGGAAATGCTACAGAGTTATGCACGCAATACGCAATCTGCCTCAAACAGCCATAGCCCAGGTACATGGTATTGCTGCTGCTGCAGGCTGCCAGTTAGTTGCAGCATGCGATCTTGCGGTTGCCGAGGAGAATACTTTGTTTGCACTTCCAGGAGTTAAAATAGGACTTTTTTGCAGCACCCCGGTTGTTTTTGTTAGCAGAGTGATAGGAAGGAAAAGAGCTTATGAGATGGGCATTACAGGCGAGTTTATCACTGCTCAGCAGGCGCTTGAATGGGGATTGGTGAATAGGATTGTCCCGGCTGATGAGCTGGAGAGGGCAACCAGGGAACTTGCTGGTAAAATAACTAAATACAGCCTCACTGCTCTGGAATCCGGTAAAAGAATGTTCTACAGACAAATAAACATGGAGGACTTTGAGGCTCTTGATTACGCAACAGAGGTGATCTCCCTATACAGTTCATCAGAAGATGCTCAGGAAGGAATAAGAGCTTTTCTGGAGAAAAGAGAACCAAAATGGAAGAACTAAAATTTTTTATTCTTTTATCCACCACTCCCCAACCTTCATTCTATAACCTCCACTCTCCAACACCTGACATCTGACCTTCCCTAAAATTTTAATATGTTCATAACCAATTAAGAATATGGATGACAGGCTTGAAAATCTCTACTGTGCCAGATGTGGTTCTGAGTTTGATATAATTGTGAAAAGAACTACAGGCTATTCCGGAACACTGCATATTCCGAATCTTTTCTGCCCCTTTTGCGGAGGAAGAAGGTTAACCAAGAAGCAAGGAGTGTTTTTCAGAATATGAGTGTGAAAGATCGTTTAATTAAAATAATAGAGAGAGAGGGTCCTATTCTGTTTAGAGATTATATGGAGATCTGTCTGTTCTCTGAAGATGGATATTATTCAAAATATTCGGCTGATATTAAATACTCAAGCAACTTTCTTGATTTCTTTGCAAAGGCATTCGTTATCTCTGTTGAAGAGATGCTCAGATATTGTGATGCCAGCAACATTTACGATTTCGGGATTACCGATGCAGGTTTTATAAGAAGGGTTCTGAAGTTCTTTCCATCTAAGATAAACTATTTTCTGGTTGAAAGTGATCTTCTTAGATATCGCAGGGGAGAATTTCCCAAAGAAGTCAATTTTATCAGAGATCATGAACTGGGAAGCGACTTAAATGGCGTTATGATTTCCAACAAGATCGTTGACAGCATGCCCTTCCACCTCATAGTTTACCAGGATGGTTTCAAGGAAGTTTATGTTGATTATCGGGATGGAAAGTTCAAAGAGGTTCTGATTGATTTGAAAAATCCAGAAATAGAGAAATACCTTGAAAATCTGAATATGGAGATTACAAACGGTCAGAGGCTTGAGGTCTGTCTTGAGGCTTTAAAGTTTATTCAGTTCATGGGCGATAAGCTGTCAAATGGATTTGTTATAACCTCAGGATATCTCTCCACTCCTGAGGAACTATATACAAGAGATAAGTTTAGCGGGACTTTAACCTGTTACAAGTACAACTTCCATACCCATAACCCTTTTCTGGTCCCAGGAGAGATGGACATAAAAGCATCTGTCGATGTTCTAAAAATACTCGAGTATGGAGAGAGCTCAGGTTTGAGGCTGACCGGCCTGACCAACCACCTGCACCTGATGAAAAGTGTTTTTGGTGTTATAGATGAGTTCATAGATGACATTGAGAAAATTTCGGGTGCAAAATACAGAGATTCAAAGCTCGGAAGTGTGAAGATACTTATCCAGCATAAAGGAGTCAGAAACCCAGTTCTAAAGTGTCTCAAAATAGTTCCTGATTTCAGTTTCTGGGAAAAATACAACTATCCATATATGAGGGAGGCTGAGGTGCTCCCCGAAGGGTAAAAGAGTAATACTGTAAAGAAGTCAGGATCTAATCATAACTTCTAATCATAACTTCCAGCATTCTTAATTCTAATCTCTCCATCTATTGATTTTATTATTTTTACCACTGCTTCTGGCACAAGATGTGCCCACTCTTCACCCCTGAGGATTCTTTCCCGTATATTTCTTCCCCTGTAAAGATCCCTATTAAAGGTAGGTGGCTTCAGAACTTTGATTCCTGCATCCCTGAAAACCTGAGCTATAACAGGGTTTCTCGTTATTATGGTGTCCACTTCCGGAACGAGTTTTGTAACATAATATGCATTACCAACATAAATGCTCATCGTTGGAATGGTGGCCGTTATAATTTTTGATAACGGTATGCCTTCGCTTTTCAGCGCCTCCCTTATCATCCATATTCTTTCCCCTGCAGTAAATGGATTTTTGAAGGTATGACTTTCGTCTGCCATCCCTATAAGCAGGACAAGTTCATCAAAATCAAAACTTTCAAGAACCCATTTTATGACCTCAAGGTGCCCTTTATGAAAGGGTTGAAAACGTCCGAAAACAAGAGCTCTCCTCATTCCACCACCCTCTAACCGAATTCATTGAGGGCCTGTTCAATCAACCCGGGCTCAAACCTCTTTACCACAACCCTTGTTCTTCCTCTATCGAGAGTTTGAAATACCAGATCCACCAGGCGAATGTTCTCGAGTTTTGAGAGTATATTGTAAAATTTCGTGTATCCAATCTCATAACTGCTCCTAAACTTTCTGTAAAGTTCACCTGACGTGATGTTTTCAGAGGAGTATATCAATTTAAGCAGTGCTTTTTCAGTTTCATCGAGCATAGTGATGTACTTCTTCAAAAATACCTTTCTGCTACCCTCAAAAGCCTTTAAAACATCTTCAATCTCAATTTTCTTCGAGGCTCTTCTCTCAGCCTCAATACCAGCCATTTTCAGGGAATAGATTCCTGTTCTCAGGTCTCCGACTTGATACGTGAGCTCGGCAACCCTTTCAATAACATCTTCATCAATCACACCAGGATAAAAACCTGCTGAACACCTATGCCTCAGAATCTCATGAATCTCTTCAACACCATAAAGGGGGAAGTAAATCTCATCCGGATGAAATATCGATCCGACCCTCTCATCAAGTTTTGCGGTCAGCTTGAGGTCTGTTGCGATTGCAATTATCCCAGTTCTTGCTCCCTCAACCTCTTCATGTGCCTTCAGAATTGCATAAATTACCTCATTCATCAACTTGTCATCAAGTAAAAGGTTAATGTCGTCCAGAGCGGCAATCAAAACCTTTTCCTCTTTGCTTATCCGATTCATTATCGAATAATAGATCTTTGGAAATGGCACCCCATATGAGGGTAGAGAGTATCCGATGACTTTTTCAAATATTTTTGCAAATATTGCCTGTTTTGAGGTCATAAGCTGACAGTTAACATAAACTGAAATTATATCTTCATAACTCCTTAAATCCTCCAGGACTACTTTTACCGCCGATGTTTTTCCAGTACCGGGTGGTCCGAGACAGAGCATGTTGATGGGCCTTGATTTTCTTAAAGCTGGTCTGAGATTGGACGTTATCCTCATAAGCTGGGATTCCCTGAAAAGGAGCTTTTCAGGAACGTAATCCGGATCAAAAACTTCCGGATCTTTGAATAAAGTTTCATCCCATGCCAGGAATTTCACATCCACCACCACAACTACTTCAAACCCTTTGCATGAGTGACAAGATGTTTTATGGATTCCTTGATGAGTCTTAAACCAAGTTTTACAGCCTTCCTTGAACCAGGCAAACAGAAAACTATCCTCTTATTAAAAACCCCTGCAAAGGTGCGTGATAAAATGGCTGCACTCCCAACCTCCTTGAAACTCAAGTGTCTGAAAAGCTCCCCAAACCCATCTATTTTCTTATCTATGAGCGGTTCAACTGCCTCAACCGTAAGGTCATGTGGCGTTATGCCCGTCCCTCCAGTAATCACAATCGCATCCACGTCATCTGCCATATCCAGAACTGCCTCTCTTATCTTGATGATGTCATCCGGAACCAGCGAATAATCAACAACCTCAAATTCACTCAAACCCTCAAAAAGTAACCTGCCTGAAGCATCATCTATTTTATTTAACCCATCTATCCCTCTTATTTCCGAATATCTTGTGAATCTTGAAGTAGAGACAGTAATTATCCCAAAACGGATTTCAATATCCTCTTCATGATGATTTGATCCCATGCCAGACTTCATACCAGATCTTCCTGTTCGATTAATTGAATGGAGATTTCCAGCTTTTCATCCACCACACTCATCCACCACACTCGCTCATATTACCTAACTCTTTACCTCACTCTTGCCTTCCTTCGATTTTCTTCCAGTCCATCACTCAGAACCATCTTTCGAGGGTTAGCTGGTGTGCGCTCAATCCCTGTCTGAGTTTTTCCACCGCTTTCAGAACTCTGTCCCTGCTAAAGTCATGCTCCTCGCAAAGAAATTCAAGTATTCTCTCTTCATCTGGCCTTGAGAATTTTATCTCGTAGTCATCACTGACTGGAGGATTGAGATAAAATTCCCTGATTTCCTCAACTCTGTCAATCTCAGCATTCAGGCTTTTCAGAGCTTTAAAAATGTCTCCATGTTTTTTTATCAGTTTATAGGCTTTTTTAGCTCCTATTCCTTTAATACCCTCATTGTAATCAGTTCCGGTTAAAATTGCAATGTCAACAAGCTGAGGTCTGCTTATCTCCAGCTTTTTCAGGTTTTTTATAAGATCGATTATTTCCGGTTTAACATCAACATAAACGTTCTTTCCTGGCAGTTTCCTTCTGCCAGTGATTGCAAGATTTCTCGCGAGTTTGGGACTTCCAAAAAGCAGGGAGTCATAGTCCTGGCTCCCCGTGTATTCAGAATCCCCTTTCTGAGTCATATATGCTGCCTGAGCCTCGCCTTCAGATGGTGCCTGAACGTGAGCAATTCCCATCAGATCGAGAAGTTTTTTGGATGAGTTTACGATGTACTCATCAATTCTGGATGCTCCCTGAGCGTATTTTTTAGCATCCTTATCTCCTCTTTTTAGGGCAATCACCCATTTTTCTTCCATTTCTGCTCTTCTTTCTCTCCTTTCCTCTACTTCCTTTGATTTGAAGTCTGGAGGTTCACCATCAAAAACAAATATAGGTCTTAAACCTGCTTCCACCATGTTTGATACCCTGTACAAAATTCCAGACAGGTGAGAGGTTATTCTGCCCTGAGAGTCTTTGAGAGGTGTGCCATCCGGCTGTCTTATTATAGATATGAACTGATAAAGTATATTAAAAGCATCAACAGATATTCCTCTCCCGGAGAAAAAATCGATATTTACATTTACTCTATCGAGCAGGTCCCCGATGTCGGCACCCATATGATGAGTTAACCTCCAAGATTAAATTCTTTATTGTTATCTTCCCAGGCCATTATGGTTTACTTAATAAATTACTTGATAAATTTACTGTCAAACACTTCTGCAACAGAGTGGACCAAAGATTATCGATAGAGACGCCTTTCTATCATATCCAGTCTTTCTTCAATCGACTGAAGATGTGATTGCAACATCCCCTCGAATCTCACCTCAAGGTCATCAGAATTCACAGCAATTACCCTCTTCGTGCTTTCAAACTCTTCCATAATTTTTCTCATCCTGATTCCAATACTTATAAAAAGACCTACGAGCGATAGCGTCAGGAGAAAAGCAAAGAAGATTACTCCAAGATCCACTTTGTTGTAAAGTGAGAGCCATTTGTATGTGAGCATTATTGCAGAAAACACCATAAGGCCTGAGAGGCCCAGCTCTCTCGTATCCATTTTTCTCACCATGGGTTAATGAGACACAATAATATATAATTCTTTCATTTGGTTGAATGAATGGCTTAAAATTAAAAAAGTTGGTGCAAATGCCATAACTGCTGAAGGCTCTATCTCTATTCACACTGAGAGAAACATCTTTGAGGTATCACAATGCCGGAAAAGTGGATAATTATTGCTACAATCGATAAATGCAGCAAAAGTTCAAACTTTCTTTGCCACAGGACTCGTGGCTCCATCCTTCATATAGATTGTCAGCTAGGTAAGCAAAACTGCAGATATAGAAAAGAGACTCTTCAAGGAGATACACAATCCAAATGAAACACTCTACCTTTGCTTGAACAATAAAAGGAGTTACCTTATTGAGAGGATCTTATTGAGGGGGGAGATTTGCTTTATTTTCTTCACTCTTATGAAAGGTGAACTATGAGGGTGAACTAGGAGGGTGAAGATCTCCAGCTTTGCCTGACCTGTGGAAGGTGCAAAGTGAGGGAAAAAGTGAACTGTACAATATTTTTGTTTCTCACATAAACTGAGCAATCTATACAACCTGTATCAATTCTCTGCCGATTTACATTCTTTAAAAAGAAAAAGCAAAAAAATATTGAATGTTTGCAACTACCTCAGAGTGGCGCTACAGTTCTGCCATATACTTCATTTAATACTTGAGTGAGAGCAGTGTAGATTGCTGAAAATCCACATATTATTCCCTCGTAACCAGCAATTTGCTTTATCATGGTATTTCCTGTAGCGTCAGCAATAGCCAGCAGGAAGAACAGTATTGTCAAGGTTGCAAATACGAACTGCAATGCTCTATTTAACTTCAGAGTGCCTAGATACATTACTCCGGTAAACAAGCCCCACATGAATAGATATGCTGCCATGGCACCGTTTTCAGGAGGGTCTCCCAATCCCAATTTTGGCATTACTATCAGGCCAACCAGAGTTAGCCAGAAAAGTCCGTAGGATGTAAATGCTGTGGTTCCGAATGTATTTCTCTTTCTCCATTCCATAACACCTGCAATAATCTGTGCTAGACCTCCGTAAAATATACCCATGGCAAGGATCATGGTTCCAAGAGCGAAAAAGCCTGCATTATGTAAGTTTAACAATACTGTTGTCATGCCGAAACCCATCAAACCAAGAGGGGCTGGGTTAGCGGTGTTATCCTTTATTTCCAGTTCTTGTATCACTCTTTGCATATCCCTCACCTGTTAAAAAATATTAGCCATAATATATTTCTCCTGATGTTATTGCTTTTTTTACACTCTCCACCGCCTCTGGATTTGCCAGCGTTGTTATATCTCCTGGATCTTTACCGAGCATGATTGCTCTGCAAACTCTACGCATAATCTTCCCACTCCTCGTCTTCGGCAGATCGGGCACGAAATAAATCTCATCCGGCCTTGCAATCTTCCCTATCTCCTTTGCCACATGCTCTCTAAGCTCATTCTTAAGCCCATCAGATAGCTGATGTCCTTTCCTCAATACAACAAATGCAACTATTGCTTCACCCTTAACTTCATGTGGCTTTCCAACAACAGCAGCCTCACTAACAGCTGAATGACTGACTAATGCAGATTCGACCTCTGAATTTCCGATTCTGTGACCTGAAACGTTTAGAACATCATCCAGCCTTCCCTGAATCCAGAAGTAGCCATCTTCGTCAACCCTTGCTGCATCACCAGTAAAGTAAACATCCTTGTAGGTACTCCAGTATGTGTTGATGTACCTCTCTTCAGCTCTCCATAAGCCCCGAAGCATTGCAGGCCAGGGTTTTTTGATTACCAAATAACCACCTGCATTTTTGCCATACAATGAATTTCCTTCCAGATCAAAAACATCAACCTCAATTCCGGGGAAGGGTTTTGTTGCCGAGCCGGGTTTGAGAGGTGTAATTGGCAGTGGCGATATCATCTGCATTCCCGTTTCTGTCTGCCACCAGGTATCCATTATCTGGCATCTCTCATTGCCTATATACTTGTAATACCAAACCCACGCCTCGGGGTTTATCGGCTCACCAACCGTGCCAAGCAACCTTAAACTGCTGAGGTCATACTTTTGCGGCCATTCCTCACCAAGTCTCATAAACATTCTTATAGCCGTTGGAGCTGTATAGAAAACCGTAACCCTGTATTTTTCTATCATTTCCCACCATCTGTCTGGCTGTGGATACGTTGGTGCTCCTTCATACATTACAGATGTTGCACCGAGGATTAGGGGGCCGTAGACTATATAGCTATGCCCCGTTATCCATCCTATGTCTGCGGAGCACCACCATATGTCATCTTCTTTCAAATCGAAGATGAAGTGGAGCGTTGTTGCAACTCCAACAGCATATCCACCATGCGCATGAATAACACCCTTCGGCTTTCCAGTTGTGCCTGAGGTGTATAGGATGAAAAGTATATCGTTTGCATCCATCACTTCTGTTTTGCATTCATCTGGCTGGTTGGCTGTTATCTCATGCCACCAGTAATCCCTCCCCTCTTTCATGTTCGTATCTACCTCAGCTCTTCTGTAAACCACCACTTTCTCAATGCTTGGAGCCTGATCAAGAATTGCATCTGCCCTGTTCTTCAGCTCAATGACGCTTCCTGCCCTATAAAATCCGTCTGCTGTTATTAACACCTTTGCTTCAGCATCCAGAATTCTGTCAAGCAGTGCTTTTTCGCTAAATCCTGAGAAAACAACAGAATGTATTGCTCCAATTTTTGCACAGGCAAGCAACGCAATTGGCAGCTCAGGAATCATCGGGAGCCAGATAGTAACCCTATCTCCTCTCTTAACACCGAGCTCTTTCAGGGCGTTGGCAAATTTGTTAACTTCTTCATAAAGCTCTCTGTAAGTTATTTTTCTTACTTCTCCCGGCTCGCCTTCCCAGATATAAGCTATCTTATCCCCTCTAATCTTCACCTGCTTATCAAGGGCATCATGCACAATGTTGTACTTAGCACCAACAAACCACTTCACATAAGGGGGGTTCCATTCAAGAACCTTTTCTGGCTCCTCAAACCACTCTATCCCAACTTCTTTAGCCATCTCGCTCCAGAACCATTCCGTATCTCTTGCTTTTTCAAGAAGTTCTTCATAACTCCTGATGCCGTGTCTGTCCATCCATTTTTTTACGTTTGAATTTTCAACCAGTTCCGGTGGTGGATTGAAAACTCTCCCTTCCTGAAGCAGACTTGCTATTGTCTCTTCCATCATTAACCACCATATAAAATGCAAATTTCTTAATATTTAAAAATTATTATTATTTATTATTAAAAATGATAAAGCTCACAGGAAGGGTCGAATAATTATTAATAATTGTTAACAATTACAAAAATAACTGACCAAAAATAAAATTGTGTTAGGAAATAATAATATATAGCGTACTAAGAACCTGATAAGACTTCAAAAGTTTATTTTTATTAACTCCAAAAAAGTCTAATGGGAAAATTAATATATGAATTAATTATTAAGTTAGTCGTGGTTGAAAGACTGAGTGTGTCCATAGACGATCAAACGAAGAAGATGATTGAGGAGTTGAGGGTAAGAAAAGGAAATAATACAAGCGAGCTTATTCGAGAGCTGATCGAATTCGGTTATGAGGTAATGAGAGAGGGTGTTGATATAACCTCACTTAAAATATGGGTTGACTATCTGGCAAAAAAACAGCATGTAATACTGGATATCGAACACTGGAGAGTAATATTCTCCGAAATTGAAATGATCGATAGCGAGGAATTCTGGAGGCACATGGAGGAGATCGGCCTGAGTCATGCCATGCAGTATAAAATGAAGGGGCTCGATAATGTTAGAGAGATTCTCTATTATGTTGAAAAGGCTAACTGGTATGACGTAAAGGAGGAAGGTAATGGAATTTATACACTCATTTTAAACGATTTGAAGATAAAAAAGTTTGTTAAAGTATTTCTTGAAAAGGTTTTCGAGGGGCAGAAAATTAAAGCAGATATCAGAGAGGGTTTCGGGAAACTCATAGTTATCGATCGAGCAAAATTATGAGGTTTACGGCCACTGGGTGATTGTTTGATTAATTGGCTATAATCAACTTAACTGTATTTCTTATCAAATCCTGAATGTCCTTTCTGGTGAGGGGTTTTTCAAGAATTCGGAGTGTCCCATTACAAGTGTCTCAGCCCGGAGCATTTTTAATTTCTTTTACTCGCAGTAAAGGCCGTAATTGTTATTATCTTCGCCTCAAGATTGATTTTAAGAATTTTCTTTGTTGCATCTTTCCCATTTGGGGGCTCCTATGATCGCATGTTCCTCGAGCATAACTTTGAGGATTTCTCGAATGATTACATCGTCGTCGACAATGAGCAATTTCCCTTATAGCTTAAACAATATTATATCCCATTTTAATTCTATAATCTTTATGATAAAAAATATAAAAAGATATGGTGTTATTTCAGGCTCTCAAACCAATAACCCGGGCTTAAAGTTCCACCTGATAGGATTTGAGCAACACTTCAGCATTTAACTTACCATGCACGTAAGTTTTTCCTGTTGAAATGTCATTTACAGCAATCTGAGCTGGAGCGAAGAGGTTCGGATCTATCTTGTAGAAGTCATAGTTTGCTGCCTTGAATATTTCATAGAATGGCTTTCCATAATCCTTGGATGTGCTTGAGGGCACATTTTTAAGAATTTCATCGTATTTTTTGACGGTCAGAAAGACGCTACCGTAGTACATCATGCTGTCGTTTGTTGCACCCATTGCTTTGAGATCGTTTTCGAGGATTGGCGCTATTGGACACCTACCTGATCCGCTGACAATGAGCTTCGGATCGTATCCGATTTCAGTCATTTTGTAAATCGCAGTTTCAACAATTCTTCCAGAAATTTGAACGCTACCAGCGATGGATGCTGTTGGAGCGACAACAGCATAAACATTCTCAGGTTCAACATCGCACTCCTTCGCGATGAATTCCATTATTTCCTCGTTCGGCAGTTTGTTTGCTTCCAGTGCTATTACAGCATATTCTGAGTCATCCTCATACTCTATCTTCTCATAGGTCTTTTTAGGCTTTAGTGCGAGAGCTCTTGCAGGTCCACTCCCCATAGCAAAATATTTTCCAACACTTATCGCCCATCCAGCTTTCTGGCTTCCAAGGCATGCTATCGCAGGGTGATCCGTGTATTCAGTAATGAATGCAAAGGGGATGTCGTTAATCGTATCTGTCACTATCTCAACATCGGCAAGCCCACCCATGCAAATCTGCGTGTACATAATTCCAGCTTCATAGCCACCGGGTACGTTTACACCACAGTCTATTACTGTTGCTCCGTTTTCAAGTTTTTTTGACTCTATTCTGAGCTCCTCTTCAAAATCGAGCATGTCTTCAACTATATCCATTGCCATTTCATTTACACTTACCATTTTTACCACCTGTACCTGAAATGATAATTAAAAGTACTTCAATATTGTGATTTTTTCATGGCGCCGTAATTTTTTCACAGGCACCTGTGAGATAGATGCTGAACCTGTATTATCCTCAAAATTCAGCATCCTTCATATAAACAACATAAAGTTGTTCAACTGAGAGGTATTTACTCAAAATGTTTACTCGGAATAAACCTCTACCTCTTCCCCATCTTTCACATTTTTGAAATCATTTACGTCTCCCTTTATCCTGCCAAAGACATTTACAGGGCTTGCTGGTCTTATTTTATCATCACTTACAGGGGTTTTTCCAAAAAATATACAGATCGCTTTTCCGGGTATCCAGAACGCTACATCTCCTATCTCCACAACATCCTTTGAATTCTCTTCTTCATCAAAATCAATTCCCGTGTCAAAGTAAATTTCATCTCCCCATCTGTTCGCGATTCCCTTCAGTGGTAAATTTGCAGTAATCGCTCTGACTGTTTTGGGTGCAACATCCTCCAGGAGTTCTATTTCTCTCAAAACACTCCCTGCCCTGATATATATCATTTCAATCCCTCTCAGGATAAATTACCCAACGCTATCGCGGAAGAGGGCTCCCTCCTTATCAAGTACCTCAATTGCCTTTTCTATGTCATCTACCCTCAGAATTATGAGCGCTTTATCGCTTCCGGCAGTGAAAGCATAAACGTATTCAATATTTATGCCAGCATCCCCCAGCACTCTGGCAATTGAGAAAAGTCCGCCAGGCTCATCTTTTACCTCAACACCAAGAACATCGGTTAAAGAGACCGTAAAGCCCGCTTCCTTAAGCGTATTGTATGCCTTTTCGGTCTGATCCACAACCATACGAATAATCCCAAAATCTCCAGCTTCAGCAATTGTAAATGCTCTGATATTAATTTTATTCTGATAAAGTTTCTCAGTTACAGCCGCAAGTCTACCCGGCTTGTTCTCAACAAATACAGACACCTGCTTGATTATTTTTTCCTCCTTCATACTTCCCACCATGTAAAGTCTGAGCTTACAAAAATATAACAGTTTCCCTATAATTCTTTTCAGCTCTTAAAATTAAGGAATCAATTTCAAAAGTTACCCGGATTTCTTTCGAGAGGTTTTGCATATAATGATACGTCCCGATGTGTTCGCCAGCAATAAAAACCGTCTCAGCTAAAAACTAACCATCTTGTGTAATCGCAGCGATGTATGCAGAATTTATTAAATTCATCAACCGTAATGAATCATTCACCATGAATCCTAAATAATTTATACTGTATTGCAAGAATCTCCTCAAGATGTTGCAAATCGATCTGTGCGGGATGAAACTCAAAAACCCAATGATACTTGCAAGCGGAATACTCGGAAGTTACGCATCTTCTCTAAACAGAATATCAGAACATGCAGGGGCCGTTGTCACAAAAAGTGTTGGTTATGAGGCAAGAGAGGGATACAGAAATCCGGCGGTTATCAATTATGCTCACGGTATAATAAATGCTGTTGGTCTTCCTTCTCCGGGAGCCGAGAAATTCTCAGAAGAGTTGAGGAAATTTAACAGGGAGTCATACCTCATAGTAAGTCTGTATGCGTCCAGTCCAGAAGAATTTGTATCACTTGTTGATTTTTTTGAGATGGCCGATGCATTTGAATTAAACCTGAGCTGCCCGCATGTAAGCAGATTTGGATTGACTGTCGGTAGCGATCCAGAAATGGTTAAAGATATCGTAAAAGCTGTAAAAAAGAAATGTGATAAACCTGTTTTTGCAAAGTTATCAGCCAACGCAAGTTACATTGAAGTGGGTAAAGCCGCCCAGGAGGGTGGGGCTGATGGAATTGTGGCTATCAATACCTTAAAGGGGATGGCAATCGACATAGAAACAATGGCCCCAATACTCTCAAACATAAGTGGAGGTGTAAGTGGGGAGGCTATAAAACCTGTTGCGATGAAATGTGTGTGGGATCTTTATGAAGAGCTGAGCATACCGATTATAGCATGCGGTGGAGCTACTACCTGGAAAGATGTTATCGAGTTCATGCTCGCAGGAGCCAGAGCTGTTCAGATAGGATCGGCACTGTACTACAGCCACAGGATTTTTTACAGCCTTAAAGAGAGTCTAAACGCTTACGCGAGAATGAAAAACATCCAGCTTGAAGACCTCACAGGGGCGGCTCACAAAAAGTAGTCCGAAAAAGAGTAGTCCGAAAAAGGTTTATTTCCCATCATAAAATTACACCTATGTTCAGTTTGAGAGTGGATAAAATAATAAGGCATTCAAAAGATATTTCCACGCTTTTTTTCAGTTCTAAAATAAGATCATATCCAGGGCAATTCATAATGCTCAACCTGCCAGATTACGAAGAGATTCCGCTGAGCCTATCTTCACCCTACTCAGTCACCGTAAAGGCTGTTGGAGATACTACAAAGGCTTTAATTAATATTCCGACTGGAAGATGTGTGGGCATTCGGGGACCTTTTGGAAGGCCTTTTTCGTTAACAGATGGAAGATCTTTGCTTGTTGCCGGTGGGATTGGTGCTGCTCCCCTTTACTACCTCAGCGATGTTCTTGTGCGAAAAGGTGCAGAGGTCGAGGTTCTTTTCGGAGCACGAAGTGCCGATGAACTCGTGTGGAGGGATCGATTCTGCAATCTTGAAGTCTCAACTGATGATGGTTCAGAAGGAGTCAGGGGAACAGTCATTGATTTGCTCAGAAAAAAAGATCTCGATAATTATTCAAAAATATATGTCTGCGGGCCAGAACCGATGATTTTATCTACATATGTACTGTTAAAGCAGAAAAATGCTTTAAAGAAGGCTGAATTCTCGCTCGAGAGATACATGAGGTGTGGAATTGGATTGTGTGGCTCATGTGTTCTCGATGATGGTTCAAGAGTTTGTTCAGAAGGGACAGTTTTTAGCGGTCAGGAGCTGGAGTTCGCCATAGAAAGTAGCCTACTGCACGAGGAGTCGGTACAGAGTTAATTCAAAGCTGGTTAAGGGTTAATTCAATTACAATTCAAATTCCACAAATGTCCTGACCAGTAATTCAGAGATGTCCAGAATTTCCAGTCTGTTCTCACCAAGCTCCTTCTTTGAATGTGAAAGGTGGACTTTACAGAAGGGACAGCATGATATGAGATAATCTGCCCCTGTTTCAAGTGCTTCCTTTATCCTCCTTTTACCCATTTCAAGGGAGAGGTTTCTAAACTGAGCTCTAACACCTCCACCAGCACCACAGCAAAAAGACATTTCTCTGTTACTTTCCATTTCAACAAGTTCAAGTCCTGTTGCTTTTATGAGTTTTCTCGGTTCATCATAAACTCCTGCATGTCTGCCAAGATGACAGGGGTCATGGTAAGTTGCCTTTCCAGAGAGCTTTTTCCCTGTTCTGTTTCCTAAGAATTTTTCTGTAAACTGCGAGAGATGGCAAACTTCAAAATCGTAGTCAATTCCCTTTGACTCGCATATTTCCGGATAGTCTATAGCAAAAGTCCTGTAACAACCAGCACATGTTGTAATGATTGTTTTAACCCCAGCCTTTTCCCAGATTTTTATGTTTTTCTCGAGAATTCTTTCACCCGCATCTTTCTGACCTGTTCTGAAAAGTGTCGAACCGCAACAAACCTCTTCATGGCCCAGATAATTGAAGTCGATCTCAAGATGCGAGAGAAGTTTTACTGTGCTAATTGCCAGTTCCTTAGTTCTGTAGCTTGCAGTACATCCAGCAAAATATAGTATTTCAGAATCTCTGTTTATCTGAATACCTTCTGGAAACCACTTGTCTCTCAAGGATCTGTCTTCTCCATAGGGATTCCAGGATATATTAATTCTATCAGCAAGTTTTCTGTGAACTGGAAGTGGAGCCAATTTTCTCCTTACAAACTCATACCTTACATCTTCCCAGACCCTTAGTAGCGGTATGCCGGATTGACAAACTGTTTCACACAGCCCACAGGTTGTGCACTTGAAAAAGTCTTTGACCATCGCAACATCCAGATCTGTGCCATTAGTCATGTTGATTTTTAGCAGATAGAGTTTACCCCGAGGAGATACGCTTTCCCACCTCTCAAGCTGAAAGGGTGGGCAGACCCTGCAGTAATTGCACTGTGCACATGATAATATCTCCTGTGAGAGTTTTTCAATAACATTTGATTGCTCAGCACCTTTTGACGGGTTCAAGTTGCTCATATACCTCTCCTCAATTATTCCAAACCTTAACTCACCTTACATTTCAGAGATTTTTTATATTGCGACTATTATATGCTGACTATTTCAGCCATCTTCATTATAGCAGGCAGTTTCCCTGTCGGAAACACTTTACCCGGATTTAACAAGTTGTCAGGATCAACCCTTCTCTTGTATTTTTCCAGTTCCTCATATTCTGGGATCCACTTTTTGCTACCATAGGAAAGATACATACCTGTTGAATATGGTTTCCCGGACAGTTTTGTTGCAAGTTTAATGAGCTTGAAAGCTGTTTTCCAGTCCTTTGTAAACCTTCCACTTCTCTCATCACTGGGAATGAGAATTATTACATTCGCCATACTCCTGGCAAAAAACACTTGTATTCCGTATTCCCTGTTTGAAAGTATTTTCGAGACTTTGCTGCAGTAGAGATCAAGCATCTCCCACGGGAGAATTACTTCAGCCGATACTATAGAGGGTCCTTTCTTTTTTATTCGCAGTGGATAAAATCTCTCATCCCATAATTCTTTACCAAGCTCAGCATTTCCGGTTTCATTTTCAGGAATCTTATCAAGATACGCTATCAAAAGTGTGTTCTTTTCTTCATAATCCGTTCCCTTAATTTCATTCAACATTTTTATGTATCCCGAATCGAATATCGTGGCTGAATAAGCATTTTTATCGAACAGAATTCTGACTGCCTTTGTATAATCCCTGAAGTGGTGTGCTACTGCCACCTCCCCACTATAATCCATCAGTTTAACCTCAGCCGAGACGATCAGACCGGTTGTACCCTGCAGACCCACAAAATATTTTATCTCATCTCCTCTGACAGACCTTTTTCCGGAGAAGTCCACTACCTCGAGAGCTTCCACATTCTGCCTGATGGATCCAAACATGAGGCTCCCTATGCCGTAACCTCCATGAGATATCCATCCACCCACCGTAGAGGATGGCGCACTTGTTGGATAAACTCTCAGACTGAGTCCCTTCTTTCGAGCTTCTTTTTGAACATCGCACCACACAGCCCCGGGCTCAGATATGAGAAGCTTTCTCTCCTCATCTATTTCAAAACTGTCCATTCTTGTGAAATCAACAACTATTCCACCATTATAGGGCACCACTCCACCATAAGCAGATGTTGCAGCTCCCCGTGGTACAACAGGCTTGGAAAATCTTTTTGCAATTTCTAAAACCTTTAAAACTTCTTCAACACTTTCAGGTTGAATTACGGCATCCGGAACAGAAACTGAAAATTTTTCTAAAAACTTTGGGAGTACAGAAATGTCATGAGAATAGAGTTTTCTCTCAATGGGATGATATGAAATGTGAGAGAGAACTTTTCTGGTTTCAATCTCAAATTTATTCATGATATCCATAATGAATCTCAAATGATGAATACTATAAAAGTTTTGAGATTTATGCTTCTCAATTTTGATAAGGGGGCAATTTTTCAGCATAAAATCCTTAAATAACCGTTCAGAGGGGATTAATTTGTTTTGATTAAAAATGATAATTTCAATAATTTTAATTAAATACTCTCGTAGCTCGATAACAAATCATACTCTTTTGTCCCTAATTCCAGTCAAAGGCTTCCTTAACGAGCTTGATTGCACAGAGATCTCCACACATCGAGCATGCTTCACTATCAGACTTTCTTTTATTCCATACTGCCATGGCTTTTTCGGGATCTATTGCAAGGTTGAACTGTTTTTCCCAGTCCAGATTCTTTCGTGCAATGGACATATTATAATCCCTCATTCTCGCACGCTCTCTCTGCCCTTCTTTGACGAGATCTACAGCATGAGCAGCTATCTTTGCAGCAACCACACCCTCCCTCACATCATCAATTGATGGAAGGGCAAGGTGCTCGGATGGTGTAACATAACAGATGAAGTCCGCTCCACTCATTCCGGCAATGGCTGCTCCTATGGCAGCAACAATGTGATCGTATCCCGCTCCTACATCCGTAACAAGTGGGCCAAGTAAGTAGAGGGGCGCATTTCCGGTGACGTATTTCATCGCCTTAACAGAGGTTTCAATTTCATCCAGTGGAACGTGCCCTGGGCCCTCAACCATAACCTGCACACCAGCATCCCTGCATCTCTCAACGAGCTCTCCCAGGAGAATGAATTCAGTAAACTTTACCCTGTCGCTTGCATCATCTATACATCCGGGCCTGAACGCATCTCCAAGGCTGACTGTAACGTCGTATTCCTTCATTATATCGAGGAGGTAATCAAAATTTTCGTAATAGGGATTCTCCATCTGGTTGTGGAGCATCCAGCCAATTGTTATTGCCCCTCCTCTGCTCACAACACCCAGCAACCTTTTGCTCCTCTTCAACCTCTCCACGCTGTTCCAGTTAACACCAGCGTGAATCGTCATAAAATCCACGCCATCCTTTGCATGCTTCTCAACTGCATTGAAAAAATCATCTTCACTCATGTCAACAACCTTTCTGCATCCCCTTGCTGCCTGATAAATCGGAACTGTTCCGAAGGGAACTCTAACAAACCGGTAAATCTTCTTTCTTATCTCATCAATATTTCCACCTGTGGATAGGTCCATTAAGGCATCCGTACCATATTTCTGGGCTATAAGCGCCTTCTCAATTTCCTCTTCAACGTTAACGTAATCGTCAGATGTGCCAATATTGGCATTAACCTTCGTTGACATCAACCTTCCGATTGCTTTTGGGGTGAATTCTCTGTTATCCGAATCCCTAAGGATGTTTCGAGGAATAATAACCTCACCCTTTGAAATTAACCTGATTAGAGTATCTAAATCAATACCTTCGAATTCTGCAACTTCTTTGAGCCATTCCGGATGTGCACCTTTTTTTATCATTTCGATGAGGGTTTCCATAGTGTTAATTGTTTGCAGTAAGGGATTGATAAATTCTTTGTTGTTTTACTGTTTCAAACATTACCGACTCAGGTAACTGAAAAAGGAGCGTACTTGCGAAACTCTAATAAATAGCGAATATTGTCGATGATTATGGGCTCAAAAACACTGAGCGAAAAGATATTTTCAAAAGCCTCTGGAAAGGAAGTTAATGCTGGAGAGTTCGTTTTTTCTTCTATTGATAGAGCGATGATTCATGACATTACCGGCCCTCTTGCAATTAAAGTCTTCAGAGAGATAACCAGTAACGGAAGAGTGTGGGATGCTTCAAAAATTGTGATTGCTTTTGATCATCAGGTTCCAGCAGACAGCATACATGCTGCTGAGAACCACAAATTGCTCAGAAACTTTGCCGAAGAGCAGGGTATTCTGAATTACGATGTCTATGAGGGAGTTGCACATCAAATTATGGTTGAAAAGGCACATGTTTTACCGGGAATGCTCGTTGTGGGAGCGGACAGCCATACGTGTATGTATGGTGCTCTTGGAGCTTTTGCTACAGGTGTTGGTTCAACAGATATGGGAGCCGTTTTTGCACTCGGAAAACTCTGGTTCAAAGTTCCTGAGACAATTAAATTTGAAATAAACGGAAAGCTCAGTAGAAGAGTTTACAGCAAAGATGTGATTCTGAAGCTGATAGGAACTGTCGGAGCTGATGGAGCAAATTATGCTGCATGTGAGTTCTCGGGAGATACAGTCAGAAATATGAGCATGGATGAAAGACTTACCATGACCAATATGGCAATTGAGATGGGGGGAAAAGCAGGAATAATTGAACCCGACAGCATTACTGAAAAATACATTTCAGAAAGGCTGAATAAGGATTACGAAGTTCCAGACTGGCTTTTTAGTGATGAGAATGCGAATTATAAAAGAGTGGTTGAGCTTGATGTTTCAAATCTCGAACCTCAGGTTGCTCAGCCGCACAGAGTTGATAATGTTGTATCTGTCACAGAGGTTGAGGGTATAAAGGCTGACCAAGTTTTTATCGGTTCATGCACCAATGGAAGATATGAAGACCTTAAAATCGCTGCAGAAATACTGAAAGGGGAGAGCGTTGCAAAAGGGACACGACTGATAGTCATTCCGGCCACAAGAAGTATATACAAACAAGCTTTGAAAGAGGGGCTCATAGATGTCTTTGTGGATGCAGGAGGTATCGTTGAGTTTCCATCGTGCGGGCCGTGCATGGGAGGAAGCTTTGGGCTCATAGGGAGCAATGAAGTAAGCGTCTCAACATCAAACAGAAATTTTATTGGAAGACAGGGCAGTCCTGATGGAAGAATTTATCTCACTTCCCCGGCGACTGCAGCTGCAACTGCAATTTACGGGCAGATTACCGATCCAAGAAGAGTTTAAGCTGTTTATTTAATAAATTTTTACATTACATATATTAAACTTTTGTTTCTATTATTACCTATATCTGTTTTTTCGAACCTGTGGAAAAAAGAGTGATATTATTTTGATATAAATTTCTTCTAAAAAATATTAGTTACTACATTTTCTGTGAAACTGATGAAAAAGAAAAGATTATATATGTCATCGTAGTTACTATTATCATGCCTGAAATCCAGATTCCAAGAGACATAGCATTCATGGTTAGAAACAGACTCAAAATCAGGAAGATCCCCTATAAAGAATCAAGTATAGACCGAATAATACTTGAAGAAGACTATGTTGATGTTGTCGAACAGATAATTTCAGAGCTGAGAAGAAAGGAGTGAGATTTGTAAAAGAACATAGCATTACAGCATATTCAACCATATCCTTTGGAGAATATTCTGTTCAGATTTCGTTTCTGATCCTTTGATTCTGATTCAACTTTTTTCGAAAAGAATTTAAGTAATCTCTAATCATTAAAATTTGTTACAGGAGGTGGCTATATTGGTCAGTTTTGAGCTTACACAGGAACAGATAGATATCCAGAAGGCTGCAAGAGAATTTGCAACAAAAGAATTCACCAAAGAAAGGGCTGAGGAAGCAGATGAGAAAGAAGAGTTCCCTTTTGAGCTCTGGAAGAAGACATGCGAGCTGGGCTTTATAGGGATTCATTTTCCTGAAGAATACGGTGGAGCAGGAATGGGTATATTTGAGAACATCCTCGTTGTGGAGGAGTTTTGTAGAGCAGATAGCACCCTTGGGAGTGCCATAATCCTCTCAGATTTCTCATCAGAAGTTGTGATGAGGTTTGGAAGTGAAAACCTGAAGAAGGAGGTTTTACCAAAAGTTGCTGGAGGGAAAGCGATAACCGCTGGAGCCTACACAGAGCCCGAGGCTGGAAGTGATCTCACAGCCATCAGAACCAGAGCAGAAAAGGATGGTGATGAATGGGTCATCAATGGCACAAAAACATTCATAACAAATGGAACGATTGCCGATTATTATGTAGTACTCGCGGTAACGGATCCTGAAGCTAAGCCCAGGTACAGGGGTTTCACAACTTTCCTGGTGAGAAAAGGGGCTGAAGGGCTTTCTACAAACAAAATCGGGAAAAAGATGGGTATAAGATCTTCTCCAACCGCAGAAGTCATTTTCAAAAATGTGAGGGTTTCTGAGGATGATGTGATAGGACAGCTTAACAGAGGATTCTATCAGGTTCTCGAGTTCTTTGATGAGAGCAGAATTGAGATTGCTGCTCAGGCTCTCGGAATTGCACAGGGGGCTTTTGATAAAACAGTTGAATACGTAAAGCAGAGAAAACAGTTTGGACAGCCCATTGGTGCTTTCCAGGCCCTTCAACACAGGCTCGCAGATTTGAATACTCAGATAGAGTGTGCAAGACTTCTGATTTACAAATCTGCCTGGAACTACGACCAAGGCAGGATAGATCCCGGTCTCACCTCAATGGCCAAATACTGGGCAGGAAAGCTCGCCGTTAAAGTTTGTGATGAGGCGATACAGATGCACGGCGGATACGGATACATCGGAGAATACGATGTTGAGAGATTCTACAGAGACGCAAAGATATGTGAAATATACGAGGGTACTAAAGAAGTCCAGCTTAACACAATCGCCAAAGAAATTCTCGGAAAATTAAAATAAACTCCTCCTTTATCAATTTATCATGAAAAAAATAGAAAATCAAAAATTTTAAATTTTTTTAAACCTAACTTTGATGATAAAAAATGGGTGATAATCATGGACGTCAGAAAAGATGTTGAGGAAATTAAGAAAAAAAGAGAAGAATGGGATAAATCCTGCCTTCAACCATATCTCAAAAAGGGTGGGGAGAGGGAGGAGAAATTCGAGAACCTCTCCTGGATAGAGATAGGAAGAATATATGATCCTTCAGATATTGAACATCTTGACTTTTTAAAGGATGTTGGATATCCCGGAGACTACCCCTTCACGAGAGGGGTTTACCCAACGATGTACAGAGGTAGGTTCTGGACGATGAGGCAGTTTTCTGGATTTGGCACTGCCGAAGATACCAATGCGAGATGGAAACTTCTTTTAAAGGAGGGGCAGACCGGATTGAGTACCGCATTTGACTTCCCCACGCTGATGGGGCTTGATAGTGATGATCCACTGTCGGATGGTGAGGTTGGCAAAGTTGGGGTTGCCATAGATACTCTGAGAGATTTTCAGATTCTGTTTGAAGGTATTCCTCTCGACAGGGTTTCAACATCCTTCACAATCAATCCTCCCGCTGCGATTATTCTTGCGATGTATGCTGCTATCGGTGATGAACAGGGTGTGCCGAGAGAACAGCTCAGGGGTACGATTCAGAACGACATGCTTAAAGAATTTCACGCCCAGAATACTCTCATTCTGCCTCCCGAGCCTTCCGTTAAAATAATAACCGACATCTTTGAATGGGGAATAGAGAATGTCCCCAAATTCAACCTGATAAGCATAAGTGGGTACCACATAAGAGAGGCTGGTTCAACGGCAGTGCAGGAGCTGGCCTTCACAATCGCCGATGGAATGGCCTACGTTGAGGCTGCTATCGAGAGAGGAATTGATATCGACAAACTTTCTCCACAGCTGAGTTTCTTCTTCAACTCACACAACGATTTCTTTGAGGAGATCGCCAAATTCAGGGCTGCAAGAAGGATGTGGGCAAAAATTATGAGAGATGAGTATGGTGCAAAGAATCCGAGGTCATGGTGGCTTAAATTCCACACGCAGACGGCTGGATGTTCACTTACAGCCCAGCAACCCCTCAATAACGTGGTCAGAACCACAATACAGGCTATGGCTGCTGTCCTTGGCGGGACGCAGAGTTTACATACAAACAGTTTCGATGAGGCCTGGGCCCTTCCAAGCGAGGAAGCTGTTAGGGTCGCCTTAAGAACGCAACAGATTATAGCCTACGAGAGCGGTATTCCCAACACAATCGATCCCCTTGGTGGGAGTTATTATGTAGAATGGCTGACCGACAAGGTGGAGAAGCTCGCCTGGGATTATATAGAAAGAATCAGAAAGATGGGTGAGGGTAGTGTGCTGAGAGGTGTTCTTGCCGGAATAGAGAACGGTTTCTTCGTAAAGGAGATCACAAACGCGGCAGCAAGGTTCCAGAGAGAGGTTGAGGAGAACAAGAGAATTATCGTCGGGGTTAACAAATTCACAATCGAGGAGAAAATCAAGATACCGATTTTGAAGGTTGATCCGGAGGTGCAGAGGAGACAGATAGAGAGATTGAAGAGGGTCAGAGCAGAAAGAGATAATGTAGCTGTAAAGGAGGCGCTTGACTGGCTCAGAAATGCCGCTGAAAATAACGAGAATGTGATGCCTGCTATTATAGAAGCTGTCAAAGCCTACGCAAGTGTTGGGGAGATTATGGGTGTCCTTAAGAGTGTTTACGGCACTTACAAGAAACCAATAATTATCTGAAGAGGTGATATGATGGAGAGAAAAATCAGAGTACTGGTTTCAAAGGTGGGTCTTGATGGACACGACAGGGGTGCAAAGGTTGTTGCAAGATTTCTTAGAGATGCCGGATTCGAAGTTATATACACAGGACTCCATAGAACTCCCCAGGAAGTCGCAATGGCTGCAGTACAGGAAGATGTCGATGTGATTGGAATAAGCCTCCACAGCGGAGCACACATGGCGCTCGTACCAAAGGTTCTCAACTACATAAAGGAGTACGGTGGAGATCCGGATGAGCTGGTTGTTCTTGTTGGAGGAATAGTGCCCGAAGATGAGTTTGATGATCTCAAAGCAATAGGGGTGGATGGGATTTTCATTCCAGGAACACCCATTTCAAAAATTGTTGATTTTATAAAAGAGATTGCCCCAAAGAAAAAAAGATCGAAAATGGAGAAAATGGAGAACTGAATACAGGTGTGACAGATGGATGTAGATGAGATTGTAGAGGGGATTCTTTCTGGCAATAAAAGGGCTCTTGCAAGGGCAATAACTTATGTAGAAAATGATTATCCAGATGGGAAGCTTATTCTGAAAAAAATATTCAGAAAAACCGGAAGAGCACACGTAATAGGTATAACTGGATTTCCCGGAGTTGGAAAGAGCACAGTTGTGAGCAAACTTACCAACGAGTTCAGAAATAGAGGGAAAACTGTCGGGATTGTAGCGATCGATCCCGGATCGCCATTCACAGGAGGTGCTCTGCTTGGTGACAGACTGAGAATGGATGGACTGGACAGCAGCAAAAAACTCTGGATCGACCCTGGAGTGTTTTTCAGAAGCATGAGCTCAAGAGGCAGGGCAGGAGGACTTGCTGCCAAAACAGGAGATGCTGTAAGACTGATGGATGCCTTTGGTTTTGATGTGATACTTGTTGAGACTGTTGGTGCCGGACAGAGTGAGGTCGATATAATAGAGGTCGCCGACACATCCATTGTCGTTTTAATGCCAGAGATGGGGGACGACATACAGATTAACAAAGCAGGAATTCTCGAGATAGGAGATATATACGTAATCAATAAGGCTGATTTAGGGGGAGCAGATAAGACTGAGAGATGGATAAAAGCCATGCTGATGATGGATCAGGAAGCAGTCGAGATCCTGACAAAAACAACCCATGCCCAGGAATATGAAGTGCAAACAGGGCAAATCTTTGATAAAATGAGTCGGGCTGGATGGATTCCTCCAGTAATCAAAACTGTTGCAGAGAGGGGTGACGGAATACAGGAACTTGCTGATGCAATTGAAAAACACTTCATTTACCTGAAGGAATCGGGGAATCTAATTGAAACAAGAAAGCGACGGCTCAGCAGAGAGATGATCGAGCTGTTGATAGGAGAGATCAAAGCTTACCTGATGAAAAGCGATAAAATAGACTTCAATAAAATGGTTGAAAGGGTTTCGAGAAATGAGATTGATCCCCACACAGCAGTTGAGGAGATTATCAGGGTGCTCATCAACAACAATATCTAACCGGGTGAGGGTTTGAAGATGAGAAAAGACGTGACCCAAACTCATTTACTCGATAGGACTCTCGTTGACAAAGATTCTGATGTGATGTGGGGTGTTGGAACACTCGACGAGGCAAACTCCTTCATAGGGCTTGCAAGAGTGCATGCCCGGGATAGCACAGTGAGAGAGTATCTCGAGAGGATTCAGTATAAAATGTTCAAAGCAGGAACAGAATTTGTTTCCGATCAGCACAACATTACCGAGGAGGATTACAGTGAGCTTATGGAGATGATCAAACATCTTGAGAGTGTTGTCAGGAGACCTCGAAGCTTTATCCTCCTCGAAAAAAATGAAAGTGGAGCGTTTCTGAGTGTTGCAAGAAGTGTTGTAAGAAGGGCTGAAAGAGTTGCAGTTGGATTGCAGAAATCCAAGAAAGTATCCAAACTCCTTGTCGAGTGGTTGAATAAGCTCAGCTATCTCCTCTACCTTATGAATCTCATTGAGATAGACGGAGATTATGATGAGATAAAATAATGCCAAAAAGGAATTAATTAAATAAGGTTTAGTTTAACCGGAAGATAATTTGAAGGGAGATTCGTGACTGCGAGAATAACAGGTTCAGTGGAGGAGATTTAATCTATGGTAGAAGACACCGGAAGGTGGAAAGAGTACAGCCAGACATTAGAAAAGAGTAAAGAATACCACAAGAGATATCATATTGCAGTTTCAAGCCCGTTAAGAAGAAAAATACTGAAACTTATTGCCGAGGGAGAAGAGCCTGGAAAGATCTGTCAAAATCTAAATTTAACCATGAAACAGCTCCAATATCACCTAAAAATTTTAGAACATGGCTTTTGCATAAGGAGAGAAGATGATAAAATCACTCTTACAAAAGAGGGTGAGGTAATTTACTATATAAAGAGTTAGGTTGAAGGTTAGAACTATGATCGCAGCAATTGGTCAGCTCAGAATTTCACCGGACAGAGGCGTTAATCTGATGAAGGCTTTAAGCCTTATTAAAAGGGCTCTTCAAGTAAGGGCTTCCATAGTCGTCCTGCCAGAACTTTTCAACACAGGTTTTTACCCCCACAGTTATGAGGAGGTTGAGGACAGAATAGAGGATGAACTCGAGACGATTTTAAAACTTTCAGAGAGGAAAAACATCGTTATCGCTGGAACAGTTGCCGAAAGGATTGAAGGTGAGCTTTTCAACACCGCAGTTGTCATTAAAGGCGGTAAAATCATTGGAAAATATCGAAAAACCCATCTTTTCCCCCTCACAGAGGAAAAGAGATATTTTACACCAGGGAATGAGCTTGTTGTAGTCGATTCTCCCGTTGGAAAGCTTGGTTTGATGATCTGTTACGAAATAAGATTCCCCGAGATAGCCAGGTACCTTACCGAGAAGGGGGCAGAGATTCTCGTTATTCCTGCGGAGTTTCCAGCACCAAGGATAAACCACTGGAGAATTTTGTTAAGGGCGAGAGCAATAGAGAACCAGTGCTATGTGCTTGGAGCTAACTGTGCCGAGGGAGAAGACAGGTATCCAGGAAGATCAATGATTATCGATCCATGGGGAAACGTCCTTGTGGAGGCGGGAGACAGACAGGAGATAATAATGGCAGAGATAGACATAGAGAACGTCAAAAAAACGAGGAGAAAATTTCCGTTCCTGAAAGATGTGAGAAAAGATTTATTTAAACAGGATGTAGAATAATTACCATGAAAATCATTTTTGATGAGAGGTTTTTAGAAGTCTATACCTCCGATCCAGCCGCATCCGCTGGAAGGCTTGAATGTATTCTTGAAGAGCTTGCTGATTACAGAAGTGATTTTGTTGAGCCGGAACCTGCATCAGATGAAGATGTGCTCCTCGTGCATACACCCAGCCACCTTGAGTTCGTTAAAATCATGAAAAAAGTTTACGAGCTCGCATCCTTAGCTACAGGAGCCACAATTCTTGCCTCCAGTATATCCTTCAAAGAACCCGCTTTTGCTCTTGTAAGGCCTCCCGGCCATCATGCAAGTCCCAACAGTTCCTGGGGTTTCTGTTATTTCAACAATATAGCCATATCCGTCAGAAAACTAATCAAAACGGGCAAAATTAGCAAGGCTGCTATAGTAGACTTCGACTTGCATTTCGGAGATGGAACTAGCAATACATTCATGGACGATGATAAGGTGAAATACTACCACATGCCGGCTGATGATATTGAGGGAATCGAGAGGTTCCTCAAAAGTTGGGATTACGATATAATCGCAGTGTCAGCCGGATTTGACAAGCACAGAGATGATTGGGGGAATTATCTTGAGACAGAAGATTACAGAGAGATAGGAAAGATAATCAGAGAGATCTCAGAGGAAAAATGTGAAGGAAGAAGATATGCAGTCCTTGAAGGTGGATATGTAACCGATGTGCTCGGAAAAAACGTGAGAGCCTTTATTGAGGGGTTCAGATGATCTGTCAGGTAATCGGTTCGTTGCAAACTTAATCTTTTCAGCCTGTCTGTTTATCCACTCGCCTCAATTTAAACAAATAATAACTCTCCTTTCTTTTTTTCGATTTCTCATGAATCTTAATTTCAAGACCCGATGATGCAAAAACAGGTAGTTCGCTATTAATTCCGGTTTTAGCGATAAAAAGCACCTTTCCACTTTCTTTAAGGCAACCCAGAAATCTCTTCAAAGCCTTAAATGATGTTACTGGTGGCAGGGTGAGGTCATCAAGGATCACATCAAATTTTCCGAATTTTTCTATTTTTGAGAGATCTATCGTGAGGGCATCGTCAAAAAAAATTTCTGCACATTTGCCCTTTTGCTGGATTATTTCCTTTACTTTCCTCAGTTCTTCATCAAACTCTCTGCTGTATTCTATCCCTACCACACAATCTGCCAGCTCGGAGCAGTAGAGAAGGAAACCCCCAGCACTGCTCCCAAGGTCAAGAACCTTCATCCCTGTTTTTATAAAATTCCACTTCTCATTCAGCTCTTTCAGTTTCCAGTAACCCTTAGGATGTTCCTCTTCCAGAACCGCTATCTTCGCAGAGATGTCCACATCCTTCGATGGCTTAGTGACTTTAACTCCCTCTACAATAACAGCTCCCCTTTTTATCGCCTCCTTTGCTTTCTGTCTCGTCGAGAACAATCCCTTTCTCACGAGAAGTTCATCGATTCGCATTCCTGCACACCCGGTTTATATCCCGTTTACCGTATAGGGTTCAAACAAGCAAGGTTCAAACACGAGCAATACTGAGTTCCCGACCAGCTTCTCCCACACACCACTATTCCCAGAAAAGTCGTTTTTGATTTGCTTTCATTTTTATTTTTTGTTCTTCTGATTTTCTCGCAAGTGCAACCCATTCCCTTGGTGCATTTTTGCTCGTTCCACCATGAGATGTGAATCGCTTTCGCACACGCATCAGGACGGGTGAATTTATTGCAACCCCAGCAACAAGCGCCTGCCCCTTCGTCAAACCAGGAAGTTCTTCGATGAGCTCTTTTCCAATGCTTTCCACAGATGCCCTTATATTTTCCTGATCCGCTGGATTGACTATCCGCATTATGATCTGGGTCATGCACTGGCTGAGAATATCAGGATCTATTTTTGAGGGTCTCTGACTTATCAGACACACCCCAACACCAAATTTTCTTCCTTCAGAAAGTATCGTTTTCAGAACATTGAAGCTCTTCGCATCCCTTGAAGCGAACCTGTGAGCCTCTTCGACGATAACGAAGACCGGATATTCAAGTGCTTCCCCTCCCATACCCTTTTCAGCATTTATTCTCGCATTCAGGATTCTTTTTATTATTACTGATGTCAAAAGCTGCTGCTCGATGTCGCTCATTTCGGATAGCTGAAGAACACTTGCCATACCCGGCCTCAAAATTTCTTTCAGCTCCAGATGTATGTAATCGTCAATTATATCCATGTTCTCAATATATCTTTTTATCCTCCACATGAGTGCCCTTGCTGTCACGTCTCTCTCATCCAATGCTCTTGATTTGATCGCATCCAGCAAATCCTCTGTCGTGAACTTCCTGCCCTCGAGTTCCCTGTATGCCGCATTCAAAATTGCCTCCATTTTATCAGTTAGATCGGGCAGTATGTTGAGCAACTCATCATATCCGAGCTCGGACAGCCTTATTTTTATCTCATCCTTTCCATAAACTCTTACCGATGGTCGGTAATCTGCTGTGTTGAACTCTTCTCTACCCTCAATCTCCTTGAGAGTGTGGTACTCACCATGCGGATCGAGAATCAGTACGGCTGCGGAGTTATAAGGTCTCAAAAGCTCCTCAACAAGCACACCAGCCAGATAACTCTTCCCACTTCCCGTTGAGGCGAGAATGCACATGTGTTCACTTGCAACAAGAGCGGTATCAAGAACCACCGGAACGTCATCTTCTCTGTTCAGGAGATAGCCTATGTGAAGGGAACCAAGCTCACCGGTTTTCTTTTTCATCAAAACCTCTTCTATCACTTCTCTTTCAGCAATATAAACCGGCTGCCCTGGTTTCGGGGGTATCCTGGGGTTAACAAAACCGAGGGTTTCATCATAATATCCAATTATGCTTGCTCTCACTTCAAAAAGTTCAAATTCAGTAACGTTTATCCCAATCGCCCTCACAATTCTTTCAGGATTTATGTCTGGTTTAGAGAGATAAACATCAGGGTAAAGCCTCAATGGATGGCGTTTAACAACTCTGCAAATCACCTTGGTGTCATTCAATCTGTAATAAACGAATTCTCCATTTTTGAGAATTACTTTATCCGGAGTGATGAATTTAAATTCAATATTTTCAGAAGGGCCCTTTACCAGTCCTACAGGTTTCAAATCTCAACACCCCTGAGCATACCATATTCAATCTCTGCCAGGATAATCTCAAGCACATCCCTCTCTTCCGGAACTATCTCCATCAACCTCTTGATATAATCCCTCAGTACCCATAGATTATCCTTGCACTTTTTCATCAAAGGAATTAGATATGGCATTGAGAATTCACCATCCATATAGTGCATTTTTTTGAGAGTTTCATCATCCACATGCCTGACTTCATCTCCTGGTCTTGGAGCTGTATCGCTCCTTAAAATCATACACCTTGCAACTCTTCGCCCTGAGATTAAATCCGGCATAAATTTTTCGACCTTTTCCCTTTCTATCTGACCGGCATACCTAATGAACTCGGATTCTTCATGATAATGGGTGAGAACGATAGCGAATGCTTCTCCTGCTTTTATTACATCTCCAACAGATAATTCGCCCTCAACTTCGAATTCCTCGTGACTCATCAATCTCAAAACCTTCATATACTTATCACCACTTAATCACCACTTAATCACCACTTAATCACCACTTAATCTCCTCACCTAATTCCACAATTCAAACCCTGCAACTCAGACTCTCTTAGACATCCACTTGAAGGATGTTCCGATGCCAAGTATGCTTGCAAGCATTTTTCTCTCATTCTCGCTTATTGTCGCATATCTGTGGGCTCTCTCAAGAATATAAGGATAACTCTTAGTGCTTCCAATTGCACATTCGGCTGCGATAAATGTTAGATATTTTCGGTGGTCTTTTTTCATCCACTCGGGAAACTCAACTCTGACCGGGAAGAAAGGATTTAATTTAAGATAGCAGAAGTATACGTCATTTGAGTACTTTTCAGTTATTTTCCTCTCGCACCTCAATGGTTCCGTGTACTCCATTGGCTCGAGATGATCTCCAAGAGCCAATGAATCATAAACAAATGATTCGTCGCCAACCATATCCTTGGCATAGCTCCTCTCAATAAAACCAAAAACAGGAGTTGCTGTTTCCTCACTCTTCTCCAGAAATTTGTCAATAAGCGCAATAAATTTCCTCTGAAGTGAAGTATTGAATTGCGAGACGAAAGAAAGAATTAGGCTACCATCAACAAAAAGGTGAGAAGTACTATCCATTTCCTCCAAAAGCGCACCTATTTCAAGCTCAAATCTCTCCACGTCTAAATTGATGTTCGAATCCAGCCATTTTGTTCTGTAAGACACATTGAATTTTTTCATACCATGAACTACAGCGATTTTCGCAGCCTGTACCGCTCCAAAAGGCAGTCCAAATTCCTTTAAAGGTCTCAGCTGACTCCCGTCCACGCCCACAACCCTCTCTCCTTCAAGAACGTCAAAGAACCAGTTCGCACCTTCACCATCAATCCTGAACTTCTCGAATGATATCGTTTCCACTCTAAATTCATTTCTTTTGATGTATTCTTTGAATAATTTTGATGTTGAAATAATGTCTGAATCCAGAATTCTTCCCAGGGAAAATTCGCTCAAATCCATTTTATACCTCCGGTTTATGATATATGTGATATTCCGTTCTCCTTCGTTATCTTAATGGCATTCTCGACCATTTCTTCAAAAGTATCGTCGTGGCTTATAATGAAGATCTGTCTGAAACCGCCTATTCTCGATAGCTGGTTTGCAAGGTTTCTTCGCCTCTCCTCGTCCATGTTCTGTGTTGGCTCATCGAAAAACGCCATCCTCACTCCTGATAGAACGTTAAGCAGTGCAAGCCGTACAGATATGGCTGCACACATCTGTTCACCACCACTCATCTGGGCGAAATCTATCTCTCTCCCCCTGTATTTCGCCTTTATTCCATAATCTTCAGTCCATCGAATTTCCCAGCTGTAATCTCCCATCAGCTCACAGAAAATCCTGTTCGCCTCAAAGGAGACTGACTCAACGTAGGCCTTCGTTATCTCAGGTATTGCAATCTTGAATATGTCTCTCAGATCTTTAACAAATCTGTATTTTTTCGATATTTTATCCCTTTTATCTATCAAGTCCTGCAGTTTCTTTTCCTTTTCAGAAAGTTTCTCGAGCTTCTGATTTCTGCTGTCTATGTTTTCCTGAATCGTTTTCAGCTCTCCCTGAATTTTGCCCAGAGTGGTATTAAGATTGATAATGGCATTCTTAAATTCAGCATAGGCTTTTTCATCGAATTCCGATTCCCGGGCTTTGAGTTCCTTTTCAATCTCCATCAGTTGATCTCTCTTTCCATTAAGTTTCTGGATGAGATTTTTACGTTCCTTCTCCAGGGGTTCTTTTTCTCTGAGGATTTCAGTTACAGTCACATACCTCTGGTAAAGCGGTCTTTTTTCATCTAAAATCGATTTAAAATTGTTTATTTTGGATCTTAACTGCTTTAATTTTTCATTCAGGGACTCAAAATCCGCCGTCTCTCTTTCAATTTTATTTGCTTCATTCTTCAGTTTTTCAAGCTCTTCGATTTTTTTATCCTTTTGAGATACAATAGCAATCGACGCGTTGAGCTTATCAGCGCTTCCCTTAACCAACTCATATTCCTTCAGAATTTTTTCCTTTTCTGCAACCACAGAGTTCATTTCAGATATTTTCTTATTCAATCTTTCAACAGCTTTTCTTTTCGCTGATATCTCACCTTCCATTTCTTTCAGATTTTTTATTTCCCCTTTCAGCCTGTCACCCAATTCCTTGAGTTTCTTTTTTCCCTCATAAACTTCATCGATCTTCTTTATCTTTGCCTTAAGACCTTCAATTTTCTTTTGAAGCGCCCGTGTCTTCTCTTCAATCTCTCTCTTCTTCCCCGATATCCTATCGCACTTCTCATTCAATACAGGGCATACGTTTTCCTTCAAAAGTTCGAGTTCCCTTTTCAAATGAGTGTATTCATTCTGAAGCTTTGATAACATAAACAACGCATCTTCCCTCTTTCTTTCGATATCTTCCAGCAATTTGAGCTTCTCTTTCACTTTATGATACTTCTTCTCCTTTTCTTTCAGTTCCTCGAGCTTTGTGATCTTGAAACTCAGCTCTTCCTTCAATTCATTGATTTGGCCCGATATCTGTTTGAGTTCCGCTTCCACGATCTCAATTTTTTGAAGTTTTTGAGATATCTCCAGCTCCTTTTCTGCAGGGGACTTTAATTTCTCGATTATCTTTTCGTTCAATTCAATTTCAGCAAGAAGTTTTTCTAAAGAGGCAATATTGCCCTTTATTGATTCGAGAGCCATTCTTTTTGCAGATAGTCTATCTACCCTTGCTGAGAGTTCCTTCTCATCACTTTCCAGGATTTTGATATTCTTTTCTGCTGAAACGTATTCCTCATAATCTTTCTTTATTCCCTCAATGTCCTTCTCCAGTTCATTAAGTCTGGAAAGGTTATCTTCAACGTTTTTCAATCTATCTTCAATAACATTTATTTCGCCTGATTTTTCAATTACTTTCTTTTTCAGCTCATCAATTTTTTCTTTCAGCTTTTCTATTTCCTTAAACCTTTTTTCAGCCTCCTTTAACCGGAATCTGGTTACCCCGTAATCATTCTCAAGTGTTTTTTTCTTCTTCCTGAATTCTTCAAGTTCCAATTGTAAAACCTGTTTCAGTTCAAGCTCTTTTTCCAGTCCAAAAATCAATTTTTCGATTTCGATCAGTTTTTCTTTCAGGTAGTTCTCATATTCTCTGCTCTTTTCGAAGGCTTTCTTGTAGCCTTCAATTCCAATGATTGGTGAGAATATCCTATCCCTGACACTAGGCGATTCAAGGAACTGTGAAGTCATTTTCCCCTGTAGAACGCCCATGGCATTCTCAAAAATTGTCTTCAGATCGCTTTCAATTCCCAGATTTTCTTTTACCCACTTTGTTACTTCAGAGGTGCCTTCCGCAACCCTTCCTGCTTCCAGATCGTTGACATAGTACTCCGTTGTGCCGTTCTCGCTGATCTTTCTCACGACAATATATTCCCTTCCATCTCCTGCAACAAAGGTAACCCTTATCTCACCCTTCTTCGCACCTCTCCTCAGGAAATCCCCGATCTTATATGGTAAGGAATCGAAAAGTGTGAAGCCGATAGCTTCAAGTACCGTTGTCTTTCCAGCTCCATTCTCCCCGATTATCGCGTTAACCCCTTCAGTAAACCTTAATGTGGCTCTTTCATAACTTTTTACGTTTTCTAATACGACTTCCTTTATCACAGGCCCTCCTCCAGTCCCAAACTTCCTCTGTCTGGGATGATTCTTCAGATTTTGGTTCTTCAGATTTCAATCCATCTTGCCCCTCTTTAAATTCTAATTCTTCTTTTTCCTTTTTGGGTTTCTCAGGCTTTCCCTTTTCAGGCTTTACTTCCACAAGCTTTTCAGTCTGTGAATTCAGAATGTCTTCGACCAGTCGATCGACCTGATTCAGGTCAAAGGAGCCTGAAAATATTCCTTTCAACTTTAAAATCTCAGGTGATATGTTGCCGTAGGGGTAATTATGCAAGAGTTGTTCAATTACGCTCCTTTCAATGCTCTCTCTGCTTGTGGTATCGACCATAGTAGCCCTGAAAAAATCACGCACATCCCACTGAATTCTTACAAGCAGCGGATCGAAAAAAGTATGAATAATTTCCTTCAATTTCATATCATCCACATGATGCCTCAGGGATCTATCTATCTCCACTTTCAGATCAATAACAGGTTTTGAGTTGCCCTCAGGGTTCTCCTCCGCTTTCGATTCGATGAAGTGCTTGAAATCTTTAAGATCGGCACTTTTCATCCTGTACTTGAGTGTCAGAAATTTCCTTGGCCTGTGAAAATTTCTGACGAGGGAGTACTTCACTTTATCCATGACATCAACAAGAAACATTCCTCTTTCAAAGTCGAGTTCAGTAACATCACACACCTCAAGACTTCCCGGGTTGAATATTAGGTCGCGTTCAACGAAGGATTTGTGCACATGCCCCAGGGCTATATAATCGACCTTCTTACTCAGCCTGTGAAGCTTCGAAGATGGGATGCAACCATACATATTATTTACATAACCTTCAACACCAATATGTGCCATAAAAATTGTAAATTCCCCCGGTTTGATTTTTTTCAGATATTCATCCATTATCCTTTCAGTGATGGAACCATAATACTTCATCCCATATATTCTCACACCGTTTAGATCGATGTATGCTCCTTTCTCCCCATCCCATTCCTCAAGGACTATTCCATCGTTGAAGGAGGGTTTGAGGTTGATAATCAACCCGTTGATTGCCAGATAATCCATCCACGAATAATTTTCTCTGAAATAGGTTGAGTCGTGATTACCTTCTATGGCAATGACAGGTATGTCTGCTTTTTTTGGTATTTCCAGCACCTTGCTCGCCTGCAGAAGTGTTACAGGATCCATCTCAGTCTTTTTGTGAAACAAATCACCAGAGATCAATATAAAATCGACCTTTTCCTTAACAGCATATTTGATGGCATTCAAAAAAGCCTGTGCAAAATCCATCTGGCGTTCTTCACTACCGTACTGCCTGTTACCCAGATGGATGTCAGCCATATGAACAAATTTAAATCTCACAGTTTAGAGTGTGAATTAAAAGATATTTTACTTTTTGTCTATTGCGAAAGTTATCAGATTGGGTGTGTGAAATCCATGGATGAGATCGTTCAAACATCCGATATCTGAACAAATTTTTAAACTCTGCCTGTGTTCATACAATAAATGAGAGTGGAGCACTACGAGTTCGGCAGAATTATCGTAAACGGAAAGACCTTTACTTCTGACATAGTAGTTGGTGAGAGAGTGGTCAATCCGAACTGGTGGAGAAAAGAGGGTCACCGGATTCAGGTTGATGATATCGCAGATATTCTCGAATATGAACCGGAGGTTGTTGTTTTTGGTACAGGCTACCATGGACTGGTTAAGATCGACGCAGATGTTGTTGAGATTCTCAGAAAAAAGGGCATCGCTTCTGAAAAATTAAGATCACGGGATGCTGTAGAGAGGTTCAATGAACTTATCAAAGATGGTAAAAATGCCGTTCTGGCAATACACCTTACCTGCTGACTTTCTGGCATCTTCCGGGATATTTCAACTTTGACAATATAAACTCAAGGCTCAGACTGTACTCGAGACATATTCCAAAGCCTTAAATAATTTTTACTATCTTGAATTCCACATGGGTTCAGATCTTGAAAAGATCGAGAAAATTGTTTCAGAACACCACGATTTTTACAGGAATTCCCTCCCACTAATTGCGAGTGAAAATATCACCAGCATAACTGTAAGAAGGTTTTATGTTTCTGATCTGGGACACAGATATGCGGAGGGAAAGGTTGGCGAGAGGTTCTATCAGGGTTGCGAGTTCATAGATGAGATTGAGAAAATGGCCATCAAGATAACCCGTGAGCTTTTTAATGCTGAACATGCAAATGTCCAGCCCATAAGCGGGGTTGTTGCAAATATAGCTGCTTTTTTCGCACTTGCAAATCCATCTGACCAGATAATGTCACTCTCAATCCCATGTGGAGGGCATATTTCCCATGATAAAATATCTGCTGCAGGTATAAGAGGGCTAAAAGTTTCGCACTATCCATTTGATAACGATTTAATGAATATTGATGTTGATGCAACTGCAAAAATTGCTAAGGAGAGCAAGCCTAAGATTTTCGTTCTTGGATCCAGTCTGATATTGTTTCCCCAACCTGTTAAGGAGATCAGAGAGCTTGCCTCTGAACTCGACGCCAGGATTCTATACGACGCAAGTCACGTTTTGGGTTTGATTGCTGGAGGTCGTTTTCAGCAACCTCTTGCGGAGGGGGCAGATGTTGTAACGGCATCAACTCACAAAACGTTTTTTGGCCCACAGAGAGCAATCATACTTTCAAGGAAGGAGCTTGCAGAGGATGTTGACAGGGCAGTTTTTCCCGGAGTTGTAAGCAACCACCATCTAAACACACTTGCAGCTTACGTGGTCGCTGCTATGGAGATGAGGGAGTTTGGGAAAGATTACGCTGATCAGGTCATTAAGAATGCAAAAAAACTTGCTGAGAGTCTCTACGAGCTTGGATTTGATGTTGTTGGAGAGAACATGGGTTTTACAGAATCGCATCAGGTGGCTGTTGATGTGAGCGATTTTGGAGGGGGGTCAGAGGTGGCCAGGAGCCTGGAAAAGATAAATATAATCCTGAACAAAAACCTCCTCCCATGGGATGATCTTTCAAAAACCTCCGATCCGTCCGGTATAAGAATGGGTGTACAGGAGATTACCAGACTTGGAATGAAAGAGGATGAAATGGAGGAGATTGCCGAAATTATTAATAAGAGACTTAAAGACCTTGAGAGCGAAAAAAATTTGAGGGAAAAGGTCATAGAACTTAAATCAAGGTTCAATACTATCAAATATGCATTTGATGGTGGGGCAGCATATATGTGGCCTCACGTTACCCACACAACATATTCGAAAAATATTTAAAAAGCTCTGCATCACCCGCTCCACCTTAAGAAAAGTTTAAATCACAATCCATAAATCCGAAATGAAGGAACTTCAGGAGTTCCCGTATTAGCGCTTTACAACCAAACAAAGAGAGGCTGTTGTGAGAACATGATGCTGGAAAAACTGGTGGAAAGGAAGGAGCAGCTTGAAAATGAACTGCAGGAACTTACTGAGAAAAGGGATAACCTCAATAAAGCTGCAAAGGAGTTTGCCGATAAAAGAGATGAACTGAATGCAGAAGTTAAAGAGCTTCTTTTAAAGGTCAAGGAAATAAAAGATAAAAGAGATGAATTCAATGTTAAGGCAAGAGAAATAAAAGCAAAAAGGAATGCAATTCACAGAGACATAGACAAACTTTACAAAGACTTGGATAAACTGAGGAGGAACCTGGATAAAGGTGGAAGGCCTCTCGGTGAGATAGACAAGGAAATCAGAAAGCTTGAATTCAAACAACAGACTGCCGTTCTGACGATAGATAAAGAGAGGGCTCTGGTAGAGAGAATAGCAAAGCTTAAAAAAGAGCTTGAGGAGAGAAAAGATCAGCTTGAAAGACATGAAGAGTTCAGAAAACTCATAGGGAAGATAAGGGAACTAAAGGATACTGCAAGAAAACTGCACCAGCAGATGCTTGAACTTGTTGAGAAAGCTGACATCTACCATGCAGAAATGATTCAGGTTTTCAAACAGATCGATGAGAAGAGAAGTGAAGCTGACAAAATGCATGAGAATTTTATAAATAGTAAGAAAGAAGCTGACAGGGCTCATAACGAGATTGTAAAAATCAGAAAAGATATCAAAGACCTGGATAAAGTGATTAAAGCTTTAAGAGCAAAACAGGCGAAGAGCAAAGAAGAGAGAGAGAAAGAAGAGTTAATGAGAAAGGCCAGAGAAGTTTATGAGATGTTCAAAAAAGGCGAGAAACTTGAAACTGAAGATTTGCTGCTCCTCCAGAGGGCAGGTTTGATTTAAGGTCAGATTTATCTGTTATCTGTTTCATTTAATTTTTGAACTTTTTTATTGAAGTAGGTTTATTTGAATCTGTAATCTACCCTGATCAGTTTTTTACCACCTCAAAAATGAACCTGTTAACTTCATAAACTGGGGAAGCCGAAATTTCAAAGCTTGTGAGGGTTTTTCCACATCCCGAGAACGGACTTATTATACCAGCCCCCTTCATTTCAGAAATTACCACTCCCCCATCACGGTCAAACCTTTCCGATATTTTCACAATGGAATCACCACAAACAAGAAGGTTTGTTGATTCCTCTAAAATATCAAATGTAATTGCCACAAAATCCTTCGGCCTTTTTTCACCTATTTTTTTAAAATAGTTTTCCACAACTTCTTCAAAAACAGCTCTTCCATTTTTTCCGATTTCTTTAAAAATTTCTCTAACAATATATGGTACTTCAAGATAGAATACCGAATTTAATGGCATAATCCTGCTTTTCCAAGAAAGAGAACCGTTGATTGCATTCACGGGCAAAGCTAATCTGAAGTGCTCAAGTACAAGAGCGGTTTCGATATCGATATTATCGTTTTCGCTCGATATTAGACCTTTCTCAGAGTGTTTCAGCAGCAGATTTATTGCATTTTCAGCATATTCATCTTCCCCAATAATCCGTTTGAGCGTATATTTATCAATCACAATCATACTAACTGGTGGTAAAACCAAAATCAAGATATTAACAATTTCTAAAATCGACAGAGTTACTTCAGATATTCAACCCATCAGCTAATCCATCAGTACCAGTGCACTATAAGGACATTCTTCGACACAGAGATAGCATTTCTCACATTTTTCTGCATCTATCTTTGCAACCTTTCCATTGTTTCTTATAATCGCTCCTGTAGGACAGATCTGATCACATTTTCCACATCCCTGACAGCTCAGTACTGCAATCATCATGTTTTCTGCTTTTTTTATTCCGATCTAAGTCTTGATATTAAAATCTTTAAAATCCTTCTCATCAATTTTCAGAAATTCCTCAATTACCTCTTTCATTTTATTATACCACTGCTCGAGGAGGTTGATCATTTCTTCAGCCAGTTTGTTCACATCCTCAGCCCTGTAAATGTAATAATACCCGCCATCTTCAATTGTTTTTTTATCTCTGATCACAAGCCCGGCAATCATCATTTTTTGAAGGGATTTGTAAACCGCATTCTCACCTCTTCCAACTGCCTTGCTAATGATCTCTATTCTGGATTCACCCAGTTTTCTAAGAGTGTTGAAAACAGTTATATCCGCTTCGTTAAGTCCATAAAAACACTCAAGTAAGTTATCACAATTCAGCCTTGTAACAGCTTCTTTTATCGATCTCATAGTGTATAAAAATTGAGGGTTTACCCCTCTATTTTTGCCAGTGCCTTTTCAATTTCGTGTCTGACGGCGGTTTCCGGCATTGCACCAATAAAGGTGTTCACAACTTCCCCCTCATAGAACATCATTACTGTGGGAATGCTGAATATTCCGAACTTGGAGGCAACGTTTGGATTTTCATCAGTGTTCACCTTTGCAAATTCAGCTCGACCGTTGTACTCTTTTTCCAGTTTTTCAAGCACCGGACCGAGCATTCTGCATGGCATACACCATGGTGCCCAGAAATCCACGATCACAAGTTTATCCTTCTTTATCTCATCCTCAAAGGTTTTTTCATTTAATTCTTTCATATTACCACCTCTCAATTAATTTGATTAATTTAAATTTTTTTAGTTTTCTCTGAACCTTTCAACCATCCTCTTCAATTCTTCCATATCTGGTACTCCCAGCATTACTGCCCTATCATTGATGATTATTGCGGGAACCCCCCTGATTCCGAACTTCACCGCTTCTTTCATACCCTCTTCGGTTGTCACCGATATTTCCATCGCCAGAACATCTTTGTTCTTTTCTGCAAACCTCCTGACCACATCTGCAGCCATCGGGCAATATGGGCATGTTGGGGATGTCAGTAATTTAATTCTTATCATTTCACCTCACCACATATTATTAAAAAAGAACGGGTATATAAGTTTTATCAGTTTTTTCAATTCCGATAAAAACCATAAAGGAGACATAAGCTCAGGCATATATGGTTAATATATCCTCATCCTGAAGTACATGATCCAGCCCCACCCTCTGACCTCTGAATTTTACCGATGTGCCATTAACTCTTGCATATCTGAAGTTTTCATACATGTCTCTGTGCAGCTTCCGGCAAACATCTCCTACTGTCCATCCTCTTCTTATAACCATCGGCTCATTCATATCAGCCTTACCACCTGGCGGTTTCAGATATATTCTGATGAAGTCGAGCTTTCTGTAAATTTCTTCAATCAACCTGTCCAGGTTAATCTTTTTTTCAGCCGAAATCAATATTGCATCTTCTGGAACGTTGTCGGGGGTATAGAGATCGGCTTTATTGATTGCCACTATTCCAGGAATATACACTCTGTTTCTCAAAATTGCATCAATCAACCTTTCGATGGTCACATCCTCTCTGATGATCACATCCGCATTATGTATTCTATATTCTCTCAAAACCTCGATTATTGTGGCTTCATCGATTGACAGTGGTACTGTAGATGTTATCTTAATGCCTCCTCTATCTCTCTTCCTGATTTTAACTTCCGGTGGTTTCTGATTTATTCTTATCCCACCATTGTACAGCTCTTTCTTTATTATATCAACTTTACTCAGGTCAAAGGGATCGGAGATCATTAAAACCAGGTCCGAATTTCTGACGGCAGATATTATTTCCCTGCCCCTCCCTCTACCCCTTGCTGCCCCTTCAACAAGCCCTGGCAGGTCTATCAGTTGAATTTTTGCTCCATTATATTCAAGCATCCCCGGGACTGGTTTCAGAGTTGTGAAGTCATAAATCCCCACATCACTCTTTGCCCCGGTGAGAGCATTGATCAGCGTCGATTTCCCAACAGATGGGAAACCTACCAGAACCACTGTAGCGTCTCCTTCTTTTTTTATTGCAAAAGCTGGCTTGCCTGTTTTGGCTCTCTGTTTTTCTGCTTCTTCTCTCAGTTTAGACAGTTTCGCCTTCAACCTGCCTATATGATGTTCAGTAGCCTTATTATAAGGGGTGTTCTTAATTTCTTCCTCGAGCTGCCTTATTTGCGCTTCAATATCCATCCTGGAGTTCATTATATGAATTTGTAGAAAAATTTTGTGTAATGTTCTTCAGTCCTTCGGATTTTCCTGATCTTATTTACATAATTTCACTAACCATTTCCATAATCATTGCATTCCAGTGTTTTTTTAAATAACATAACAGAAAAGATTATTTTTAATGATTACATTTTAGAAGTGATGAAAAAAAGAGTTGTTTTATGCAACCAGTGTTCAACACTGGATCTTGAATATATCTCCTCAAAAATAGATGGTGAGGTGATAATCTCTGATCGCTGTACACAGGATGGTGATTATGCTGTTTTGACGTGTAAAAAATCTATTTTAGACGGATTTCCAGGAAATGAGTTTGAGATTGTTGATCTCGAACTTGTGGAGGGGCTATTCAGCGAGCCGGAGGTTGTTGCAGCCTCATGGATTAATTCTTCCCTTGAAATGGTTGATTTTGACACACTGCTGGTCAACACAGGATATGAAATTCTCTACTGCGGAAACCATGTGGACATAATAGAAGAGTTAAAATACGCATCTACCCTGACTGCCGTAATATCAGAACCTGAGTTAATCGAGAAACTTTACCCATTTGATGTCAGGCTAATTCTGGGTGAGGTCAAGGAGGTACAGGGAGAACCCGGAAAATATAATGTTGTGGTTGAAGGCAAAGATTTGGTTTCAGATGATGATGGAGCGTTTAATATAGCTGTCGGCCAGGTTATAATGCCAGGATCCGGCGGAACTGGTTTCATCTACACCTATTCATCGCCCGAAGAGGAATACCGGGCTGCTCTAAAAGCCCTAAACAATCTTGGAGGTTTCAGAAAAATCAAATTCTTCGATTATGATGAGAGTGTTTGCGGACACAGCAAAATCGGTATTTCGGGATGCCAGATCTGTACTGATTGTCCATCAGGCTCAATTAAGAGTGCTAATGGAAAAATACAGATAGACTACTCAAACTGCATAGCCTGTGGGTTCTGTGCATCGAACTGTCCTACCGGTGCAATCAAAAGCAACGTGGTAGATAACATTATACCAAAAATAGATGCTGCTACAAAAAATTTTGAGAGTAAATATCCTGTTGCGTTTATTTGTGATAGGGTTATGGGTAAGCTATATACTCTTTCAAAAAAGGGTGTAAAGCTGCCTCCTTTACTTCCAGTTACAGTTCCCTGTCTCAACGCACTATCAGAGAGTCACATTCTCTATTCCGTTCTCAAAGGTCATCCTGTGGTTGTAATAGGATGTGATTGCAAACATGCGATGTATGAAGATGTTTTCAGAGTTGTTGAGTCTGTTCTGAATGCTTATGGAGTGAATATACACCATTTCAATCCAGATAATATTTCTGAGCTTCAAAAAGTTGAGTTCACTGAAATTGAGAAATTAATTGATGGCTTTAAAAGAAGCAGCCTAAGGCGAGATTTCATTGAACTTCTAAAATTCCTTCCTCAACGCAAAGAGCTGAAAATAAAATCAAAAAAATATGGATTCATTTATATTTCTGAATCATGCACATTTTGCGATGCGTGCATCTCATTCTGCCCTATTGAGGCTATAAGAAAGGACATGGATAGCTTAATTTTCTACCACGGAATTTGCTTTTCCTGCAAACTTTGCTTCAGGATATGTCCTGAGGATGCTATCCAAATAGACGATTTGCTCGATTTGAGCGCAATAGGGGAGATCGAGGTATACAGAGCTGAAATGATCTTCTGTCCATCCTGTGGAGAGGCACATATTTCAAAGAGAGCATACGAAAAGATTCGTGAGGGGGCTGGTCTTTCAGCAGCTCTGAGATTCTGCCCAAATTGTAGACCAAGAATGATACTCGAAAGTGCCTACAAAGAGATGTTTGAAGATGATGAAGGTGATTGAAGATGAGAAAAGATGATTTTGGAGGTATGGATGTCGAGACAAATGTCGAGGCAATAATGAAGGGCAGAATCGGCATCTATTCTTTCCTGGCAAAAATATTGCTGGATCCACCGGATAGAGAAATACTCGCAGATTTAAAGGAAATGATTTTGCCCTCCCACCCCTATATAAGGGATGGTTTTGAAGAGCTGAAAAGATTTATTTCAGAGTTCAAGAGTATTGAGGAGCTTGAGCAGAGTGTTAAGGATGAGTTCAACAGGCTTTTCATAGACCCGTATGGTGAGATAATTTCACCATATCAGTCAAGCTATGAAGGAGATACACCCTACAATAAAACGACCCTGAGGGTGAAAGAGTTTTACAGAAAGTGTGGGTATTCAATGAGAGACGCATCAGAACCTGCAGACCACATATCAGTTGAGCTTTTGTTTATGGCTGAGAGTTGCAAAAATGCAATTGAGGGAGATTACAAAAAAGAGTTGGAATGTCAGAGAAGATTTTTGGATACAGAGCTTTCCAGATGGATTTCCAGGTTCTGTGATAGCATAGATAATAGAGATGATTCAGAATTTTACAGGGCTGCTGCAAAAATTCTTAAAGGGTTTATAAAAATGGAAAGAGATGTTATTCAAGAGCTTGAGCTTTTCACCATTTAATTTCAATTCAGATACCAGGTAGCTATGTATCCGGGCATCACCCTGGGTATCACCACCACATTTCTCAACCCCTTCAATCGCTTACCCCCTTTACAAGCGCGACGACACTTACCACAATGTAAATCGCAAGAATGATTATTGCAAGATTCAGCCCGACTGCAGCAACTACCCCGTAAATACCCTCTGATTCAACAATTCTGAGTCCAGCCATTCCCTCTGAAGCCATAAGAGTTGTGGTTATAGCAATGAGCAGGATGACCGCGCATGAAACAACGCCAGCAAAATATCCGGCAAGGCTCATCCTCACTTCTGGTTCCTTTTCCTCCACTCTCTCTGCCAGACTGACCCATTCCTCATGCTCTATTTTTGCCTTTTTTTCCGAGATTTTCCCGGAAAATATGCTCATGTTAACAGGAAAGTTTCCAGGAGCCATGTGGAGAATTGTGGTGTGAGCTAACACGAAAAGAACAAGAAATATCGCCACACCTACATGAATTGTTCTGAAGGTGAAGAAGAGCATCGGGTTTTCAACAAGGAATGTTGCCGGGAACCACATTATCGCTCCCGTAATTATCTCTATCAAAGCGAGAGTGGGCATTCCAAAAATATCAGCAACCATTATCCAGTCATATTTTCCTGCCTTCGGTCTCTCTTTCCTGAGACCAAAAGTCCAGAGAATATCATCGATCATATCCCTGATCAGCCGGATAAAAAATGAGGGTGAAAAGGATATGTTGGAGTCCCTTCTTCCAGAGGTTATTCTATCAAGAACAATATATGTTCCAAAGTAGGAGAAACTCAGAATCAAAATCGTCGCGAATATTCTGTGAAGGAGCATCGATATTGCAGAACCGCCTAAAAGATCTATCACCCAGCCCAGCTGCTGGTTGAATGTTATTGACAGGCCAGTAATCATCAGCATCATACCTGAAATTGAGCCTATGAAGTGTGCAGCCATCTGAGATTTTGAGAATCGCCTTAACACCGTCATTTTTCCTCACCGGATTCATGCAACTTATAAATCTTGTAAAATTTATAGTATTCAATGACTGTCAAAAGGACTACAAATAATGCCGCGAAAATTAGAGCTACAAGCACCACTCCATTCACACTGTTGTTGAGTTCGCTTACTGAGGAGTAAATTTGCTGCCTTAATTCTGGAGAGAGATCTCTGTAACTGTTCTTAGCTATGTAATCTCCACCCAGCTCAGCAGATTCCATTAGTGCAGGGATAAGGGGGGAGATCGAGACCAGTGCCACAATTGCAGAAACCAGTGCAATTACTGTCTTTCCAGCCATCTCTGTCACCTTTAATAAAAATTAAAAGGTGAGGAAAATGCTTTCAAGAGTTCCTCCAGCAAGGTATTCTCCGACTCTTTCCCGTAGCTTTTTGACAATCTCGGTTTGCTCACCAGCGAGAATCGTACCGGTAGGACATACCATTGCACACCTTGATCTGGGTTCTCGTATAATCAGTCTCCCCTGTTCATCCTTTTGATTGAAAGGTTCTACACAAAAAGTGCACTTGTCCATCTTTCCCTTGGTTCCAAATGCCCCACCCTGTTGAAATTGTGGAGCTCCAAACGGGCACGCAAACGCACAGTATCCACAGCCAATGCATCTATCCTTGTAAAGCAAAACAATTCCATCATCTCTTTTATATATTGCATTTACTGGACAGACTGGTAAGCAAGGCGGATCATTACATTGCAGACATGGCATTGGTATGTTAAGCTGACCTGGTTTTCCTTCATTTATAGACACAACTTTAATTCTGAACACACCCTCCGGGACATTGTTATAGTTTTTGCATATCGCCTCACAACCCTTGCATTTGATGCAGAGGTTTGAGTGTGTGTCTACAAGAAACTTCATTGACATCTCACATCACCCCAGCGCTTTAGCAAGAACTTCAACCTTTTTCATGAATTCATCAACATTGAACTTGTCTGCTCTGACCACATCACAAATTCCAGCCTTTGTGTTTTGCATCTGAGTTACTGCATCCCATCCAGGAGAGTTGGTAACGTTACAGCTTTCTCCGTAAACAAAGGGTCCTGTATCCATATCACCGCTCTTTGGATAGTTGTTCATGTAGGATTTACCCTGGAAGATTCCACCCCAGTGGAATGGCATAAAGACGGCTCCCGGCGGGACGGCATTTGTTACTCTTGCCTTTACATAAACGTGTCCCACTTCAGCACCGTATTCAAGCCCTCTCGGCGAGACAACCACAACGGTCTGGCCATCCCTTATACCCCTGTCGTTTGCATCTTTCGGATTGATTTCAACATACATTTCTGGCTGCAATTCTGCAAGTATTCTATTGCTCCTCGTAGTATTACCTCCACCCATGTGTTCTACCTGTCTGCCCGAGGTCCACACCAGTGGGAATATCTTTTCGCCACCGGCATTAATGAACGCATCCTGCAAGGACTTCGACTTTATCTGTACCCTGTAGTGGAAGTCCTTATAGACGCTGTCCTCATAGATTGGATACTTCTTCGCAATTTCCGGTTTGGGTGTGTATGTGGGCTCTCTATGAACGGGAACTGGATCCGGCAGGTTCCAGGCATACAATCTCGCCCTACCTCTTCCCGAGGGTACCATGTTCCTGTCCAGAAACTCCTTGTAATCTGCTCCTATCGCATAGCTCCAGACCGTTCCTCCAACCTTAACCTGATCATGTCCGTTTATGCCACTGAGCAGACTATCACCATCAGGAGCTTTTGTTCCCCACTTCACTCTGAAGTCGTGTCCTCCTTCCCACACGGGTATTTCATTTCTGTACAGTATCGGTGTTCCCGGGTGCTGTTCATTCCAGCAGGGCCATGGGAGACCCCAATATTCTCCATCACATGGTCCACCGACAGCTCTGGACGTTTCTGGATCAAAAGTATAGTCGTACTCATGCTGTCTTTTCAGTCTGTAGCTTTTCTGGCCCAGCATACCTATGGCCCTCGATCCAACAGTAATTTCTTTGTCAAGTATGTCCTCAGCGGTAACCTCTTCAGGCGATTTATTGCCATAGTTTACGGTAAACTTCTCGTATAAGCCAGAATCATACTTGTCTAAGGCTTTCACGAGAGAGATCAATATCCATATATCCGGTTTAGAATCATATCTTGGATCCACCACCTTGTTTCTCCACTGAATTTGCCTTCCACTGTTTGTGACACTACCGCTGCATTCTATTTGTGTACAGGCGGGCAAAAGTATAATCCCATCTTTTCTGTCAGCAAGAGCGGCTCCAACCTCGACAAATGGATCTACAAATACCATCAAATCAACAGTTTCAAATGCCTTTTTAACGAGTTTAATATCTCCAATAGAAGGTGTTGAGTGTCCCCACCAGAATATCATTTTCAGCGGACTTGGTTGCTTTATTTTCATATTCTTTGTTCCCGGAAATGCATCCGTTCCTGCAACAGCCCCAACAGCAAATCTGCTCATTGTAAATCCCGGTAAACTCAGCATTTCTTCTCCAAATCTACTTTTCAGCCAGTCAAAATCGATATTCCATACCCTGCACCAGTGTTTCCATGCTTTTTCGCTTAACCCATAGTAAGAGGGTAATGAGTGACTGAGAACACACATATCTGTTGCTCCCTGCACATTATCATGTCCTCTGAAGGCATTTACACCGCCTCCCAGCTTTCCAGCATTTCCAAGCAGGAGCTGCAGAATTGCAAACGAACGGATATTCTGAGTTCCGTATTCGTGCTGTGTGGCTCCCATCGCATACTGCAGAGTTCCAGGTCTTTTTCGAGCAAGAATTGATGCAGCTTTTCTGATTTTCTCTGCTTCTACTCCAGTAATTTCTTCGACCAGCTCAGGTGGATATTGCATTACGATTTCTTTTACCTTATCAAAGCCATAAGTCCTGTTCCTTACGAACTCCTCATCATACCATCCGTTTTTGATTATTTCATAACAGATTCCCCAGATCAATGCAATCTCCGTACCAGATCTGAATTGAAGGTGAAGATCGCTTACAGCTGCAGTTCTTGAGAATCTTGGGTCTGCACAAATCAACGTGGCTCCTCTCTTTTTAGCCTCATATATATGTGCAAAGCTTCCAGGATGTGCCTCTGCAGGATTCGAAAGGAAGATTATGCTTCTAGCATTTCTTATATCATTGAAGTTGTTTGTCATAGCTCCATATCCCCATGTGTTTCCAAGTCCAGCCACTGTTGTCGAGTGGCAGATTCTTGCCTGATGATCTATGTTGTTGCTACCCCAGAACGCCATGAATTTTCTTTGCAGATAAGCTGCTTCAGTACTTGTTTTAGCCGAACCGGCAAAGAAGACAGAGTCGGGACCATATTTCCCCCTTATATCTATCATTTTTTTCGCAATTATGTCGAGGGCTTCCTCCCAGCTGATTTTTTCCCATTTACCATTTCGTTTAATCATGGGGTATCTCAATCTCTTGGGCGAATTTACAGTGTAATTTACTGTCGCACCTTTGCAACAAAGCCTTCCACCATTTATTGGATTGTCCACCCATGGTTCCACACCAATGAACTCTCCATTTTTCACCTTTCCCAGAAGTCCGCAACCCACTGCACAGAAGGTACATATTGTCTTAATTAGCTCAGCTCCCTCTTCTTCTGCAGCTTTTTGAATTTCCTGTGCTTCTGCTTTTTCGAACAGCTTTAAATCTCCGTACTTTGCAAAACCAGCTGCAATAGCCAGAGCTGCGGAGGCTTTCATGAAGCCCCTTCTGGATACTCTCAAAGATAATGCCATACAAATCCCCGAAAATGGTAGATTTAAATATAGATAAATCTTTCTATCGAAAGAAAAAAATCAGTTAAGGTAAAATTTATTAATTATATTCGTCAGCTTTTGAAGCAAAATTGGTCTTTCTGATGATTTTTCATGGTTAATAATTTCAATTTCTGATTTCATCATTGAAGGGGGAAAAAATTCGAGTATTATTTTCACCTTAAATTTTTAAAAGTAATTAGTGATATATACATTATACAAATTAATTAAAGTCAACCAAAAATTTAAAAAAGAATGAGTCATAAAAGTCCCCATGCTCATTTTTGTCGGTACAGGAATATGGGACGAGAAAGATATCAGTTTGAGGGGGATCGAGGCTGCCAGAATGGCCGATGAGGTTTATGTAGAATTTTATACTTCTAAACCAAATACAAGTGTTGAGAAACTAAAAATGCTTCTGAGACGGGATGTGTTTTTGCTTGACAGATCCGACCTCGAAGAAAATAGCAGAAAAATTGTCGAGAGGGCGATGACGAAAGATGTGGTAATTCTTGTTCCTGGAGATCCGATGATTGCTACAACCCATTCTGCCATCAGAGTTCAGGCTAGAAAAATGGGCGTGGAGACAAAAATAATTCATTCTTCCAGCATCATCAGCGGTGTTTGTGGTATAACTGGCCTTCACAACTACAGATTCGGGAGATCGGCGACTATAAGCTATCCATTTAGAGGGAGAATTTCGAGGACACCACTGGAGACCATTGAAAACAACTGGAAAATCGATGCACATACCTTGCTATTCTTAGACCTTCATCCCGAGCCCATGAAAATTAACCAGGCTATTTCTCTTCTTGAGGAGCTTGACAACTCTATTCTGAAATGTTATGGTGTTGGTGTTGCCAGAGCCGGCTCAGCTGATGCTGATGTGAGGTGTAATACACTGAAGGAGCTAAAGAAATATGATTTTGGATTGCCCATGCACATTCTTGTAGTGCTCTCAAAAAAGATTCATATAACTGAATTTGAGTATCTAAGGGAGTTTGCCTGTGCCCCTGATGATCTGCGAAATTTTGTGGAATGACGAGGCTTATTTTAATTATCAAATTTATAAACCATTTCAGATGATGTTAATTTTGAGTTAATTCTATATACAAAGAAAACTAAAATAATTGGGGGTTGATATGGTTGCCCCAGAATTATCTTCAGATGTTGGTGTGCATGAAATTGTTTACTACCTCAAGAAGATTTTCGAGGGTCATCTTGCAAGAAAAATAATCAGGAAACTGTCAAATCCCAAAAGAGTTGAGAGAATCCTCTCAATATATTGTGGAGTTGAGAAGGCAAAGGGATTGAAGGAAAGAATATATTCGGAGGGTTTTTCAAGGATTGTCGCTACTGCTGCAAAAAAATTCGATATAGATGAAGATACGCTCAGAAGAGGGTTAAAAAACAAGTATTATAGGAAAGGACTCGCAAATGTAATAATGGGAATAGCTGAGTTTGGCATAACAATGCCTCAGAAGTTATATGCACCCTTTTTAGTTGTCTGGAATTTTACAAAAAAATGTAATTTGAAGTGCAAGCACTGTTATGCAAATGCAGGAAAAGCTGAGTATGAACTGAGCCTTAAGGAGAAAATAGATGTTGTAGATCAGCTGGATCAAGCAGGGGTTGTTGCAATCTCCTTTTCTGGTGGTGAGCCTCTCATACACAAAGACCTCTGGCCTGTTGCTGAATATGCATCAAATCTCGGCATGCATGTAAGTGTTGCTACAAACGGCACTTTGATAGACGAGGGGACTGCAAGGAGGTTGAAGGAGGTGGGGGTTGATTACGTTGAAATTAGCCTTGATGCAGCTAAATCAGAGGATCACGACTACTTTAGAGGCGTTCCCAGAGCTTTTGAGAGATCTGTAGAGGGTATAAAGAACTGTATCAGAGAGGGAATTCAAACTGCGATCGCCACAACAGTGACCAGCTTGAACCTTAACCAGATACCTGAAATCGTCTCTCTTGCTGAGGAATTGGGAGTGTGCAGGCTGGTTGTGTTTAATTTTATCCCGACAGGCAGAGGTAAAGAAATAGTAAATCTTGACCTCGATATTGATGAGAGAGAATTGTTGCTTGAATATCTCTATGATGAACTTCAGGAAAGCAGTTTGCAGGTGCTCTCAACCTCTCCAGTTTTCGCAGTTGTAGCTGTAAGAAAGTATTTAGAGAATAAAGGAAAAAAGATAGCCCCAACTCATTTTGCAGATGTATGTATGCCCACAGACGGTGCACTTATACTCTCTGAGTTCATAGGCGGGTGTGGTGCAGGAAGACTTTATTGCGGGATCCAGCCAAACGGAGATATAACGCCATGTGTTTTCATGCCTATTGTGGTAGGAAATGTCAAGGAGGGTTTTCTCCAGGTCTGGCAACAAAATGAGATTCTTCAAGCTCTCAGAGACAGAGACAGGAAAGATTACGCGTGCAGAGACTGTGGATATAGATATATCTGTGGTGGTTGCAGAGCAAGAGCCTATGGTTATTTTGGAGACTATCTGGGATTTGATCCGGGATGTCATATAAAGAGAGTGCCTCTCAGTATTATTTATGGTAAGCAGGCGTTAAATTACGCAAAAACTCGATCAACGTTCGAATCACCCCTATTATATCACCAGAAATAGAGAAACGTTTTTAATCTTTCTTTTTTAATATTCAATGTGATGAAAGGGCTTATCGGAAGGATATTCGGTGAGGCAAGTTCAACAGAGTTTAATTTTGTTGTCTTTGAACCGAAAGAGATCAGAAGGACAGATTACGTGAAAGTCTGGAACGATTCTGATGGCTGGGTTGTTGCTCAGGTTCTTGATATAGTCGCCACTACAGATCTAAGCGAGGCTGAGGCGTTAAAAGGCAGAAATGCGGAAAAAGAGACTTATGTAGCCAAAGCCTATGTAATCGGTAAAAGAGATGAAGATGGTCTTTTGAAAATACCTAAAACCCCTTTCGTTCCAGGAGAGAATGTTTTTAAGGCTGATAAAGACCTGATTATCGAGGCACTTGGACTTGAAAAGGATGGAGTTTATATTGGCCTGATAGAGGATAGTGATATTAGGGTTAATTTGGATGTGAATTCGCTTGTTCAAAAACACTGCTGTATCCTGGCAAAAACCGGTAGTGGTAAGAGTTACACTGCCGGCGTGATAATTGAGGAGCTCCTTGAGAGGGATGTTCCACTCTTTATAATCGATCCCCACGGCGAGTATGCAGCGATGACAGAGAGGAACGACGACTCAGAAGAGTTGGAAAAAATGAAACGGTTTGGTATAAGCCCGAGAGGATACAAAAATAAGATAAGGATATATGTCCCACCCAATTCACCCTTCCTGGACAGGGCAGATGGTATTTTAAAGCTGGATGGCTTGAATTTGACTGCAGAGGAGATTATCGAGTTAACAGGAATAACGAGCTCTACCCAGCAGGCTTTGCTGTATCAAGCAATAAAGAATCTAAAGGGAAAAGATTACTCCATAGAGAATATAATAGATGAGGTGGAGACGATAAAACACAATGCAAAATATGGTCTGCTCGGTAACTTAGAGAAGATACTCGATTCGGGTCTGTTTAGCAGAGATGCAACACCCATTGATGTTCTGCTTCAAAGAGGGAAAGCTATTGTGCTCGATATGCGTGGTGTTCCACCGGAACATCAGGATTTAATTGTTTCAAGAGTTTGCGGTAAACTATTTGATATGAGAAAAAGAGATGAAGTTCCACCAGGAATGATCGTAATTGAGGAAGCTCACAACTTCATACCGGAAAGAGGATTTGGAAGGGCAGTTTCAACACCTGTGCTGAGAACAATTGCAAGTGAGGGAAGAAAGTTCGGACTTGGACTTCTTGTTATAAGTCAGAGACCAGCAAGAGTGGACAAAAATGTTGTGAGTCAGTGCAACACCCAAATTATTTTGAGGATCACCAACCCAAACGATCTTACTGCGATAAAGAAGGGTGTGGAGGGATTAACTGCTGAAACGGTTGATGAGATAAAAAGGTTGCCACCGGGAACGGCACTGGTTGTGAGTCCAGAACTTGAGAAGCCAATAATAGTCAGCATAAGAACAAGAAAGAGCAGACATGGGGGTGCTTCAGTCAGTGTTGTGAGATCCAAAGATACTAAAAAGAAGAAGGTGGGAGAGAGGAGGAAAGATAGAAGGAAAGAGAGAGGAGATTCTGAGAGGGGCAGGAGGAAAGATGATGCAGATAAAAAGGGCAAAGGATTTTTCAAAAAAATGTTCTGGGGATGATTCATAAGTTCATAAGTTAACTTTAAACAGGTTAAATTATTTAACTACCTACCAATTTATTTAAGAGCTCTTAAGAATCTGTTTGCTATCAAAAGGTTCAACAAAAAAGGGGTGATAATTTGAACTTCCTTGTAATCTTGCAGGGTGCATGGATTGTAAAAAAAGCACGAAGTGTTGAGGATGCAATGAACATAGCTGTTGCGGAGGCTGGGAAAAAGCTCAATCCAGATCTTGATTTTGTAGAAATAGATGTTGGAGATGTTGGATGTCCGAAATGTGGTCAGACTTTCAAATCTGCTTTTATGGTTTCAGGAATGGCTCTTGTTGGGCTCATATTTGAAATGAAGGTATTCAACGCAGAAAATAAAGAACATGCAGCAAGGATTGCAAAATATGAGATTGGAAAAAGGATTCAAAGGATTCCGCTGGAAGTGATTGAGGTTGTCGAGGTGAAGGAATAAACGAGATTGAGTGTATTTAAAGGTTAATTTTTAATCCGCGTAAATCTATACAGGGATCTAAAGATAAAGCAAATTTGAATTCCATGCTCAATACTCCAAAACACTCTTTTTTGTTACAGGGTTAAAAGAGTTGAATGTGGTGGGAAGAGGAAAGAGAGAGTTTTAAGAGTTTTAAAGACGCATGTTCCAAGGATGTTGATACTTATGCAAGTGTAAGTGAGATATCCAGCTACCTTTACTGTCCACGGGTTTGCTATTTTAGACAGAGGTTTAATGAGGAGCCATCAATCGTTAATGCGGCAAGAGAGATCTATTTGAGTTTAAGAAAGGGTTTTGATGTGAAATGGGCTTTAAATAGATTCGAAAGCATAAGTGGGTCTGCGGATGTTTTCAGAAGGGCTCAAAACAATTTCGTTTTCAGCGAAGATCTTCAAAATCTAACACCTGTTGACTGGGAAATTTACCTAATTTCAGATAAACTGAAATTGAAAGGCATTGTTGATGAGATTGTAATCGATTCAGAGGTGCTTCAATCCGATTTCAGTTATTCTGCTGGATGTTCCACAAATCCTAGTTGTGAGTCAAGCTCAGGGTTGTTGAACTCAGGGTTTCCTCTTCTGATTTCCACATATTCTCCTCAAAATGACGTCTGGTTCAGAGACCGAATAAGACTCGCTGCCTTCTGTATGCTTATTGACGAGTTCAGAGATCATACATTCTCACACAAACGGACTTCTCATAAAGGTTATATCTACTACTGTTTTGATGGTAAATTAAAAGAGGTTTTCATAACAAGGAGAGAGCGATTACACGTCATTAAACTTATTGAGAGAGTTTTAATGCTAAGAAAAGGATTCATTCCAGATAAAACGAAAAATAGAAGGAGATGTATTGATTGCTTTTATAAAGATAATTGTAAAACGGTCAGGCGTACATTTGCCTCCAGATTTCTTTGAATTATTTTGTTTCCTCCAGATTTCTTTGAATTATTTTGTTTATATGTCTTTATTTATATGTCTTTGTTAAGATGCTTTCATATCTTTTTACAATAAAATTAACAAAACCGCCACTCACCAAGGTTTCAGTAAAAGAGGAAATCATGGTTTATTTTAGTTCATCATATGCTTTTTTCTGTCTGTACCTGGATATGGCAATTGCCACAGCACCTCCACCACCAATCAGAATAGCAATTATCGCCCCCACAAGAATCAGTGTATCCCTATGCTCGAGGAATGGGATTTTAAATGCCTGGGTTGGGGTTGAAGTGGGTGTGGGTGTTGGGGTTGGTGTTTGTTTTAGTTCATCAATTTTCCCTCTGAGTTCTGCTATCAACGAGTTCGCTTGCTGGGTTAGCTGATTTGATTCATTTATAATACCCTCCGATCTCAATATTACATCCTTAAATTTATCTTTATCAAGGTAGTCAGAGGTCTTTTCATTTTTATTGAGCAGAATGCTGTATTTGTTTTTAATTGAAGTCAGCTGAAACTCGTAGCTTGAAACCAGCAGTCCAGCATCCTTGGCTTCTTTAATTGTAAGTTCGAGTTCAACAACAAGTGTAGCAAGTTTATCAAGTTCAGCTCTGGCATTCTCATAGACGTGTTCAGCTTCTGCCCTTTCAAGCTCAAACTCTGCTTTATTCAGGTGTTTTTCTACAAAGCTAAGTTTTTCATCTGATTTGATGTACTCACCCTCTTTATAGAGGTTTTCCGCGAGTGTGATATTTTTATAAGCTTTTTCAAGGTAATCCTTAGCGTCAAGAGTCACCGCTCCCATTTCTTCGAGCTTATCTGCTCTGTCAGTAAGGTTCGCATATTTCTGTTTTGCATTTTCAAGATCTTTGGTGAATATGTCAAGGTTTAGAATTTTGATTTTAACTGGAGGGAGGACGTTTTCATCAGCATCAGAGACTTCAACCCAAAATGCTTTGATTTCCTCAAGTCTTTTATCAGCATGCGGGATTGTTCCCTTTACTTCAACAACAATCTCATCTACTCCTCCACCCGCACCCATTTCTCCAATCTGGAATGACATTTTTATTGTACCATCAAGAATTTCACAGGAGTCTGCTGGGTTCTGGCACCTCCCATTGAGGAACTGATGCTGAATCGAGGCTCCCGTAGCAAGGAAGACTGTCGCCTTCAATGTTGCACTTTCAAGAGAGGAGTAAAGGTAATAATATCGCCCATCAAGCTTTATTTTTTTATCATCACTAGATGGAGTGATGTAGTAAATGAGCTCGAGTCTTTCTCCTGGTTTATAATAGGATTTGCTAACTCCCTCAGGATGTGGATCCCCAAAATCTGAAGCATTCAGGTTTTCAGCCGCAAATACTGGGGAAGCTGTAAAGATGAAAAGGAAAGTTACAGCTAAGGTTAAAAGCACCCACCTCATTTTTCTTAATCCCCCTAAAACAGTGGTTCAATGTCTTCATCAAATAAGGCCAGTGTTTTTTCAAGTCTGCTTTTCTCAACTCCCTCTGCTTCTTCTTTTGCTTCAGCAGCCAATCTCTGGAGCTGTTTTACTCTCGGGATATCAGTTACATTTGCCAGAACAACCAGTGCAGCAACATACTTTGTTCTCCTTGTAGGATAGTCCCCTGCTCTCACTTCCACTCCTGAAATTTGCTCTTCAAGCCACAACTTTGCTTTTTCAATTCCCTTTCTGTCAAGGTGCTCTGGAGGTCCGGCTACAAGAACGAGTGCCTTTTCCGCACTTCGGATGTTGCAGGGCACCGATAACCTTCCCAAAGCAGCTCTTCTAACAAGAGATGCTATCTTCATAGATTTGTCTTCATCATATGTTCCCTTTTCTTCTTCCTTTTTGAGGAGGTTTTTCAGACTGAACTTTTTCTTCCTTTCTAGAGTCTCTGCTACTGAAGTTGCGTAACCTATGGAGGATATCCCCCCACCTTTAAAAGTATTTATGACTTCTGAGCTGTCAACAACCATCTCTCCAACCATCCCTTCCTCAATCGGCTCTCCAGCTCTCGCAAGTATAGCCAGTCTCCTCACTATCTCCTCATTTATCTTCGCAAATGAGTCTTTAAGGCTGGTACCCTCAAATTTCCATGCACCGTTATCCACAAGGATAAGATTGTCAACATATTTCAGGAGAGTAATGGTGCTTCTTGCAGCATTGAGCGAGTAAAGTTTACCTTCTTCAGGAGCCGGAAGAATGCCCACTGCATAAACCGGCTCAGAATACATCTCAGCGAGATATCTGGCAAGTACAGGACTTCCTCCACTTCCTGTACCACCACCCAAACCTGCTATAATGAGAAACGCATCAACATCGTGAGTGCCCTTTTCATCTATCTCATTCAGGATTGTTTCAATTTCATCCTGCGCCACCTTAGCACCCATTTTGTTATCTGTTCCAACTCCATGACCCTTAACGACAGTTTGTCCTATCAGGATTCTGTCTTTCATAGGAATGTGTTTTAAACCCATCAAATCTGTTCTTGCAGTGTTGACTGCAAGTGTGTGCAATTTTATGCCAGCACCACGCATTTTTTCATTTTCAACAAATAAATCGAGGATCTTGCCACCTGCCTGACCGAAACCTATTGCAAAGAATCTCATTTTTTCACCTTTTTTCTAAATTTACAGAGTATTAATTTAAGCCTTTCTGTTAATTATAACGGCGGAATCATATTATCGATAGCTTTTTGTGGTTGAGATGCCCCCAGCCTTTAGACAGTAACTATGATGACTTGGATCTCACTGAGAGTTGACCGAATTTTTTAATGTTTCGGTTATTCAATTTTTCTCTATAATCGTTTACAGTTCATTTTTCTCTATAATCGTTTACAGAGTTCATTATTCTTCTCAGCAAATTCTCCAATGCAGCCTCCATCGTTTTAACCTTTCAACTTCAATATAACCTTTTAACTTCAATAATCTCTATCAATAAATCTCATCCATTTCAAAATCATCCCACTTTCTTTTTTTAGCCAGTATCTCAAATTCCTGTAGAGTGAGAATAGGAACATGATATCTCTCCGAGTCATCATAGGTTATCCTCGGGCATGCTGTATTTACATAAACTCCATAGGGAAAATTGAGAAGTTTTTCAGGAAATATGTCATCAAGCAAGATTATATCAGCTTTTAAATTCGAGTTTTCAGCAATTTTCTTCAATTTTTTAGCAGCAAGTAATCTGTTCTGGCCTGTTTTAGTACTTACAATGATACCAACTCCCTTTTGAATATTTTCCATCGCCTTGGATATTCTGAGGTGTCTTTTTTTAATAAAATCCCGAACTTCCGCTTCATCAATCACTCCAAATTCTCCGGTCAGAGGGCTGTATCTGTAGACCTTCAAACCAGTGTAAATTGCAGCACCTTTTGGATGGAAAAAACCATCTCCGATGAATAGAACCGCGTTTGCTGAGATATCTTTCAGAACTGAGTAATTGCACCCAAGAACCTGTCCATCAAGCTTAATTCTTCCTTTAGCAACTCCCAATTCAACATTGAATCCTCTTTGTCTGAGATACTCCCTCAGTTCCTGAAACTTCCATGCATACTGTGCTGTACCTGCCAGTGCAACATTCTTTTCTTCAATCCTGTCTATCATTTCTTCCAAAAGGGTAACGTCGTAATCATAGTAGTATGGCGCATAAATTACCCTCTCAATTTCCGCTATGGGTGTGTGTGCAAAATGAACCAGAACGTCGACAAAGTTAAGAAGTTTCAAATCGAGATCGCACGCTCCATATGCCGCCGAGCCAGATACTATAACTTCAAATCCTTCTTCTTCAAATCTCTGGGAAATGTCTTTCGACCAGTATTTTAAACCATCAGGGAGCTGTATACCGGTCAGCTCAGCCTTTAACTCTCTGAGGTTATAAAAAATAGTGTGGAAATCGATTTTCGCTATTATGCTGCTTCTGAATTCTAAAGTACCTTCTTTCATTTTTTACTGGAATTGATAAAATTGATCGCAGATCTCTAAAGTGTCCTCAGTTTTTCTAACATTATCTTTCTTTCAATCCTGTAAATCGTCTCTCGGACAGTTTTAACTGCATCCTGATTTGCCGAGACGCTGTCGATACCAAGCAGCACGAGCTTCTCCACAACCTTTGGATAGCTTCCAGCCTGACCGCATATCGAGGTTTTAACCCCCTTTTCCTTGCATATTTTAATTACTCTTTCGATCAGCTTCATCACAGCCGGGTGTGTTTCATCAAACAAGTATGCAACGTTCTCATTGTTCCTGTCCACTGCAAGTGTATACTGTGTGAGATCGTTTGTGCCGAAGGATACGAAATCTATGCCCTCCTTCACGAGATCCTCAATTATAAGAGCTGAGGCGGGTGTTTCAACCATAATCCCGAATTCAATTTTCTTGAGCGGTATTCCTTCCTCGATCAGTATCCTTTTTGCTGTCCTTACCTCTTCAACATTTGAAACAAGCGGGAGCATTATGCCAACATTCGTTAAACCCTCATCTATTAGTTTTTTAATTGCTCTGATCTCCGCTCTGAAGTGCTGTTCTTCAAACAGATCTCTTCTTATTCCTCTGAAACCGAGCATCGGGTTAGCTTCGATTGGTTCATCTTCTCCTCCTTCCATGGCTCTGAACTCGTCTGTTGGAGCGTCGAGGGTTCGAATCCATACTGGTTTGGGATAAAAGGCCTTCAGAACTTTTCTCATTTCACTGTAAAGCAAATTCACATATTTTTCCGTCTCTCCATCCTTTATGTACTTCATCGGATGTTTTTCAAGCCCAAGAACCATGTGTTCAATTCTGAAAAGCCCAACTCCATCTGCACCGGTTGCTGCAGCTCTTTCAGCCGCATCAGGAATGGATACATTAACCTTTACTTCAGTTGCGGTGATAAGAGGTGTCGATGCGGTAACTTCAACTTCCTTTTTCTTTTTAGCTTCTTTCAGTGCACCGGAGTACACGAATCCTTTTTCACCGTCGACCGTAACGATCATTCCATCTCTGAGGATTTTTGTTGCATTTTTCGTTCCGACAACTGCAGGAACTCCAAGTTCCCTTGAGACTATTGCCGCATGGCAGGTCATACCTCCTTCATCAGTTATAATAGCTGCAGCCCTTTTCATGGCTGGAACCATGTCAGGAGTGGTCATGGATGTCACAAGAATGTCGCCCTCCTTAACCTTCGAGATCTCTCTCTCGCCCAGTATAACCTTCACACTACCCGACCCGATGCCGGGAGATGCTCCTAAACCTTTAACAAGTACTTCTCCTTCCTCTAACTCTTCTTCAGCCTTTCTATCCTTTTTAATAGTCGTAATTGGCCTGGATTGTACAATATATATTTCTCCTTTTTCAATTGCCCACTCAACGTCCTGTGGCGTGCCATAGTGATCCTCAATAACCTCACCAATTTCAACAAGTTTCAAGATTTCTTCATCACTCAGAACTTTTTCTTTCGATTTCTTCTCATCAAGCTCAATCTCAACAGTTTTACCTCTCTTCTTGGTTATCATCATCGATTTTTCTCCAATTTTGATGTCAATTATCTTTCTTGATTTTCTATCGAAAACATAGGTGTCTGGAGTCACTCTTCCACTGACTATTGCCTCACCAAGACCGAAAACCGCCTCGATAATCGTAACGGGTTCTCCGGTTACAGGATGAGATGTGAACAGAACTCCACTTTTCTCGCTGTTAACCATTTTTTGCACAACAACAGCTATGCTGACATCTTCATGTCTGAAACCTTTCTGGACTCTGTAATAAATAGCCCTGGGGGTGTAAAGACTGCTCCAGCATTTTCTAACTTTTTGAAGCAGATCTTTTCCTCGTACATTCAAAAAAGTATCCTGTTGTCCGGCAAAACTTGCATCGGGCAGGTCTTCAGCAGTTGCTGAGCTTCTTACAGCAACAAAAACTTCCGAGCCCTCTTCTTCACAAAGCTGTTTGTAAGCCTTTTCAATTTCTTCTGCTACATCATCAGGAACAGGCGTTGATTCAACAAGCTCTCTTATCTTCTGAGATACAGCCGATAAAGTGTCTGTATCTTCCTCATTTAAATCTTTAAGGATTTCTTCAATTTTTTCTTTAATTCCGGTTCTTTCAATAAATTCTCTATAAGTTTTGCTATCTATAACAAAACCATTCGGGACAGGGATTTCGTTTCTAAAAAGTTCACCGAGATTTGCACCCTTTCCACCAACGAGAGGAATGTCCGACTTACCAATTTCATTGAGCCAGAGTACACCCATTTTATCACCTGATGTGAAATCAACTGCTGATAATAAAAGACTTTTTATGAGAGAAAGTAAAGGTTGCAAGTATTCTTGAAACCATGCAGAAGAGGGAGTCAAGGATTATTAAGGAATTTGATAAGGGGTATCAATATTAAGAAAATTGGAAAATTAGATATCAAAAGATTTCATATTGTTATCCTATTTTTGTTGGAGATCGGACATGCAGACTGGACATGTAACTCGGTTACAGATCGTATCGTTTGACGGTATCTACAGGGTTTATCCCTACAGATCCTTACAGGATTTATACTTGTTATCAACTATACTTGTTATCAACTATACTTGTTATCAACTTTTTGCATTATATCTCATAACAATTTAAATCGAGTTTACTGATTGGATATGAACCATATCACATAAAGAATCAGCACTGAATGATGAGTTAGATGTGATCAAATTGGATTGGACAGAGCATATGAGTAAGGCTGTGATCAAGCAATATACCAAAAATTTATAACACAGTGGTTCTACCGCTGGATGATGAGGGTGCTTGTATCTGATCCGATACCTGAAGAGGCAGTTTTAATGATGAAAAACGCTGGAATACATGTAGATGTTAATACAGGTCTTTCTCAGGATGAGTTGATCAATATCATACCTGAATATGACGGTCTTATCGTAAGAAGCCAGACAAAAGTAACTAAGGAGGTAATCGAGGCTGGAAAAAGGCTTAAAATAATTGGAAGAGCGGGGGTCGGAGTTGACAATATTGACGTCCGAGCCGCTACTCAGAGAGGTATAGTTGTTGCAAACGCTCCAGGTGGGAATACAGTCTCAACTGCAGAGCTTGCCCTTGGTATGATCTTCTCAGCAGCAAGAAAAATCCCACAGGCTGTTTCAAGTGTAAAAACCGGCAAATGGGAAAGAAAGAAGTTCATAGGAACAGAGCTGAGAGGTAAAACTCTGGGTATCGTTGGCCTTGGAAGGATTGGATTCGAGGTTGCCAAGAGGGCAAGAGCCCTTGAGATGAATGTTGTAGCCTTCGACCCATATATAGGCCGTGAGAGGGCAAAAGAGGTAGGAGTTAAGCTTGTTTCTCTTGAAGAACTGATAAGAGTCGCCGATTTTATAACAATACACGTCCCCAAAACCAAAGACACCGAAAAAATGTTTTCAAAAGAGCAGTTCAGGCTGATGAAGGACGGTGTTTACATCATAAACTGTGCGAGAGGTGGAATCGTAGACGAGGAGGCTCTGTATGAGGCTTTGATTAATGGAAAGATAGCCGGTGCTGCACTTGATGTTTACGAGAGAGAGCCTCCAGATCCCGAAAACCCTCTTATAAAGCTCGATAATGTCGTAACGACGCCCCATATAGGTGCTTCAACAAAAGAGGCTCAAATCAGCGTTGGTCTGGCAATTGCCGAGGAGATGATTAATGTCTCAAAAGGCCTTCCTGTAAAGAATGCTGTTAATCTGCCAAGTCTGGATCCAAGAGAGTTCGAGAAAATCATACCATATATCACCCTTGCTGAGAAAATGGGCAAAATTGCTTCAGCAAGACTGAACAACGCTGTCAGCAGAACCAGAATTATTTTTAAAGGAGGTATTTCAAAGTACGACACCAATTACATCACAAGAGCCTTCCTGATGGGTCTTTTAAAAGAGATTCTCGGTTCCAACATCAATCTCGTCTCCTCAATGCCGGTTGCAAGAGAGAGAGGAATTGTGATTGAGGAGGCTAAAAGTGAGAGCACTGAGAATTATGAGAGTGTTATTGAGGTCACTGTTTCAGGAGATGGTGGAGAGATAACAATCGAAGGTACCTGCTTCGGTAAAGAGGATTACAGAATAACCCGTATTGACAAATACAAGGTCGATTTCATTCCAAAAGGTCATTACATTATCTCAATACACGAGGATAAACCAGGTGTAATTGGAAGGGTTGGGACGCTTTTCGGAGAGAACAAAATTAACATAGCAGGAATGATCGTTGGAAGACACGGAAAACCTGGTGGGATTCAACTGATGCTACTCCTCGTGGATGATCCACCGTCAGAAGAGGTTCTGCAAAAAATGGTTGAACTTGATGGTATAATCGACGCTACCTATGTCGAGCTTTGAATCGCATATCGCAAAGCCGGCTGACAATACTGACCGGATTGATCTATAAGCTTAGAAACCGTGGGGATAAAATCAGCATCCAAATCTTAATGATTAATAATCCCCACCCCCTTTATTTCCTGTGGAAGTTAACTCAAAAGGTAATAAAAAAATCCCGACACAAGCGGAACGCTCAGATTGTCATTGATGTAAATTCCACTTATTTTCAGGGGTCTGCTTTCAACAAGAGTACCAGTAAGGCATGAAACCATTGCAATCACCATATCCAGCCTGTTAAACATAAAATTCGAAATTGAAAAGAGTACCAGCATCGAGAATGCAAACATTCCAGCTGATGAGGGGAGCTGTCTTTCAGAATTTTTGACATTTCTTAGATAACTTCTGATTATTCCCGAGACTCCATCCCCCACAGAACCAATAACGATACCTGTAATAGCCACTTCAGCTGGGAAAAATGCGGTCAAAATTACTGCAGAAGTTCCAAAGTAAAGATGTGCTCCAATACCTCTTTTTTCATAATGTCTCAATATGTAGTTCGGGATGAAATTATATTTCCTTCTGAGAATCTCAACAGAGAGAGAAATAAGAGTGAGGAGTAAGACAATTAAAAGAGTTGTTTCTTTTCCTGTAACAAAGTAGAGAGGAACATACAAAACCCCAAGAAAATGTACAGTTTTTCTTAAAAGTTCGTTTCTAATTTTCCTACCATCCATAATTTTACAATCCACAACAATATATCCCCAAGCTTTGATTTCCCTTCATAACCCCTCTATCTACCTCTCACTCCTGAGTTTTTCAATCAATCGTAGTATTCTCTCAATCAGTGAAATAATTCTCTCAATTTCATCAGGTTCTTCTGTTTCAATCAGTAACTTGGAAAGATCCCCGATTTTCTCATTCAAAGCTTTTTCCAGAGTTACACTCGAGTTTTTTAAATGTTCAGGCTGCTTATGCCCCACTTTATGCCCCACTTTATGCCCCAATCCTTCGAGTTCATGCTTTCTCTCAGAATCTACTTTTGATTTCATTGATTCTGATAATTCAAGTAGCTCTTTCTCTGGTTTATTATTAATATCTTTTTCAAAAACTGCTATCCTGCCACATGATGGACAGAACATTTTTTTATCCACTTCAAAAATAGGTGTTTGACAATCAGGACAGTGATATGGAAGCATCTTTGCACCTTTATATAACAGCTTCACAGCTTCCGAAATTTTTTTATCCTCCATGTTATTAGCTTTGTGAAGCGGTATTAAAAACTTCAGTTCTGCAGGGGTGGTAGCTATGACGAAGAAAGTACCTCAGGGTGTGTTAGATGTGCTTGACAGGATTATTCAGGACGATTCTGTTCCCAGGAATATCAGAAAGGCTGCAGGTGATATAAAAGAGAGTTTACTCCATGGTGAGGACTCCTTAGCTATTAGAGCCTCATCAGCAATTTCGATACTTGAGGATATAGCTTCGGATCCAAACCTTCCAATGCACGTAAGAACCCTGATATGGAATGTATCAAGTCAGCTTGAAAGAATATCAGTCGACGAGTAGTTTAATTGCTGAATTGCTAATTTAGTTAAATAAACAAACATAACCCTCTTTAAACAGTGGAAATAGACTTTTTAAACTCAATATTTCAAATATTTTTGATAGTACTTTCAGTTAACTTCAGTTAACAGGCGTTGATATTCAGTTGATATTATTGTGCCATTATTATCCAACCCCATTATCCAGCTTATCTGTTACAATTTTCCTCTTTAAACATCAACCGAGTGACATGGGGGGCTATACAGAGGTTTTATAGGAACTCGATTTTCATCAGCTTCGCTCAATCAAATTACCTCTTCGGGAAGTTCAGTAAGAAAATCTGAAGTTTTAGTAGAAAATCTGAAGTAACATTATATTATCGCTGTAACACTCCATAACTCAAACTTAAATAAGTTCCAGTTCTCATTACCCGAATACAACCTACTTGAATACAGTTCCATATTCAAGGAGGTCTCTCTCACTAACAAGCAATTCCTTCAGTATTCCAGTAACTTTCATTTCTTCGACTCTTATCTGTCTTGTTGTGTCTCTGTCTCTTATTGTTATGGTTGAGTCTTCGAAGGTCTGATGGTCAACAGTTATGCAGAAAGGAGTCCCGATCTCATCATATCTTCTATATCTTCTACCGATGCTACCAGAATCATCATATTCTGTAAAAACTCCCGCGTTTTTGAGAAGGTTTGTTATTTCCTTAGCTTTTTCAGTAAATGGCTCTTTGGAGAGTAGAGGTAAAACGGCAACCTGAACAGGAGCCATCCACCTTTTCAATCTGAGAACTTTTCTCTTCTCTCCATCAACAACATCGGTCTCAAAAGACTGCTCAAGAATGGCATAGGCTATTCTGTCAAGCCCAAAAGATGGTTCAATCACGTGAGGAACCACTCTCTCACCATGAACAAGTTTCTCCTTCTCCTCAATCTCATAGTACTCAGACTCGACTATAATTTTCTCTCCATCAATCTCGACGATGATCTTCCTGTCTTTGATTTCTCCTTTATAATTCTCAATTGCCTCGGCTATCTTCTTTGATTTATCTTTAAACTTAGGACCCAGTAAACTCATTTTTGGAATTAGCTCTCTCACCTTAGCTCTAACAGGCTCCTCAAACTGAACGAAAATACTTAAGTCCTCTTTGCTGTATTCTCTATGCTTTGTAAGATCGTAGTCCCCTCTATCAGCTATACCCACGACTTCAATCCATCCATAGGATGTAAGAGCCTCGGCATCCCAGCAATCTACTGCATAATGGGCCCTCTCATCATCCTTATGCTGTCTGAATCTCATTTTATCCTTTTTAAATCCAGCTTTTAGAAGAAATTCTGCGGTTTTTCCTATAAAATATGCCAATAGCTCATGAGCTATTATACCCTTCTCAACAGCCTCCCGTAGTGTAATATCGTGTTCAACATCGAACTTATCGACGAGCTTGATTGAGAAATCATGATACAAATTAAAGTTTGGATGTCTTTTATCCCTTGGATGTACAAAATATTCAAGTTCAGCCTGGTTGAATTCTCTTAATCTTATAACTCCCTGTCTTGGGCTGATTTCATTCCTGTAAGCCCTGCCGATCTGACATACACCAAAGGGGAGTTTGTCCCTGAAATAATCGGCAAGTCTTTTAAAATCAATGAATATGCCCTGAGCAGTCTCAGGTCTCAGATAAGCATCCTTTCCCTTTCCAGGGCCGATTTTGGTTGAGAACATTAAATTGAAATGTTCGGGATCCTTAAAAGAACCTCCACACTCACATTTTACATCATAAGTTGAAAGGATCTCCTCTACAAACTCAATCGTCTCTTCGACTTCTATTCCAAGTTTTTCTTTGATATAGTGATCAGCTCTGTAAATCCTTCCACATTTTTTACACTCGATTGCAACGTCAGTAAATGAACTTGCATGGCCGGAGGCGATGAAAACGTCCTCAATTCCAATAGTGGGAGTATCGATCTCGACTGCTCTTTCGTTGATTACAAAATATTCTCTCCATAATCTCTCAAGGTTTCTTCTCAAACCATTACCAAGTGGTCCGTAGTCAACAAACCCGGCCATTCCACCGTAAATTTCGAATGACTGCCACAGAAAGCCCCTCCTTACGAGCATCTCTGTTATATCGCTCATTATATCACCGCCGTAAATTTATGGTGTTATTTATTGTTAAGCTGATATTTTTTAATGATTTTATGAGCTTCCGTTAAAGCTGAGCATTATTAAAACTTTTTCCAATTAAGTCATATCAAAGATAATGGATTCTCGGTCTCTTTCCAGAACCTTATAAAGTCCTATAATCTCGTTTTGATTTATAAATGGAATGATATAAACCTAAATATGACTGATTAGAGCACATTTTTCTAAGAATAAATCGAAATTGGGATTTCTTATCTCTTTTCTCTCTCAACTATATTTCCGGATCGTGATTTCAGACTTCCACAGGAAACAAGGGGGGTGGGGTCAGGTGAGTTGAAATCGCTGGTAAAATTAAACTGGACTCTTATGTGTTTTCTCAGTTACATTGCCAACAACAATTCTTCAGTCAGATTTTTAGTTTGTTTTCAGAAAATACCCGAGTTCGTAACTTATCTCTTCCCTTTCCTTCTCAGCTCCGTTTACATCCATCTCATCAGTAATCTCATCAGTACATATCACTTCTAAACCAACCAGATCTACCCTCATAATCCTATCCGTCTGTTAGAATGCAGTCAATTTCGGATATATAGCCCGGATCTTTAATGTTATGGAGATTGAACCCTCTATTCCATATGGGAAGGTTATTATGGGAGAGTTATTTATCCTGCAGGAACTTCTCTTTCAGATTTGAATTTAGATCTATAATCGTGTAGAGATTAAAAAAATTAAAGTATCAAAAGCTGGTGTCTCTAGTTGTGGAGAATCTCTGATGATGGGGTGTTAAAGTGAGTAATGTGAGGCCATGTAATATTGAAATTGAAGCTAATGACGAAATAAAGGATTTAAAGAACTTGATTGAAGACATCGTTAAAGTGCAGATAGATGATTTTGTTGTTACTTTCTTGGATCCACGAAAAATACAGCCGGACATCAGAGCGAGATGGAAATGTATGTTTGGTTGTGACTATTATGGAAAGAGAAAATCATGTCCACCATTTGTTCCCGATATAATCGAGGTAGAGAAGTTTTTGAGTAGTTACAGGATTGCAGCAGCAGTGAAACTCAGTTACTCACCTGACAGTTATATGGAGACAAAGGTACAGACTCAAAAACTCCTTTTAGAGCTTGAAAGAAAGCTTATTGGCAGATATCCGTTCGTTCTCACACTTTTTCCTGGTGGATGCGATTTGTGTGAGGAATGCGATGAAAGTTCACTTTCCAGATGCAAGGATGCAAGACCGACAGTCTCTTCGATGGGCATAAACATATCAGATTTGGGTGTTAAGATTGGAGATGGTTTTTTGGTCAGCATCATTTTGATTGATTAAAATCGTCCTGAATTGAGCTAACTGGGCTTATTGAGTACTGGCTCTATTGATCGGCTCAACTTCTTGACTTTAGAAAAGATTTTAAATTTAAGGAAAAAATGAAGAATATGAGGCCCCTTCTTGAAAGTGAAGTATCCAGAAAGTTCTATACAAACGTGCTTCTTTCACTTATCTCAGGTCTTATTATATTTTTCTGGGCTAATGGACTTTATGGAATGTTATCAACTTTCCAGGTATATTTCAAGCTCTCTTATGCTCTCATTGGTTTTACAATTTTTTTCATATTTTTCACAGTTCTGCTTGAACACAGAGGTGTAAAAATGCCCTATCTTCTTGGAGGAGGAGCCCTTCTATCATCACTTGTGACCTTTATTGGGATATGTGTAGTTAATGGAGTTTTCCTGGTAAAAGACAACGTTCCACCACTGGATACACTTCTTATAATGCTCTCGTTGAGCATTCTGGCTGGTTTTATCTTCATTAAGGTTTTATCGGCAAGAGAGGAGTACTGAATAGAAAATAGAGTACTGAAATAAGAATATATTTGGTATTTGCATTTGAATTTGAAGATGCTTTATGTTAGCTCGAAATTTAGATTGGAATAGGTTGGAATAGGTTGGAATAGGTTGGAATAGGTTGGAATATACAATGATAGAGATGTATAATGCTATGGGGAACTCAGGAACTGATGGAACTGATAGGAACTGATGGAACTGATAATGCCCCCATAAAACAGGAACTGATAGCAGATGAAGCTCTATTATGTATAATCTCCATAGAGGTTACCAGGGAAGGGGATATTAATGTCATGAAAACCTCCAACTCTCCAACTCTCAGCACATTTAAAATCCCATCAAGTGCCTGTCATGACAATAGCTTTTTTATCTCTGAGTTAAAAACAACCCCTTATGAGAATTGGAATTATATCGGATATTCATTCAAATCTCATCGCACTTGAAAAGGTGCTGGAAAAGCTGGAAAACTGCGACATGATTGTATGCGCAGGTGATGTTGTTGGGTACTATCCTTATTTCAATGAGGTTGTAGAATTGCTAAGAAAGGAAAGGATAGATTCTGTAATGGGAAACCATGATTATGCTGTGGTTAATGGGAATTTTTCAGGAATGAACACGTATGCCAGAATTAGTGGGACATATACAAGAAATAAGCTGAAAGAAGAAAACATGGAGTGGATATCCAATCTTCCACTAAAAATGGAATTTGAGAAATTTAATCTTTATCATGGAACCCCTTCTGATACAAATGATGCTTTTATGGTCTACATATTTCCAACTTTCCCGCTTATAGGTAAAATCCTGGAAGTAGAAGGAAAAAATGTGGTAGTTGGGCACACACATGTTCAGTTTATGAAAGATCACGGGGATAAATTCCTCCTCAACCCTGGAAGCGTCGGTCAGCCAAGAGATGGAGATTCAAGAGCAGCCTACGCTATTTTAGATGTGGAGAAAGATAAATTCGAACTTGGAAGGGTTGAATATAATGTGCATGAGGTTTACGAGGGTGTAATAAAAGCTGGGCTTCCGGTTGCCCTCGGTCTGAGACTGTTTGAGGGCAGATGAACTTGTGCTTGCGATGTTTTGTGTTTATGAGCGGTATTAAGTTTGAGCAAGTCAATTGCACAGCAATCTCAAAGCATTTGAAATTAAAAAATAAATACCTCAGTTAAACCATTGAGTTCAATCAGACTCTTCATCCACCCTGACGAGCTCGACAACCTTAACTGAGTATCCTTTTTCGCATATTCCAGGAGAATCTCCTATAACTTTCTCAACAATAACCACGTCTCCATTTTTCAGCTCAACAGGATGACATAAGTTGTACATTGTGCAATCAAGAAGCTGACAGTTCTTTCCATCGAATTTGATTTTGGCTCCAGCAACCGCCTTTCTTGAGTCAAGGAGTGCGAGAATTGGGAGTTCGACAACCTCAACAGCCACAACACCCCCATCATGCAGGGCACACTCCTGAACTGTTCCATCTCTGAGCCCCACTATCTTGTACTTAGCACTCTCCCTCAAACGGAGACATGTTCTTTTTACTTTGCAATTTTCACATTCTGATTTACCACCTAAAAACGTGAACTCAACGCCTATTTTAGCCCAATCCTTTCCACATAATGTAATGAGTTTATTTACTTCATCCATGATCATCACCTCTGATTCCATATAATTTCGGTAAAGGTTCCACCTATTTAAGTTTATGGAATGTTGAAAGATGTACTGCCTGTTGAGAGAAATTTTTAATTTTTATCTGTTCTTTTAGATACCTTTTAATGGTATTTTAATTGACATAGTTGTATTTTAATTAGCATTTTTGGTTTTCACTCAAAATATCAAATTGGCTCCCAGCTCCATCCACTGGCATCCTGTCCCCCACAAACATATTTTGAATTCTATGGTCGAAAGTCCGGAGATATCTGAAAGTTTTAAATACATCGCAGAATGGTGTTATTCATCATGAGTCCTAAAAAAGAAGAGGTTCCGTTACCTGAGGTTAATATTGGAATGGTCGGTCATGTTGATCATGGTAAAACAACTCTGGTCGCAGCCTTGAGTGGAGTCTGGACCGATCGCCACAGTGAAGAGCTGAAAAGAGGAATATCCATCAGACTTGGATATGCAGACACAACATTTCGTATGTGTCCGAAATGCGAACCCCCCGCAGCATTTACTGTTGAAAAAAAATGTCCCGTTCACAAAGTGAAAACAAAAATTCTTAGAACAGTCTCTTTTGTCGACAGTCCAGGGCATGAAACTCTGATGGCAACCATGCTATCAGGAGCAGCTCTGATGGATGGAGCAGTTCTGGTTATTGCTGCAAATGAAAAATGCCCAAGACCACAAACAAAGGAACACCTGATGGCCCTCGACATAATCGGGGTGGATAAGATTGTAATAGCTCAGAATAAAATTGAGATCGTTTCAAAAGAGAGGGTTATAGAGAATTACAGAGAAATCAAGGAATTTGTAAAGGGAACGGTTGCAGAAGATGCCCCAATAATCCCAATTTCAGCTCAGCAGAAGGTCAATCTGGATGTATTGATTGAAGCGATTGAAGAAACAATTCCCACCCCCGAGAGAGATTTACAATCATCCCCTCTTATGTTCATTGCAAGAAGTTTTGACGTTAACAAACCCGGTTCTCCCCCTCAGAGTTTGATTGGTGGAGTTGTTGGCGGAAGTCTGTTGAGAGGAAAAATAAAGGTTGGACATGAAATTGAAATAAGACCCGGATTGAGAGATGCACGGGGTAGTTGGGAACCGCTCACGTCTGAAGTTGTTGGTATAATGGCGTCTGGAAAGAGTGTTGATGAGGCAACTCCTGGTGGACTGGTGGGAGTATCAACCAAACTGGATCCATACCTTACAAAAAGTGATACACTTGCAGGAAACATTCTTGGCTATCCGGGAGACCTTCCAGACACGCTTACTGAGTTTACAATGGACGTCCGATTGCTTGAAAGGGTTGTTGGAACGGAAGAGGAGCTGCATGTGGAAAAAATAAAGATGAACGAACCTCTTATGCTCAGTGTCGGTACGGCAACAACTCTCGGCGTGGTAACCTCAGCAAGAGACAGTATTGTAGATGTAAAGTTGAAAAGACCAGTTTGTGCTGAATCTGGCTGGAATGTTGCTGTTAGCAGAAGAGTTGGAAGCAGATGGAGACTAATCGGTGCTGGAACAATCAAATAGAACTGTTGAACAGAATAATCAGCAATCTAACCGGACAATCAAGGACAATCAATTGATGGGGTGTATTGCTTTCCAAAAATTTCAGGGTGTCGGGGTTTGAAGGGAAGAGTTTGCGTTGACACTAACGTTCTGATTTATTCATTCAAGAACAGACTCGATCTTATAAAACATCTCGAAGAAAAAGGATTTATGGAATTTTTTGTACCTGAAAACATATATCTGGAGCTAAAAAAATTAAGTAAAATTCTTAAGGGGGCAGACAAAATATCCGCAAGACTGGCTCTCTTACTTATTGAAAAAAGGTTCAGAATTGTTCGTACGAATTCGAAAAAGGCTGACGATTCATTGATTGAACTCTGCTTAGATTATGATTGTGTGCTGATAACCAATGACCGGGTTTTGATAAAAAGGGCAAGGGAAAGGGGGATTCAGGTAGGTTTTTTGAGGGGACGGAGGAGGATAGAGCTATAGATTTATGTAGGCATCAAATACAGAATGTTGAGGGCTTTGGCATCATCTCTGTGATCTCCGGGAGTCATGAACTGAAATACTGAAACTACATCGGACTCAAATACCATAAACTTCATAAACCCTCGGTATAACCAGAATTGAAAGTATCACCACGGATAGTAGTGATGTTATCACCATGAATAGCAGAGGTGTGGTGGATAATCTCGGAAACAGTCCGTTAAAATCAAAGGGCCCGTGGCTCAGCTTGGTTAGAGCGCTCGCCTGATAAGGCAATGATATATGCCGCAGCAAGCGAGAGGTCCGGGGTTCAAACCCCCGCGGGCCCATAGTTAATGAGACTTTACCCTCACATTTAAAGGGCTCTTCCATTCAAATTCTCTTCTCAAGTGGATCGTTAACAAATCAGCAATTATCAAGCATAACCAATATATATTCACCGTTCAACCGCTTGTAAATGGCCAGAAGCGTCCTCCTTACCACATCATTCTCAGCATTCATCGTGATGGTGGGTGTTGGCATAATCTCCCCCCTACTTCCACTTTTCGCAGAAGATCTAGGAGCAAGCGGGGTATGGATAGGAATAATATTCTCAGCATACTCCTTCTCCAGGCTCGTCTTTCTACCACTGGCTGGTAAAATGGGTGACAGATATGGTAAAAAGAATATCATCAGCACAGGACTGCTCTTCTATTCCCTGATATCCATATTATATGTTTTCTCGAGAACACCGGAAGAACTCTCAGCGGTTAGACTCCTTCATGGAGTAACATCCGCGATGATAATTCCAATCGCAATGGCTTATGCAGCAGAGATATCTCCAAAGGGGAAAGAGGGATATTTTATGGGTTATTTCAATCGAGCCCTTTTTCTCGGAATGGCCACCGGACCGCTAATGGGAGGTTTTATTTCAGATATAGTTGGAATAAGGTACACCTTCCTGTCTCTGAGCGTTCTGGGGTTTTTTACTTTGATTCTCGTTTTACTAACTTTCCCGTCCACGTCGATGAGCAGAAAAGGCATAAAGGAACGCGGCCTTATAAAGTCGATTAGAAGTTCGATGGTAAGATTGTCTCTGTTTTTTAGATTCCTCAATTCAATGGGCAGGGGAAGCATCCTCAGTTTCCTTCCGATCTATCTTGGAATAATTGGCTTTATGCCATCCTTAATTGGTATTATAATATCAACGAATCTTCTCATTTCAGCACTCATTCAACCATCATCTGGAAAACTGACTGACAGAATCGGTCCATTCTATCCTGTAACAATCTCCACTCTGCTGGGAGCACTCATTTTATTCCTGATACCAAGAATCGAAAATTTTTATTTTCTGGCAATTCTAAGCGCTATGCTGGGTATAACCAGCGCTCTGAACATACCTGCAATCGGTGCGATGGTTGCAGTTGAAGGAAAGGCTCATGGAGGGATGGGCAGCCTGATGGGAACCCTCTCGGCATCAAAAAGCCTGGGGAGGATAGCAGGTCCGCTGATTTCAGGGGCAATATATGATGTTTTTGGAGGGGGGCTGTATGGAGTCAGAATGGCATTCTCCTTTGCAGCGGTTTTAACTCTCTTCTCTGCATTTGTATTCTGGGCGGGATGGATGAAAGGGGGAAGGGGAGAATGGAAAGAAATAACGGGATCCATGGATTCCTTAGTTGATTAGTATTAACCGGGAGTTGATTAACCGGATGTGATAGTGTTAACATAATCCTGCTGGAAACGATAAACCATGAGATGATGCATATAACCTAAACCAGATTGTTCAGACCATATTTTTCAGTTATTTGAACAGCCAGACTCATTTCACCTCTGGTCAACCTTCGTGCAATTTCGGGATACTCCATTGCTTTGAAGGTGGGATAGTACTGGAACATTAAATTAAATCTGGTCTCTTTTCCGAGCTTTTCCGAGACCCATTTTACAATCTCTTCTGTGCAGCACTCAAGGTGTCCTGGCATTATGAGGTGTCTTATCAGAAGCTCACCATTTTGTGATGCTCTCTTGAAATTTCTTGTCACAACCTTCCAGTAATTTTTCACCTTTGAATACTTGAGGGCACATCTGTCGTTCCCATATTTGAAATCTCCGAGCCAGACATCAACAACGTCCTCTATTATTTCTGCCAGTTCTTCTGAATGGTACATATTTGAATTCCACACAACAGGGATATTTGAGTCAACAAGGTTCAGAATCTCCATGATTGTGTGTGCATGCTGATCGGGATTACCGCCGACAAAATTTACATTTCTGCTTCCCTGCCTGTACCTTCTTTCAATCACTCCAGCGATCTCATGTGGGTTGACAGCATAATCGTCATGATAAACTATATCGAAGTTCTGACAGAAAACACATTTGAAGGTACATCTGTTGAAGAAAATGGTGTTGGAAGGAACAAGCTCAGGTTCTTCACCCATATGGAGAAATTCAGATGAATAGTAACTTTTGTCCGTGCATTTGCAGACTCCCGTCTCTTCATATCTATTAACCTCACATCTTCTCTCACAAAAGACACAATTTTTGAGTATTTCACGCAGAATTTTAACTTTTAGTTTTATAAAATTGTTTTTAGGGATTTTTTGAGACAATATTTTTTGAATTTCAAATTCGGCACTCTCTCTCAAAATTTTAAGAAACTCCGACTTAGTCTGGCTGTGGATCCTGAGCAACTCGTCGAGCTCCTCTGCACCTTCAACCTCAACTCTTCTGGCTATCTGGAATTTTGCAATAGCTTCTCCTCTGTTAATTCTTTCATATCTTGTGAGACTGCCTTCGGGACTCACAATAATCCTTAGGAAAATCATGTTTAAAAGCTCTTATGTTTGAAAAGTTTGGATCGGATTTTTATTAAACGTCGTAAATGCGAGAGGCCAGGTGCCTAACGAAGCAATAATTGGGGTTAAGCTGAGTGAATCACTCCCAGCTTTCGCAAGATCTCATCTACCCGAGATAGACAGCTCTCTCAGCCTTCCAGGCAGAAGCTTCGATGTCGAGGACTCGATCAAACTGCTTCAGCCCTGGATACCATGGTGGCAATAGAGAGTAATGTGCAGTGTTATAAACAACTTGCGGGCTCTCTCCATCAGAAGGATACTTTCCCGCCCGCATTTATTAAAATATTAAGTATTTTTCATCATCACACTCCGGAAGAGACTCGCACATCTTTGAATCTCAACCAGGGGGTGACGGTGCTCTCAAACTGCATGAATTCTTTTCCACCATATTCAATCCTTTTGAGCAGTTCGTACACGTTGCCGTAGATCATTGCAGTTTTTACTGGTTTAATCTCACCTTCAAGGATGTAGGAGTTCGCACACTCCAAGCTGAAATCACCGCTTATCGGATTCGAGGTGTGAGCACCGGCCAGAGAATGGATATACAGTACGTCATCGAAGCTTTCCTGTCTATCCAGCGGTTCGATAATCATGTTTGTTGGGCCGATAGCAGGGTAGCTGTTTCTTTCAATTCTTAAACCATTTCCTGTCGGATCCCCTTCAGAAATTTGAGCATGCCTCAGATCATTTAGGAAGTTCTCGAGGACACCCTCTTTCACGAGAACTGTCCTCTCTGTTTTATTCCCCTCATCGTCAAAAGGTGAACTCATGAAAAGGTCATCGGCTGAACCATCATCTATAAGATTGAGTCTTCCGAAAATCTCCTCCCCTTTTCTGTCTGCAAGAGGACTCCTCCCCTTTAAAATATTCTCCAGAGAAAATGCAGGATACAGGGCGAAATAGAGGAGCTGGTGGGCTGCAAGGGGTGAAAAAACAACGTCATACGTCTTTGCATCAGGTCTGGTTTTACCGCCTTTTGCGGAATTTTTGGCAAACCATGCCGAGTTTCTTGCAATCCTCTCCAGGTCCAGGTCAAGAGTACGACTGAAGGCCATATCGTATGCGCTTCCATCCTCGAATACACATTCAATGGTGGCGGTTGAGGCTGTCGATTCACTCGATAAATCCGCTCCTGATGATGTGAGAATGGATGTCCTCAGCACTGAAACCTCTATTGAACCCTGTGCCGGGTTTACACCCATATCCATTGATTCAGAAATCAGTCTGTCTGCGGCATCCTGGAACCATGAAGAATCAACATCAGCAGCTTTTTTACTGAAAATACCACTTACTCTGGCAATTCCACCGGGTGAGAAGTCTTTCAAATTCTCTTCTGAAACTTTCGATAGTTTTACAGCCATTTCGCATGTCTCAATGATCGATTCTGGGTCTGTTGTAAACGCAAAACCTACTCTACCATTCAGAATTGCTCTTACAGCCACACCCTCTTCTCTGTCTTCCGAAATTGCTTTTATTTCTCCCTTCTCAATTGTTAAAGATCTTTTAATCTCAACCTCGTGGAATATCTCCCAGGCATCAGCGTTGAAATCGAGGAACTTTCTGGCAATATCTGTGTCGATGGTGTATGTTAGAAGATCTTGATACTCAAACTCCTGATCAGGTTGTTGACCAAGCTCTACATTGGACTTGTTTGCCCTCTTTTCCATTTCAGACACCCCCTACAAAAGCCTCAACAACTGTTGGTGGTGCACCATCAGCAACAGGGACAAGCTGTCCGAGCTTTTCGCAAAATCCCGGATCGAAGGATAGGCCTTTTCCGACTTTAATATTTTTCAGGATTTCAAGCGTATGTCCGCTGAGCGAAACATCTCTTATCATCTCTTTCACCTCTCCATTGATAACGAGATATCCGTATTGAGCACTGAACTGGAAGTAACCTGTTGCGGGATTGGTCTCTCCACCTCTCGTTCCAACCAAGTAAACACCATTTCTGACCTCTTCAAGCAACTCCTCAAAACTGTAACTGCCTTCGGCGATGTACGTGTTGCTCATTCTGATTATGGGTTCAGAAACGCCTTGACACCTTGAATTACCCGGTTCGCCACCCAGTTTACAGGCAGTCTCTCTTGAATGGAGAAACTCTTTAAATATGCCCGCCTCGATTATGGTCTTCTTTCTCGCTCTTATCCCTTCATCATCGAAGGGAAAGAATCCAAACTCCTCAAGCAAAGGGTCATCATACACGTAAAGATCTTCAGGGCCAACTCTTATGCCGGTCTCCTTTAAAACACTCGCCCCCTTTGTGAGGTGGTCTGCCTCAACAGCATGTCCAAACGCCTCATGAATGAAAACACCGCCGAGAGACGAATCCATTAGAACGGGCATCTTTCCGGATGGAGGGGGATGTGCCCTGAGCAATTCTTTAAGTTTGTTTTTAACCTCCTCAGCGATATTATATGGTCTGTCTCCGGAAAGAACCTCAAATCCACCCGGTTTGAATATACTTTTTGAGAGAAATTGTAGGAATTCATCCTTTGCAACGGCCTGAACCATGATCCCTGTTCTTGGCACTTCATAGTAAATCTCCGATCCATTTGAATTGACATATCTGAATACCCTCATCACCTCGATGTAGGTCAGCCGGGTACTCACAATGTGCGAGTCCTTGACCTCTTTTTCGAGATCTCTCAAAAACTTTACTTTCTCATCCACTGAAACATCCTTTGGATTAACTTTGGGTTTAAAAATGTGTTTTCCGCTCTCTGAAGATGTATCGATCTTTACCGAACCTTTTTTGACGATATTTCTCTCAGCCCTCTCTATTCCCATCGTTATATCCTTTTTCATATCCTTCTCTGCATCTTTGGCACCAATGATGCCGGAAAAATATCCCCACGAACCATTTTTTAGAACTCTAAAGCCCCTCCCGTAAAAACTCTCAAACTTTGGCTTCTCCACATGTCCATTGTCAAGAGTTATTGAAAATGAGGTTGTTTTTATCTCTCTCACATCGAAAAATTCCATATCTGGAATAAATGCATGAGGGATAAAAAATGAACGGTTTGTAATTTACCTGTAGTATGTCTGAGAGTAGGAGATATGAGAGAAATGATGAACTCCTCCTCGCTCACGCAAGGGACTTCCCACCTGTATTTGTTAAAAATACATGACATACTGAAGCCTCTCACTGAAGTTGCTGTCGATTCGAACATCATCAGAAGAGCTGCGGAAGTTAAGCTGAGCTTAAATTGAGAAGAAAGGATAATCCTGAGAGATCTATAATTGCATGTTCGGACGATGCTGAAGTGTTGACGTTCGATAAAGATTCTAATTCGCTTAAGGAACTTGAGTTTAAGATTGCTGTTCTGGATGATGGGTGTTAACTGAACCTTGGATGATGGGTGTTAACTGAACCTCCCAATTAGTGTTTCATTATTTAATTATTCAGAATTACAATAGTTCTAACTTGTTCACGGTAATTGATACTAAAGTTACTGTAACAAGCTCTTTTGGGAGTTAAACAGACCTGAACGTTAAATACATGGTGGCTATATAAAATGTGTAAATAGAAATCATTAGGCAACCGCTTAGACAACAGCCACCATCTCTTTAAGCTTGCCAAGGAGTTTTAGTTTTCTCTCTCCACTGACAAGGCTGTACTCAAGAACCTCATCAATCCTCCCAACAGGAACGATCTCTATTTTACCCTCGTTTTCAGCGTCCAGCAGAACATCGTCGATGTTATCCTTGGGTATTATAACTCTCTTCAACCCTGCCTGAATTGCAGCCTCAATTTTCTGGGTAACTCCCCCAACTGGCAGTACTTCTCCCTTAACTGAAATTGAACCCGTCATTGCAACGCTTTGGTCAACAGGAATCCCCTCAATGGCTGAAATGACTGCTGTGGCTATACTTATACTTGCAGAATCACCCTCAACTCCGTCATATGTACCAACGAATTGAATGTGGACGTCTGTGTTGGAAATATCCTTCCCGATAAACTTCTTTACTATTGCAGAGACATTTGTGACGGCTTCTCTTGCAATTTCCTGCAATCTACCGGTAGCGATAACTTTACCCTCCTCCTTGCTGAGTGCTGGAGTAATCTCTGCTATAATTGGTAAGACGACTCCTGCAGACTCACCGATAACCGCCAGACCGTTGACCCTTCCAATCTCGCTCCCATTTACGATAAAAAGTCTGTAGTCTCTTCTTCTCTCAATGTACTTGTCTGCAAGCTGTTCCTCAATTGTTTTGGCAATTTTCTTGGCTTTTATAACGTGATCAAGTCTTACCAGGTCTGCCCCCTCGCTCTTTGCAATGTCCCCTGCAGTTCTTATCAAACCACCAAGCTCTCTCAACCTTAATGTCAGGTGATTTCTTCTACCTGCCCTTCTTTTTGCTTCTCTGATTATTTCAGCGGTAGAATATCTGTCAAAGTGGGGAATCTTTCCATCTTTTATAACTTCCTGCGCGACAAATCTGACAAGCTTCCTTCGGTTCTCCTCAGTGTCGTTCATGGTATCGTTCACGTAGATCTCATACCCATATCCTTCAATTCTGCTCCTGAGTGCTGGATGCATCCCCAGAAGCGCATCAAGGTTACCGGCAGCAACAAGAATGAAATCACAGGGTACCGGTTCAGTCCTTACCATAGCTCCGCTACTTCTTTCAGACTGTCCCGTAATTGGAAATCTCTTCTCCTGTAGAGCTGTGAGAATTTTCTGCTGGGATTCGATAGTTAAGGTGTTTATTTCATCTATGTAAAGCACACCCCTATGAGCTCTGTGAATCGCTCCAGCCTCAACCCTCTCATGTGCTGGAGTTTCAAGACCACCGCTCTGGAAGGGATCATGTCTAACATCACCAAAAAGCGCACCGGCATGTGCTCCAGTGGCATCCTCAAAGGGTGCAGTCTCTTTCTCAGCATTGTTTACTAGTAACTTTGGTATGTTTCTCTCCTCTTTGGGCAGCAGGTATCTTGCAACCAAGAATAGCATTGCTGCTGCGATTATACCCCATAGAATCTCTCCCTGAAGGGCGGAGTATCCGATTATGAAGAATACCAGCATGAAAAGGAAAAAGTTTCTCGCCTGCGTCTTTTTCATCGCTTCCTGCTTGTAAGCATCGACAATCTCCTTTCCCTTCCCTGCTGGAACGGTTCTGATCTTGGGCTGATTTGAATCTTCAGGATTCGGATAAACGAGTATATCCTCAAGTTCCTCTTTGGGCAGCAGCTCTGCCATAGCCTTGGCAAGCATAGACTTTCCAGTACCGGGAGATCCAATAAGCATAACGTGCCTTTTCTGGATTGCAGCTTTCTTTATTGCCTCCACAGCGGCATCCTGGCCTATCACTTGGTCTATCAATTTATCGGGCACAGAGATCTCTGCTGTGGATTCAAATTCAAGATGGCCTACAAGCTCATCTATACTTGTATTCTTAGCAGACTTATCCATGGTTGGTTTAAGGTTGGTAGCTTAATTTAAATAAGTTATGCCATTTCTATTCTTAAATCACCATCGATTGGTTTTGAATATGAAATAATGGTATATCAAAAAATCAAAAAATATTAAAACAGGAAATAATTTGATATCACACCGCAATTAACCGCATTTGGTGTATCCACACATTCTGCAGGTCATGCAACCCTCACCGTATTCAAGTATGTTTCCACATTCAGGGCATACGCCTCCAATCATTTTTGTTGTATGTTCTTCTTCAGAAAACTCCTCAGAAAACTCCGTTAGTGGCTTAATTCCCTGCAGATCCACTCTTATTTTGCTGTACTCTCCTCTGAGATATCTCTCAAGAACCTTGGCAACTCCATCGGCACAGGAGGTTATGATCTCTCCATCCTCAAATCCAATCGAAGGACATCTTATTCCTTTAAGCTGCCTTATGATAGCCTCTGGATTTACCCAGCTTCTCAGAGCAATGGACATGAGTCTGCCAAGTGCCTCTGTCTGCGAAGCTGCACAACCCCCGCTCTTGCCCAGCTGAACGAAAACCTCTGCAATACCGTGCTCATCCTCATTTATTGTTACATAGAGTGAACCGCAGCCTGTCCTCGTTTCGATAGTTCTTCCAGTGGTTATTCTGGGCCTCGGACGAGGCTCAATCAGGCTGACAGGTTTCCTCACCCACGTCTCTTTCTTCTCTTCCCTCTTCTTCACACTTAGTACCTGTACTTCTCTACTACCGTCTCTGTATACTGTAAGACCTTTGCAACCCAATTCATATGCAAGCAGGAATGCTCTCTCGACATCATTCTTGGTCGCACTATTTGGCATGTTTATTGTTTTGCTGACTGCATTATCAGTATATTTCTGGAAAGCTGCCTGCATTCTGACGTGCCATTCAGGGGAGATATCGAGCGCACATTTGAAAATTCTTCTTAATTCAGGAGGAATTTCCTCTATTGAGCTAATACTCCCTTCACTTGCAATTTTTGAAACCAGTTCCTTGCTGTATAATCCATACTTCCTGAGAACATCCTCAAAAATTGGGTTTATCTCAAAGAATTCATCTCCATCGAGTATGTTGGTTCTCCTGTAAGCGAGTGCGAAAACGGGCTCTATCCCGCTTGAACATCCGGCGATTATACTTATCGTTCCGGTGGGGGCTATTGTTGTGGTGGTGGCATTTCTAATCTTTACACCTTTTTCATACCATATACTATCTTTCCAGTTGGGGAAAGCACCCCTTTCCTCGGCAAGAGACTGAGATGCTTTATGACTCTCTTCTTGGATAAATTTCATCAATTTCTCAGCCATTTGAATTCCCTGCTCGCTATCATACGGAATATTGAGTTTGAAAAGAGCATCAGCGAAGCCCATAACTCCCAGACCGATCTTTCTGTTTCCCTTTGTCATGGCTTCAATTTCAGGAATGGAATAATCGTTAACATCTATGACGTTATCCAAAAACCTCACTGCAAGCCAAACAACATCTCTCAATCCCTCCCAGTCTATATCTCCGTTTTTCACAAAAGCTGATATATTGATACTTCCCAGATTACAGGACTCGTAAGGAAGGAGCGGCTGTTCACCGCAGTTATGGACAATGAAGCCGTTGGCATCGAAAGAATTCATTCCGGGTATAGAGACATCGTAAACCTCCTCCTCGCCCTCTGGAATAAGTTCCTCAACTGTTGCAACAAATCTATCTCTGTTTGGTTTTCTTTTGTAACTCTTCACAGCATTCTTTAATTTATCCAGTTTATCAACGTCTTCGAACCCGACGACCTCGTAAAACTTCAATAGGCTTTCGTTGGAGATAACCAATTCGTGATGTGGTTTTATTTCATACTCTTTGGTCCCACCTATCCCGTCCGGTAGTTTGTGTTTGCCATCTTTTCTTCTGTTTATATGTATTCTTGAAAATATACCAAGTCTGAGAAGCATCCTTTGAACGGCCTTCAGTAACTGGAGGTTGCTTTGTGGAAGTCTGACACTTACGCCTTTTGCATGATCTCCTACCACACAACCGTCAGCATCGAACAGCCCTCGAATCAGCCCGATGTAAAATTCTGATGACGCTTTTTCGATCTCATCTGTTATAATCTTCTGACCTGGCCTCAACCCTAGTTTGCTGGACAACCTCCTCAAATAGTCCGGGGATATACTATACTTTCTTCTTCCTTTAATTTCGATCCAACCTTCGAAGCCTCTGCGATGTGGTAACTTTGAAGCGTATCTATATGCTACATTTCTGATTGCCCTTGAACCCCTGCTTTCACCCCAAGAAGCCAGAACAACTTTGTCAGACTTTATCGTTCTGTCTCCCAAAAGAAGACCTATCAAGTATCCCTCTTCCCTTGTGTATTTGCCATTCCAGCCTTTAAAAGCTCTATGGTTATTCATCACAACTTTATCTCCCGGTTTCAACATTCCCGCCTTGGCCCATTCCGTTTCAATTTTGTATCTGGTCATCTTTCTTACTCTCAACACGGGATGATCCTCTGTCAGGCGGAGCTCAAAACCCTCCCTCGTTTTGAGTCTGTAGATCTTCTTAACTCCTGTGGGGAAGAATCCCCTTTCGTCACTCTGCCAGCACTGTCCGTTTACAACAGCTGTAAAGCCCCATCCAACAAGATCCTTAACCTGCCTGGCCCCTTTTACAGTCATCACCCATGTATCAGCAGTTACACAGGGGTTGGTAGCCTCTATCTTGCCAAGTTTGGGGGTTGGATTAAACTGATTTACCCTGTCTATGAAAACAACACCCGGCTCGCCATTTCTCCACGCACCCTCTACAATTAAATCAAAAATTTTTCTTGCAGGAACCCTTCTTACAACCTCCTTTGTTCTTGGGTTAATGAGTTCATAATCTGAATCTTTTTTGAGAGCCTCAACAAATTCATCAGTTACAGCGACACTGATGTTAAAGTTCTTTAAAACACCCTCCTCTCTTTTACAGAGGATGAACTCCTCAATGTCGGGATGATGGACATTCAAAACCCCCATATTTGCTCCTCTTCTCTTTCCGCCCTGCTTTATTTGCTCGGTTGCGGCATCGAAAATTTTCATGAATGATACTGGCCCACTTGCAACACCCATTGTTGATTTAACTATGTCTCCCTTAGGTCTCAACCTTGAAAAACTGAAGCCGGTGCCCCCTCCTGACTTCTGAACCCTGGCCATATCGGAGAGGGCTTTGAAGATTCCATCAATGGAATCATCAACGGGAATCACAAAACATGCAGAGAGCTGACTCATTTCAGTGCCAGCATTCATGAGTGTGGGAGAATTAGGCATAAATTGTTGCTTATCCATAATATCGAAAAACTTCCTCGCCACCTCTTTTGGATCTCCACCATAACTCTCCTCTGGAATGGCTATAGCATTGGCTACCCTCCATAACATCTCCTGAGGAGTCTCGACCGGATTTCCCTCATCATCCTTCAAAAGATACCTTTTCTTGAGCACAACTTCGGCGGTTTTTGTAAGCTCCATATTTTTACCTCCTGATTAAACATCACCTAATAAATTTAATAACTTTCACCGGAAGCACAGGTAACCGGGGTGATTATGGAGATAGTTGTGGTTAGACACTTAACAGACAGCCCTTGTGGTTAGACACTTAACAGACAGCCCTTGTGGTTAGACACTTAACAGACAGCCCTTCCACTCAGTATTTGTGTTATTGAAGGTTGTATCCTGTGGGATATATGCCTTGTGGGTGTCGTGAAAATAACGCCACTCCCCAAGCAACACGGTGTCTGATAGATACGATGATACTGAATAAATTCAATCAGAAATTAAATTAAAAAAGTTTATATTCATCTTGTTTTTGGACATATTTAATGAATTGTGAAAAGTCTGAAAATGCAATAAAGATTGTCTCGATATGTGCAACAGAAAGAAAAAAGGGAAACAGTGTTCTGGCGGCAAAATATATTGCAAAAAAATTGAATGCTGAACTCGAAGTCATAAATCTGGTAAAGCTTAACATCAGACCGTGCAAGGCATGCTATAAGTGTCTCTATGGTGAAGAATGCAGGATTGATGATGATGTAGTTGCTGTATTCGAAAGAATAAATGAGGCTGACCTCGTTCTAATCTGTTCACCAGTATACTGGCTTGACGCAACAGGCATGTTCAAAGCACTTCTCGATAGATGTTTCATGGCAATATCCTACATTGAAAGTTTCTCTCAAAAAAATGCGATTATCCTGACATTTCATGGATTTGAGGACATGAAGGGTTGGGCATCAGCAACCCACAATGTGTTTGCAAGGGTTCTCGGGCTCAATGTTCTGGCAAACATAGAAGTAAGAGCGGCGCTTCCTGGAGAGATTTTTTTGGAGAAAGAAAACATCGAAAAATTAAATCTTGCTGCTGACCTCTTAATCAAGGGCGAAAGAAGCCTCTCAGAGAATCAATGTCCGGTTTGCATGAACACCACATTCAGAATTGAGAATGGTAAACTGGTATGTCCGGTCTGTGGATCCGTATTTGATGCTAAATTAAATCTGATCGAAAAGGGCGAGAGGTTTACGCTGGAATGGATAGCTCACCATTTCGGTAAAGAACTCATCGGGTTAAAGGAGAAGTACAAGGTCCAAAAGGAAGAACTAAAAAAAGCCATAAAAATCGTTGAATGATGGATGGTGGTCAGGGAATTATGATTTAACTATAAGCGGAATTTCTGGCCAAGAAGGTGCAGGTTCCCGATATTCACATTTTTTAAATATTTTTTTGCTGAGCTATAGCACCTTCTCACCTGCTCTACTGGCGTGACTGGAAGATCTTTAAGACGGTAGGCAGGATGGAATACGAGGAGGCTGTAGGGAATACTATCATCAAGGGAGGAGATAAAGGAAGCGATCCCCTCTATCTCTCTTTCATCGACATAATAGGGGACGAGAAGAGTTGTTGCGGAAAGTACCTCAGGATAGTGATCAAAAACTCGTTCGAAATTTTTGAGGACGTAACTGTTTGTTCTACCAGTTAAGAAGCGGTGAAGGTTATCGTTCCATGCTTTGAGATCGAATTTTACAGTTCCACATGTCTTTGAACTTATTTCTGCTGCATTTAGCACAAATTTCTCTCTTCCAGCCCCATTCCACTCCCAGCAGATCATCACATCCTTCTTTTTGGCCACTCTTTTGCTGAATCTCAGTGCAAAGGCCATTTGTGGTTCAGGAGATCCACCAAAATGACAGATACATTTGATTCTTTCGGTCATCGCCACTTTGACGATCTCATTCAGATGTACGGCATTTCGCCCTTCTATACGTTTGTGTTCCCAGTTCTGGCAGAAAAGGCAATCAAAATTGCATCCATAGTAGAAAACTGCAAGGTTCATTCCAATCATCCTGCTCCCTTTGCAGAACCAGGCATTGCAGCAGTTTGTTGGAAGCGGATCCTCATAAAAGGAGAGCATTCCCCAGTTAGGAGAGCAGAATGAATATTTTTCTCCATTTCTCGTACCCCTCAACCTGCACAAACCAGAAGCACTCGATCCAAAACTGCAGAAGTTTGTGCAAAGACAACAGGATTTTTTAAAATCTTTTTCCTCCACTCTTCTCTCTCTGGAACAAGCAATTTCAGCTCTTTCGTGAATAGCATAAATCAGACTCGATTCCTTTCTTGAGCACTCAACACAGACAGGAAGATCTCTCGAAAAAACTCTCTTCCCGCAAATTACACATTGCACGAATTAATATCTACTTTTTTGTTATTTATCTTTCGGGTGATGATTTTGATATCTGAGGACGCAGAATATGTGTTTAAATTATATGCAGGTTTTAGAAAACACTCTTAAATCTTAAAGAGACCGTTAAGCAACCGGATTAGGATCATCAACGACATAGTATGTGGCTGTGCAGATTGCTACCAGTTCATCGTTCTGTTTTGCCTCCGAGTAGGCTACCAGGAGTCTGGACCCGGAGCTTATTATTTTTCCTTCAGCAATGAGTTTTCCCTCTTTTACGGGTTTGAGATAGCTTATATTCATCTCAGCAGTAACCGCAATTTTGTTCTGTTTTATCAGGTAACTGTTCACACTCAGACCGGCAGCAGAGTCCAGAATGCTTGCAATAACTCCACCATGAGCAGTCCCAAGAGCCTGTTTGTGTTTACTCTCTATTTCTAGCTCAACGACAGCCTTTCCGTTCCCTATGTATGGACTCATTCCAATCAGTCTGTACCATCCAGAATTTCTCACCTTCTCTTCGAATTTTTCTCTATCTTCCTTTCTCACTGAATCACCTCCCGCATAATTTTAATATAGGAATTTGAATAATGCTAAAGAATGGTTCTTCTATGGTCTTTGTGCGTTTTTGAAGCTATAAACGCCTCGTAGTGGTTAATTCTGAATCCCTTTTTCTCCAGCCAGCGGAAAAATTTGCCCCGTTCTTCCATATATTCATCAAGACTTTTGTATCTGACTATGAAGCAGAGATCATAAGGTGAACCGACAATTTCAAAAACATTTTCAACAAAATCAAGCCTCTTTAAAAGATCAATAACCTCTTTAAGCCTGTTTTTGCAGCTCAGGTCGAAGTCTATGAAGTTCACAGAAAGCATCTCGAGTCCGAGCTTCTTATAATCCGCAACCCAGTATCCCTCTTTGAGTTTAATCAGGAATCCATCATCTTCAAGCTTTTTTATTCGATTTTGAACGGTTTTGAGGCTAATCTGTAACCTCTCCGAAATTTCTGTCTGTGTCAGTCCCCTTAGTATGAGCTCCACTATTTTTCTGTTCAGTTCGTCAATCATTGAGAGAGAGTGGGACGAGATAATTTATAAATTTATTCTGAGGAGCTTTCAGAAGTGTCGTGTTATGTATAATGTTATGGATAACCGATTCGTAATATGAGACACAATACAGGATTAAGTTACGTAATTTGAGAATAAAATCCGAAATCTATTTATCATCTGAACTCAGAGCATCCATGGGTGGTTCAATGGGTCTTCTGATGGAACATGAATCCAAAAACATGCTTGAAAGATATGGTATACGCACTGCAACTGCCTTTTTTGTTAAAAGTGAGGATGAGGCAATCGAAACAGCGAAGAAAATAGGATATCCGGTTGTTGCAAAGGTAGCATCCAGAAAGATCTCACATAAAAGTGACGCTGGTGGAGTCATTTTGAATATTCAAAATCAGGAAGAGTTAATTCAGGCTTTTAACCATCTGACATCAATTCAGGATGCGGAAGGGGTCTCGATTCAGAAAATGGTTGAAAAAGGTATTGAGGCGATAGTGGGAATAACTTATGATGAGCAGTTCGGACATGTAATGATGTTTGGGATTGGTGGAATTTTCGTGGAACTCTACAGGGATGTCGCATTCTCAGTTCTTCCACTTGAAGAATATGAAATAGTGGAGATGATAAGGTCTGTGAAGGGTTATAGGATGCTCGAAGGCTACAGAGGTATTAAAGGGGACGTTGAATCCATTATTGAACTTTTGAAAAAAGTGGGAAAAATAGTTGAAGAAAATCCTCAGATTGTTGAAATGGATCTCAACCCGGTTTTTGTTTATGAAGATGGCTATACCGTGGTTGATGCAAGAGTAGTGGAGAATGAAACGAAAAAGAACGAGGACTCTGAGACTGGAAGCGAATCAAACAGAAAAGAAATTCATAGGTTTTTTTATCCAGAATCTGTTGTAGTATTTGGCTCTTTAACCCCTCCGAAAGCAGGCTTCAATATTGTATTTAATCTTATCAATTTGAAATATATAGGAAGGATTTATCCTGTAAATCCCAAGGGAGGAGAAATTCTCGGTTTAAAAGCATACAAGTCGGTTTTTGAGCTACCCGAAACACCTGATGTTGCTGTAATTGCAACGCCAGCAAACACCGTTCCGGGAGTGATTGAAGACTGTGCAAAAAAGGGCATTAAAAATGTTGTTATTATCAGTTCAGGTTTCAGGGAGGAGAGCGAAAAAGGAGCTGAGCTTGAAGACAGGATTCTGGAAATCGCCAGAAATTACGGAATGAGAATCATTGGCCCAAATACAACTGGTGTTTATAACCCTGAGACAGGTTTCACATCATCATTTGGTCTGCTCAGGAAAATCAACAGAGGGAATATCGGGATAATCGCGCAAACAGGACTCTTCTTAGGCATACTCATGAATCATGCTGCCAGTGCTCATCCATCAATCGGATTCAGCAAGATTGCGGGTCTGGGAAATAAATGTGATGTTCAGGATTATGAGATTCTGGATTATATGATTGAAGATGAGAGCACGAAAGTAATTGGCATGTATATTGAGGGATTTAAGGATGGAAAGAGATTTTTCGAGTCAGCAAAAAGAGCAGAGCATTCGGACATCCCTCTTGTGGTCTTCAAGAGTGGTAGAACGGAATACGGAAAGAAAATGGCTCTAAGCCATACCGCATCACTTGCAGGGAGTGACGAAATCTTTGAAGGAGTCAGCAGGCAGGCAAACATAATCAGAGTATTTAGCTATGAGGAAATGCTTGAAACTCTGAAAGCTCTCTCCCTTCAGCCTCTTCCTGAGGGAAGGAGAATTGCCATAGTCCACTATGTAGGATCAGGATGTGTTCAGGGAGCGGATGAGGCGTATTTTGGTGGACTGGAACTCCCGGAAATGTCTGCAGATACAGTTGAGAAAATAAGAACGATCACACCAGAATGGCACAGAATCGGAAACCCATTTGATATCTGGCCATCCATAGAATATTTTGGAATTCAGGATGCCTACAATACGACAATTGAAGCGATTCTTCAGGATGACCGCTTTGATTGTGTTGTTGTGGGCACATGGGCCGGGAATGAATTTTATTCGAGCTATCAGCCACCCTTTGAGAAGCTGGCGAAATACGGCAAACCCATATATTTCTTTGTTGAAGGAGACAGGGATAGCGTATTCAGAATCAAAAATGAATTTGAACAGAATGGTTTTCCTGTTTATCCAGATATCGTGACAGCAATAAGGATCCTCTCGAAAATAGTGAATTATTCGGTTAAAAAAGCAGAGAGGAGAAAGGTCAGAGGGATGGAGCAGAGACAGAGAAATTGAGTGGATTCTGAGCGGTGCAAATCTTTTGGAATTGTTATGCCAGAACCCCAGAACCGGAAAAGTTTATTTTCCTCCCGATAATCTGAGGGTGGAGGTATAAAATGATAAGAGTGGGCATCGTTGGTGGAAGTGGTTATACTGGCTCCGAGCTTCTCAGGCTGTTAAGCATGCACCCAAAAACGGAAATTCAGGCAGTCTCATCGAGGAAACATGAGGGAAAGGAAATCTGGAAGCTTCACAGATTCCTTAAAAATTTTTATGATCTAAGGTTCGTGAACCCTGAGATGAGGTATTTTGAGGGATGTGATGCTGTTTTTCTGGCAGTGCCGCATGGGCAGGCTATGAAATTTGCACCTGATTTTATTGAATCGGGTATCAAGGTTATAGACTTATCTGCAGATTACAGACTTGATAAAGAAACCTATGAGAGCGTTTATGGAAAAAAACATGAGGGGTACACCGAAAAAATTGAAAATGAAACGACATACGGGCTGACTGAGATCCACAGAAAGGATGTTGAACGGGCAAGTCTCGTGGCAAACCCGGGATGTTATCCTACGGGGGCAATTCTGGCTGTCGCTCCACTGGCAGAAAAGGAACTGATTGAAAGGGTGGTTTTCGATTCGAAGAGTGGCATAACTGGTGCCGGAGTTGAACCAACAGATTTCACACATTACCCAAACCTGCATGAGGCTATAGTTCCATACAAAGTTACGGAACACAGACATTACTGGGAAATGGTTCAGGAGCTGGGAGTTTTTCAGGAAGACATAAAGGTCTCATTCACTCCACAGGTTTTTCCAGGCTCAAGGGGCATTTTGACTAATGCACACGTTTTTTTGAGAGGTGAGCTTGAAACTGAGGAAATAGACGAAATTTACGACAGGTTCTATAGAGGATGTTACTTTGTTCGAATGCAGGATTCTGTGAGGTTGAGCTACGTTAGAGGAAGCAATTTTTGCGATATTGCGATTTTCAAAGGGGATGACAGGATAGTTGTCTCTTCTGCCATCGACAACCTGGTGAAAGGTGCGAGTGGACAGGCGATTCAGAACATGAATGTGATGTTTGGACTTGACGAGAAAACAGGACTGGACTTTCCACCGCTCTTTCCGTGAGGGTAAATGAATTGTGGCATTTATGGGTTATAAACCAGAACAGGGCTTGTGATTGAAACTGACTTCAGTTTCAAGAAACGTCACATTAAAAATTAACCGATTCCGCTGGCAAACTGCTGCAATGCCTGCTTTAAATTAGTGAGATCAGTTTTGAGCTTACACAGGAACGGAAACGATTCAATAATTCTATGTAATTCTTTAAGATTCCTTAAATAGATTCCTTAAATTCCGGTCCTTGAAGCCAGGTACCAGAAAATGATTATGGATAGAAAACATACTGCACTGGAAAAAATGAATACATAGCCTATTCCTGCAAAATCCATAACTGCTCCCGATATCATGGGCGCGGTTATCATTCCAACACTCATTGCGGTGTTGAAGGCACCCATTGCAGAACCCTGTCCTACCTCTCTGCCGGCAATTGCAACAATTGCTGTAGCGGAGGGAATAGATATTGCACTTCCAATTCCGATCAATAACGAGACCGCAAGCAGGCTTGAAAACCCGTGAAGGAAAGGTATGGCAATCAGTGCAAAAGATACTAGAACTGAACCAAAGACTATTAATATGGACTTTCTGTATCTGTCAGCCATTTTTCCGAAATATCTCTGGAGAAGGGCGATGGTAAGGACACTTAATGAAATTAAAAAACCAATCTGACTTGAAGAGAGCTTCATTAAAACTGAAGCCACCACCGGGAGAAAAACCATGAACGTTCCGGTAGCAAAGGCATTCATCGCTCTGAAAAAGAGAACTGCCTTAATCATCTCATTCTTTATGACTGTTCTCAGGGATGGTTGTGCAGTGTTGCTGCTATTTCTGACGTCGGGGAGTAGAAAGAGGCATATCAGAAGTGATATGATGGAAAATCCAGCCATTGATAGAAAAACAGCGCTCATTCCAGCCATATCCTTTATAACACCACCCAGTAAAGGTCCAAATCCCATTCCGAGAAACATGGAGATGGTAAATGTACCCATATACTTTCCTTCGGAACCTCGAGGAGAAAAGTCAGCTATATACGCCATTGCTATCGGTATAACCATCGCAGAGGCCATACCGTGGATAATTCTGACTGCAGTGAGGTAATAGACTGTATTGGCTGCTATATAAGCGACAGAAAGCAGGGTATAAATTAAGAGTCCAGTTACAATAAATATCTTTCTACCTCTTTTGTCAGAGATTTTTCCCACTAATGGCATAAAAATTGCTCTTGACAGTGAAAAACCTGAAAATATGGCTCCAATCCATATGCCTGTTGCTCCGAGACTCTCAGCATAAAAAGGCAGAAGTGGAACCACAATCCCAAGTCCGAGCATTGCTGAAAAAACTGAGATGAAAAGAACATTGAAAACCTTTTTTGCATGCGCTCTTTCTATCCGCTCCTTTTTAAGCTCCTGACTTATTACATCTCTTTCTTTGCTAACCACGATACCCCCTCTAACAATATCTACAGTATTTAATCGGTTGGTCTTTAATCTTTACTCTCATACCTGATTAGAACAAGCACTATGAGTGTCGAAATGAGTGTAAAAATTCCCGAGATTATAAAAACGCTTCTAAAATCACTGATTTCTGCGACATACCCCATAATCGATGGGCCCATAAAAACCCCAACCTGCAGAGAAGTGCTTGAAGCACCCATTGCAAATCCTCTCATCCTGGGATGAATGATATCTGACAGCAGAGCAAAGCCTGCAGGATTTGCAATTCCCATACCGGCTCCTATCATCACAGTACCGATAATAATTATCCTAAAGCTTGGATAAAGGAAAAGAAAGATTCCTAAAGCCTCAATAAGCAAACCAGCAATTATAACTGGCTTTCTACCAAATCTGTCGGCCATTTTTCCGGCAGGCACTCTAACAATGGCAGAGGAAAGAAAAAGTAAGGTGATCACACCTCCAACGACGGTTAAATCTATTTTAAATTCAGGAAGGTAAAGAGGTATTGCGAAAATTCCTATGGCCGCACTTCCGAATGTTGCAAAGAAGGGGGTTAGTAAAGCTCCCCAGGTTCCACTTCTTTTAAAAATATCTAGATCAAATTTACCGATTGCTCTACCTTCTGCCTTTTCTCCCTTCAACCAGATAATCGAAAAAAGTCCAATCAGGGCGAAAATACTGCAGGAATAAAAGGTTGCATTGAATCCGAACCTGTCAGCAAAAAAACCACCAAAAATTGGACCTAATGCATATCCAAACATGGTAAAAGCCGCAATCCATCCAAGAGCTTCACCTTTTTTTTCTTCTGGAGAAAGATCTATTACCATGGCATTTGAAGCTGGAACGAAAGCTGCCATCGCAAACCCATGAAAAAATCTGGCAAGAAGAAGCTCGAAAGAGTTTGAAGCAATGACATAAAAAAATGGTGCGACAATGAATAGGATCATGCCGATGAAGACCATTCTGAATTTGCCATATCGATCTGAAATCAAACCCAGGGGGATCATGGTAAGGGCCGTTACAAGTGCAAATCCTCCGGCAATCATCCCGGCTTCAGCCTCTGAAGCCCCCAAATTTTTTGCATAGGGAGCTATAATCGGAAAAACGATACTTGAAGCAGCATACCCGCAAAAACCTGCAATGTAAAGTAAGATTCTTTTTCGGTTTGAAGCATTCACCCTACATTCTTGGGATATTTCATTTAAATAATTTTGTGGGTGATAGTAACAGCAGTGATAAAATAAAATTCAACTTCAGCAGTTGGAGATCTTGAATCCATAAAAGAATGGGAAAGTTTTAAATTTATCAGTTTAAACTACTGCCAATGGACAAGCGTAAGAACAAAAGTAAGCTCACAGAAACATTAACAGTTCGAAGAATTTTAGTATTATCTGTTTTGCTGATAGTCTCTGCTGTTGTACTTTCTGGTTGCCTTGATGGATCAAAAGAGCAAAAGCAAAAAGAAGATAAAAATACAATACATAAACCCTCTAAGTATGATAACCTCGCTGTGAATATACTGGTTATTGAAGTTGAGGGGAAATGGGATGTTAATGTGCTTATCACCCTTCCAAATCCATGTCATAAGGTAGAATATGTTGGTAAACAGAAAAGAGGAAATGAATATTATCTCGATTTTACATACACTCTTCCAAAACCAGGTGAAGTTTGCATTCAGGTACTTCAGAATTATAACCAGACGATTGAGCTTGGCACTCTTGAAAAAGGAGATTATGTGGTTGTATTAAGGATCAACGGTCAGGAAGTAAAGGCAGCAAAGTTCAGCGTCTGAACAGATCTGTCCTCTAACGACCTCTCCACCCGCCTGCCAAACCCTCAGCAGGCTGACAACTATACCCGAACCAAAGATTTTAAATTCTCAGTTTGCTAATTGATATCACATCGTCAGGTGGAAAATAGATATTAAAAGAGGTGTAATTTATGGCATTTTCAGAAAAATACTGGGAAAAAGAGGAGATAATGCCTGAAAAAGAGCTTGAAGAGCTTCAAATGAAAAGAATGCGTTATACTGTAAGATATGCATATGAAAATGTTCCATTTTACAGGAAGAAGTTTAAGGAAGCAGGAATCAATCCTGATGATATAAAGAAGAGGGAAGATGTCGCCAGACTTCCTTTTACGGTAAAGGAAGATCTTAGAGAAAATTACCCCTTTGGCCTTTTTGCGGTTGGTAAGGAAAGGATAATCAGGATCCATACCTCGAGCGGCACATCGGGAAAGCCCAAGGTCGTGGGATACACGAAAAATGACCTCGAGAACTGGATAAACATGGTGGCAAGGTGTCTTTACATGGTTGGAACGCGAGACAATGATGTTTTTCAAAATATGGTCAGTTACACTCTTTTTACAGGCGGTTTGGGCCTACATTATGCCGCCGAAAGAATTGGTGCCATGGTTGTGCCATCTGGGACTGGAAACACTGAAAAGCAGATTCAATATATGCTTGATTTCGGGACAACGGTTATTCATGCAACTCCGAGCTATGCCATGCATATCAAGGAAGTGGCAGAATCCATGGATATAAGCGTGGACTCTCTTGGACTGAAGATATGCTGTTTTGGTGCAGAGCCATGGAGCGACAACACCAGGAAAAGGCTTGAAGATGCTTATGGTGTTAGGGCTTTCGATTCATATGGTTTGAGCGAGATGAATGGCCCTGGGGTTGCTTTTGAATGCACAGAACAGGACGGGTTGCATATATGGGCAGACCATTATTTTATAGAAATTATCGATCCACAGACTCTTGAACCAGTATCTGAAGGCGAGAAGGGTGAATTGGTATTAACTCCTCTCACCAAGGAAGCCTTACCCCTGATAAGGTATCGAACGGGAGATATAACCTTCATAATGGATGAAGGAAAGTGCTCCTGCGGCAGAACACATCCCAGGATTCACAGGATTCTCGGCAGGAGTGATGATATGATCGTTGTCAGAGGGATAAATGTATTCCCGAGCCAGATTGAACACGTTCTTATGAAAATCCCTGAGGTTGGAGACCACTTCCAGGTCATCATCACAAGAAACGGATCTCTTGATGATATATCTGTCAGGGTGGAGATGAGAGACGAAGTCTTTACAGGAGAACTTTCAGACTTTCAGAGAATCCAGCAAAAGGTTCAGAGAGAGCTTTACAAGGAACTCAACCTGAGAACCAATGTTGAACTGGTGGAAAAGGGCACACTTGAAAGGTTCATGCTGAAATCAAAAAGGGTTCTTGATTTAAGAAAGAATATTTAAACGGGTTTTTAAGATTGAATTCAGGTCAGGAAACAATCTGGTTACAATCGCATTAATCATCGGAATATCAACATAAATTAAATACACTACAGTCTTTGGTAAGGCAATGCATGGAATTAAGATAATCAAAGAAGTGATTGATGAATACATGTCGAAGGTTCCGGAAATCAGGGAGTACTGCCAGAGATGTCTGAATGTGCAGAGATATGATGGCAATGTTGTTCTCATGGTTGTTGATGCATCTTTTGTTTCGCTCGGCTTGAATTATTTCACGGTTGTCATTCCTAAAGTTCTGGATTTCAAAAGCAAACTGATGGAAACCGGAAAGATTGTTCGTCTTGAGGATCTTGCCCTTTTTTCTGATAAAGAACTCTATTCGATCTGGAAAAATAAGAGAAGCTGGTATGTTGCCAGGAAAATAGCCGAATATCTTTCATCCGTCGATAGAGATGATAGAAAAGCCCTTGCCAGATGGGCAGGAGAAAGTAGGCTTGATGGCTGGCAAAAAGACCCGATTGGCAGTATAAAAGGGGTAGGAATAAACACATTTCAGTACCTCAGAATGATGGGTGGTGTTGACACTGTAATGCCCGATAAGGTGGTAAAGAAGGTTTTTTCAGAGGTAGCCGAAAAATCAGGTTTGAACATGCCAGAAAAGGATCTGGATTTCATAAAATGGGTTGAAAATCTTGCAGAGCTTACAGGTTACAGGGCTATTGAACTTTGCTGGATGACCTGGTTTGTTCAGTATGAGGGGAATGAAATGAGGGCAAGAAAGTATCTGGAGTTGATGAGGCAGATTTAAATCAAGTTTATCGATTGCTGTTTCTTTAAGTTTCTTTAATACTGTTTGACGCCTATCCATACTTTTTCGTGGAAACGAAACCCTTAAACTGACAAAGCTTTTATACTCAGTTTGTTATTGAATGACATATGTTCTGGAATCCCAGCATAGAGAAGATGCCTTTAAAGGATTTAAAAGAGGTACAGGAAAGAAAGTTGAGGGCAATCATTCATCATGCATATACAAATTCACCATTTTATAGAAAGAGGTTTAAAGAGGCAGATATTAATCCCTGGGACGTCAGAGGGCTTGAAGATTTACCAAAATTGCCTTTTACGAAAAAACAGGACTTAAGAGATAGTTATCCAACTGGGATGTTTGCAGTTCCGAAATCTCAGGTTGTTAGATATCATGCTTCGAGCGGAACAACCGGAAAGCCAACCGTTGTCGGTTATACTGAGAATGATATAATGGTCTGGGTTGAGAGTCTCTGCAGGAGTTTGACCGCATGCGGGGTTGATAGAAACGACACAATGCAGATAGCATATGGATACGGCCTTTTTACAGGTGGTCTGGGCTTCCATTATGCGGCTGAAAAAATAGGTGCGAGTGTAATCCCCATCTCTGCTGGAAACACCCAGAGGCAGATCGAACTCATGAAGGATCTCCAGACCACTGTCATTGCCTGCACACCATCTTACATGCTTTACCTCGCTGAATATATTTCCAGAATGGGAATGGACTTCTCTGAAACACGACTCAGAATGGGCATATTCGGGGCCGAACCATGGAGTGAGGAAACAAGAAAAAGAATCGAGAAAAAAACAGGAATCCAGGCATTTGATGTTTATGGAACATCAGAACTGAGCGGCCCTCTTTTCACGGAATGTATAGAAAAAGCCGGCTTGCACATCTGGGGTGACCACTTCCTCGTTGAAATAATAGATCCTGAAACTCAGGAGCAGGTTGGTGAAGGTGAAAAGGGGGAGCTCATTGTAACCACTCTCTCGAAAGAGGCTTTACCACTGATAAGATGGAGAACAGGAGATATAACAGCTTTTGAAGAGGAAAAATGCGGATGTGGGAGAACACATCCAAGGATTATGCGGATAATGGGGCGCTCAGATGACATGCTTATTGTCAGAGGAGTGAATGTATTCCCGAGCCAGATCGAGCATGTGATAATGCAGATACCTGAAGTAGGAGAACACTACATGATAATTCTTGAAAGGAGAGAAGAGATGGATGTTATGACGATTCAAATAGAACTTAAAGATACAGCGATGGTTGATAGGGTCTCTGATATGCTGGAACTTGAAAAAAGAATCGCAGACCAGCTTAAGAGTGTTTTGAATGTATGGGCGAATATAGAACTGGTAAACCCCGGAACGCTACAGAGATTCGAAGGCAAGGCGAAGAGGGTTATAGATAAGCGAAAAATCTGAGAACGGTTTACGAGCCCCGTTGATTATACTAAATTTTTAACAAATACGGGATGTTTTTAACAAATACAGGTGGGAAGTCCCTTGCGTGAGCGAGGAGGAGTTCACCGCTTAGCACTTACCGTTCACGTATTCGACAATCTCATAATGCATTTCATTCAAATTCTTTAAAGTTCAGTCTGAACTATTAACAGTTCGAAGATTACCGGCTACTAATCTGAACTTACTCTCGATCAATCTAAACTCTACCTCTCGATTCTCCATGTACAATTGCGGAAGCGACCATATGGGCAAGGCGAAGAGGTTCGGGAATATTCCCCTTCAAAGTGCTGGATTTTATGTATTTTTCTGCGTTTTTTGCACCACAGCCAGAACACTGAACGAACAGCTCGTTTATTCTGTGAATCTCTCCAGCGCTCAATATAGCTTCCCACCTTTTCTCACTTTCTGGCACGTTTTTGAGAGCCTCTCTTATTCTATCAAAATCCGGGATCTTTCGCATAACCACGACCACTGGTATGTCAGTACTCTCATACAGCTCTCTGATGTTCACAGTATTAAACCCTCCAAAGGTCAACCCGCTTAGAAAAACACATTTAAGCTGTTTTTTGAATTTAGATCGCATCAAAATTGCAGTCAGCTCCTCAGTTGCGTCCATACCATCGATCTCTATCTCTCCGAACATGAACCCCTCTGGTTCGGTTCCTGCTGTTACACACCCTGCAATAACCGCTTTGCTACCTCTGGAATCACTCAAACTTCTACCAATTTTAAAACTATCATCAAATCCTGCAAATCGCCATATTTTCATTATGAATGTTCAATATCCTGAATTTTAAAAACTATATCCTCTCAAGAATTTCATCGCATTCTTCAATTATCTTTTTGTTTGCCTCTTTGAGCACCTCAAGAGGATTTTTTCCATCAGTTCGAATGATAATCTCCGCTCCTTCTACCAGTGGATGTGGAATGTTGTATTTTGTTAAAATGACATTTTCGTCCTCTAACAGGTGATGCTGAAGAAGATTCAGGAAGGTGTGATTCTCTCCTTTGATTTTTATTTTTGCATAGTTTTTTTCCAGTTCAACAATTTTTACTTCCATATTATCACCTTACACCTTAGTCCTCAAGTCCAGTTACCTCTACCATAATCAGAGGAAATTCTCCTCCTTTCGACGTTACCGCATTTTAGGCATTTAAGCTTATCTCCCTCTCTGACCATCTCACTCTTACATGAGGAACATAATGCCTTTACAACACCCATTCCCGGCTCCTTGGTGGATAACTTTAGGAGTCCAGGATCTATCACTCTGGCTTTTATTATATCCATATATTTGACAGCTGAGCCGAGGTCCTTTAAATATTCATTCTGAACATTTGAAACGTGTAGTGCTGCAATTCCAGTATGCATAAGATCTCTATCGAGTCCGTATTTTCTCGACAACTCAACAAGGGCGAGAGAGTTTCGCACATCTACAACTCTCCCAAGCACGATATCTCCTTTTTTAATGTCGGGAAGTTTTTTTATTGATTCAACACTGACAACTTTATCCTTAACAACTACTTTACCGGCAACTGCTGCAAACAACTCACCATTCTCCTCATATACACCCTCACCAGGTACAAATTCCTCAGCATATCCAACCCTATCACCGGGGAACACAAACTTCATAACTCTTCATCTCCGTATTTTCTTTCCATTCTGTAAACTTCAACAGGTATATGCTTAAATTCTTTTTCATGGAATTCATATGTTCTTCTTAAAGGTATGCTGTAATACCAGAGGTGGGTTATTTTAAAGTCATTATCCTCAGAACACTTTTTTATAAATTTATCACTTCCGGCAGAGTGGATTGAGTAAATCACTCTTGATATTTCCATCGCTTTCAGTAAAAAAGGTCTGTCAGCATGTTTTTTATGGATACCGAAGGGAGGATTCATTATAACTGTAAAATCTTTTTTTCTCAGCTCAAGTTTGTTGATGTCGCATCGAATGAAATCACAATTCAAATCAAATCTTTTCGAGTTGTTTCTGGCTATAAAGAGTGCATTTCTGTCAATATCTACCCCAACCGCTCTTGCCCCGAAGAGAGAAGAAGCGATGGTGAGCATTCCAGTTCCACAACCAAGATCAACAACATACTTCAAATCCGACATCAAGTAAGCATTGACCACAATCTCGGCTGCAAGAGATGGAGGAGTAACGTATTGTTCTAATTTAATATTCGGTCTTTTAAAACCCTCAAGCTTCTCCAGAGTTATTTCAAGTTCTTTTTTCACATAATTACTGATGACATTCAATATTACAATTTTTTCGGTTATATTTTTTCGGTTATTGAAGAATATTAGTGAGCAAATCTGCTGTTTCGCAGGTAAGTGGTTACAACTCACACTTGGCAGTGACCCGGGAGAAACTTAATAGATGATTGATGGAGTTAATCTTATATTCGGGAAAACATAGTTAATTAATCTTGGTTATAGTTAGGTTACTGGGGTGGAGTGATGAAGTTTCAGACAGGAATAGGTGTTTTTGACACCTATACGGGAGGCATATATCCTGGACTTTTACTTCTTGTTGAGGAAGTGGGTGCCGGGGGAAGGGAATTCGCGTTCACGACTATTATGAATCTCATAAAGTCGGGAAAAACCTCTGATATATATTATATCTCAATGACGTTGAGTGATGCTGAAGTTAAAAGAGAGCTGAAGCTAGCTTTCCCCGATTCTGAAGGAGACTGGATAGAAAAACCCAGAATAATCAGCTTTGCAAAAGAATACTTTGCAAGAACAATTGTTCCACTCTCGTGGGTTACGGAAGAGAAAGTCTCTCTGGCATCACTGAGGCCTGATGAAAAGCTTCTGGAAAAGCTCGTCAACCTGTTTGACAGAATCCCAGATAGGAGTATACTCATAATTGATTCTCTGACAGATCTGATGAGAAAGACTGAGATAATGGGTGGGGATGAAATTAAATGGTCTGATCTCGTGGACTTTTTTACCGGAATAAGGAAACTGATAATCAATAAAGACATGCTGGTTTATGTGTTGCTGACGAAAAATGTCATTGAAAAATCAAAAGAAGAAGAAATTTTGAATACTGCGAACGGGGTAATTTTTTTCGAGTGGAATATTGAAAAGGACGTAATAAAAAGATCAATGTACATTCGAAAACTTACAGGGTCGTTGCCCTTTTTGGAGAAACAGAAAATAATGAAATATGATGTTACGATCGATCCGGCAGAAGGCTTTATTATATCGCGGTTGCTCAGAGTTATTTGAGATGATCAATATGCGATTATCAACAGGTATTCCTGGGTTGGATTCCGTGATTGGGGGAGGAATTCCAAAAGGACATATTATCACTATTTTTGGTCACTACGGTACAGGAAAAACAACTTTCGGTCTGCACTTCGTTTATGAAGGTCTAAAAAATGGGGAGAGATGCATTTTTATCAGTCTTGATGAAGATGAAGCAAGCATCATTGAAACCGCTCAGGGATTTGGAATGGATTTTAATGAATACTATGGTCAGATTGAAATTATAAGGCTTGATCCTTTAATTGTTAAGGAATCTCTGGAAAAAATAAATAATGATCTGATGCAAATCATTTCAGAAATGAAAGCATCGAGACTTGTGATTGACACGATAAGCATTTTAGAGGGTCTCTTTAGTGAGAGCGACAGGTGGAGGACAATATCATTTCTGAAGAATAGTATAAAAAAATCGGGAATAACGGCGATTTTAACTTCAGAGGCTGATAGATATACTATGAATACGAGCAAGTATGGAATACTTGAATATATATCGGATGGTGCCATAGCATTAAAGTACGTTCGAAAAAATGAGCTTGAAGAACCCATTCTGGGGCTGGAGGTTATAAAGATGAGGAGAACAAAGCACTCCAGAAAATTGAGGCCTTTCACCATAACTGAACGTGGAATCGAGGTTTATGAAGAAGCAGAAATATTTTAAATTGAATTCAGATTTTGGATTTGAGTATAATATTCCTGAAGCATCAGAAGCCTTAAATCACCTCCTGAGGATTTTAGAATTTAAGTGGGGGATTTTGAAAATTAAGACACGGCGAGGCACAGATTGGGAAAATCTAGTCATATGTTAAGGCTAAACAGGATTCAAACATCAAAAATATTGGGCATATCACCTAATGCGGTTCAGGCCAAAAAATATGCTGCTTAAAAATATGAAATAAAAAGGAAAAGCTCAACCTCAGCCAAACAATGCTCCGAGACCCTCAATAGCCTCTTCTTCCTTCTTCTCTTCCTCTTCTTCCTCTTCTTCTTCCTTCTTCTCTTCTGTCTCTGCTGGTACCTCAGCTGGCGCTGCTGCAGGTGCTGCTGCAACTGGTGCAAAGCTCGCCTTGGCAATTGCCTCGTCAATGTTCACGTCTTCGAGAGCAGCAACAAGCGCCTTCACTCTCGCATCGTTAACTTCGACTCCGGCTGCCTCAAGCACGGCTTTTATATTTTCCTCTGTAATCTCCTTTCCAGCAGAATGCAACATTAACGCGGCATACACATACTCCATTTTTAACTACCTCCTGAAATTTTATTATCCAAACAATGCTCCGAGACCCTCAATAGCCTCTTCTTCTTTATGCTCCTCTTCTTCCTCTTCTTCCTCCTCTTTATGCTCTTCTTCCTCTTCTTTTTCAGCTACAGGTTCAACAACAACCTGTTTGTGTTGAATCAGGCCTGTGAGATCTTCATCCAGCGCCTCTGAAGGAAGTACTGATGCCAGTGAGAGCATCTCGGAGTATGACTTTACAAGAATGTCGCTGATAACATCCTTCTCCGGAATAACTGCATTTATCGCAAGGTTTCTTGCATCTGTAAATGCTTTGATTATTAAGATCTCGGCGGTCTCAGGCGTTACATAGGCTGCATTCACGGCAAGATTGAGGGCTTTTGTATAAGCCTCGGTGAACTGCCCTGAAACCATCATAGTGTCGATACTCAGGGTGTCCGGGGTGAATTCGACCCCATTCTCCATTAGCACTCTTGTATCAAGTCCCAGTTTTACAGGTTTAATGTCAAGGAGATCCAAAGCTTTTGCAACCTCCGGCTTTACAACCTCCCCAGCCTTTACAACCGTTACTGTATCTTTTATTACGATCTTACCTCTCTCAATTGCAGCAGGCAGTCCACCCATCTGCAGATCGCCAATAATTGGGCCGGGAGGAAATGAAGTCGGACCTTTCTCCACGACAATATCTTCTGGACACACCTGGCCGGGTTTGAGTGTTGATGGAATTTTTGTCTCCTCGAGTTTTTTGTAAAGCTTGAACGGATTCATGTTTGCTGCAACAAAGGCAATCTGATCTCCAAGGTATTCTTTGAGTTTTAAGAATTCACCACCCTCTCTCTCAATAGCCTTCTCAACGAGAGTATTCTTCACGACTTTCAGCTTGATCACATTCCTGAAATCCCTTCTTATCTTCTGCATCTGACCGGCAGAAATTCCTCTAAAACTAACTATTCCTACAACAGGGTATTCTTTGAGGAATTTTTGAATCTCCTCAACATCTCTGAGTTTCCACTGAGGTAAAGATCCTTTAACAGCAGCCATTATATCACCCTCACAGCAGGACCCATTGTTGTTTTAACGTATACTGATTTCACATTGTTGGCAGCGTTTTCATATTTATTCTCAACAACTTTCAGAATCTCAAGAATATTATCTGAAATAAAGTCTGGATCAAGTTCTTCGGTACCAACCGGAGCGTGAAACGTCATTTTATCTTTTGTTCTTATTTTAACTGATTTTTTCAGCCTTTCAATTACTGGAGTGGGGTCAGAAAGAGGGGGGATTGGTTGGGGTATTTTACCTCTTGGGCCAAGTATTGGGCCGAGTTTTTTACCTATCTCAGGCATGAGGGGAGCCTCAGCGATGAAGAAATCAATCTCATTTGCTATTTTTCTTAATTTTCTTTTATCTTTTGCAAGCTCGTCTATATCTTCTGGAGAGAACACAACATCTGCCCCCGCCTCCTTGGCTTTGAGGGCAGTATCACCTTTTGCAAAAACACCCACTTTTCTCGGTTTACCAGTTCCGTGCGGAAGTGTTATGAGTGCATCAATTCTGTTCTCTGGCTTCTTCATATCGAGATTTCTAAGGTTTACAGCCATTTCCACAGTCTCTACGAACTTCCTCTGTTTTGAATTTCCTATTGCTTCCTCAACAGCCTTTTTTACCTTCTCTTTATCCACTAACATATTCACCACCGTAGTGCCCGCGGCTTCTCGCCTCCTACGGACGTATTAAACTCGAAAATCCAATAGGTATTTTAAATTAACGGTGACCCAGCTACCGATCTGATGATTTTTTATACAAATACTTGATAGTCATAATATTTAAAGTCAACACTTTAATGTCTTATATTGCATGCAGAAATTTATAATATATATTTTTAAACTCGCTTCTACCTGAGAAAAATTTAAGTATAAACCAGTTTAGGTTTTGATTATGCATTATACCTGCGAAATTGAACCCGATAATGTGCTGATTGTGTGAGTCTTCTCTGCCTGGACCCTGGTGTTAAGAACAAGAACAGAAATTGATAGGCTTGAGGAAGGACGAATTCTTGAGGTTGTTGCGGACAATCCATCGTTGGAAAAGTATCATCTCTTTACAGGAAAATTAAATCAGGAGGAAGTTATATGTATTCGGAAAAAGTTATGGAGCATTTCAGAAACCCCAGAAATGTTGGTGAAATCCCTGATGCTGATGGTGTAGGTGTTGTGGGAAATCCAGTCTGTGGTGATCTGATGAAAATAACAATTAAGGTTGAGGATGAGAGGATAAAGGAAGTCAGGTTCCAAACCTTTGGTTGTGGGGCTGCAATTGCCACAAGTTCAATGATTACTGAACTGGCCAAGGGAATGAAGTTGGAAGATGCGATCAAAATATCAAAGCAAGCTGTAGCTGACGCTCTTGGCGGTCTACCGCCTCAGAAAATGCACTGTTCAAATCTTGCAGCTGATGGTCTGAGAAGGGCGATTGTGAATTATTTGAAAAATAATGGAATGATGGATAGAATCAGGAAACTTGGGCTTGAAAAGGAACTTGAGAAAATGGAAAAAGGAGATATGGACGATCACGGTGAGCTTTGTGAGGCTGGGGATTAGAGGGGTGATTGCTCACAGTTTATGGGCTCCAAATCATCCGGGGGTAAAACGGATCAGAAAAGAAACTCCGGAATCTTCTGTTTACCGAGAATATCATTTAAGTCCTCTTTCTCCCTTATTATGTGAATTTCACCATCTTTAACAAGAATCTCTGCGCATCTCGGTCTTCCATTGTACTGACTGCTCATCACAAACCCATATGCCCCAGCATCGAACACTGCAATTATGTCTCCCTTTTCAACTTCAGGGAGTTCTCTGTCACTTGCCAGAATATCACCACTCTCGCATATCGGCCCTACAATTGTGTAAGTTTCTTTATTTTCTCTATCCATTTTGTTTGCTACTGCAACCCTGTGATATGAACCGTACATCGCAGGCCTAATCAGGAGATTAAAGCCTGCATCGACAGCCACAAAATTTTTGTATGCTCTTTTTACGGAATTGACTCTGGTTAGCAGAACTGTCGTATTTCCGATAATACTCCTCCCAGGCTCGAGCCATAGCTCTAAATCAGGGTTTATCTCCTGCTTCCTCTCATTGAATACTGGAAGAATTGCCTTGGAATATTCTGAAGGTGTTAAAGCTCCACTTCCATCATAGTCGATTCCTGGCCCTCCTCCCAGATCCAGAAATTCGAGTTCAATTCCAGAATCTCTTAACTCGATTGCGATGTCAAACAATTTGTTTAGAGCATCCACAAATGGCCCGACATCTGTTATCTGGCTTCCAATGTGGCAGTGAATTCCACAGGGGTTAATGTTTGGAAGTTCTGCGGCCATTCTATAGGCATCGCCAATCTGCTCCCATGGAATTCCGAATTTTGATGTTTTAAGTCCTGTTGCAATCTTTGGATGGGTCTCTGGAGACACATCTGGATTCACCCTGAAGGCTATTTTTATCTCCTTATTCTGCTTTGCAGCAATTTCTGAGATTGTGTAAAGCTCATCAACGCTATCCACACTGAATTTAACTCCAGCATTAACACCCATCTCGATTTCAGAATCACTCTTACTGTTTCCGTTAAATAAGATATTTTCAGGTTTAAATCCAGCAAGAAGGGTAAGATATAACTCTCCTGAGCTAAATACGTCTGCTCCAAAACCATTTTTTGAAATTATTTTGAGGATTGCCAGATTGTAATTGGCCTTTACAGCGTAAAGGAGTTTTGCATCGGGGAATGCGATTTTATATGATTTCAGATTCTCAATCAACCTGGAATAAGAGGTCACATAAACTGGAGTTCCTGTTTTATCAATTATATCCCTTACACGTGCACCATCCACTGTAAGCTCCCCATCTCTGATCTCAAAACCCTCTTCATCCGTCATAATACCAGCCTCTCTCAGCCTCAAAAGCTAAATCTCTCAAGCCTCTCAACAGCCTCACCTATCACCTGAACATCCCTTGTGAGAGCAAATCTGATAAAGCCCTCTCCGCTATCGCCAAAGCCAACTCCTGGAGTGGCAAGAATCCCCGCCTCGTTAAGAAGTCTCTTGACGAACTCCATACTTGAGTAGTTCTCAGGCACCTTGCACCACACGTAGAATGTGGCCTTCGGGATGAAAACTTTCAGCCCGGCATTCTGTAAGCCTTTGACAAGCAAGTCTCTTCTCTCCCTGTAAATTCTGTTGTTTTCCACTATAACATCATCACTTCCCCTTAAAGCAGCAATAGATGCTTCCTGGATTGCCTGAAACACGCCACTATCAACGTTCGTTTTAACCTTTAAAAGTCCTTGGAGAATCTCGGCATTTCCGAGTGCAAATCCAATTCTCCATCCAGTCATGTTGTATGTTTTTGAAAGTGAATTGAACTCTATTGTCACATCGAAGGATGAATCTATCTCCAAAAAGCTCAGGGGTCGTTCTTCAAAGAAAAGCTCGCTATAGGCAGCATCGTGTGCAAGAATTATTTTGTTATCATAACAGAAGTCTACGGCCTCTTTAATAAACTCCTTGTTGCAGATAGCTCCTGTAGGATTGTTGGGATAGTTCAGAAACATTATTTTTGATTTTCTGGCTATTTCATCCGGTATGCTGCCAATGTCTGGGAGAAAACCATTTTCCTCCTTAAGTGGAGTGAAATATGGTTTCCCACCAGCCAGGATTGTTGCACCGGAATATACCGGATACCCGGGATCAGGTACAATAACATAATCGTTTTGATTCAGAAATGCGAACGGTAAATGTGCTATCCCCTCTTTGGAGCCTATGAGAGCCACCACTTCATTTTCGGGATCAACTCTAACACCCTTACGCCTCATGTAAAATTCTGAAACCGCGGATCTGAACTCATACATCCCATCATAACTGGGATACTTCTGATTCTCGACCTTTTTTGCCGCTTCATTTAAAGCATGGACAACATGTTCTGGAGTTGGAAGATCGGGATCTCCAACTCCAAAATCGATAACCTTAACTCCCTCCTTGATTTTTTCAGCTTTCATTCTGTCGATCTCTGCGAAGAGATATGGTGGCAGTGCTTTCAACCTATCAGATAGCTCAAACATCAAATCACCTGTTAAGTGGATTGCAGAAAAGTATAAAAAATTTTGTAATGGATGATGAATATTCACCTGAACCAATTTAAAAATCAATAGCATTCAACCAATCTGATTGAGAAATGAAAATTAAACAAAATTTGGGCTATGTGATTTATATACGATCCTCAAAAGGCATAAATTCTCTCCTTTCAGCCCCTACATAGTTTGCTCTCGGCCTTATAAGACGGTTGTTCTCATACTGCTCAATCACATGCGAACACCAGCCAGAAATCCTCCCAAGGGCAAATATATTCACATAGAGGTCATCGGGAATTCCGAGTGTAGCATAAACACTTGCCGAATAGAAATCGACGTTCGGCAGCAATCCTTTGTATTTGTAAACGACCTCCTCAACAGCCTCACTTATTGTATACCATTTTGGATCTTTCTCATCCGCAAGTTTTTTGGCAAGGCTTTTGAGCTCAATCGTCCTCGGATCCATTACATTTCTGTAAACTCTGTGACCAAATCCCATTATTCTCTCTCCCTTCTCGAGTCTCTCCTTTACGTAGTTCTCTGCTCTCCATGGAACTGCAATCTCTCTGAGCATCTCGATCACCTTCTGGCTTGCCCCTCCGTGAAGTGGACCCATCAGAGTTCCGGTTGCGGCAACTATGCAGGCATAGAGGTCTGCGAAAGTTGATGCAGCAATTCTTGCAGCAAAAGTTGAGGCGTTGAGCTCATGCTCTGCATGCAGAATAAAATCAAGATCGAGGCTTTTTGCCATTGTCTTTGTTGGCTCCTCTCCATGAAGCATGTATAGGAAGTTTGCGGCATGATCCAGGTCATCTCTGGGATGTACAAGATTTTGTCCTGTTCTTATGCGGTGGAAATATGCAACGATTGTCGGAAACTTTGCTATCAGGCTGATAGATTTCTCAATTGATTTTTCATGGCTTTTGAAGTGGATGTATTTATCCATTGAACCCAGATAGGATGTGGCAGTCCTTAAAACTACCATTGGATGTGTGAATGGAGGGAGGTGTGTCAGGAGACCTATAATCTGTGGAGGAAGATCTCGCCTGATTTTCAGTTCTTCTTTGAATGTATCGAGTTCATTTTTTGTGGGAAGTTCACCGAAAAGCAAAAGGTATGCAACCTCTTCGTATGTTGAGTGCTTTGCAAGGTCATGAATATCGTATCCCCTGTATTCGAGAACCCCACGTCCGTTCTCGACGACAATTCTGCAGATTGATGAATCACATGCTACAATATCCTCAAGCCCCATCGACGATTTCAATCAAGCACCTCCTTTAAATGTATTTTATTGAAGGATATTTCTCAAGAATCATCCCGGTTATTCCCACAGGAGATTCCTGAAGGGCAATCTCAATCGCATTATCGAGTTTCCATTC
>Ga0180932_1137_pt1 | contig 105181 bp, 110 predicted proteins | sample Deesub1362A_J573_FD_124189 | JGI IMG/M metagenome (GOLD analysis project Ga0180932, IMG submission 124189) | Archaeoglobus sp. JdFR-24
CNNNAAAAATTAAAAATAAAATTTCAATCTAATCGGCTACCAGTAGCCCATCATTGGGCAGTGCCATCCTCCGTAATATCCGTAAGGCACGTTGTACGTCTGGGGGTATTGTTCAGAAGTCTCATTGACGTTTTGGTTCGATGGATTTTGTGGATCTTGGGGATACTGATACTCATACGCTGGCATACCATATCCCCCGTATCCTCCATATCCTCTGTACATCATTGGCGTACCATACATCATTCCACCCATACCCATCATACCCATTGGACCTATTGGACCCGTTGGCATCCTATTATATCCATATCCTCCCCATCCAAATGGGGTTGCGGTTGCAGTGTATATCACTGCTATTGCAGCAAGTGCTGCTATTGCAATTCCAACATTTCTCCAATTCATCTCACATCACCTCAGTCAATACTTTAACCTCAGAGGCAAAGGAGTTACGTGTTAAAGTTTGATGAAAAAGAGCCTCAAAACCTTTCAGAACGTTTTAAACAGAAAGATAATGTTCCATTCAGGTAATCTAAACAAGTAAAATCCTTTTAATTGATAACAAAGGAGCGAATGCTGATTGAAGGCTATTATTAACAATTTTTTGAACGTAGAATCTACATCTAATTCTTCTCTGACATAAATTAAATTCAGAATGCCAGTGCAAGAACTCTAGATGCGACTCCTCCGATAAGTATTGCAGAAACGAGATTTACCATTGATATTGCCATAGCAGATTTCCAGCCGAACTCTCTCGCCAAAATTGTAATTGTGGAAATGCATGGGAAATATAGCATTCCAATGAGAGCGAGAGTTATGGTCTGAGTTGGTGTTAAAACCGAAGAAAGATCTATACCGTAGATCGCAGTCAGCAAAAGTAGAATGTATTCCTTTCTTACAATACCAAATATCAGAAGAACTCCAGCAATTGCAGGCAGACCAAGCCAGCCAACAGTAAGTGGAGACATGAAAGTACTCACTGGCTCAAGTATACCGAAAGCATAAAGCCCTTGCACAAGTGCACTTCCCATTATGTACAGGGGAAAAACTATATATATTATTGACTTGGTTCGTGTCCAGGTTTGTTTGAGTACTACCGAAAGGGATGGGAACCTGAAGGAGTGCATCTCCATTATCAGACCTGTAGTCTCTCCAGGAAGTGCATTGAAAGCAACCCTGCCTATAAGAAATATTATGAGAATATCTACAACATAAAGCGCCAGAGCCCATTCGATACCGGCAAACACTGCAACCAAACCGAGAATCACAATGGTTCTGGCTGAACAGGGGGCAAATGTTATTGCAAGTGATGCAAGCAATCTTTCTCGTCTTGTCTCCAGAATTCTCGTAGTATAGATAGCAGGAACGTTACAACCGTAACCGAGGATTAAAGGAATTAAAGCTTTTCCATGCAGCCCGATTTTGTGCATAAAGCTGTCCATCATGAATGCAACTCTGGTAAGGATACCAGAATCTTCGATTATGGTAAGCATGAAGTAGAAAGGAATTACGAATGGTATTACAAGAGTTACTCCTGCAACTATACCTCCAAATGCACCATTCCAGAGAATACTTACTAATGGGCCACTTATTTGAGGATCTACTGGCTGGAAAAATTCAAACACTTGTGAAAGAATATCTGAAAGGTAATTGCCAACGATAAATGTCCATAATAACAAACCACCTACAACTAAGATTGAGGTAACATATCCCAGCACGCTGTGCGTGACAATACGATCCAGTCTCTCGGATAATGTAGGTTCCATTTTGCTCTGTTTTTGAACTTTACTCGCAATTCTATTTGCTATTGAATATCTTTCAGACGTGATTACCGCGAAACACGGCTCCTGATAGATATTTTCAATCTCTTCTGACAAGCTTTTTGATAGATGAATTACCTCTTCTGCTCTCGATGCAATCAGATTTCTGATTTCTGAATCATTCTCCAGTAGCTTGATGGCCATCCAACGAGATGGGTAGCCTATGTTGAGATTTCTGGATTCGATAAAGTCCGTTAGCTTTTCTATCCTTTTCTCAACTTCAGGCATGTATCTGATGATTTTTCTCGTGGCGTTACCTTCAGATCTACGTTGCACAACTTCGATTACTGCTTCCATCAGTTCATGCAATCCTTCCCCTCTTACTGCAACGGCCGGTACAACTGGTACTCCAAATACATCTTGGAGTTTCTGGACTTCAATGGTTATTCCTTTGCTCTCTGCAACATCAATCTGATTGAGGCAAACTACCAATGGGATCTTCATTTCCATCAGCTGTAGTGTGAAATACAGATTTCGCTCTAAAACTGAGGCGTCAACTACATTGATAACAACATCTGGTTTTTCAAATGCGATAAACTCCCTCGACACTATCTCTTCAAGAGAGTAAGTAGAGAAGGAGTAAATGCCAGGTAAATCAACTACATCTATATTATAACCCTTAAAATAGAGCTTACCTCTCGCAATTTCAACAGTTTTTCCCGGCCAGTTGCCGACAATCTGGTTGGAGCCTGTGAGATGGTTGAATATAACACTTTTACCTACATTGGCGTTTCCTGCAAGGGCGATGGTTAAATTCTTATTTGCTTGTTTCTCGTTTTCTGGTGATTTGGATCGATGAGTCATTGACATACTCATCTTATGCCTCCTCTGCTCAATGTTCATCAAATAGGTTCAACAAAAACGTTGTCAGATATATTACGACTCAGAGCAAGGTTTGAACCTCTGACTACGATTTCTACTGCACCTCCGAGTGGTGCAATTTTTATTAGGCTTACTGTGGTGCCGGGTATGATGCCCATGTCCAGAAGCCTTCGAATTACCTTGTAGCTACCTTTTACGAGCACAACTTTTCCACTATGCCCCTTTTTCAGATCAACCAATCTAATCAAACTTTGAAGTCTCTCGACGTCTTTTGAATCTCCTTTAATGTTACACATACCAAAACCGTAGCTATATGTTGGTTTATTGCATGTTAAATCAGCTCTACAAAACTGCACATCTATTTCTGGTTTGTTTTCACGTAGCTTTCTAGCTTTTTGATTATTATTTGGAATTTCACAACATGATATTTTTGAGTTCCTTACCCTGCTCATACTCGAATTGTAGATAACTCCAAACCACCTTTTCAGACTTTTGCTGAATTTTCTTGTTGACATTTAGGAACACCTAAATTTATTAACACTGTTAAGAATTTAAACTTTGTGGTCAGAATGGTTATCTCAAAAAATGGAGCGGAGTGTAAACTCCACCCAGTACCAACATCATTTTATTTCTCGTTTTAACTCTCTTATCGCCTCTTCCACACCTGCAATCTCTTTTTGCAATTGCTTCATGTAGTCCTCCAGTGCCTCTATCTTTTCTTCTGGCGTCAGAAAACGTCTGATTCCTAAACAACCACAATAGAAATGCGCAATTCCTCTGCGGGGTTGCGGTGGTATGAGACATTCTTCACACATTTTTTTCACCTCTGAAACTTTATACTCTGTAGTAAGTATAGATAATAAAGTATTTAAATCATCAAGTTTATAGTGGGATAGATAGTAAAGAAAAGGTGATATGCTATGCAAAAAGAAAGTGAAATTCACTGTCTCAGTACAAGTAAGGAAAGGAATGAAATCTGTTTATGCCCAACTGAGGGCATCATAGATGTAATCAGTAAAAAATGGGCACTACAAATTATTGGCACAATAGGCAATCATAAAAAATTGAGATTTAATAAAATCATGGAGAACTTGGGAAATATAAGCCCAAAAACATTGTCAGATAGATTAAAAGAGCTGGAAAAAGCAGGATTGATAAGAAGAGAGGTTTTTGCAGAAATACCACCGAGAGTAGAATACTCGTTGACTCGAGACGGAATTGAACTTAGAAACTCGATACTACCTCTAATGGAATGGGCCTCAAAAAGAGAAAATATAAAGAAATAGAACATTAATTTGAAATAGCCAAAACCGATTATAATATTCTTTTAAAACCACATTAAGCAAAATTCTGAGCCTTATTTCACTTAAAAGCCTTATTTCACTTAACGTTCTCAGTGTTTGTAGCTCGCTTCGCTCACCCAAATCCACCTTCGGCGGACTTTACAAACGCCGTATTATACGTCGATTGGACAATTCTGCTTCACCCTGTATCTATCTTTTTGATTAAATAAAGTTATATCCTTGTAACCTTTTTTAATCTTTGCACTATGCACGACATCTTTGGGGATAAAATATGTGTCTCCTTTTTTGAAAATGTATTTTTTGCCGTCTATGGTTAATTCGATTTCACCATCTAAAACAACTCCCCACTGTGCTTCATGTGAATGTTCAGAAATTTCTGCATCCTTTTTAAAGCTCATAAAAAGAATTTGTTGATTCTCACCTTGAAAAAGATAGGCGTCTACTCCTTCAATAGGAATATCTGCTTCTGGTAGATTTGTAATTATATCTGGAAAGATATCTTCTTTCTTTTGCATTTTCACATCTCCCTTATTTCACGATTCTCATTTTTATAAGGCTTCGGGCAATTTCGGACAACTTAGTATATATGAAATTCGCATTTTGTCCCACATGAAAGGATATACGAACTTCGTTCTAATTTTGACAATAATTCTCCCACCTGTAATTATATCTGCATTGCATATCTACCCATTCTGGATGCCCCTCATGCAATCCACCCCCAGCATGTTCAGGGGGTTTTTAATTTCACTTCAAAATTTTTAACACTCACATAAGTATAAATCTCTGTCGTTTTAGAATGTTTATGTCCCAGTAACTTCTGAGCACATCTCAGATCAACCCGACTTTCAAGTAAATAGGTAGCAAATGAATGGCGTAAGCTGTGAACAGTTACATCCTTTCTGATGCTAACTTTATCTCTTACCTTCTCAAAGATTGCCTGGACAATTCTGGTTGAAATGTGTCTATCCTTCTCCGCCTTGGAAACAGCCATTTCTCTATGCCTGTATTTGGTCATGTTATTCTTCCAGCGTATTTAATGCTATGTCAGAAAGAATCGTTATATCTATCTTTACTGCCTTTCCCCCTTATACAGATTAACCTTCCTTCTATGCCTAATATCATCTCCTAGCCTTACAACTTCGCCAACTCTCAAGCCAGCTGAGTATATTAGCAGAACCAACCCGTACTTGAGATTTGCAACAGAAGATAAAATCCTTGAACCCCTTTCTGAGTTAAAACTACTGACCTGAAATTTCGATGTGCAGTTGGCACTCAGGCTGATACAATCCTTCACTATGGTGTGGGAGAGCTTTGACCTATCCGGGCCTTTTATGCACGATTTTAAATGCTTTGCCATTCCAGTCCTGCTGAAGGTTTTACAGTAGAGATAGCATTTCCTCTTCGACATTCTATCGCCTGCTGAATTCTTTATCATGTGAATATAAAGACTCTGTGGCTAATTTTTTGATCATGGTCGAATAGCATGCCTGTTTTACTTAAACTATGTCTCATCTCTCTGTTTAGTATCAGATATTGGGGTAAGAGTATCATTGTCTCCGTCGCTCCAGCTATCATGGATTTGTTGAGGTTTGGAAAAGTTTATTCATGTGATCGTACTATTAGTAAATTCATGAAGATAGCAGTAGTGGAGCCATTGCAGCTACCCAAGGAAGTTGTTGTGGATAAATTTCGTTCTTTAAAAGGTTGCGACATTGTCGTGTATGATACTAAACCTGCAAATGAGCAAGAGGTTCTTGAAAGATGCAGAGGTGTTGAGATTGTTGTTCTTGTAAACACACCTCTACATGCTGGAATTCTGGAGAAACTTGATGGATTGAAAATGGTGGCGATATCCTTTACAGGGTACGACCATGTTGATATTAATAAGTGCAGAGAGCTTGGGGTAATTGTTTCCAATGTTCCAGAGTACTCTACGCATTCTGTCGCTGAATTGGTATTTGGCATGGTTATTGCTGCGATGAGAAGGTTGATAGATTGTGATAGAGCTATAAGGAGTGGCAAAGGTAACGAAGGGTTGATTGGTAGAGAGCTGTTCGGTAAAACAATAGGTGTTATAGGTACTGGCAAAATAGGACAGAGGGTGTGTGAGCTGGCTTTGGCTTTCGGTATGGAAGTCCTGGCATATTCGAAAACAAAAAAAGAAGAGTTGATAAAGAAGGGAGTTCAGTATGTTCAGTTAGAAGAACTCCTTAGCAAGAGCGACATAGTAAGCATTCATGTACCGTTGAATAGAAAGACTGAGAGAATGATTGGTGAAAAGGAGCTTGGTCTCTTAAAAGACAGAACAATACTTGTAAATGTCGCAAGAGGGAGAATTATTGATACTGAGGCCCTTGTACGTGAGCTTGAGAAAGGCAGAATATTCGCATGTCTCGATGTGTTCGATATGGAACCACCGCTACCCGATGATTACAGAATTGCCAAAGCCAGAAACACAATTTTAACACCCCATATTGGATATTACACGCAAGAGGCTCTTGAAAGGAGGCTTGACATAACTATCGATAATATAAGATCTTTCATCGAAGGAAACCCGAAAAACGTTGTTACATAGACCGTTAAGTGTTACGTAGCCATTAAGTAATTCTTTACGGCAGTAACCATAGCAGAATCAGAAAAAGGAGAGGCTTGGATGACTGAACATGCTGAAGGAAGGGAAGTATAACAATCCAGAGTAGGGTTTGCAACTACTCAACAAACATCCTTGAAATGATTACACGGAGTAAATAAAATTTTTAAAGAAATTATTTTAAAAATAACCAAGGCTATTCTTGGCCCATCATCATCCCAACAACGAAAAATAGATATTATTTGAATGAAAATTTCTTTAAAGTGAGACCAGAGATTCAGGAGGCAATCAAAAAGGTAGTTTCTTTGATGCTTGTACTTGTGGCTCTCTCATTTCTTCTCACATTCGTATCATCTCTGGATTTCAGTAGAACCGGTCTCAGTGGGTTCATTGGACTTGGCCCACATGAAAAAAAACCACAGGAGTCAACTCCGGACATTCAACAATTGGAACCATATAAAAACATCCCCGTCTCAATGGCTGAAGCAAATCTTGCAAATCTTCACAAATCGATGAATCCACCACAAATCCCGATATTTTTTGTTGAAGGGTTGAATACATACACAAATAAGCTCCGACTCTATACTGCTGTAGAATACCTCGATGGAAAATGGATTAAGGAATCTGTGGATTATGGAGATACAGTAGTTATTAAAACGACAGGGCATGTAACCAAATACCGTATCACTCCTGTGATTCCATTCTCACTTCATATCCCAGTTGCAAAAGATACCGCATATGTAACGATTCCTGCTAAATTTGATCAGGATACTGGAACCTATCTGATCACTCAGAATCTCACGCAGCCTTATGATGCCTTCTCAACATCCTGGAAGATTGAAGAACCCGGTAGTGTTGTCTCCTCCTCAAAATATACTGAACTCAAACTCTCTCAAAGAGATATTAAAAGAGTGAGGAGTCTGGCACAGGAAATAACTGCAAATGCACTTACAGATTATGAGAAGGTTGTTGCAATAATGAAATATTTGAAGGAAAACTACGAATATGATCCAAATTACAAACTCCCACCAAAAAATGTCGAACCGGTCACGTACTTTTTATTTGAGAACAAAAAGGGGGTTTGCAGGGAGTTTGCTACTGCATACATCGCATTAGCAAGATCTATAGACATCCCTGCTAGAGCTGTAATAGGGTATCTTGCAAAACCAATTCCGGAAAACCAGACGGTTATGGCCTCTCAGGCACACATGTGGGTTGAAGTAAAATTTGAAAATGGATGGCTGGAGATAGATCCCACGCCTCAACCCAAGAATATGGTTCCAACAATAACTGAAATCACCTATTCAGACCCATTTGCTCAAAAGGGAAAGAATTTCATCGTCAAAGGCTATGTCATGACTGAAGATGGATTTCCAGTTCCTGACGGATTTGTTGAGATACATATAAAGAAAAACAAAACTGAAAAAGGAATCCTCCTGGGTGTCCTTCAGATTAATCGTGGATGGTTTGAAGGTAAAGTTAAAGTTCCAGACGTTTCTGGGAAATACCACGTTATAGCCCATTACGTTGGTAGTTTGAAGTTCAAGGAGTCATGGAGTGATCCAATAATAAGGATTTACAGCCCTCCTGAGCTAAAAGTGCAAATACCGGATAAAATTGCCTCGGGAATACCGGTTAATTTAACGGGTAGAATAGTTGATTACAACGGCACACCCCTAAGCAGTACATATATTTACCTCAGAGTAGATGGAAGAATCGTAAAAAGTGTGAAAACGGATGATGATGGGTTTTTCACGCTTGATCTTCTGATCAAGAAAGAAGGATTACATCAGGTATCAATTGAATATCCGGGTTCTGGGTATATACTTCCCTTGTCCATAAATAAAATTGTTGATGTGGGGAGAATCGAACTTTTGATTGAGAACAAAACTGCAATCAAAGGGAAAGATTGGGAATCGGAAGGTAAGATTTTTTTTAAGGGTGAGCCCTTTGAGGGGGCAGTAATAAAATTTTTCAGAGATGACTTTCAGGTTGAATCGATAGCAGACATAAACGGATCCTTTAAGATTAAAGGAAAAATACCAGAGGATTTCGAGCTTGGAGAAGTTTATATAAATTTCACCATCGCTGGTGTGGGTTTCGAAGATGCCGTTAAGCTAAATGTTAAGGCAGAGACAGAAATGGACGTCTCGTTTACCAGAGAAGGTAATAAATCTTTTGTATATGTTTTACTCAGAGAAAAGGGGAGAAATGTGCCAGCATTCGGGACGATAAAAATAGGTGACAGAACAGCTCAAACGAACTCAAACGGTCTTGCGGTTTTTGAATATGATAATCTTCCATACAGATTGAATATTGTTTTTGAAGGCAACAAGAAATATCTTCCTACAGCAAAGGAAATCAGCACGACATCATTTCCTTACTGGGCTCTATCTCTGCTTTTGCCAATTATCGCCTATATACTAATAACTCGCTACAGAAAAATCAGGGCAAAATACATTGTATTTGAAATTGAAAGAGAGGAAGAGGATTTACCGCTCATATGGGATGTAAATGAAGACATAAAAATCAGGATTAAGAATTACGGAGATGGTGTTTTGAGAGTTCTTATGGATGATACACCTCTGGGCACCCATGAAAAGGGTCTTGAAATAATCGTGGCTTTTGAAGAGGCGGGAAAGCACAAATTTGTTGCAGAAAGGTTAGTAGATGGAAAGGTCAAAGAAAGGGCTGAAATAGAACTTCAAATAATGAATTACAGGGATGCAATCATCGCTGTGTTCTCAAGGTTAGTCAAAAACTTGGAAAACATTAAAAATATAGATTTGGGTGATTACACTGCAAGAGAAATCCTTAAAATGTTAAATGCACTGAACGGAAAATCTGAAGGAAGAAAATTGCTGAGACTCTTTGAACTCTCTAAGTATGCCCTCAAGGAAGCTGATAGAAAGGATTTTGTTGAAGCTTTCAGAGCCTATCGTTCTGTCAGGGGTGATGTGGGTGCGAAGTGAATATCTCAGGGCAATCACTCTTACAATTCTTTTTGGGATGATTTATGTATTTGTGGATTACCAGTCACGCATATTCGGCAGGACATTATTCATCATCGAGAATGAGGCGTTAATAGCGATTTACTCATTTCTCTTAGCATACATAATTCTTGGTATTTACAGATATACCTATCCAATCAAACCCTTTGCCCTCTCAATTGCACTCTATCTTATTCTGAAAGTTATTACTCTCTCATTGGCGAGATTCAGTATCTTTGCGATAGTGTATACGTTTGTTAATTCCATGGACACTTACTTTTTGCTTTTCTTCATTGGCTTTGCGTTGGCGAGAGTTGAACTTCCACTTGAAAACACCAGATTTGAGAGATACTTGAAAATAATACAGCCAGTAATCTCGGCCACCGGACTGTTAATAATGGGATATATGGGTTTTCTTATCATCTCAAATCTGCCGTTTGATCCTGATAAAACTCAGAAAATAGCCTATGGCTTTTTTATGTTCCTCCTGATCCTTGCAGCAACATCTCTGGCCAATTTATCAGATAGCGGTGCTGCGAGGTGGTTGAGGGACTCAAGAACTTTTCTTCTCATTTTTCTGGTAGTGGTATCTACATATTATGTTTTTTTGAGACCATTAATACTCAAAAGAATGGGTCTTGTTAATTTTGTTGAGTGGGCTCTCGTTGTGATGTTACTGTTGAAATTCTCAACTGATTTCAGACGATCTCTGGTTGTGGAAGAAAAGGAAGCTGTTGGAGTTCACAGGCAGAGACTTTCTTACAAAAAAGATGAAATTATTCAAGCACTTGATAGCGCAAGAAGACTGTTTGTTGAGGAGGGTAAAAAATCCCCTCTTGTAGCCGCTCTTTCGAGGATTCTGTTTGATGCTGGGTGGAGTGAAGAAAGGGTTGCCCGCTTGATATCACCACTGGTATCTTATTCTGATGAAAAAATTCCTAAATTCGCTTTTAACTGGGAAATTAGGATAATAAAGAGTAGGAATAGAAAAAGAAGGTTGAATGTTGTTAAGGAAATTGAGGAAATTATTAGGAAGGAGGGTGTTGAAATTGGATCTAAGAACGTTTAGTCAGAAAAGCTGGAAAATAATAAGTTCAGTTTGCAGTGTGTATGTTGGAGATTCAGATATAGTTGAGAAAATGCTTGCAGCATGTCTTACCAATGGAAATGTGCTTTTTGAGGACTATCCGGGCCTGGGAAAAACATTGCTTGCGAAGGTTTTTGCAAAAGTAATCGGTTCAGACTACAGCAGAATCCAGTTTACACCTGATCTGCTTCCGGCTGATATTACTGGAACGAAGGTCTGGAGACAGAGTACGGGACAGTTTACACTTGTTAAGGGTCCAGTATTTACCAATGTTTTGCTGGCGGATGAAATAAACCGAAGCCCGCCAAAAACCCAGGCTGCTCTTTTAGAAGCCATGGAAGAAAAACAAGTTACTATAGAGGGAGAAACGTATCCTCTATCTCCTCCATTCTTTGTGATAGCAACTCAAAACCCTATAGAGCAGGAAGGGACTTATCCACTTCCTGAGGCACAGATGGATCGATTCCTCCTGAGAATGTCTCCGGGATACCCAACTGATGTCGAATCTGAGATGGAGATTCTCAGGAGAAGGATTGAATGGAAAAAAGACGACCCAACCGACCAGATACGTCCTGTTGTCACACTAAATGAGTTCAGGATAATGCAACAAATTGTGGAACACATTTATGTTGACAGTAGTATTTTGAGATATATATCTGAGATTGTAAGGGCAACGAGAGAACATGAGCTTGTTGAGATCGGTTCAAGTCCAAGGGGAGGTCTGGCACTTCTCAAAATCTCGAGGGCACTTGCAGCGATGAATAACAGGGATTTTGTTATACCTGACGATGTTAAAAGGGTCGCAGTTGAGGCTCTCTCCCACAGACTGATTTTGAATGTTGAATATCTGATTGAAGGAATCCGACCTGAGAGTGTTATCGAGGACGTGCTGAAAACTGTGAAGGTTCCCAAGACGGTGGAGAGATGAAAGTTAGAAAAGGTACGTTTGTCCTGTTAAAGACAGCATTATTTTTGCTCGTATTTGGGATTATCTTAACGTCTTATGAGCTGGTAGCACTCTCAGCTTTTCCAATTCTCCTTCTTCTCACTCCCACGCTTCCAGTTAGAGTTAGAGTTTTACATCATACAGTAGAAAACGCGGGGTATGTTGGTGAGGAGTTTAAAGTCACCATCACTCTCAAAGCGTCAGGTTTTGGTATTGTAAAGATCTCACATGAATTGCCCGATCATTTTAAACTCTCTGATGGGAGTAATGCTGTTGCAAAATTCATAGTCGGCACGAATACATTTCAAATTGTATATTCTGCAATCCCGACAAAGAGGGGGAAATATGATCTTGACAGGCTGGTGATTCAGGTTGAGAATCCTTTTTTAACTGGTAGACTCTTTATCAGCGAAATAGAATTGCCTGTTCACATAGAGGTCAGGCAAAGGATACCCAAAATACTGAAAATAGGGGTTCACAGGGGGATAGCGACGTCTCCAATGCCCGATATTGATATATCCAAAATAGGAGTTCCGGGTACCGATTTCAGGGAGATCAGAGAGTATGTAACAGGAGATCCTGTGAAATTCATTAACTGGAAGGCAAGTGCAAGAAAAAATGAGGTTATGGTCAATCAGTATGAGGTCGAAGGTAAGAAATCTATCTGGATTTTTCTCGATGCAAATCCATACATGATGCACGGAAAATTAATACGAAACTATTTTGAGGCTGCAGTGGAAGCCACAAATGCGCTTGCTTACTATTTCACTCAAAGAGGTTTCAGGGTAGGTCTCTACATTGTAGGTTATGGGAGATATATCTATCCTGATACTGGCAGGAGACAGTTTAGAAGGATAGGCAATGAATTGATTAAGATTGAACCTTCTGAAAAATTTGAAAGTATGGAACAGGCAATAGAAAATGCAAAATCTCTTTTAATTACCTATAAACCACTAGTGTACTTCATAACGAGAGTTGAATACTCAATGCCTGTAAAGGCCGTGTTGAAAGCCTCAAAAGTATCAAAGAAAGTCAGAAAGGTACCGGTTGAAGTAATATCTCTTGTTTCAAGAGATGTAAAAACTGAAAAGAATAATGGAGAATCTGACAACTCTCTGTATAGTGGCTCTCTCCCTGAAGTCGCAGTAAAAACACTTATAAATTCTGTTGAATCGAGAATCAGAGCTTCTGGAGCAAGAGTTGTAGAATGGGATATAAGTACACCATTAACACAGGTTTTGCTGAGAGAGGTGATCTTTGCATGATTTTAAACAACTGTTGGTTGAAGGCAATGTACTGTTAATTGGTGACAATTTTGGTAACAGTTTTAGGGGTAACAGGTATGAAACCAATTTTAGGGGTAACAGGTATGAAACTGAGAAAAAAGATGGATGATGAAACACTTGTTAGGGCGAAAAAAGGTTTTACTGGAAAGACTAATTATCTTTTTTTTGCGTCACTTATAAATCTACTTCTTGCAGAAATAGCGGCTTATCAGGCGTTAATAGCCTTTTATAAGTCCCCTCTGAGTTTGCTCGGCTCGAGATATTTCCCGGTAGAATCACTGTACCTTGTGGTGATATCCATTCCTGTTTTACTGCTCCTTTTTAGAAAGAATCCGTTCTCATTCGGCTTCTTTTATTTCTTGATACTCATCAGCATTGGAAATTTGCTTGCAACAAGCGAATTATTCTATGCTTTTCTTGACGCTCTATATGCCGTGAAATTTGATCAGCTCGCATCATATCTTAATTCAATATTCTCACCATATAAGGAAATGCTCATACTGGATCCACTGCTGATTGTAGTATGGCTTTTTGTTCTTTCTCAGATGGTATGGCTCTCCATGGAGAAAGGAAGAGATATGGAAGAACGGGGGATGAGAGCTCGAAACATAGTTTTTTTCCAGTGGGGATTTGCTTTTATCTCAACTTACATAATATTTCTTCTCTACCCATATATTTTTGGTTTTAACTTCGTCTTTGCAGATCTCCCTCTGATTCTTATTGGTTTTATAGGTGTTGTGCTCTTTGTTTTGGCCTCCTACTTAATCTCGAAATAGCCTACCTAATCTCGAAATAGAAGTGAACCACTCCCAGCTTTCGCAAGATCTCATCTACCGAGATAGACAGCCCTCTCAGCCTTCCAGGCAGAAGCTTCGATGTCGGGAGAGAGCTTGACTTCGTGTCCCGCCCTTGGAATAGAGGGTAATGTGTAGTGTTATAAACAACTTGCGGGCTCTCTCTATCGGAAGGAGACTTCCCGCCCGCATTGATTAAACTCAGTTTTCACAGATACAGATTATCTCTCGATCAGGTTGTAACCCTCTTTTAAGGCCTTCAGGTTCATATCGACTATTTTTTCGGGCAGTATATTTCTTATAGCCTCTTCCAGCTCCGCATATCCAAAAGGCAGGTCGATGATTTTTGCCAGTGTCCCAATCACCACAACGTTAGTTGCTTGAACGCTTGCAACTCTTTCGGCGACTGATGAAGCATCAACCACGTAAACTTCTTCGGTAAGCTCTTTCAATTTGCTTACAATTTCATTGAGTTCTGGATAGGATGCCGAACCCACGGTAACAGTTGTTGGTTTTATTGGTCTCTTGTTGAGAATAACCTTCGTCTTTTCGTGAAGATACATACCATATCTCAAAGCCTCAACCGGTTCGAGTGAGATCAGAACATCGGCCCCTCCAAAGGGTATGAGGGGAGAATAAACATCTCCAATTCTAACATGCACCTCAACACTCCCTCCACGCTGTGCCATGCCATGTGTCTCTGCAGTAATCACATTTATTCCACTTTTCATAGCTGCTCTTGCGAGGATCGTTGCGGATGTAAGAGCTCCCTGTCCCCCCACTCCAGCAATCAGGATGTTTATAGCTGAACTCATTTTATCACCTTTTTTGGTTTGATAGCCTTTTCTGGACATATTCTTGAGCAGACAGCACATCCCGTGCACAGCAATTCATCGATTGCAATCCGCTCATTTTCAATTACTATTGCAGGGCATGAGAAAGATTTGATGCATTCCAGACACATGTTGCAATCTTCAGTCACCTCAAATGGTCTTATTTCAACACCCTTTCTCTTTCTCTCTCTCGTCCAGAGTATTGCACAGGGATGACGGGCTATGACAACAGAAACACCATCATGTTCAATGGCTTTTCTGACAGCTTCTTCCATTTTTCTGACATTATATGGATTCACGGTTTCAACAAACTTTACTCCCATCCCTTTTACTATAGTTTCGATATCGACTCTCTCACCCTCCTCATCACACATCCGTTCACCCGTTCCGGGATGGGGCTGATGGCCTGTCATTCCCGTTGTTGAATTGTCAAGAATAACCAAGGTGAACTTTCTTCTGTTGTAAACTGCGTTTATGAGGGGAGGAATTCCGGAATGGAAAAATGTTGAATCTCCAATTGTTGCGATTATGCTCCTATCGACCACATAACTCAAACCATTTGAAACTCCCGCGCTTGCACCCATACATATAGTTATATCAACAGCTTCAAGTGGTTTGTTTATACCAAGGGTGTAGCATCCGATATCACTTGGGAAGGCAGCCTCTCCTACAGCCTTCTTGATTGCATAGAAGCTCGCGGTATGTGGACATCCTGGACACAAAACCGGTGGTCTTGGAGGTGCATGCTGCGCAATCTCCTGAGATTTTTGAATAATTTTACCATAATCTCTGCTTGGTTCAACTCCAAAGGCCTTTGCTATGCCCTCCTCCACTCTTGAGACGTTGTATTCATAATTCATGGGTAAATGGTTTGTAAGTTTACCTAAAACCTCTATATCCAGAACCGCTCTCGTGTGAAGCTCTACAAATGGATCAACCTCCTCAATAACAACTACTCTGTCAATGGACTCGGAGAACTCCTTTATGAGGGATTCAGGAATTGGATACATTGAGGATAGCTTCAATACAGGAGGATTGATTTTAAGGTTTCTTACTGCCTCCTTTACATAAGCATAACTCAAACCACAGGCAATGATGCCAGTATCCCCATCTCCTTCTTCTATCCAGTTTAGATCTGATCTTGAGAAATAATCCTGAATTCGTGCAATTTTTTCCTGCAGGATTGGTTTAAGTTTTCTTGCATGGGCCGGAAGAACGACATCTGTCTGAGGTTTGCGCTCCCACTTCACTTTCTCCAGTTTCTTATCAGGAATCTTGTCCAGTCTCACTATGCCACTCGCGTGACTCAGCCTTGTGTATGTCCTGAAAATTATTGGTAACTGGAATTTCTCAGAGAGTTCAAAAGCCTCTCTGGTCAAATCTTTTGCCTCCTGAACACTTGAAGGCTCTATTACTGGCACATTAGCGGCTTTTCCATACCATCTGTTGTCCTGTTCGTTTTGACTGCTGTGCATGCTGGGATCGTCAGCCGAAACGACAACAAAACCTCCTCTCGCTCCAACATAGGCAAAGCTGAACAGAGAGTCGGCAGCAACGTTTAAACCGACATGTTTCATTGTGACCATTCCCCTTTTTCCGGCAAGCGATGCTCCCACAGCAACCTCAAATGCAACCTTCTCGTTGGTGGAATATTCCATATAATAGTCCATTTTGTCCCTCAGCAATCTGCATGCAGCAGCAAGTGTGTCGGCTATTTCTGAAGAGGGAGTTCCCGGGTATGCAGCAAAAACGTCAATTCCCGCTTCGATAGCACCTCTCGCTATGGCCTCATTTCCAAGCAGAAAGACTTTTTCATCGCCATCGCTTATGACATCTTTTAGCATAACTTTTGAAATCCGGAAGTGTTTTAAAAAATTTGCTGGATTTAATCTATATGATTTACAGAAACTCATATCTTGAAAAGACAAGAATGTTGCTGGAAATTATCGCCAATAGGGAATTGTCTGAAAAAGAGATTGAAAATCTCAGGATTCTTGTCCGTGAACTCACTGATGAATCCGAAATTGAGAGGTTGTTCAGAAACGATATCGAGAATATTTTCAACGACTATGAAAAGGGAAAAATCTCGGGAAGTGATGCGGTCAAAAATCTTCAGCTCCTCAAAGTGTATGCTGTAACCCAGCTTGAAAAACACATAGAAAAGGTTGTTATGCTTCTGAAAGAAGCAACTGAAAAATATGGTATTGATTTTGACTTAAAACTGACTGAATTGGGTGCTGATACAGTAAGCAAAATAGTGGAATACATCGAAAACGCTGAATTGAGAATTTAGTAAGCTGAATAATAAAAGCTCATATTTTTTCGAATTTTTCTTTTATCTTCTCCACCTTTCTTTTAACCCTGTCCTCATCAATAGTGAGAAGCATGCGATCTTCCATCAAAATCTCCCCATCAACAATTGTATGCGTCACTTCACATCCGAAAGTTGAATAGACAATGCTGTACAGGGGATTATAGGCTGGTATATAATTAGAGTGATCTTTTCTCAGCAAAATCAGATCAGCAAGTTTTCCGGATTCTAATTTACCCCCATCTATTTTGTAAGCTCTGTATCCACTTAAGGTGGCCATTTCCAGAACTTCATAGGCTTTTATAGCATCAGCCCTTCCGGTTATAACCTTTTGAAGGAGGGATGCAAGCTTTACTTCCTCAAAAAGATTGTAGGTGTTGTTTGAGGCAGCACCATCGGTTCCAAGACACACTTTAACCCCCATCTGGATCATTTTTGTAATGTTTGCTATTCCAGAAGCCAGCTTGAGATTGCTGACGGGATTATGAACAACACTCGTTCTTTTCTCAGCAAGAATTCTGATCTCCTCATCGCTTAGCCAGACACCATGGGCTATAACTGTATTCGAGTCAAGAAAGCCAATTTCATTTAGCACTTCAACAGGGGGTGAGCCGTGCTGTCTTTTGAACTCATCAACTTCCCATTTTGTTTCAGAGACATGTATGTGAACGGCTGTTGACAGTTCCCTTGCCTTGCTTTTAACATCCCGCAGAAAATCCAACGAGCACGTGTATGGAGCGTGAGGACCAAAAATTGCTTTTATCCTTCCATTGAATGAACCCTGCCAGCTCTCAATAAATTTCTGCCCTATCTCAAGCTCCGTTCTGCCCCTCTCAGGGTCACCTCTGTCTGCCATTCCGTAGCAGAGTACACTCCTTATTCCCGTCTCACCGACAGCCTTCGCAACTTCGTCCATATGAATGTAGAGGTCAGAAAAACCGGTTGTACCGGTTTTTATCATTTCAAGTATTCCCAGTATAGAACCCCAGTAAACATCTTTTTCCGTTAAAAGCTTCTCAGCTCTCCATATTTTTGTTTTCAGCCAGTCCATTAAGGGCATATCTTCAGCATATCCCCTGAAAAGTGTCATTGCAAGATGGGTGTGGGCATTAAAAAGGCCCGGAAGAACGAGGTTTGAAGAAGCATCTATCTCTTTTTCCCCCCTGATATCCGATTTACCAACATATGCAATCCTATTACCGCTTATTCCTATGTTTGCTTCGGTGAATTTACCATCGATATAACAGAGGCCATTTTTAATTGCGATATCGTACATCAAACTTTTTTAGTTTGGGGTAAATAAAAGGATTTTTGTTTTTCTCTGAAATCTTTTTCTTGAAATTAAGCTGATTGAACCGTGAAAGTAAGTAGTCGAGCCGTGAAGGTTTACAATCGTCTCAGGAGGAATTCCCTACTTAATTCTGTTAACTTGCCAGTTTTGATATTTACGAAAAAGAACAAAAATTTAATGAAATTATTGCTGGTTTGTACTATCCAAGCAGGTGAATCAGAATTCCGGCCGCGGTTGCTGAGCCAATAACTCCAGCCACATTTGGCCCCATGGCATGCATCAGTAAATGATTCTCATAATCCTCCTTTAAAGCAAGCTTCTGAACAACTCTTGCAGACATTGGAACTGCTGAAACACCAGCAGCTCCTATCATCGGGTTAATTTTTTCCTTAACGAACAGGTTCATCAGTTTTGCAAGTAAAACTCCTCCGGCTGTGGCGGCAGCAAAGGCTATAACTCCCAGGACCAGTATCATTACGGTTTTGGGGTTAAGAAAGCTCTCAGCCTTCATCGTACTTCCAACAGTCAGACCGAGTATTATTGTCATTATGTTGAGCAACTCCTCACTTGCACCCTTCGCGAGCCTATCAGTCACTCCACTCTCTCTGAAAACGTTTCCGGCCATGAGCATACCTATGAGGGGTAGTGCTTTTGGAACGAGCAAACCCGAGACTATTATGGTCACAATGGGGAAGATTATCTTTTCCTTCTTTGAAACAGGTCGTAAAGTCCTCATTCTGATCTTTCTCTCTTCCTCAGTGGTCAGGGCCTTTATAACAGGGGGTTGGATAATTGGAACGAGGGACATATAACTGTAGGCAGCCACCGCAGTTGCTGCTAGTATCTGGGGTGCGAGGATGGTTGTGGTATATATAGTAGTTGGACCATCAGCACCACCGATTATTCCTATGGAAGCGGCTTCCTGGGGAGTAAATCCTATTAAAAGGGCAAAAATGAATGCTATGAAAATTCCTATCTGAGCAGCAGCACCAAGCAGAAAGGTTTTTGGATTTGCAATAAGTGGACCAAAATCTGTTAGAGCACCTATACCGAGAAAAATCAGGAGCGGTACAATCTCAGTTCCAATGAGTGTCTTCAGGAATATTCCTAAAATACCCCCAGTCTCCCCGAAATCGGCTATTCCACCCATTGGTATATTCGCCAGGATTGCACCGAGACCAATTGGAACGAGCAAAAGAGGTTCCATTCTTTTCTCAATGCCAAGATAAATCAGGATACAACCAATCAATATCATTATAACGTTGCCCGGAGTCAGATGCCCTATAGCCGTTATGGAGAACAACTCACTTACGCCTGCCAACTTATCACCTCTGGAGTCCAGCTTTTATCCGATCACAGCTATAATATCTCCAGTCTCCACCTTATCACCCTGTTTCACCCTGAGATCTTTCACGATTCCCTTTATTGGGCTGACAACCTCGTTCTCCATTTTCATAGCCTCGAGAATGAGTATTGGATCACCCGGTTTAACCTCACTGCCTTCTTTAACGAGAACTTTAACAACGGTTCCTGGGAGCATCGCAGTTATTACATTTCCATCTGAGACTTTAGGGGGTCGAGGTGATTTTGCCACCTTATCTGCTCTGAGGGCTGCAGGCTCCCCACTTATTTGGGTTATTATGGGTTCAGCCTCCTCGCTGATAACAACTTCAGCAACTTTACCCTCCAGCTCCACTCTATAGACACCATACTTGATTTTTTCAACTTTTACACTGAATGGCTTACCATTCACTGTTATTTTGAATCTCTTCATAACCTCTCACCAACCTGCTCAAGTCTGGAAAACTTTTTCCAGGCATTATCATTTCTGGAAATATTGATTATTTCAGATTCTTCATAAAGTGTATGATATGCCTGAGCAGCAGAAATGATGGCAATAAACTCCTCATTTGAAAATCTTTGATTATAGTCCATTCCCTCTTTAGATACATGTGTCTCATTCTCCCTTTTTCTTGATATTTTTTCTGTTTTTGATGAAATAATTCCCATCATCCACATTATTCCGGCAAGACTGCTCAGAACTATAAAAACTCCACTCACACCCAGGGCTGTAATGACCAGACCTTCTGCAAGGATTTCAAATAAACCGACCATCCAGGATTCCACTCCTGAAGAGATAATAAATTTTTCGAAGGTTTATTAATTTTTGTTCAAAACCTGGTAAAGCTAATTGGAAAATCTGTAATTTGACATCATTAAATCAATCATTTTCATATTTTTTCAGATTAAATTTCAAATGGATTTTAAATGAATGTGTCATTCTCGACGTATTGTTATTGACTCAACTGTTCCCGATAATAATTTATCCTTTTACAAGATTTTCAATCATCTCTATCAAATGGCTTCTGATGTGGTCGTACATCATGTTGAAGGAGGTTCGAACCATTGGATGGTAAAAAATCTCGGTGTGGGGTGTCTGAGCAATACACTCCTCTATGAATCTCTCGAGTGCTGTTAAGTCTCTCAAACAGGTCTCGACGTGTTCTTTTCCCATGATTTTTACACCGTTTTTGAGAGAGGATAATAACTCAAAGAGATTGATTGCCTTAAGCACATCTGATGTTCGACCTTGCGTATCAGAAATCAGGTTGTTGAGGTGGATATTGCCCGATTCCTCAATTCTATCGAAGTCATCCATCGTGATCTCGTCCAATTTTATTCTTTGTATAGATTTGAGATGCATGAAAACCTTCTCTGAAACATCACTGCTTATTCCAAAGATTTCGGTCCACTTTGAAAAGTATTCTCTCTCGATCATATCTCGCACCCTCTTGGATTGAAAAAATTAGTTGGTAAAATAACCTCGAAAAATCCCGTGTAATTTTGCTGTAGGGTTATTTGCCTTCGTTATCGTTAAGTTTCACCTGAGCGAATCTCTTCAAGAATTTCTCTTGCTCTATCCATTCTGATTTTCTTCTCTTTTACGAGGATCTCCACGACTTTGTCTATCTCTTCTCCTTTAGCTCCAGCACTTATGGCAATGTTTCTGGCATGCAGGGACATATGGCCTCTCTGAATTCCTTCTGTTGCAAGAGCTCTGAGAGCAGCAAAGTTTTGTGCAAGACCCACTGCAGCAATAACTCTTGAAAGCTCATCTGCTGTTTTTACACCCAGTATTTTCAGGTTTATCTTTGCAAGCGGGTTTACTGAAGTAGACCCACCTACAGTCCCAACTGCAACGGGTACTTCGATCGTTCCCACGAGGTCTCCGTTTTTTGTTTTTTCATAGGTGGTGAGAGGCTTGTAGCTATTCCTGAATGCTGCATAGGCATGAGCACCCGCTTCAATAGCCCTGAAATCATTTCCTGTTGCAATAACGACAGCAGATATACCATTCATTATACCCTTGTTGTGTGTGGCACATCTGAAGGGATCCGCAAGGGCAAAAGCATAGGCATTTAAAATTCCATCGACTACTTCCTCCCCGCCTATTGCATCTTTATCAAAAACTGCATAAGCTCTTGCAAGCCTGTAAACTGCCAGATTTGAAAGAATTCTCAGGTAGACCTTTCCACCTGTGATTCTCTCAATTAGTGGTGCCACAGCCTCTGCCATTGTATTAACAGCATTGGCACCCATGGCATCCCTGACATCCACAATCAGATGAATTATAAGCATCTCTCCTCTGATAGTTTCTATCACTCTCGCCTCAATATCTCTACATCCACCACCGAGAGATATAAGTAGCGGATCCTGCTCGTTTGCCTTTTCAATTATTTCATCCTTATTGGACATTACCTCAATTCGTGCGGCATGAGGATTGCTTAAACCCGTAACCTGAATCTGACCGATCATTACAGGCCCCGTTGAAGAGGTTTTAAATCCACCTTTGAATCTAGCCATTCTGGCAGCATTGCTTGCGGCTGCAACAACGCTCGGTTCCTCAATAACCATCGGTATCAGATAGTCCTTTCCGTCGATAAGGAAATTTGTAGCAATACCTATCGGGAGTTCGAAAGTTCCAATAACATTCTCGATCATTCTATCGGCAAGCTCAATAGGAAGTGATCCCGTCTTAACAAGAGTGGATTTCTCCTCATCTGTGAGCTCTGCAAATTCTGCAACTTTTTTAAGCCTGTCATTTACAGGTAGTTTATAAAATCCTTCAATTCTGGATGATTTCATGGTGAACTGTTTTTAACAAGGATTTAAAATTTCTTTCGATTATAGAGTCATATGTAAAATCTGGCAATGGATGTTCGATCTGGATGTTCGATCAATATTTCTGAAATCAGCTTACCACTTCTTTTGTAACCTTTTCGATATCCATTTTACCTATATATCTGATTCCAGGAATGAGTGAAATGATCAACACGATTAAAACCAAGATTACTGTTAGAAAGTATGTTTTAGGGTATATCACAAAAGGCATGTAATATAATTCACTTTGAAAGGAATTCAGAAAAGTATGTGCAGAGATATAGCCTAAGGGCAATCCGATGGCAATACCTGTAAAGCCTATGATCAGGTTCTCGATAATTAAATTATAGGCCAGCTCTTTAGTTGTGTACCCGAGCATTTTCAGTGTTGCGATTTCTCTTCTTCTCTCTAAAATGTTTACAGTGGTCGTGTTGAATATGGAAGCAAAGCCCAGAGATCCCCCGAAAAATAACGAGAAGAAAATAAAGACATAAAAGAAGGCTATAAGTTCAAGTATATCCCCCTCAATGTCCTCAATTGAGTCAACCCTTAAAACGTTCTCATAGTTTTCGAGTTTGCTCTTAACTTCCTCCTTGGAATTTGGATCAACTCTCAAAATAACTTCATTAAAACCTTTTATACCCATTATTCTCTGCAGTTCATTCAGATTTGCATAACATGCTGGTGTTAATGGCATCTGAAAGATATCATAGACTTCAATTCTCTTTTTTCCGAATTCAGTAAAGAATTCTATTTTCTCCTTTTTGACTATGCTCAGGTTAGATGAGATAGTCATCGGTAGAATAATTCCTTCTGGTGGTGGCATATGAATACTGCCACTGTCATCATAGATATTGTATAGATTTTGATTCTCTAATCCAATAAGACTTGCAGATCTCGAAACACCACCTTTCTCGATAAGAATCCAGGTGTTTATTAATGGATAAGCCTCTCTTACTCCTTTAATGGATCTAATCTCCTTTAAAACACTTTCATCAACGTAACCACTGAACTTAACATCCATATCGTAGTTTAAAACCTTGTTAAACTGTAATTCCATTGCGAAATCCATTGAATCTACAAAAACCATGGAAATTAGGATTAGAACAATGCTTGCAACAACGCTGAAGGTTGAATAGGCGGTTCTTTTTTTGTTCCTGAACAGATTCCGTATCGAAAGCCTGACCAGCACAGGCATTTTGATAAATTTCTCAATATCTATACCTTTAAACGCCTGTTCAACATAACCCCTTAAACCTTGAGTAATCTCAATTCCTGCTGCATTCTTTGCGGCTATGTAGCCTGAGATTAATGGTGTTGTTAAGCCAACCAAAAACCCATAAACCATTATATTGTAATGGGGTTTTGCAACGTAGTATGGGATATTTAGAACTGACGTGTACTGGGCTGTTAGAATGACTGCTGAAATGTATCCAACAATAATGCCAGAGATTGAGCCTGACATGCCCATAAATAAGGAATGTTTTAGGTAATGCAGCAATACTGCTTGTTTAGACAGCCCTAAAGCCCTTAAAACAGCAATGTTACCAATTTGCTCTCTGATTAATCTGGTCAACAAAACATAAACTGCAAATATTGAAATCAGCAGAAAGAATGATGGAAATAAAATTGCTAATTGTTTAAACCCGTCCAGATCCATCTGTAACACTTTATTGCTTGGTTGATCCTCAGAGGTGTAGTAATTTTTTATGTTGTAAGCCTTAAGCGTTCTAAAAGCTTTATTAAGGATCTCATCTTTATTCTCTCTATCATAAACTGTGATTTTTACCTCGTTTATTCTATCACTGTATCCAAGCTCTTCCAGAACTTTGTAAGGCACGAAGGCAATCCCCAGGGTTCTTGGAGAGGTCATTATCTCGCTCCCTTCAACAACCCAAATATACTCGGGACTGTAAACGAGTCCAGCCACCTTTAGTCTCAACTTTTTGTCATTTATGCTAACATGTACAACATCTCCAACTTTTAGGTTGTGATAATCGGCGAACTTCTTCAAAAGCAATAGAGATCTGGAATTCTTAGGGATATAATCTCCCTCAACAACAACCAGTTTATCAACTTCAGGCTGCTTATATGGAATTGAAATCAGCTTTAGGACAGCATGCTGATTTTGTATGCTTATGATGCCCTTAACCGATAATCGCCCCTCTACCTCTCTGACGCCGTTAATCTTTTTAATTTCCTTAATGATCTCTTTTGGTGCATTATTGAGCTCAATTGAAATATCTTCAAAATCTGTTTGATCGTAAAAATAATTGTAAGTGTCTTTTAAGTTTAGATATGCCATGTAGAATGAGGAGAATATTGCTATTCCTAAGAATATGATGAAAGTAACAGCTAAGAACATTCCTTTTTGTGCTTTAATATCTCTGATAACCTTCAAATTTAATGTGTTCATACTTCATCAGTTTAATATACTCATACTTTACCAGTGAAGCTCATCAGCTTCAATTGGGCTCTCGTTTTCGACGATTTTGTCTATTTTTCCGTCTTTCAGGTAAATTACCCTATCCGCCATGCTTGCGATTACTGAGTTGTGCGTAACAAGGATGAATGTTATACCTTCAGTCCTGTTTATCTCTCTCATAACTTTCAGCACTTTTTTGCCCGTCTCAAAATCCAGACTGCCGGTAGGTTCATCCGCTAGAATCAATGGTGGATTTTTTACCAATGCTCTTGCAATTGCAACCCTCTGCTGCTCACCGCCACTCAGTTCAGATGGAAAATGATCTGCTCTCTGCTTCAATCCAACTATTTCCAGAACCTCCTCAACACTCTTAGGTCTTTCAACGAGCTCAGCAGCAAGTATAACGTTTTCTCTGGCAGTTAAAGTTGGTATTAGGTTAAAGAACTGGAAAATAAAACCTATGTTTTTCCTTCTATGCATTGTCAAGCTATTCTCATCCAATTTTGATACGTTGACGTTGTTAAATGTAACACTGCCTTTTGTAGGCGTATCTATTCCTCCTATTATGTTTAATAGTGTTGTTTTGCCACACCCTGATGGTCCGAGAACTACTATAAACTCACCTTTTCCGATTTCTAGGTTAATCTCCTTTAGAGCTATTACATCCACAACGCCCATTTTGTAAATTTTCCAGACGTCTTCAAGCCTCAGCATCTACTTCTTCCTCACCCTCCAGTAGTAAAACACACCCAAGGCTATAATGAACGCAGCAACAGCGTAGATTCCTATATAACTCTTCGGAAAAATGTAAAGGGTAAATTCTTTATCAACCGTATACTTCTCAAATTTTGAGTCCACGTAGGTTATAATTGCTTTTATTGTGTGTTTTCCAGAACTTCCAGCTTTGAGCTCAAAGGTTGCAGTAGCGGAATCACCACTTTCCAAACCTCCAATGAAATAGCTGTCTCTCCCCTCAAAACCCTCAGGCAACAAAAGCTTAATACTGAGAGCCTTGGCATTCTGCTTACCGCTGTTTTCAATTTGCAATGATAGTTTAAACCTGTCTCCTGCAGTAATTGTTTGAGGTGATGTGTATACTCCAGCAATATCTAAACTTATGATTCCCAGTTTGCTGACAAAAACCTGAAAATCGTAGGAATTGGAGTATTTACTCCCTTTTGCATTTTCATACTCTAAATTTATTGTGAAAGTGTAACTTCCACTCTCGGTATTGTTATTGACGTTAAGTGTGAATTCGGTCTTTGCAACGCTATCCCTTTTTAGGCTTCCTATGAATCTCTCTTTCTCTCCAAAAAAGGTCTCTGGAATCTCCAATTCAGCCTTTATGTTTTTTGCCTCATCAACCCCGATGTTCTCAATTAAAGCTTCAAGAACAAATTCTGAATCCGGGTAAATCCTCTCCGGGTTCAGTGAAAATCCTGATAAAACCAACCTCGGCTCTCCATAAATTTCCAATGTAACAGGGATTCTTTGGGTATTTTTGTTTCCAAATTCATCTGTATAGCTAATTTTTAGAATTAAAAAATGAGCTCCGACCTCAGCGTTTTTATTGGCTATTAATTTAAAGAAAACGTCTTTTTCCTCATTAGCATTCCATTTATCAAAAGCTAAATTAGCATCACATATCACATTTTCAGGAGTCTCAAAGTTTATATTCACTTCTTTAGCTTTTCCACCAATATTTCTAATCTTAAGACCTAAATTTTTACTCTCTAAAGGCTTAATTGCCAGACTCCCATCAACTATAAAATTCGGTCTCTCTGAAACAATTATTGCAATAATTTTATCAATATATCCTATACGACTTGTATTGTTAACAGAATAACTATACTTCAGCTTTACATTCAGCTGATAAATTCCAGATTCCTGTGCAAAAACCTTGAAAGATGCAGAAGTAGTTCCGGATGATAGATCTCCTAAATTTAGGTACAGACTTGATACTTCCTTACCATTGCTTATCAAAGCAAAATTTCTTTCGTTCTCATATACCCGCAATTCAATATTTTTCACATCACTTCCAGCATTGGACACATCGATACTCAGGATAAAATAACCAACCTTAGGATTTTCAGGCACTGTATGGTGGTTGACGGCTATAATAGGCTGTGCTGTTACTTTCACTGCTATAACACTCAAAATTAAAAGTACAAAAACAACTTTTCTCATCTCCTTACCCTCCTGCAGTCTATAAACTCTGAAATAATACTTTCAAAATCCTCTACTCTCCCCAAATCTAAAAAGGTGGAATAAATCGCCAGACCATCAAGCATGGCCATTAAAATTATAGCAGTCTTCTCTGGGTTTTTTACACCCTCACTTTTAAGAAGAAAAGCAACTTCATTTATTATTTCTTTAAAAGAATTTTGAACAAAACTCGGATCTCTAGAATATACTTCTTTCTCATACACATACTGCCAGAATCTTACAAGTGATGGAGTCTCGGCTATTATTTTGAGACTAACGTCAATAAAATCAGCAATGCTGTTTATTCCCTCACCTAAGTATTTTTTGATGGAGTAAATTAGAGTCTCTCTCTCCAAATTGTCTTTATTCTTAAAGTAATAAAAAATCACTCCTTTGGAAACTCCTGCCAGTTTTGCAATCTCATCTACTGTAACATTTTGGGCTGGTTTTGTTGTGTATGCCTGCAAAGCAGCTTCGAGTATATCATCTTTCATTTGACTGACTGGTCAGTAAAAAAATATTTATAGTTTTCTCTAATAGTCAGTAATTACTGGTGGTAACCTTGTATCCATCAAACGTTTTATATTTATCTTTTTAAATTAACTCGATCAGTTTTGCAACTGGGTAGGCATTTGAAGCCGAAATCATATCGTGGTTTTTTGAGAAAAGCTTTTATTTGAGAATTTCACCTTTTCGAAAGATGGTAGTGAAACTAATTAGATGTCCGTCCTGTGGGGAGGAACTTGAGTTAACGGACATGTATGAGGGTATGGAAATAAACTGTGATCTTTGCAATCTTGTTATGGTTGTTCAGAAAGGAATGCTTCATGTACTTGATACAAACGAAATTTTTAGTATAGATGATCTTACAAGTGAGGAGGTTGAAGATACTCAGAAAATGGAGATCGATGAGTTTGAGGAAGAAGAGTATTACGACTACGGTTATGAGGATTAGTTCTTGGATATGAATCATCTTTTTCTGCAGCCAGTCGCGAATACCAAATATTTATTCTATTTGAATTAAATTAATTGTTAGAATTGTTAGTGAACCACTCCTAGCTTTCGCAAGATCTCATCTACCGAGATAGACAGCCCTCTCAGCCTTCCAGGCAGAAGCTTCGATGTCGGGAGAGAGCTTGACTTCGTGTCCCGCCCACATTGATTAAGTTATTGTATGGCTGACTATTGTATGACTGATCCTACTTTAATTGAATAAATATTATTTAATTAATTTAAAAAACTAAGAATCCAGAAGCCCCGAATACCATTTGCAGAGCATCTCGAACTGTTGGTGTGTGTTGACGACATTTGTCTCCATGGGACTCTTGAAAAAGAATCCAAGCTCTTTAATTACACCATATTGACCTTTCTTCTTAGCAAAGAGGAGAAATCTTGCAATATCGAGGGCCAGTGGAGCAGCCACAATTGCATCAATGGCATCCCAGATGAAATAGAATTTCATTTTTGTGCCCAAAAATCCTTGGAAATGTATGAAATCGAAGGCTGTTTTGTTATCAGCCAAGCTTGGGAAATATTCAATCTCGGTTATGCTGTATGGTGAATATCCAAGTGTTTTTTCCAGAACACTGTCTTTACTTATGACCTTACTCTCCTTATTATCAGTGTGGCTCAAAACCTTTCCATCATAGTCTCCAAGTATGTTGTAGCCCATCCATCCCAGAACTTTCAGGTTTCTGTAGGCGAACATCGGAGCAAGCGTTGTTTTAATCAGAGTCTCACCAGTTTTTCCATCGTTTCCAGCATGTGGTGTTTTGGTTTTCACTGCAAGCTCTTTTAAAGCCGGAATACTCGATCCAACGCTTGGAGTGAAATTGGCATAGGGTAAACCCAGTTTTAAGGCTGCATAGGCATATAAAAGGCTTGCGGGGATAAACTCTATCCTGTTATCATCGATAGCTCGTTCAAAACCTTCGAGGGTGCTGTGGTACTCTTCGCTGTATTTGATCATTGGTTCGGTTGAGGCAATATTGAGGACGACGGTATTGTCATCTGCAAACTCTTTCATATCTGAAATTAGGATATCTACAATCTCCCTTAAATTGTAACCCTCGGACTCAAGTGTGGATAACTTCCCGAGCTCGTTCAATCCTGACCCACCATTAATTGCAGTTCCAGTCTTTGCCTCTATCTTTTCAAGCTCATCTCTCACGTTTTCAAGGAGCCTCAGGTCAAAGTGTCTGTTTAGCTCCCAGTGTTCAAGGGCTGCGTCATATGCATTTTCTTTCAATCTTATCTCATGCCCACCAAAATCAAATTTAGCAGGAGTATATTCTTTAATTCTCTCAAAGAAAGGAAGTTCTGAAACCAGACCAGTATAATCATTATATCCTTTTTCAAAGTTTTTCCCTCCAACCATTGCGGTGGTTGAAACAATCCCGTATGCACCCACAATCCAGACTTTCATTTTTTACACCTCCAGCCCTGATAATTTTATGCTTAATCATTAAAGCAATAATTTCAAAGACCAGATGAGGAGTTTTGGTGGAAAGAACTTAAAAATTTTCCTGTCGGGTTTTGGACATGGAAAGGGAACTTACAGAATTCCGTGAAAAGTTACTCAAATCAAGAAAGCTGGAAAATGGAATCATTATCGATGCCGACTTTATGGAATCACTTCTGAAAGTTCTTGGTTTGGTAGTGGTCTGTATTGATACTGGAGAAATTGAAAGGGGACGTGAATTGCTTGGAGAGCTGGGACAGATGATTTTTGATTTCAATGAATTAGTCAATTGACGAATACAGGTTCGATAATTCGATAAATTTATAAGGAGGCGGGTTATCTTTATCGCATGGATGATACTGTTAGACTGCTAATCGATAAGATATCGGGAGATATAATTTTCTCCAATCATCCTGGAAAGACCATAAAAAAGTGGAGAATGATATTTGAGGTAACACAGAAGGAGCTTGCAACCAGACTTGGAGTTTCTCCATCCGTGATAAGCGATTATGAGGGAGATAGAAGGAAATCTCCGGGAATAGCATTCATTCGTAAAGTTATTCAGGCATTGCTGTCTATAGATGGTGAGAGGGGATACAGAACAGTATCGAGATACAGGGAATTACTACATGGTTTCAATCTTGATGTTATTATCGATATGAAAGAATACAATAATCCAATCTCTTCACGAGATTTTGTTGAGATAATTGAAGGCGTTCCTGTTAATGATTTTGAAAAGCAGGTGAATGGTCATACTGTTATTGACAGTCTTGGGGCAATAATTAAACTCAATTCTTATGATTTTTATAAATTGTATGGTTTCACATCTGAAAGGGCATTAATTTTCACGAAAGTCTCAACTGGTAGATCTCCACTCGTTGCAGTAAGGGTTGCCAATTTTAAACCGGCACTGGTGGTTTTGCATGGTTTAAAGCCAGAATTGGTTGATGAAATAGCAATAAAAATTTCAGAGGTTGAAAAGATACCTTTGATGGTTTCTGAAACTCCCATTCATGAGATTATAAGAAATTTGAGGAGGTATGTTAAATGAAATCTGGAATAGCTTCTTATGGAACATATATTCCGAGGTTCAGGATTAGGGTTGAGGAAATTGCCAGAGTTTGGGGTGAAAATCCACAGAATGTTAAAGGTGGGCTTGGTGTTTATCAGAAGAGTGTACCTGATCTGGATGAGGACACCGCAACGATTTCTGTTGAAGCGGCAAGAGAGGCGATAGCAAGAGCGGGAATAAATCCTTTAGAAATTGGAGCGATTTTTGTGGGTTCTGAAAGTCATCCGTATGCTGTTAAACCCACAGCAACAGTTGTGGGAGATGCAATAGGAGCTGGTAATAATTTTCATGCTGCGGACTTTGAGTTTGCGTGCAAAGCAGGCACTGCCGGCATTCAAGCATGTATGGGTATGGTAAAGTCTGGGATGATCAAATATGGGCTGGCAATCGGATCTGACACCAGTCAGAGTGCCCCTGGAGATCCTCTTGAGTATTCAGCTTCGGCCGGTGGTGCTGCTTTTATAATAGGTTCAGATAATTTGATTGCAGAAATTGAAGCCACATCATCTTTTACTTCAGACACCCCTGATTTCTGGAGGAGGGAAGGACAACCATATCCAAGTCATGGAGGTAGGTTCACTGGCATACCTGCCTATTTCAGGCATGTAACATCGGCAGCAAAAGAATTGATGGAAAATCTCGGTTACAGACCATCTGATTTTGATTATGCGGTTTTTCATCAACCAAATGGAAAATTCCCTGTAAGGGTTGCGAGAATTCTTGGATTCACTGATGAGCAAATAAAGCAGGGTCTGGTGGTCAGATACGTTGGCAATACCTATTCTGGATCATCAATTCTTGGTCTTTCAGCCATTCTTGATGTTGCAAAGCCCGGTGACAGGATACTACTTGTATCTTTTGGCTCCGGGGCTGGAAGCGATGCATTCTCAATTGTAGTGACGGAGAATATTGAAGAATTTCCAAGAAAACCCTCTGTATGGGATAAAATCAACAGTGGAGTTCATGTTGATTACAGCACCTACCTGAAACTCAGGAAGAAAATAAAATTGAGGTGATCTGCATGGAAAGGGTAGCGATTATCGGTGTTGGGCAGAGTGAATTTGGCGAACTCTGGGATAGAGGCTTTAGGGATATAGTATTGAGTGCTGGAGTTGAGGCTATTGAAGATGCAGGGCTTGAAGGGAAGGAAATAGAGGCGATGTATGTGGGAAATATGAGTGGCGGTAGATATCTCGATCAGGAGCACATTGCAGCACTCATAGCAGATTATTCAGGACTTGCTGAGCTAAATGTCCCTTCCACAAGGGTTGAAGGAGCTGATGCAAGTGGAGGACTGGCACTGAGGCAGGCATATCTTGCTGTGGCTTCTGGAGTTCATGATATTGTGATCGCTGCAGGTGCTGAGAAAGTGACAGATGTTGGTTCGGAGATGACAACAGACATTATGGCCTCATCGGCCGACAGAGAATGGGAAGGATTTGTTGGAGCAACACTACCGGCACTCTATGCTCTCATTGCTCGAATGCATTTCATACGGTATGACACCACTCCCGAGGATTTAGCAATGGTGAGTGTTAAAAATCATCGAAATGGAGCTCTAAATCCAAAAGCACAGTTCAGAAGGGAAATAAAAGTTGAAGATGTTATGAGATCTCCGTTTGTGGCCGATCCGCTGAGATTACTTGACTGCGCTCCGCTCAGTGATGGGGCTGCGGCGGTGATAATTGCAAATGAAAGAGTTGCCAGACAATTAACAGATTCGCCCGTTTACATCACTGCATGTACTCAGGCGAGTGATTACCTCGCTCTGCAGAACAGAAAAGATATAACAACCATGGAGGCTGTTCGAAAAGCATCTGAACTCGCTTATAAAACTGCTAAAATGACTCCGCGGGATATAGATGTAGTAGAGGTCCATGATTCTTTCACAATTGCAGAGATACTGGCATACGAAGATTTGGGATTTGTTGAGAAAGGAAAGGGAGCAACCCTTATAAGAGAGGGTATTACGGAGCTCGATGGCGAACTTCCAGTTAACACCAGCGGAGGTCTGAAATCCTGTGGTCATGCGGTTGGAGCTACTGGGATAAGACAGGCAGTTGAAATCACATATCAGCTCAGAGGAAAAGCTGGAAAAAGGCAGGTTGATGCGGAAACTGGTTTATCCCTTAACATAGGTGGGACGGGCGCTACTGCAGTAGTTACGATTTTTGAGGTGAGATAAATGTTGCCGAGATTCTGGAGGAAAATAAAATACAGATATGATATTGTTGGAAGTGAATGTGAAAGCTGCGGTTCAAAATTTTATCCGCCGAGAAATCTCTGTCCGGTTTGTAGAAGGAGAAGCAGGATTAAAGAAATTGATTTCGGTGAAAGAGGAACTGTTGTCAGCTATACAGTGGTTTATGATTCTCCAGATGAGTTCAAATTACAAAAGCCATATGTTGTAGCCCTCATAAAGCTGGATGATGGACCGCTGATAACTTCTCAGGTTGTGTGTGATCCAGATAGGGTTGAAGTGGGAATGCGAGTGGTTAAAGCCTTTAGAAAATATTTTGAGGAAGGAGATGCTGGTATCATATATTATGGGACGAAATTCGTACCGGAGTAATCGGATAATTGAATAATCTGAAAAAGTCAGGCGATAGATGGTGATTTATTCAGCTGGTGACATGGAAAATTAAAAATATTTCAAAGTTTTAATTTCAACATGGTCGATAAATTGGACAACCTTGATATTAAGGTTCTGATTGAGCTTCAGGATGATGCAAGAAAAAGCCTCAGAGAGATTGCAGAAAAGCTTGGAGTGGCAGAAGGGACAGTTTACAATAGGATAAACAAACTGAAAAAGCTTGGAGTAATTGAAAAATTCATTCCTGTGATAAATCATTCAAAATTGGGTTTCAATTTGATAGCTGTAATCGGTGTTACTGCTGAGGGCGGACACCTCGTTGAAATTGAAAAAACGATTGCAAAGGAGCCAAATGTAACTGCTCTCTATGATGTTACTGGGGAGTTTGACATGATGCTTGTTGCTAAATTCAGGGACAGAGAAACACTGAACACGTTTGTAAAAAAGATTGCAGGCATGGAACATGTGATGAAAACTTATACAATGATAGTTCTCAACGTTGTAAAGGAAACACATGGAATAAATCTCAGAGAACTTTTACTGGATGAACTTGAAGATTAATTGGAATGCTGATAGGGGAGCATTCTGTAATAACGTGTTCTCATTCATAACATTATCAAGGTAAAATCACTAAGAATACTGTCAAATCTTTAAAATCAATTAAAATCCTGAAGGATATCATACACGGCTCTTTTTACAGCCTCCTCTGAATTGTATTTAGGTCGCCACCCCAGTTTTTTTAGTCTCCCAATCGATAGCAGCATAACAGGAACATCTCCTTTCCACCCTCTTTTTCCACCAGTAAATTTGAATACTGGGTTTAATCCCATGTTTTTTGAAACGATTTCAGCTATTCTTTTTACTCTTATCTGATCTTCACTACCTATATTGAAGATATTTACAGCCTTATCTTCCCTCAGTCCATAAAACATCGCATCTATGCAATCATCAATGTAAATGTATGATTTGTTCTGCTCACCGTCTCCCAGTATTTCAAGCTCATCGGGATTATTTTTCAACTTCTTTATGAAATCAAAGATAACTCCGTGATTGCTTCTCCGCCCTATGACATTCGCAAACCGATAAATCCAACTTTTCATATTGAAGGTGTGGCAGTAGGATGAGATGAGCCCCTCACAGGCTAATTTTGATGCTCCATATATTGATACCGGAACTGTCGGGTAATCTTCAGGTGTGGGGATAACTTCAGCCTCTCCATAAACCGTGGATGTGGATGTGAATACTATATTCTTAACTTGACTTTTCCTCATTGCCTCAAGTAACAGGAAGGTTGCAAGTATGTTGTTATCATAAATTTTTTCAGGACTCTGCTCACCGATTCTCACATCAGGATTAGCAGCGATATGCCACACAAAATCCACATTATTAAGCAATCTATGAAGTTTATCAGAATCGTGTATGAGATCCATTTTAACAAAATTGGCCCTATCGTTCACGAATTCAATATTCCCGGATGAGAGGTTATCAACTACAATGACCTCTTCACCCTTCTCAATAAGTCTATCTACTACATGGCTACCGATGAAACCTGCACCACCTGTCACAAGGATTTCCATGAACGTGATTATCAGAAAGGTATATATACTGTTTTTGATATTCAACAAAACCTTGTTTGCCAGTTAATGTAAGAAAAAATTGGCATTATACTCACAAGAACACCATAATACTAAAATATTTGGTTGAACAATTGAAAAAAAGTGGAAAAAATGAGGTGATAGAATGCTACCAAACCAGATGGTAAAAACTTTGATTGGAAAAATGGTCAGAGTGGAAATGAAAGGAGAAGAGAGCGATCTCGTAGGCAGGCTGGAGAGTGTTGATGATTATATGAATCTCCATCTTAGCAATGCAACAGAATACCGGGAGGATGAAAAATTAAGAAATCTCGGAAATATTGTCCTTAGAGGCAACAATGTAATCCTAATTCAGCCCTACGAACAGTAGGAGAGTAAACTAGAATGGACACAAGGGATGAAATAATACAAATCCTTGAAAAAAAAGGTTCTATTCTCCAAAAGGATTTATGGAAGGAGCTCAACATAGATAGTAGTAAGTGCTCTAGAATTCTAAGGAAACTTGAGAAAGAAGATATCATAAGAAGGCTTGAAGTAGTTGTAGATGGTGTAAAAACCTTTAAAATAGTCCCTGCTGATGCTGAAATCGAGGAGGAAAAGGAAGAAGAACTGAGTTTGCAGGCAATAATGGAAAGAATGGAGGACCTTACTGGCCTCCCTCCGTGTTTTGGTTGTAGAGAATTTGAGTGTGAAGCTCAGAACTGTATTAAAATGGAAGTGTGGTTCCTCAGAAGGGCAAAGGAGTGGTAGAATAAAGTATTTGAGGTTTTTGAATAGATTCAAACCTGAATTTTTTGATACGTATTTGCAGTCTATTTAGCCTTTTTTACAGTCCAGCATTTTAACTGCTTCTTCTGCGTTTTCTGCTATTATCAATCCTGGAAGCCTAATTTCTGGTGATATGGCGATTACTTTTTTTCCTTCTTTCAGTGCAATAGCCATCTCCGAAATTGTCCCGAATCCACCACCCACCGCTATTATGGCATCACTTGAATGGACGATTATCATGTTTCTTGCATGACCCATATCTGTTGCGATAACAGCATCACAAAATTGATTTGCATCTCTCTTAGATGCAGAAGGAATTATCCCGATAACGAATCCCCCCTTCTCTTTTGCACCTTTTGCACTCGCCTCCATCACACCCCCAAGACCACCATTAATAACAATGTATCCTTTTTCTGCAAGCAACTCGCCAACCCTGTAAGCAATACCGTAAAGTTCCTCTCCGCAAAATGAACTCCCGATAATTCCAACCTGTTTCATGAAAGTATATTCTTCTTTTTGCATCTTATTTTTTGCCCTTTCATATCACATCCAACTCTTTTATTTTTGGTTTTGCTTCCCTCGACTAAAACCAGGAGATTGCTTCCAGGGATTTCATCCCTGTTGGGTATTAATTTTCACAACCCGTCGTCAGCATGGAAGCAATGAGTTCGTTCTGCACACTGAGGAGCTGTTAGCTCGATGCAGGAGATACAGGATATTCCTGAGTGTTGCGAGAGTGATGAACCAGCTCCCTAATTCATCTCACGGTTAAAATCATAAGTTAGCGACGGTCTGTAAAGCCCCTTCAAGGCGAAGGATATTTGGTGGCGTCAAAGTTTCTGGAGTAACAATAATGGAGATAATAAAATATACTTTCCTGCAAATGGAGTTTTATGATTCAGAGATATGTTGATCCATCGAAAATAAATGTTGCAGGTGATTGTATTGAGGTTGATGAGGTTTATGCAGGAGAAAGAGTTGAGGGTTATACTTTAAAGGGATTTGAGCTTGTTGAGGTATCTAATTATTTTGAGGATGGTATAGAAATCGTTTATCCTGGTAAATCAGACCAGGTGAGTTTGAAAGATTTGGAAATCAGCCATATCGGTTTTCACATTCTTGTTGATGGTTTGAGTGAAGAATCTGCCTCAGCTCTGGAATCTTTAATCGGTGAGGTAATTAATAAAATTAAAGGGGTAGAATGCAGGTTCAGGAAAGAACATATTGTGGTTAAAATCTCTGAAGATACCTTCAGCAGGTTAACACTGGACTGCATCGGGGAAATTCTTTATGAGTCATTCAGGAAAATACCTGTAATAAATAGAGTTAGAGTCAGAATTATTGCAGATGAGGGTGAATTTAAAAAGCTCATTGAACATTCAAAGAGAATTCATGAAGCCAGAGAGGAATCCTTTAGAAGGACTGAGGAAGAGGTTGACAGATTCTACATCTGCACCTCCTGTCAGTATCACCTTCCGAATCATGGGTGTGTTATATCTCCAGAAAGACCATCTCCCTGTGGAACAACGTGGGTGGAAGCTAAAGCTGCAGAAGAACTCGGAATAGTAAACTATTATTCTGGAGTAGAAAAGGGTGAAAAGATTGATGAGGGCGAGTTCAGCGGTGTGAACAAAACTTTGAACCTTAAAACTGGAGGAAAAATAGGTAGAGTGTCTATTCACTCTGTTTTAAATAACCCGCCATCAACAGGTCTCTATCCTGAGTTGATAATATTCTATGATCCAGATAGAGATGCGTTTGGTATTGTCGATCGTGATTATAATGGGAAAACACCTATTGGTTTGACTTTTGACGAAATGGAGAAAATAATAATCGGCCAGCAGGTTCAGGGCTTTGTCGGGATAAGTTATGCTTATCTTAAGAGTAAGAAATTCTTAAAAAGGGAGGGTGGATGGAAAAGGGTTTACTGGGTGTCACCGAATGTTTATAACTATATCAAAGATTTTTTGGACAGAAATAGCCTTGCTAAAATAATAACATGTTAAATCTTTGATTTCTGTCCTGATCTTGGAGTTGTTGCTCTCTCACCATATTGTCGGCCGGTTATACAGCCGTTATGCTCTTATACCAGTATGATCAAATTATAGCGATGGTAAAGGTTAAGCTTTTTGCTAATTTCAGAGAGGCTGCCAAGGCAAAGGAAGTGGAAATAGAAGCTAAAACTGTAGGTGAGCTTCTCAATGCTCTGGTCGAAAGGTACAGCAGCTTGGAACCACTTTTTTTTGACACTGGAAAGCTGAGGGAATATGTCCATATTATGGTGAACGGCAGACACATCAACAACTTGGAAGGTCTTGGAACAGAGCTGAAAGAGGGAGATACAGTAGCGATATTTCCACCCGTGAGTGGTGGTTGAATCAGGAATATTGAATATGACCTCGTACAGTAAAGCACTCAATCTGGTTCTTTCCAGAATTAAACCCTTTGGTAACAGTGATTTTGAAGAAGTGAACGTTGAAGCATCTTTGGAAAAGTTAATTGCAGAGGATGTAAAATCAGAGCTTGACATACCACCCTTTGATTTTTCGAGAGTAGATGGTTATGCTTTGAATTCGGAATCTATTACAGTCTCTGAAAAAAGGTATTCAATGAAAATACTGGACAAAATTAGTGGAAACAGTTGTGTTTGGGTAAACACCGGAGACAGGCTTCCTGAGGGTGCGGATTGTGTTTTAAAATACGAAGATGTATTAAAAAAAGATAATACAATTTTTTTTACAGAAAAGCCTGAAAAATGGCAAAATGTATCAAGAAAGGGGGAAGATATTGAAAAGGGTGAAACAGTACTTAAAAAAGGAACTAAGATAACTCGAACTCATATTGTGTTGCTCAGAAACTGTGGAATAAGTACATTGAAAGTATTAAGAAAGCCAAAAATCGCAGTAATTCCTACGGGAGATGAGTTAACAGGAGATTTTAATAAAGTCAGGAATGAAGAGAAGATTCCGGAGAGTAATGGGCTTATGGTTTCACTTTTTCTTGAAAAATGGGGATGTGAACCTCTGGTTTTTGATGTTGTAGCGGACAATATGGAACACCTGGAGAGAACTATCGGAAGTCTTGAAGGGATTGATATGGTCGTAACTACGGGAGGGACATCTGCTGGAAAAAGAGACCTCATGCTGGATTTTATCTCCAACTGGGGCAGGGTTTTATTTTCGAAAAGTAAGATATATCCTGGAAAATCTACAATTTTCGGATTGATTGATAAAATACCGATCTTCTCACTTCCTGGTTCACCCTCAGCATGTTTTGCGGGGCTGTGTTTGTATGTTAAGCCAGCAGTTTTAAAGATGTTGGTAGAGGAAGAAAAACTTATGAAAGGACATATAAGTGAGAACATTCCATTAAACTCATCATTTACGTGTTTTGTGCCAGTGTATTTCAACACTGCAAATGCTGAAGCTAAACCACTTACGAACAAAACTGGATTTTTCAGGAATTTAATATATGTAAATGGGTATTTAGTGGTAAATGAGGGGATGATAGAGCTTAAAAAAGGGGATGTAGTCTTTCTGAACCTATTGTAATCGTGTGGGGTGCAATTTTTTATAATTTTAAATGAAGGATTCTTGGATTACCATTATCTGACAGTTAAAAAGAATAAAGTTTAAATACTTCATTCAAAATCATTCAAGGGATAATTGGGGGAACTTCGAAATCTCGGAGAATCCCGTTAATCTTATGAGTGGGGTGTGTGGGCATGGAAAAATCAGAGATACTCCTAAAAATTAAAGAAGTAGAGCAGAAAGTTGAAAACGATATCAAAGCTGCTGAAGAAGAGAAAAAGAAAAAGATTCTCGAGGCCAAAGAAAAAGCAAGGGAAATCGTTGCTGATGCAGAGAAAGAGGCTGAAAAAATCAAGAGTGAGGTAATCGAAAAGGCAAAGGCTGAAATAGAAAAAGAAAAGTTGGAAATTAAGGAGAAAAGACTCAAAGAAATAAATCAGACCGTTTCTGGAGGAAAAGCAAAGGTTGACCAGGCTGTCAATTTTCTTTACGAAGAGTTTGTGAGGTTGGTCTAAATGTTCAAGCCTGTGGAGATGGTAAAAGTCTCCATAGTGGGTTCAAAGGATAACTTCAAAACCACAGCAGAAGTTTTACATAAACTTAACGTGATGCACATTGAAGACTTTTCTGAGGAAGATCCCTATTTTCAGTTGGGTCAGCCTCTTGAAGGCGCATCGAAAGCCTCAAGATTTTTAGTCACTCTTAGATCACTGCTCTCGTATGCAAAGGTAGATGCATCTTATGAACCAAAGCAGATATACAGCGTAAGTGAGCTTGATTCGGTCCTTGAAAAGAAAATTTCAGAGCTTGAAGGGAAAATATCGTCTATACTTGAGGAAATAAGGTCTGCGGAAGAGGAGCTGAGACGACTGGAAGATGAAAGGAAGGTGCTTGACCCTCTCAAGGCATTGGGACTTCCTGTTAATTTACTGAAAGGCTATAAAAACCTTCAAGTGTTTGTGGGTTATTTCAGCGCGAATCCACTTGAAAAAATACTTGAATTGACCAAGGATTTCGAGATTTTCATAAGTGAATACGCTAAGGAGTTTGTAGGGGCGATATTCGTCAAGAAAGATTACGCACAGGATGTTTTCAAGGTCATTCAGGAGTTTGGATACAGGGAAATAGCGGTTCCGGACTTTGAGGGAAGTTACGAAGAAAGAATTTCTCAAATAGAAGAACGACAAAAGGTGCTTCGTGAAAAAATAGAGTCATTGAGGGCTGAGGTGAGCAAGCTTGAAGAAGAAAATCTGGATCTGATGCTTGCGCTAGAGGAACACCTTTCAATTGAGCTTGAGAAAAATGAGCTGCCACTTAAAGCAGCAGTATCTAAATTTGCCTTTGTGCTTACAGGTTATGTTCCCAAGGAGAAATTTGATCAAGTGAAAAGAGGGGTTCAGGAAGCTACTGCTGGAAAGGTTGTTGTGGAGCAGATATCTGATGAGAAATACAAGCCCCCAACAGCACTTAAAAATCCAAGATTTGCCAAGCCATTCGAACTCCTCACGCTTACCTACACGACTCCCAGATACCATGAAGTCGATCCAACAACTCTGATGGCAATAATCTTCCCATTGATGTTCGGTTTTATGCTTGGTGATATTGGTTATGGTGTTATAATCCTCGCATTGGGTGCATGGTTGAAAACGAAGTTCAAAACACCTGGATGGCAGGATTTGCTCAATATATTGATTTATTCGGCAGTCTCGACTATAGTATTTGGTTTTGTATACGGTGAGATTTTCGGATTCGAACTTTTCGGTGAGCATAGCATTTTGGCAGAACTCACTCATAATGAAGCTTTCAAACACTTCCCACACGTTAACAGGCTTGAAAACGCTCCAGTAATTCTCGTGCTAACGATTGCCATTGGTATTCTTCATATGGCAGTTGGTTACATCTTTGGTATTCTCAATGTTGCAAAGGAACATGGCTGGAAACATGCAGTCTATGAAAAACTCAACTGGCTTCTGGCACTCATCTCGATTGGTTTCATAATCACAGGATTCATTATTAATCAGATGAGTGGAGCATTTGCCTTTGCACCAAACTTTGCATACTACATCGCAGCACCGCTCATAATCATCTGGGCTGTGCTGACAGTGATGGGAGAAGGAGCGATGTTCCTTATAGAGTATCTTACTCTTCTCAGCAACACGATCAGCTATGCTCGATTGCTTGCTGTGGGTCTTGCTAGTGTTGGTTTTGCAATTGCTTTCAACTACATGGTCTTGGAAATGCTGTTCCCTGCGGGGATAGTAGGTATTATAGCGGGAATAATTGTATTCCTGCTGGGACACTTCATTAATCTGCTGCTCGGAATTCTTGATCCCGGGTTGCAGAGTTTGCGACTCCACTATGTGGAGCACTTTGTTAAGTTCTTTGAGGGTGGTGGAATAAGATATATTCCGTTTGGAAAAATTAGAAAATTTACGAAGGAGGAGTGAGAAAAATGCCCGTGGAAGGTTTTGTAGCGATTGGAGCCGGTCTGGCAGTAGGATTGGCAGGTATTGGTGCAGGTCTTGGTGAACAGGGAATTGGTGCGGCAGCTGTAGGAGCGATGGCCGAAGACCCAGACTTCTTTGGTAGGGGTCTTTTGATGACAGTTATCCCAGAGACTATCGTTATCTTTGGACTGGTCATTTCGTTCCTGCTGATGTTCATCTGAACACCATTTAATTTTTCAGGTGAACTCAATGCCGCTAGAACCAGTAATAGAAGAGATTACGCGAAAGGGATACCAGAGAGTTTCAGAGATCAGAAGTGAGGCTGAAAAAGAGGTAGAAAAAATACTTTCTGAAGCAAAAGAGGCTGCTTCGGACATTCTCAAAAAATCCAGAGAATCTGCTGAGAGCGAAGCAGAGAGGTTGAGGAGACAGGAGATTTCAAGTATAAATCTCGAAATGAAAAGAGAAGAGCTGAACAGGAGGAAAGAGGTACTTGAAGAGGTGTATACAAAGCTAGTTGACAGGGTAAAATCGATGAGTGCTGATGAAAGAAAAAGCTTGCTGGAGAAAATACTGAAACAAAATGAGATGGAGGGTTACAGAGTTTACTCTAACAAACAGGATGAAGAGATAGTAAAAAGTATAACAAAAATGCCCTTTGCCGGCAACATAGATTGCATCGGTGGAGTAGTCATTGAAAGCGATGATGGACAGTTCAGAATAAATCTGACATTCGACGAAATGCTTGCATCGCTGTTCGAAAGGAAGATGAAAGAGGTTTCGGAAATACTTTTTGGATGAAGGGATTTGCATGGTAGGCGTTTTCAAAAAACTAGTAGGGACGAGACCATCAGAGTGGGCTTACGTGGTTTCAAGAGTTAGGGTGATGAGCAGGAAGCTCATCCCTGCTGATGAATACAATAAGCTGCTCAACATGGAACTCGATGAAGTGATCAGATACCTCGAAGAGACAGAATACAAAAAGGAAATAGATGAACTTGGTTTCAAATATCAGGGTCTAACCTTGATCGATTATGCACTCTCTTTAAATCTTTCAAGAACCTATAATAAGCTTATAAGGATATCCAAGGGATTACCGAGGGAGCTTATTGCGGCTTATCTGAGAAGATGGGACATCTGGAACATCAAGAATGTAGTCAGAGGCAAGATGTTCAATTTTCCGACTGAGGAAATTGAGGGAACATTGATTATCGCAGGAGAATATAATGAAGAATTCTTTAAATCCCTTCTCCTTAAAGAGACTGTAGAGGAAATAGCCAAGGTCTTTGAGGGGACACAGTTCTACCCAGCACTGGAGAAAATGGCTAGGGTATGTCCGATGAGTGAGTTTGAGGATGACATTGATAAAGCATATTACACGTCGCTTGCAGGTATAAAAGCAGAAACTTTGGACATGAAATACTTTATCGACTTCATCAAAATGGAAGTTGACATTAAAAACATCAAAACTATACTCAGATTGAAAACTGATGGGGCCAGTGCAGAGGAGATCATGACGAGGATCATCCCCAGGGGGCTTCAAATTAGTGAAGATGAAGCAAGAAAACTGGCTGCGTTAGAGTGGGATGAGCTGTTAAAATCCCTTGAAGGGTACTGGTTCTGGGAAGGAATTAAGGACTCAATAGAGGAAGCATCTCTCTCAAAGATCGAAGCTCTTTTGGACAAGCTGTGGGCCAAAAAAGTACTGTCGAAATCACACAGCTTCCCACTCTCAGTTCTTCCGGTGATGGCATTCATACTGTTAAAGAAACTTGAAGTTGACAACCTCAGGATCATTGGCAGAGGTAAAGCGGCTGGTCTGGATGCTGAAAAGATTAAAGAACAGCTGGTGATAGTATGAGTGAGCTAACAGTTATTGGTGATCCGGAATTCAATATTGGCTTCAGATTGGCTGGTATCAGGAATGTTGTCGATGTAACTGATGAAAGCAAAGTAGTTGATGTGGTGGAGGACGTTCTGACAAAAAAAGGGATCGTAATAATCAAGTATGACTTTTATAAAAATTTACCGATACCAATAAAAATGAAAATTGAGGAGAGTATCGAGCCAACCTTCGTAAAGGTTGGTGGAGAAGGTGGAGTTGAGGAAGTTAGGGAGAAAATAAGGAAGGCGATAGGTGTTGACCTATGGAAATGAAAACAGTAGGAATGATTGGTGAGGTTTATCGAGTCTCAGGACCCCTTGTGGTTGCTGAAGGTGTAAAGGCGAGAATGTACGACGTCTGCAGAGTAGGTGAAGAAGGACTGATGGGAGAAGTCGTTGGTTTAGTAGGTGAAAAAACACTCATTCAGGTTTACGAGGACACTTCAGGTATCAAACCAGGTGACAAGGTTGAGAACACTGGCGCACCTCTCAGTGTAGAACTTGGTCCGGGTCTGATCAGATCTTTCTATGATGGTATTCAGAGGCCATTGCCTGCGTTGAGAGATTTGAGTGGAGATTTTATCTCGAGAGGTATTCAGGCTCCTGGATTAAGCAGAAAGGCCGAATGGGAATTCAAACCAACTGTAAAGAAAGGAGACGCTTTGAAACCTGGAGACATCATTGGAACAGTCCAGGAGACTGAAGTGGTTGAACACAGGATTCTTGTCCCTCCGAAAGTTGAAGGGGTTGTAACTGAAATTTATGATGGTAAATTCACGGTTGAGGATACGATTGCAGTTCTGGACAATGGAACTGAGCTGAAACTCTATCATAAGTGGCCGGTTCGAGAGGCAAGGCCATACCAGGAGAAATTGCCTCCGGTTATACCTTTGATGACAGGTCAGAGAATTCTTGACACGTTCTTCCCGGTTGCCAAGGGAGGAACGGCTGCGATTCCTGGACCATTCGGGAGTGGAAAGACTGTTACACAGCACCAACTTGCAAAGTGGAGTGACACTGAAATCGTTGTTTACATAGGTTGTGGTGAAAGAGGAAACGAGATGACAGAGGTTCTTGAAGAGTTTCCAGAGCTCATTGATCCAAAGACAGGTAAACCGCTCATGGAGAGGACAGTTTTAATTGCAAACACATCAAACATGCCCGTTGCTGCAAGGGAAGCGTCAGTTTATACTGGAATTACAATTGCAGAATACTTCAGAGATATGGGTTATAATGTGGCGGTTCAGGCAGACTCAACAAGCAGATGGGCTGAGGCAATGAGAGAGATCTCGGGTAGACTTGAAGAAATGCCCGGTGAAGAAGGTTACCCAGCATATCTTGCTTCAAGACTTGCGGAGTTCTATGAAAGAGCTGGTAGAGTTAAGACGCTTGGTGGAACTATTGGTAGTGTTACGGTTGTTGGAGCAGTCTCGCCGCCTGGTGGAGACTTCAGTGAGCCTGTTACGCAGAACACTCTCCGTATTGTTAAGGTGTTCTGGGCACTGGATGCAAAGCTTGCTGCAAGAAGACACTTTCCGGCTATTAACTGGCTCCAGAGTTACAGCTTGTATCTTGATGCTCTCAAAGAATGGTTTGAGGAGAATGTATCTCCGGAATTTGTTGAACTGAGAAGGTGGGCTATGGAAATCCTTCAGGAAGAAGCAAACCTGCAGGAGATTGTTCAGCTGGTTGGAAGTGACGCTCTGCCGGACTCCCAGAGAGTCCTGCTTGAGGTCGCAAGATATATCAGAGAATTTTACCTCCAGCAGTATGCATATCATCCAGTTGATACCTTCTGCAGCTTCCAGAAGCAGTATGACATGCTAAAGGCGATCAAGGAGCTGAATGACATATTCTACAAGGCACTTGAAGCAGGAAGACTTGTGAACGAAATTGAAGAAGTTGAGGGAAAGGAAGACTTCGAGAGAGCAAAGCTCGAAGAGGATTACAAACCAAAGCTTGAGGCTGCCATAGATAAAATTAGGTCAGCTTTGCTGGGGTGATTCAAATGAAGGAGTATAAAACAATAAAACAGGTTGCAGGTCCGCTTATATTTGTCGAAAAGACCGAACCTGTGGGTTATGGAGAACTTGTCAACATAACGCTTCCTGACGGCTCAACCAAGAGAGGTCAGGTTCTTGACACTTCAAGAGATGTAGTTGTTGTTCAGGTTTTCGAAGGTACAAGAGGTATCGATACATCTTCTGCAGTGAGGTTCACCGGTGATATTGTCAGGCTTGCATGCTCACAGGACATGCTTGGAAGAATCCTCTCAGGATCGGGAGATCCGATTGATGGAGGACCAAAGATAATTCCTGAAGAAAGAAGAGAAATTATTGGTGCTGCCATAAACCCCTATGCAAGAACGTATCCGAGAGAATTCATCCAGACTGGAATTTCAGCTATTGACGGGATGAACACGCTTGTTAGAGGTCAGAAATTGCCCATTTTTAGCGGTAGTGGTTTACCCCACAATGACATAGCCCTTCAGGTTGCAAGGCAGGCAAAGGTTAGAGGTTCCGGAGAAGAATTTGCAGTTATTTTCGCTGCTATGGGTATTACAAACGAAGAGGCATTCCAGTTCATGAAGGACTTTGAGAGAACTGGAGCTCTTGAGAGAGCGGTCGTTTTCCTGAACCTTGCTGACGACCCTGCTATCGAGAGATTACTCACGCCCCGTATGGCGCTTACTGCAGCAGAATTCCTCGCTTACGAATACGACCTCCACATTCTTGTTATCCTTACTGACATGACCAATTACTGTGAAGCTTTGAGAGAAATCTCGGCTGCGAGAGAAGAAGTTCCCGGAAGAAGAGGATATCCCGGTTATATGTACACTGACCTTGCAACGATCTATGAGAGAGCAGGGAGAATTCAGGGTAGAAAAGGTACAATCACTCAGATGCCTATCCTTACAATGCCTGGTGATGACATAACCCATCCAATTCCAGACCTGACAGGATATATTACTGAGGGGCAGGTTGTTTTGAGCAGAGAGCTTCATGCAAAGGGTATTTATCCGCCAATAGATGTTCTGCCATCTCTCAGCAGGTTGATGAAAGAGGGTATTGGAGAAGGACTTACAAGAGATGACCATGTGCAGTGGAATGACCAGATGTATGCTGCTTATGCAGAAGGTGTCGATCTGAGAGGTCTTGTCGCTATCGTCGGTGAGGAAGCTCTCAGTCCAAGAGACAGGAGATTCCTCAAGTTTGCTGATGAATTCGAGAGAAGATTTGTGCAGCAGGATAGATACGAAGACAGATCAATTGAAGAAACACTGGATCTTGGTTGGGAACTTCTTTCAATGCTGAGAGAGGCTGAGCTTACAAAAATTGAGACAAAATATATCCAGAAATACCATCCCAGCTACAAGAAAAAAGCATCAGCAGAAGAAGCTGCAGCAGAAGAGGCCTGAGCACAATTCAATTTCTAATTTTTTACAATAAATACAGGTGAAACCATGGCAGAAGTTAAGCCAACCAGAATGGAGCTTATCAAGCTCAGAAGAAGAATCAAACTATCGAAGAGAGGACATGCTCTGCTTAAAATGAAAAGAGATGGGCTTATCGTTGAGTTCAGAGAAATTCTTGAACAGGCCAAAGAGGCTATTGGGGGGATGGTGGAGAAGTACGAGAAAGCTCAGGAGAAACTCGCGATTGCAATGGCTGTTGAAGGTGTCGTGGGCATAAAATCAATAGCTCTATCTTGTGCTACTGAGCCTGAGTTCTCAATTAAGAAAAAGAACATCATGGGTGTTGTTGTTCCGGTTGTTAAGAGAGAGAAAGTAAGAAAGCCGGTTTTTGAGAGGAACTACGGTGTAATTGGAACAACGGCAAGGATTGATGAAGTTGTGACTGCCTATGAAGAACTTGTAGATGCTGTACTTGAAGTAGCAGAAATCGAAACCACACTCAAAAGGTTAATTGATGAAATTGATAAGACAAAAAGAAGAGTTAACGCTCTTGAATACAGAGTAATACCTGGAATGGAAGAGGCTGCAAGGTATATATCCTTCAGACTTGAAGAGATGGACAGAGAAAATATAGTCAGACTTAAGAAGATTAAAGCCAAAATGGCTGCCAAAGCCTGAGTTGAAATCGGATACAAATAACAATTCCATTAAATCTCTATCCGTATCTATCTGCAACCCAAATGACAAATTCAAACTTTAACTCTAAACTCGATGGCTCATGAGAGGTTAAATAAAACTGAAAAAATTTCATTTTTTATGATCGAAACTGAACGGAATACACTGTCGGAGAGGATACTCAGATGGGTTTTTTCTGAAAAGAATAGAGAACGGTATCTCAAGTACTGGTGGATAATTTCCACGATACGAATAGTTGTTGGTATCAGTCTCCTATTGTTGATGATTCTTGGTGGATACAAATTTACACATCACCCGTGGTAATATGGTGCATTATGGCCTATTATGAAATATGGATCGATAAGAAAAAGGAAGAAAAAGCTCTCAAACACTTAAAAAAATTCGCAAAAGAGTTACACAGTGTATTCTGGGATTACAATTATATTGTGGAACTCGATCCGGAAAACGAAGAAGATGTAAAGAAGATTGATGGTATAAAGAGAATCAGAAGACATTATGGCTGTTGAATCAGCTGTATTTGAATCAGATTTAATCAATACCGCTTTTTCGAAACAATAAATGTTAAATGCTAGGTAGGGAGCTGAAATATCTTGGAGCTGGAACATCTTAGAAAACTTGTTGCTGCTTTCAGGGATGAAAGGGATTGGAAAAAATTTCACAATCCAAAAGATCTTGCAATATCTATCATAATTGAGTCAGCTGAGCTTCTCGAACATTTCCAGTGGAAGAATGTTGAGGAGATCGAAAACCTTGTTAGGCTAAATAAAGAGGAAATAGCTGAAGAAATGGCAGATATTGCAATATATTTGCTTTCACTTGCCGATATCCTTGACTTAGACCTGTCAAAAGCAATAGTAGATAAAATGGAGAAAAATTCTTTGAAGTATCCAGTTGAAAAGACAAAAGGAGTTACGAAAAAGTACAGTGAACTCTAAAACTCGTCTCTAAATCCCGAACTCACACTTGTGTTATAGATACATGGAATTTGGTTCAGAGAACTTGTCGAATTCGTACTGGACATTCCAGATAATGTAGAGCTTGCACTTAAATATCTCTCTTAAACCCTCAATCAAAGTGCTTTTTTTGAGTTCATCCTCGAATATTGGAAGTGAAAATTCAATTCTTTGCAGGTTCACGGCATCGGGGAGCATTCTGAAATCTACCCTTCTGAATATAAGATCCATTTTCCATCTGTGGATGAGATTTTTCTTTTTTTCAAGGGTAAGTGAATTAAAGGCTCTGTAATGTTGTTCTGACAGAACGATCCCGCTCAAAAGAAGTATCATGTTCTTTCCTTTTGGTTTGATTATATCTGCCACCTGATTTGATTTGGCGGGAAATTCAACGACATAATGCCAGTCTGCCGCATCATCAGGCACCTCTGATTTGAGTATCTCCTCTTCTAATAACCATTTTTTCACTTCTGAAAGTGTCATTAATCTCGGTTTAAATACAGAAGAATAAAATAGTTTTCCATATCTTTTCTATTATGCTTCATGTGTTACATGAGTCAAGGTATTCTCAAAAATCAAAAGAACTTGCAGAGGAACTTAAAAATCAACTTGGAAAAAGAAAAGTGTCCGAAGAACTCTCCGATAGAATAGCCTATTCGAAAGATTTCAATCCAGTTTATCTCAGACATCTTCTGAAGGGAACTCTTCCAGCGCTCCCTGATGTTGTTGTATTTCCTGAGAACGCTGAAGAAGTATCAATGATTTTAAGCCTTGCAAATAGTCATGGAATCCCCGTCTATGTTTTCGGTGGAGGAAGTGGAGTAATCAATGGAAGCACACCTTTTTCGGGCGGGATAGCTCTCTCAACACTTTCAATGAACGGTGTTGAGATAGACGAGGAGAATCTGTTTGTCAGGGCTGGAGCAGGGGTTGTTGGGGGAAAGCTTGAATATGAACTCAACCACCGCGGCTATACGCTGAGGCACATTCCTCAGAGTCTCTATTGTTCGACTGTTGGTGGATGGGTGGCAACGAAAGCGAGCGGGCAGTTTTCGACGAAATATGGGAATATTGAAGATGTTCTTGTAAATTTGAAGGTTGTAATGCCGGATGGAGAGATTCTGGAATCAAAAACACTGCCAAGAAAAGCCTCTTTCGATCTGAAAGGTATTTTCATTGGTAGTGAAGGCATATTTGGAGTTGTTTCCGAGGTGGTTTTAAAAATCTGGAAAATTCCTGAGAAACAGCATAAACTTGCTTTTAAGTATGAATCAATGGATGAAGCAGTTGAAGATGCAAAAAAGATTATGATGGCATTCAAGCCGGCTCTTATAAGGATTTTTGATAGGCTCGAATCACTGAAAAACTTTGGAATTGAAGGGGTTGTGACTATTTTCATCGTTGAAGGAGATATGGCTGATGAAGAAAGGAAATTTATTCTTGAGAACTCAAATGGGGAGTATATTGGTGATAATCCGGTTGATATATGGTTAAAAGAGAGGTTCAACGTCTCTGATATCTCGAAATTCGTTCCTCTTGGAATAATTTTTGACACGATAGAGATTTCCTGTTTCTGGAAAGATGCTATGAGAGTCTATAGAAATGTTTTGAAAGCCATCAGGGATGTAGAGGGAGTTCTAATGGCATCATGTCATGCATCCCATTTTTACTATGAAGGGCTGTGTTTCTATTTCACTTTCGCAGGAGTTTCCAGAGATTTCGAAAAGTTATACAGGCAGGTGTGGGAGAGTGCTATGAGAGCAGCAATTCAAAATGGAGCATCATTGAGTCATCATCACGGTATAGGTTCTCTCAGGTCAGACTGGCTTTCAGAGGAAATGAAGAGCTATTATAATCTTTTGAGGGATTTAAAGCGCGTTTTTGATAGAAGAAACATTATGAATCCTGGTAAAGTCATTAAATGATGTGGGTGTTTGAATGGGACTTAAACCAATCAGAGTGGGGGTGGTAAGATGAACATTAAATGGCTCCTCCAGGCAACCTCATCCTCAGATCTTAAAACAAAATTGTCACTTTTAAGGGAGGCAATTCCTAAAATTGGTAGGTCTGATGATATCGTGAAATGTATGCTCTGTCCGAACATGTGCCTCCATGTCTGTCCGGTTTTTGATGCTGAAAGGAGATTAACCGTTTCACCATCAACCAAATCCAGACTTGCCTTTTTCAGCAAGGAAGGTGAGAATGTTGGTGATGCTATCTGGCGATGTGTTCCCTGTGATGCCTGCAAGGAAGTCTGTCCCATGGACATTAGTGTTAATGAATCTCTGAAGAGTGTGAGAGAAGATGTATGTGCTGCAGACGATGAACCTGAACATGTAAAATTCACCTTTGTATCCTTCGAGAGCAGGATGAAGAGAGATGTTAAACTCATACCTGAGCGAACGGGAAGAATCCTTTATTTCCCGGGATGCAGAACGTTTGACACTCCTGAAGTTATCAGGTCAACTTACAGGCTATTTGATTATCTGAACATTGATTTTTCATTCAAAAACGAGATTCTCTGCTGTGGAGCATACCTGAGTGAACTCGGTTATAAATCACAGTTCGAGGAGCATACTCTCAGAATTGCCAGTTATCTGAAAAAATTTGATGGTGTTGTGAGTAACTGTCCCCACTGTGTACTGACCTTTAGGAATCATTACGGTGTTGAGGCAATGCATACTGTCGAGTTAATATATACGTTCGTTGATAGATTTGAGCACCTATCCAATAGCCATCCTGACAGGTATGTATATCACGATCCGTGTATCCTGGCAAGAAAACTTGGAGTTGTAGAAGAACCCAGAAAGATTCTTCAGAAAGCTGGTGTTCAGCTTGGAGAACCAATATATTCTGGTAAAGACACATATTGCTGTGGATTTGGCGGTATATATCCGTATATTGATGCCACCATGGCGACAAAAATCGCTTCTGAGAGAGAAAAACATCTAAAAGAAGTCTCAGACAGATTGCTGACCTCATGCTCTGTATGCAAAAGAGCTCTTAACGCTCTGGATATAACCGAATTACTGGCCCGATTAGTTGAAGAGCTCAACCAGCCGGAAAAGAAATGATAACTGGGGGATAGGCAGGAGGTGTATAATTGGAAAAACATGTACAAAAAATACGGTAAATCAGGTTGTGGACAACTTTAAACAGGAGTGAACCTGAGAGAACGTCTTCATTGGTGTTTGGGTTTGGTGTAGAGGTGCCTAAGTAAACAGCCATAGATATTATAGGGTAGAACAGTCTTAAATACTCGATAAATAGTTATTTATTCTTTAAAAAATACAATAACTTAATGCGTACATGTGTAATTGATACCGGTACCACGAGCATAAGGACTGTTGTTTATGAAGATCAAAAACAGCTCGATTTTCAAAGCGAACCTCTGACAAGATTTTATCCTCAACCGGGATTTGTGGAACTCGATCCTCAGGAAATCACGTTCAAAGTTAAGAAATTGCTGGACTTATCAATTGATAAATGGGATGTTGATGCAATTGCAATCACAAATCAGAGAACGACATCAATTCTGTGGGATGCAAAGACCTCAAAGAATCTCTTTCCAGCCTTAACCTGGCAGGATGTCAGAGCCAGGCCGGTAGCAGACTCACTCAACAGGTTGTGGCTTATCCGATTTGGTAAGATTATTGGAAAACTTGCGATCGGAGTTTATAAGACCCTTCCATCTCTCAGGAATTCTCGAAGAATAAGGTATATGGTTACCATATCAAAACTCTCCTTCAAACCCAATCATGCAAGCGTCCATCTGATGTGGATGCTTCAGAACCTCAGGAACAGAGAGAAATATGACTTAAAATTTGGAACTATCGACACATGGATTCTGTGGAATCTCTGCGGAGAATATGCCACTGATTACACGAATGCCAGTGCCACAGGCATATATGATATATTTTTCAAAAAGTGGAGTGAAAACATCCTTAAAATAATCGGCTTTCCACCGGAGAGTCTGGCAGAGGTGAAAAACTCAGATTCCATCTTTGGAGAATATAAAGGAATTCCGATAGCATCTATAATTGCCGATCAGCAGGCATCCCTTTTTGCTCAGGACTGTTTTGAATTTGGAGACATAAAATGCACAAACGGAACTGGAAGTTTCATTGACGTTAACGTAGGAGATGCCCCAACAGCCTCTCTGGGCGGTCTTATTCCTATGATGGCGTGGAAAACTGGTAGTGATGAAAAATACATGCTTGAAGGCTATGTCAGTTTTAGCGGTTCTGCTATGGACTGGATAAGGGAGATAGGCCTCCTAAACAGGGTAGAGGAGTCTTCAAAGCTTGCCTTTAGTTCGGTAGATGAAAAACTCCTTTTTGTACCATCCTTTGCAGGGCTTGGAACTCCCCATTATATAGAAGTGCCAGGAACTTTATGGGGCATTTCAAACAAAACCAGAAAAGAGGACATTGTAAAATCGCTGTTGGAAGCTCTATCCTTCAGAATAGCCGAGATAATAGGAATCATAAGAAGGGAGTTGAAAATAACTTCTGAATCTATCAGAATGGACGGCAAGTTCTCATCAAATGATTTCCTTCTTCAGAGGGTGGCCGATGTCACAGGATTGAATGTGGAAAGAAGCAGATTTCTCGAAGGATCATCATTTGGAGCACATCTTATGGCAGGGGTAGCAATGAAGGAATGGGAAATGGGAGATCTTGTCTTTACACCTGAAAAAATATTTGAACCCTCAAAAGACCTCAAAGAGAAATTTGAAAAATGGTCAAAACTGGTAGATGAGGTGAAAAGAATAGGCTGGCCTGATTGATGTACCTCAGAAGGAGAACCTTGTGTTTCAAACAAATCAAATTTAAATCTCTAAAACCAACTCAAATAATCAAATCCTTTATCCCCCTCACCGTGTCTTTCCTGACCTTTCTGTAATCGTAGGTTTTTGCATTTATATTTCCCAGTTTAATACCATTAAGATCAAACGGATTGAATTCAGACCTTCCACAAAAGTATATAAGAGTATCGCAATTAAAATATTCTCCATCAACCCGGACTTTTTCAACCCTCTCTCTACCCTCAACAAAAACTTCCTTCCCTCTCATGAGTAGAATTTCATATCCTCGCCTGTACATGAGTCTTTCAACTATCTCCAGGACAGGATCATCTCCCACAACAAGGACTTTTTTTCCAATCGTAAAACCCATTGAAATTAATTTTAGAGCAGTCTGGAGCGAGAATATCCCTGCGGGTCTGCTACCCAGAATATTGCAATTAAATGGTTGGTTATCGAAACATCCCGTACATATAAGCAACTCAGAATGATATTTTTTAACACGTCCCACCATAACCAGAACATCGCCCAGTACCGTTCCCTTATGGATGGTAATCTCTTTTGTCAGTTCATCATATTCCTCAATATATTCTGCATAATATTCTCTCAGATCGGGAAGTTTTTTGAAAACTCCAAGCTCTCCACCTTCACATTTTGAATCAAATACTGTTGCGTTTATCCCGTTATCCCTGAGTAGCTTCGCTGTTAGAACTCCTGAATAACCACCACCTGCAATCAGAAAATCTGTATCACTCATAATTTCACTTCCACACAATATAGCTATTTTTGAAGTCTTTTCTTAACTTCAAACCCCTTTTATGCATAATCTCAATTACATCTGGCATGCATTTTCTACAGCCCATTGAACAACCTGTCAGGTGTTTAATCTCATCAAAGGTTGATGCTCCATCATCGATAGTGTCGTTTATCTCCTGGAAAGTTACCAGATTGCAGTGGCAGACGAGTTCATCTTCAATGAAGTAGGGAATTTCCCTTTCACCGGTAAAGATCACTTTTTTAAAGATATTAACGTCTTTTTTAGCATCAGACTTGTAAGGCTTATTTTTGAGTTCAAGTCCAGAATTCCTTAGAATTCTCAAAACGAGCTTTGCTATGGCAGGAGCGGCAGTCAGTCCAGGTGACTGTATTCCTGCTACATTGATAAAATTTTTTACAGGTGAATTAATTATGAAATCTTTCCCGGCCATGGCCCTTACACCGGAATAAACTGCAATTGGCTTTTTTGGCATCTCCTTAAAGACCTTAGAGTGTTTCTCAATCAATCTCTTAACATCTTCGACATTTACGCTTCGATCCTCCTTATCTGATGCATCTACAAGGCTGGGCCCCCAAATAATGTTTCCATCAATCGTTACAAGTGCACCGCCCCCTTTGGTTTTTCTGTCAGGCTTTAACGGGATAGCAGCCATTATATGGTATGTGAAATCCCTGTCATCAAAAATAACATGCGCACCCTTCCCCGGTTCAATTTTGAAGGAGAAATCTCCTATCATTCCTGCGATTTCGTCAGCATACAATCCTGCACAGTTTATCACGTATCGGGAGGTTATGGTTTCTCTGCCATCCGTTTCGGACGTTATTTTAAAAAAATCGCGCTCCCTCTCAATACCTGTAACCTCTCTCTCAAATCTGAATTCCACACCATTCAACTCGGCAAATCTTCTCGCCCTGAAGGTCATCTCCACAGGATTCACAACTCCTGCATCCGGGAAAAAAAGTCCACCACAAACCTCCTCAGTGACATTTGGTTCCATGGAAATTATCTTTGATCTTGGAAGGTATTCAACTCTCAGGTATCTTGAGAAATAAAATTTTATAAGTCTGATAATAATGTTGGAAATACGGTTTCTGGCAATAAGAATCAAACCAACTCGCTTGAATTTGAATCCAAGCTCTTTTGCCTCATCATCCATCATCTTATTACCTTCTAAACAAAGTTTACCTTTAAGGGAATTGAAAGGAAGCTGAAATGGATGAATTATGCCTGAACAACCCTTTGTCGGGCCCATACCAACCGAAGGTTCCCTCTCCAGAACTACGACTTTTAAATCGTATTTAGAAAGCTCTTTTGCTATGAAACAACCGATAACACCTGCACCAATAACGGCAACATCATAATCCTTCATTGGTTTGAGTATCTTACTTTGAAAGATAACTCTTCCGATCTTCTGCTTGTATCCGATAACAATAAAAATGTTTGATGCAATTTATTGATCATGGAAGAAGTGGGTAAGGTCACACATTATTTTTCAAAAATAGGTGTTGCAGCTGTCGTTCTGTCTAAGCCCCTGAAGAAAGGTGACAGGATAAGGGTAAAGGGACATACGACTGATTTTGAACAGTTGGTCGATTCTATGGAAATTGACAAAAAGCAGGTGGAAAGTGCAATGCCCGGAGATCTCGTGGGAATAAAAGTCATTGAGAGGGTTAGAAAGAAGGATGTTATCTATCGTGTTTAAAGTATGTGAAATAATTTAACAGTAGTAAAATAAAGCCTGGATGGAGGTGCTTTCAGTCCTGAAAGGAGATTTCATATCTTTCCTTTTCGAATGTTTCCCTTATCAGCCCTTCTATCTCTTTTTTGATAACTTCAAATCTGATCTTATCATTTTCTATTGATTTCTCAATCTGGGTCATCTCTTTCTGTATGGTTTCTTTTCTCTTTTCAGAATCTGGTCTGGCTTTCTGTTCAGCTTCAAGAACTTTTATTTTAAATCTAACTTCGTTGATTTCTTTTTTCAATTTTTCAAGCTCATCAATCGAATCTTTTATTTTTTGTGAATGTATGGCCTCAAGAGAGTTTAGAACTTCCCTCCTCTGAGAATCCTTTATTCTGATGCTTCCTTTGATTATTTCTGAAAAAGTTTTTGATGCGAGTTCGTTTATCTCCCCATCAAGAAGATCATATATACTTGAAATCTGAACTCTCTCTCCAACCATGTGTGCATAAAGTTTCAAGGGTTTTCTGACTATTCCAATTATTTTTTGCAGTTCATTTTCGATCTCGGTTATTTTCTGAGAAAGAATCTTCTCGGATTTTTTGCAGTCATTTAATTCTCTGTCATCAAAATCAGACTTCTCCGATTCATTCATTCTATTCAGCGTTGATTTGAGCTTCTCGATTTTATTCTCTTTTTCATTAATTTTTATTCTCAGCTCCTTTAGCTCCTGCAGTTTTTTGTGTATTTCTTTTAACGAGAGTAATTTTCTGTCTGTTTTCAGCTTTTCATAATCCGAAATTATCTTTCCAATTCTCTTAATCGCGTTGTTTATTCCCTCGAGTTCTGGAGGGTTTACAGCAAAAAGAAGTCTGAAATTTTTACCCATTGCAATAACAAGCTTCGCTGCACGGGAGCGGACCTCCTCAAAATAATTTTGTTCATCAGTTGAGGGTATTTTCCACTGCTTTTTGGTGGTCGAGATGAAGTTGGTGGCAACCCCCCTCAGTTTTGGATGCAAAAAATTGACATCGAAGGATTCAAGTTCAACTTTGAGGTATGAAACAGCATCCTGCAATTCGGAAATGTTATTAGCAATAAAATCATCAATGGTTTTTTCGTGTTCATCAATTTTTTCCTGGATCAGTCTTTCCAGACCCTCCAAGGTTATTTTCCTTTTTTCATATCGTTTTTTGAAAAAATTCAGCCCCATCAAACTTACTCGTACCTTGAATCAAAAAAGTTTTCGAAAACACAACAACCAAATGCTTTTCAGAGATAATTTCTCATTCACCCTATTATAGTTTTTACTTTTCCTTTCTTTCAGCAACTCTGATTGCCTTTTCAACCGCTCTTTTGTGAACCCTCGCAGCTTTGTGAATTCCACCCTCAATTCCCCTGGTAGCGTAACATGGATATATTTGTGTGAAATAGCCCGCTTTTGATGGTGCCTCATCAACAGGTAATCCCTTAATCTTTTCGGCAACAAAATATGTTGCACCACAAAAGGCCGCCCTAGTAACTTTAACATCTGCAATTTTGTTATCTCTAATCTTGATTTCAAGTTCTGGTGTGCCGAAATGCTTGAAGAACTCAGAACAACGTCCATTCTTGATTGGCGGAGTTGCACAACAGATCTCTTCCCAGAGGACTGCAATACCATATTTTCTTCCTTCTTCTTTGAGCTGGGAGTATGAACCTGCCTTTGCTCCTCCAGAAAATATTATCAGCCCCACCTCTCTGTTCGCGGCAAGTTTCAAAAGTTCAAGGTTGATATCCGGGTGACCGGCGAAGGAAATAATCATATCCACGTCAAAAAAATCTTCAGGCATTTCAAGATATTTTCCGGGGTCCTCGATAAATTCGGGTAGATCCTCAGGAATTTTGTATGTTTTAACTTCAAAAAATCTTTTCATCAGATCCACATCTTTTTTTCTCGCGGGATTTCTGAGCAAAATACCGACCTTCATGGTATCTCCTTAACCTCACCTTCTTCGCTTATTATCTTTTTGAAATTTTTATCGCGTACAGTTCTTCAAAGAAAACCTTCTTTCTTTCAAGGATCTCACTTCTGAATCCATTTCTCTCCACTATATCATATATTTCAGGTATGTTAAAAGAGGAATGTATTAGGACACATCTCCCTCCATCAACAAGGACATCATCGAGCTCCTTAAGAAATCTTTTGATCACATCCAGTCCTTTTTTCCCTCCATCAAGAGCCCTCTCGATCCACTCATCTCTCTTTTCAAACTCTTCAAGCTCCAGATAGGGGGGGTTAAAGAGAACTAGTGAGAATTTTCTTTTAAAACATCTCACGAGGTCTGCTCTTACAACTCTTAAACCTGCTTTATAGGCTGATTTTACAGAGAATGGTGAGATATCTGTTGCGACCAGATACTTACACCTATCCTTAATCCTTTCAGCAACAAAACCACTTCCAGTTCCCACTTCAAGAACGACATCATCTTCTTTAACCTCTTTTAATGCAGATCGCAAAAGTAGCACAGAGTCTTCAGAAACCGGATATATCATCCTCTATCACCCTGTTTGCAATTTTTGCAAATACCTGTGGCTCTATCTCTTCAGGCCTTTTGTTAAATATCGGCTCGAATTCCTGAATCAACGACTGTTCAAGCCCTCTTTTTTTAAGCCACTGAGTCAGTAATTTCTCGATTTTTTTTCTTCTGCCTGAGAATACGAATCTGAGAAGTTCGTCAAACACCTCAAAATCTCTGACCTCGATTTCTGGTTCAGGCAACAGCCTGACAACAGCAGAATCAACCTTTGGAGCAGGTTTAAATGCTTTTCTCGGAACAATTTCAAGAATTTCGGCTGTACAGAATGCTCTGGAGCTTACACTTAATCTACCATATTTTTTATTTCCGGGTTTTGCAATCAGTCTCTCCGCAAATTCCTTTTGATACAGGAGTACAGCAGACTTGAAGTGACACTTTAGCAATTTGAAGGTGAGTGGAGAGGATATTTTGTAGGGTATATTGGAAACGAATCTATCAAATTCGGGAAAATCGATTTTCAGGACATCTCTATGTATCAGCCTGAATTTTTTCTGCTTTATCTGCTCAGAAAACCTTTTTTTAAGGACCTCTACAAACCTTTTATCGATCTCTATACCAATTACTTTATCTGCACGATTAATGAGCTCTTCTGTCAGATTCCCTGGCCCTGGGCCAACTTCAAGAACAGTCTCATCCTTTTGTATTTCAGCGTAATCTGCGATTTTTCTCAATAATTGCTTGCTGATGAGAATGTGCTGACCTTTCTCTTTCAACAACCTCATTTCAGTTCATGAGGTAAAGATTTTGTATTTTGTTCCTGGATTTTTGATTTCGAAAAGTATTCTGTTAACGATTAGCTTCTCCGGATGCTGTAGACCCTTTACTCTTTCTGCAAGGTCCTTAAAACTCTTAAAGGGTTCTTTCTTTCTTTCGTCAATTATTGCCCACATGGTCTTCTTTCCTACACCGGGCAGCAATTCAAGCTGATGGAATTTAGTTGTTATCGGTTCTGCTTTGTTGAATATCTCAATAAACCTTTCCTCATTTTCTTTTACAATGTATTCAATCACATAGGGTAGCTCTGATTTTGCTGCCGGGGTTAGCTCATCGTATCTCAACCTCTTTTTTATCTTGAAAACTATATCTCTATTACCTTTGCCAATAAATACTCTATCCATCACAAGAGGGTTTGAACCCTTCTTTATACTGACCTCAAGAAGAGTGAAATTTTTCTCTCCTACAACCTGGGCGAGAGGTTCTCTTTTGTGGATTGGTCTCTTATCGTCAGGATGTCCATAGGGCATGAAATCGATTACGTAAGCGAAATCCTCCATTTTACTTCTATCAATCTCCCTTCTCCTTTCAAATCTTTCTGGCTTTCTGTCTCTATCCCCTCTCTGCTCCCTTGAGATTCTTTGTCTACTCTCGTATTGCTTCTCCTCCATAGTTTTCTCTCTCCCCTTTCTGATGGTATAAAATAGTGTAAAAACTATATAATTTTTTTCAAAACTATCTGTATTTATCTATAATCTCCAGAATCTCATCGATTTGTTCCTGTGTTAGACTGAATCTCTCTTTTGCGAAAATAGTTCTAACCTCATCGGCAATTCTTGGCATTATGTCGGCCATCTTAACCGCTAAATCTCTTCTACTAACTTGGGGTAACTTTTCAAGCTCCTCTACAAGTTCTTTTGCCTTATCTGATGGAATTTTTGAAAAATTTCTGAGATGTCTCAATCCCCTTCTAGTCTCAAAAAGTAATTCGGCCTTTTCCTGCCTTTTTTTTGCAATTTCTTCCATTATATCCTTTGCTTCGGAAATTGTAATATAGTTAAATTCAATTATTTCCTTAAAAGTCATATTTATCGCCTGATCATGCCTTTAAATGTTCAGGCCTGACTATTAGTGTCTTGAACATTCCACCGTCTCTTACCCTCACAAGATATGCTTTACCTCTTGTGCCGATTACTTCTCCAGTTCTTCCATGGAATCTGGGATGTGGCATCCCCTTCTGTACAGCTGAATCTATTTCGATGTGAACCTTATCTCCAATCTCAAATGATTGTAGAGTCTTTCTAATCTTTAAGCCTCTTTCCCTTACCCTCTTCCTCAGCTTGCTACCTGATTTGAAACGAAAACCATGAGATTTCCAGCCCATAATAATCCTCCTTTGACAGTTTCAGTTATCACTGTTCAACGATATTTAAGGCTTCCGATGGTATGTTATAGATCACTCTCCAGTATCGAGAGAGTGCTTACATTTCGTTGCCTATTCAAAAACCCCAATGACGTCGAGCTTCTCTACCTTAGCATTCACACCTGTAAGCTCGGAAAGGCTGGGCTTTGTCCTTCCTTCATCTCCACTGACCAGTTCTTTTATGTAAAGTCCTGCATCGGATTCGATCTCAACGACTGCCAGATCCCCTCTGTGGAGGAGTAATTGTATCTCATGCGTTCTCTTTTTCCTCAAAAGGTCTGCTCTCCTGTGTTCAACTCTTTTAGGGGTCCTCTGCAGTATAACACGACTCCTTAGATCATCAAGTGCTTTTTTCAACCTTTCAGGACTAATTTCTCTTTCGAAAACAATTTTAGCCCTGTATTTTTTCCTGAAGGGATGACTTTTGATCAATTTGACTGCATCATCTCCAACCAACTTCAAATCAGTAACTTTTACTCTGAAATCACTGTTTATAAGTTCTTCAAGCATTTTGAGGTCAGGATTTCTTATTTTTGGTTCTTTAATCTCCACAACAAAGGGTCTACCAGAGCCAAGCATTCTCGCATCAACATCCTCCCTCCCCGCTCCGTGAAGAACAGCATCACTACCCTTTGCTATCTCTCTGCATGGTTCTGCAATTAATTCCTCTACAGATGTCAGGTATTTCTTACCAACGAAATTGCACTCTTCACACCCATTTCCGTTGCATTTTGAGCAAACCCACCTAGTCTGAGATATGTTCCTCACTCTTTTAATATAACGCCCGTAAATAAAAAGAGGTTTGATTTCATAACTGAAACTCTCCTTTTCGGGATTGAAGATAATGTTTACATCAGGTTTTTTGAATTTTATGGTTTTTCCAGTTTTCAGAGATAGTTTAGTACCTATTTCGCGGTTAAAAAGGTATTTAATACTTTTTTCTTGTTTCATGCCAGCATTTTCAGAGAGGTATTCTTCGAAAGTCCTGATGCTTCCTTCAATCTTTGTTCCAATCAGGAAAGAATCGAACTCAAAATCTCCGATATCCTGAATAATTTTATCCACGAGTTTGCCGATCTGCCACAGCAGACCATTGCAGTATATGCAATCCGAAGGATCTACGATGTGTATTCCCGGAGCCTCGAGTTCACTCCACTCAGCACACTTGCTGCATATCTCAATATTTTCTACAACCTTTACTCTATGGTCGGACATAATTTTATTCTCACACTGATTTTTTCGGGATCGGATTCATAAAGGATCCACATGTCTTCTACATTAAAGAACCTCTCCGACGTCGAAAATATCTGAGAGGTCGATCTCAATCCCCACAACTGGGGTGAAAATCTGGAATTTTTCGAGAACTTCTGGATGCATTTCCCCAAATTTTCCGATTGATTTACCATTCACGAGTATCTCTGCGCACCTTCCAGGGATGAACGCCCTATCTTCATCATTTTCAGCTTCCCATTCTATTCCAAGCTCCTTGAGCAGTGTCTGAGCCACACTTCTGATCTCTGAGAAATTGGCTCTCGAATGTGTTGAGACTGCTGCAACCTTCAGTCTGTTCAGCCCTCCTATAACGACATCTCCGACCTCAAACAGACGCTGGGGCATTGGATGGTGTTTATTCAGTGAAAGAACCTCAAGTAATGAGGGGAGGAGATGTGTTCTTATGATGGTATGTTCTTCCGTTAAGGGATGCTGAACGGGAACAAAATCTTTCCATGGTGTTGCATCTCTTCTCATGTATTTGTACTGAACTTTCTCGTTCGTGAGTGTAAAGGTGATAACCTCGAGGAATCCCGTACCGATCATGATCTCCTTAACAGAGTCCCTTATCTCGTTCCAGGGATGAGTCAGGCCCAGAGTGTTTGTTGCAGGGTATTCTGGCAGGATTCTATCATATCCGTAGCCTATGGCGACATCTTCAATTATGTCCCAGGGATGCATGATGTCTGCTCTGTAAGGGGGAACCTCAACGATAAGATATTCATCCTCCAGATTCTTCTTTTCTGTAATGTCTGCATCCGGTTCTGCGGTTTTGGCATCAGTATAGGTGTTAGCGTCAAACCTCATCCTTCTGAGGGCTAAGATCGCCTCATCTGCCTTTATTTCAAAGCCCAGTAACTCTCTGACTTCTCTCATTGGAACTTTCATCTCTTTTGGATTCAGATTCGGTGTGGTCTCGGTTCTATCAGGGTAGATCACATCGACAGCCAGAATTTCCCCACCTCTGTCTGAGAACATTGTAGCAACGATGTTGAGTGCCTTATCCACGTTATCATCGAATCCAGTCACATCTATGAAAAGATTTGAAGTGCCTTCGGTAACTCTTGTTTTCTCAGCATTGATAACTGGAGGGAAGCTAATCGCTTCATTCTTTGAATCGATTATCATTGGAAACGTGCTGTGATCTTTTAAAATAAACCCATATTCAATTCCTTTTGGATGCTTTCTCAGTATCTCACCTACAGTCATTTCAGTATCGAAATCAAGTGGAACGAAGGAAAAGTCTTCACGGACAGCCGTGTACCTCAGTGGAAAGTTTACTCTACTCAAATCATGAACACCGATAGCCATCTTCCTTCTGTTCCTTCCAATAGTCCAGTGCAGATCTTCCTGAACCTGCATCAGAGACCTTATAACCTCATCTGTCATCTTCAGATTCTTCACGACACACCCGGTAATGTGTGGTCTGACATCAAGCACTTCTTTTTCAACAAATATTTTAAAATCGGATTTGCTGACCGAATATCTTTTTTGACCATGTTCTATATCCAGAAATCCCCTAAGAGCTCTTGCTACCCCCTCAACACTGTAAAGATCAGGTCGGTTGGGGAAAAATTCAACATCCACATGATCATCTTCAACTCTTTCAATATCGCATCCAAGCATAGGGAGCTTCGAGAGGATGGTCTGCCTGTCTTTACCAACCATCCTTTCAAGCTCATCCCAGTAAAGTGTTACCACTGGCATTTTATCACCTTATTTTATAATTGCTGGTAATTCTCTTAACCAGCTTATATCTGGCTGGTATAGTCTTCTCAGATCTTTCATCCCGAGTCTTAACATTGCAAGCCTTCCCATGCCAAGCCCCCATGCAAGAACTTTACCCTTTATTCCAAGCGGTTCAGTTACCTCTTTTCTGAAAACTCCAGCCCCTCCAAGCTCAATCCAGCCCATGCCATCGACATAAACCTCCGGTTCAACACTAGGTTCGGTGTAGGGGAAGTATCCTGGTCTGAATCGAACGTCCTCAAACCCCATTTTCAGAAAGAACTCCTTTAACAGGCCAAGAAGGTGTCTGAAGCCCACATTTTTATCAAGCACAACCCCCTCAAGCTGTTCGAATTCGGGCAGGTGTGTGGCATCAATTGCCTCCCTTCTGTAAACCCTGTCTATTGTGAATGCCTTCACTGGCGGTTCAGGATTTCTTGCCAAGTAGTGTATTGTTATCGCAGTTGTATGCGTCCTCAGAACGAGTCTTTTTGCTGTATCAATGCTCCACGATCCTCCCCAGCCTGTTGAACCAGTTTTCCATCCGGTAAGGTGTGTTTGCTTAACTTTCTCTACAAACTCCTCCTCAAGGTCTGTGAACTTCTGGAGATAGAAAGTATCCTGCATGTCTCTTGCTGGATGATCCTGTGGCTGGAAAAGTGCATCAAAGTTCCAGAAAGATGATTGAACGTAATTTCCCTTTATCTCCGTGAAACCCATTTCAAGGAATATTTTTCTGCATTCCCTGATTATTCTCTCATAGGGGTGTATTTTTGATGTGTAGATCGTCTTTGATGGTATTTTCACATCATATTTGAGGAATTCTTTACCCCTCCAACCACCAGATAACAGAAGTTCTGGTGTGATATCCCTTAGAACCTCTTTTGAATCCGCAGCGGGTTTTTTGACGATCTTTATGCTTATCTCCTTTTCCTCATCAAAATCGACGAGTTTCCTGTTTAAAAGTTCTTTGAGATTGTTTTCAGGTATAAGAACAGCCTTACCTTCCTGAATGAGTTTGAGATAATCTCTCTCACTGAATGATGCGGACTTCTTTATTTTGATCAAACCATTCTCTATACTTATTATTCCTCTCTTCCTGAGCCAGCCAATAGCGATGTTTACTTTGTCTCTACCGATAATCTCTCTTGCTCTTTCAACAGAAATGGAGCCCTCTTTTTTAACAAGGTTGTAAAGCTGCTCTTCAGGAGTGCCTTTTTCAAGATAGAGTTTACCCTCTCCGGTTAAGGAAAATATCCTTTTCTTTTCTATCAGAACCTCAGCAAAACCTTTTTCCTGAAGCATGTATGCAGCTTTTAAAACCGCATCTCTACTTAACCCGCATCTGTCTGCGGCTGAATCAAGTGAATAAACAATTCCCTCATCGAGAGAGTTTATCAGAACAACTTCAATGGGTGACAGCATCATAGACTCCAGGAAATCTGGAGGATATAAAATATTTAGGGTTTATCATGCGAAGGGTTTTAATCTGACGTGTGAAGCTGTGGTTTAATCGAGAGCCTCAATCCAGGGCCAAAAATACCTTGAATATAAGAAGGATGGCTGGTTTATAAGGTTGGTTTAAGCCACTCACACTATAGTTTAATTTCACTTTCAGCGGCCCTCATCAACTCTATGGTCTTTCTCAGTCTCTCCGCATCCCTCTCATCGGCCAATCTGTACAGTCTGTCTCTCCATATTTCAAGATCTATTTTTTGATCTTGGCTCATCTTCTCAACACAGGAATCGACAAATTCTCTGTAAAATTTTACGATATTTTTAATCAGGTTTGTTGAATACTCTCTTCCCTGTATCTTAAGACAATCTACAACCTCTAAAAGTTCGGGAATCTCCTCTAAAAGCAAGAACATTGAGTTGGGCAGGTTGAACCCCTCTGCGAAAACTTTCTCTCCTGATAACCTCCACTTCATGAGGCAGGGTCTGAAGCAAACACCACCTCTGTTTGGGCTTCCGATGAAGTAACTCTTTCCATCTATATCTTCTATTCTCAGGGCTTTGTAACTGCTCATCCAGCATTTCCCGAGGTAGGTGAAATCCGTATTCGCATGAATTAATACCTCAATTCCAATGTCAGCCTTCTCTTTTATTTCTTTTAGCTCATCCACTGAAAGCTTGCAATCTGCAACAATCATCTTCGCTCCGGCCTTTTTGTAAAAAATTGCTTCCTGATAGTTCAAAATGTTACATCCAATGCTTGCGACAATATCCAGATCTGGAAATCTTTCATTAATAACCCTCATCAGGCCGATATCGTTCATTATTATCGCATCAACCTCAGCAGAATAGAGGAATTCCAGCTTTTTTATAAACATATCAATTTCAGATGATTTTGGCATGGCATTTATCGCTGCCCTTAATTTTCCGTTGTAGTCGTGGGCGATTTTAGCTGCTCTAATCAACTCATCATCATTCAGCTCGTATCTTGAGGCTCTTCTGCTCCACCCCTTGATACCAGCATAAATGCTGTCCGCTCCCGCTTCAAAAACAGCCTCTATCATCTCCAGGCTGCCTCCTGGAGCCAGAAGTTCAATCATCTAAACACCTCCAACGTAAATTTGACCTGCTTTATTGAAATAGAAACCGTTACATATTCCGTATTTGGACAGGGATATCAGTTCTTCAAAATCTTTCCTGTCGAATATTCCGGATATTCTTTTTCTGTAGATTTTTCCGACCCTTTCTCTGTAGCCGATTCTTTCGGAAATTGCTTCTATTCTACAGGCATCGATGTTTAATCCACTCAGTTTTTCCATGTGCTCATACATGCAAAGGTCTTTTCCACTCAGAGTTGCGTCTCCAAAGGGTTTTAGAACGAGATCTTCGTGTTTGTACCACAACTCCTGTTTGCAAAGTTGTGGACACTCAATTCCAATATCATCTTTGAACTGGAGCAGAAAACAGTTGTGGGAAATTCCCAGAGGAATTTTTCCATGAATCACCAATTCCAGTTCAATATTCACTTCCTTTAATCTCTCTATATCTTCAATGGAGAGTTCATAGGTGGGCATTATTCTTTCAACACCTATGCTCGCCAGAAGTTCTGCGCTTGCTTTCGTATAGATATTCGTAAAGCCACCGGCATGAACTCTCACATCGTATTCCCTTTTTATGTAGTTAATCACCCCGTAATTGGTGGATTCGATTGCATCAACGTTCAGTTCGATGGCCCTGTCAATCAGCCTGAAAATCCTCTCCAGATCTGCATTTCTCGGGGCGGCAAAGGTTGAGACGTAAACTTTTTTACCCATTTCACGTAGAATCTCAACAGCAGCCTCAAGATCATTGAAATTGCTCATCAAATTACCCTCGAAATCCCAGCAATAGGGATTTCCAAGATAAATAGCATCATACGGCTCAATGCTGCATTTGCTCATCATTTCAAGGGTTGGTATGTTCGTAACAAGTTCCATGTTCATACCTCACTAACTTTTTTATTCCTGAATTTTTTAAATTGCCTACCTTCAATTTTTACAAAATCGGCCTTAACGTCGAATTTAGTTCCTTTCGGAGGAAATGATATATGGCCTTTGAAATCATCCCCTAAAATCACATCCCATTTTATTAAACACTTCTTGGTGCACGTTCCTTTTCTTTTTGTGCTAATCCCATCAAAGTATGCAGATAGCAAACATTTTCCCTTGTAAAACATCTCTACTAGTGCAAACCCAAACGACTCAATTTGCACACCCCTACCCCTCAATCTGGGTAATTCATCATATAATTCTGGTGGTACCACTACAATATCGACTCCCACTTCTTTAAAAAACTCCAGATCTAAACTATTTACTGGATTAAGCCCAACACTTGACGTGATCCTCTTATCGGGATTATCTTTACACTTCTTTAATTTCCATATAGTTCCAAGGTCGTTTATTATGAATCCTTCACAGTTCAGCTTTTCGATAATCTCACGAACTTTCTCGAACTCAACAACCCTGTTAAGTGCTACATAAACTCTCTTAGAATTACATAATTCTTTTATCTCATCCAGAGTCATTGCATTTTCATCAGAATACCTGCTGAATCCTTTTAATCCAACATATATGACCTTATCTTCGATATCTGGGGAAACCAATTGCATTAGATCTATTTTCATATTGTTGATATTTAAGCGTGTTGATTTTATTCCACCTCTGAGATCATTGAAATTTTCGGATATGTTATAGGAATTGTGAGGTTTTTGAAAGCTGAAAATCTTAGCCATAGGATTATTTATTGAAACAAAATAAAAAAATTTATAAACTAATTTCTATCATGTTTCAGGCATGAAAGGTTATCTTATTGTTACGCTCGCAGCCCTTTTTGTCATCTCTCTTACAATTCCTTTTATATTTGAAAATGTGCTGGTAGAAGAAAAGGCTCCTGAAGGATATATGCGTCTGAAAAGTATTGATTATTCTTTGAGTATGGTCAATGATTCTCACGCAGTTCTGAATTTTTCGATTCTCGTTCAGAGAAGTAAAACTCTTGAAAATGTAACACTTGCAGTGTATCTTTATGATAGTAAAACCAGCATCCTCCTGGAAAAAATGAAAATTCCCGTGGAGAATGAATTTGAAAATGAATTACAGGAGATCAATGCAAGAATATCACTTGAAAGAGATAGGGACTACACCATAAAATTCGAAGCAATGCGGCAGTCTGATCAGCTTTTCTCTAAATCCTTCAACATTCGTGGTCTCTCCTCTTTAATACCCGATTACAAGAAACTGAAGGTGAACATGAATGATGTTGACTTTCTGGTGCTTGAAGAAAACAACAGCAGGGTTAAAATACTTGCAAGGTTTTATCTCTATTCCCTTGATGACTACAGTGATGTTACTTTCCACCTTAAAGCAGTTCAGTTAGAGTCCAACCTGCTTGCTGACGAGAGCTGGAAGGAAGTAGATCAGATAAACTCGGGTCAGACACTGCTTCTCGAATCAAATCTGACAATACCCAGAAATTACAATTATCTTGTGAAACTTGAAGCTTGGAGGAATGGAATTCTTCTTAAAAAGTGGAGTGCCCCATTAAAGCTCTCACCAACCCGCACCATTCCTGAAAATGTAAGTGAAAAGGAAGTTGAACTGGACATTTCAGAATTTGTACAGAAAGGTTATCAAGCTCCAGTGCCAGCTCCAACTCCCACTCCGGTCCCCTATCCAGCATATCGAGAGCCTGCACCAGGTTTTGAGGTCTGGTTAGCCATCCTGTCAGTTTCTATAGTAGCCCTGTTAAGAAAAAAGCTTAAGTGAGGTGTTTAGAATGGAAGAATCTTTGGAGGTTAAAAAAAGTAAGGATATTGATGTGGCAGATCTTTTAAAAAAAGCATTCATCGTGTTCGTATTTTTCCTGCTTATTGTAAGTGTGTGGGGACTTTACAGCTCTTTCAATCAACTCATATCGATCTGGATCGAATACAAGTATGCTCCGATTTACAGAGTGATATTGAATTTTGCGGTAGTTCTGGTGTCCCTTTATACTCTTCAGATACTTCTGAGGGAATATAGGAGTAAATGAATAGATTAACGGAGTGAACTATCTCAATTTTTAATTTTATTCGTTAGTATGGTTTTATCGGCTTCGTCACATCAAGTATGCATCAAAATCGAAAATTCACTTTCACCACACCCATCACAACAACTTTCACCAAAACCAAAATTCTTTTGAATACCTTATCAGATTGAAGTTTATGTTCAGTAGCCCCCAGGTGTGGAGAGAATTTTTTGAGACCTACTATCAGAACGAACTCAACAGGCTTGCAGATGCGATTCTCTCCCGTGATGGGGCGGAAAGATCAATTTATGTCGATTTTTTGAAGGATCTCGTCATATTCCGGGAAGGTAAACTTGCCGAAGAACTTCTCGATTCACCTGACAGGGTAATAGAGGATGCGTGCAAAGGTATCGAGTTATCATACAACATCCACGATGTAAAGCTTGAAAACTGCCATGCAAGGTTCACAAACATCCCGATTACCAAAAGAATTCTGATCAGGGATTTGAGGAGTGAACACGTCTCCAAATTTATCTCGATAGAGGGGATTGTAAGGAAGGTTACTGAGGTAAGACCAAAGATCGTTAAAGCTGCTTTCATGTGTGGTGTTTGCGGGAACGAGATTGAACTTGAGCAGGATGAGAGCATCATCAAACAACCATATGAATGCAAAAACTGTCAGTCGAGGGGCAAGTTCATTCTTTTGCCTGAAAAAAGTGAATGTGTTGACAGCCAGAGGATCAGAATTCAGGAGTATCCTGAAAATCTGAGGGGTGGTGAGCAGCCTCAGACAATAGATGTTTATCTGGAAGGAGATCTCACAGGGATGATAAATCCTGGCGATAGAGTTATTATAAATGGTGTTGTCAGGGCAAAGCCAAGAAACGTGGCGGGAAAGAAAATAGCGCACATGGATATTCATCTGGAGGGTAACTCCCTTGAAATCCTTCAACAGGAGTACGAGGAATTCGAGATCACGGATGAAGACATCAAGAAAATCCTTGAGCTCGGAGAAGATCCGGAGATCTACCAGAAGATTACAAGTTCGATAGCCCCCGTGATATATGGTTATGATCTCATAAAGCTGGCGATAGCCCTCCAGCTCTTTGGTGGAGTTCCAAAGAAACTTCCCGATGGCACAGAGATACGAGGGGACATCCATATCCTGCTTGTAGGAGATCCTGGAGTTGCCAAATCTCAGATGCTCAGATACGTCCACAGGGTAGCTCCGAGAAGCGTTTATACAACTGGTAAGGGAACAACGTCTGCCGGTTTAACGGCGACAGCAACAAGGGATGAGATCGATGGGCGCTGGACGCTCGAGGCAGGGGCTCTTGTTCTGGCTGACAAAGGTGTTGCACTCGTAGATGAGATAGATAAAATGCGTGCTGAGGATCGATCTGCTTTGCATGAGGCGATGGAACAGCAGACAATAAGTGTCGCTAAAGCCGGTATAAATGCGATGCTCAGATCGAGATGTGCCCTCCTGGGTGCAGCAAACCCGAAGTATGGAAGATTCGATATGTATTCTCCGATTGCAGAGCAGATAGATCTCTCTCCAACTCTTCTTTCCAGATTTGACCTCATATTTGTAATGACCGATGAGCCCGATACCGAAAAGGACAGATTGCTTGCCACACACATTCTTGACACTCATGAGCTTGGTGAAAAACTTGAAATGATAAAAAATCTGGTTTCAGCGGATTTTAAGAGGGGTGCAATTGAAGAAGAAATCAAAAAAATTGAGCCAGCAATAGACCCCGAACTTTTGAGGAAGTATATTGCCTACTCAAAGCGAACAGTTTTTCCCATTCTTACCAGAGATGCTAAAGATCGTATAATAGATTTTTACCTGTCTCTCAGAAGCAGAGCAAAGGATTCTGCTGTCCCGGTTACAGCAAGACAGCTTGAAGCATTGGTAAGACTTGCAGAAGCATCAGCAAGACTTCGACTTTCCGATAAAGTAACGGTTGAAGACGTTGACAGGGTTATAGAGATCGTAAGAAAAAGTCTGGAGCAGATTGCACTCAATCCTGAAACCGGCGAGATAGACATTGATTATGCGATGACTGGAACATCCAAAACCCAGAGAGACAGAATTATCACAATCAAGAAGATAATTGAGACACTTGAAGCGGATTACCAGAAGGGTGCCCCGGAGGAATTGATAATTCAAAAAGCAGAGGAGGGTGGAATACCTCCAGCAAAGGCGAAGGATGTCCTGCATAAGATGAGGGAGAAGGGGGAGATCTATTCTCCAAGATCTGGTTACTACAGAGTGGTTCATAATTATTGAACTCTCTGTATTTTGCATAATATCTTTCCTCATCTGGTTCTGGAAGTTAAATCTTTTAAATCCATCATCTCTCTTTGAGCTATGGATAAGAAGAGAATCCGAGCGATAGATTTTCACAGGAATCTGAGCATTTCCGAACTCGTGGAGGGTATGGGTTATACTGCCTTTAATGCTCGCAGGTTAGGTGATGCTGCCAGGATTTACGAGAAAATGGTTAGAAATGATTATTTTGTCTTTCTCACACTCTCAGGAGCGATGATACCTGCTGGAATGCGAAGTGTTGTATCCGGGATGCTGGAAAACGGTTTTGTAAACTGTCTTGTGACCACAGGGGCTAACATTGTTCATGAAATTGTTGAGGCTCTCGACTTGGGACACGAGATGGGGAGTGATGAAGTTGACGATCTCAAATTAGCGGAAAAGAGTATTAACAGGATTTATGATGTTTTTGTATCTCAGAATGCCTTTGAAGAGGTGGAAAACTTTCTCGCTCCGATCATATCTGAGCTTGAGGGAGTTTTTTCAACTCCTGAGTTGCTCTGGAAAATAGGAGAAAAAATAAAGGATGAGAAATCCTTTCTGAGACTGGCTTACAAAAAGAAAGTGCCTGTTTTCAGCCCCACCCTTCATGATTCAATCTTTGGACTCCACTTGAGCATTTACAGAAAAAAGGGATTTGTTCTTGATTTCGTCAGGGACATAAATCAGATACTTGATCTCTGTTTCCAGAAAATACCGCTTGGGGTTGTGATTGTGGGTGGAGGAGTCCCGAAAAATTTCACACTTCAGGCGATGTTACTTGCAGAAGGCTTTGATTCAGCAATACAGATCACAACTGATTCACCTCAATGGGGTGGGCTGAGTGGTGCAACGCTGAGCGAGGCGAAAAGCTGGTGCAAGCTCAAAGGGGATGCAGAGGCTGTTACTGTTTACTGTGATGCTACCATCGCTCTTCCGCTCATTTACTCCTACCTTCTGGAAAAAACGTCTAACGGCTAACTTTATAGATATCTTTAACCCAAGACTCTCACTGGAAAAATTCATAAATAGGTTTCTTGTATCGTATGCTCGTGAAAAGGAAGATTGGCGGGAATCACACCACAATTATCGGTGGGAGGAGAGGAAGAAAGCTCGTTTTGGAAATTGCAAGAAACGAGATGGTTAAAAAGATAATTCCTGGTATTATAAAAGTTAGCATGTCTCCTGGAGTTGGTTTCAGAGCAAAAATCTTAAGACCGGATTCAAGGGGAAATCTCAGGTTGTTGTTGCGAGAGGGTTCTACTGTTCAAGAGATTTTCATCGTAACCAGAGCCTCAACTTATAATGAGGGTCTGGATCTTGCAAGGGATCTTGAGAAGAGTTTTAAATGATATCGAATCCGGTTCTGGCATTGTACCATTCTATTAAGTCCTCATTCCCTGCAAGGTTTAAAGGTTGTTTAAGATAAATTTAAAGGTTTTTTTACCTCTTGAAGTCAGTAGAAATTGTTGTGAGCACTAACAGTAATATTTTAGAAACGACGGGATAACAACCTTAAAATCAGAACTCCGGGAAAATTTAAAAACAAAAGGGTTAAGATTGCTTTACCCGGGATGTGTTATAATGGTCGAGAATTGGGATGAATTCAGGATAATCAATAAGGCTCTGGATGAGCTCGTAGAAAATTCAGGATCAGTTTCTAAGATCAAAAAAGCGCTTAAATATATTATTTCGGCTGGTGGGAAAAGGACAAGACCAATAATCGTTCTGCTCAGCGGTAAAATAAGCGGGGGGAGTTACAGTGATGTTCTCAATGCTGCCCTGGCTGTTGAGCTCATTCACACTGCATCACTTGCGCATGATGATGTTATTGATAGAGGTTCATTGAGGCGTAATGTTAAAACTCTCCATTTGCAGTATGACACCTCTGTAGCGATACTTGTTGGAGACTGGTTAATCTCGAAATCTGTTGAACTCACATCGATATATGGTGAGGACATAGTTAAAGAGTTTGCAGAAGTTGGCAAAATGATGTCTGAAGGTGAGGTAATGGATATTTTCAGTACACAGGAACCCTTTGATGAGGAAGATTATTTCAGGTGTATACAGAGTAAAACTGCCGCACTCTTCGCATTTAGTGCTAAAAATGCATGCAGGATAGTATCAGATGACAGAAAGGCTGCCGAAAATCTTTTTGGTTACGGTCACAATCTCGGGATGGCATATCAGCTTGTTGATGACCTCCTTGAGTATCTTGAGATTTTTGATGATAAGCGATCTGAATATGAATCCCGGACGCTACCAATGATCTACGAGAAGGAATTTGGTTTTGAGGAGGCTATCGCAAGAACACTGGATCACATCAGGAAACATGCATCAAAGAGTGAAAAAGCCCTGGATTATTTCGATCTTACTGCTGAAAGGGAAAAACTCTCCACTCTAATAGAGTACATGACAGCTTATCAGATAAGAAATTATGTTAGTAAAAACCGGACAACTTATGAACTTCTGGAAGCATACCAGGAGATTTAAGCGATGGTTACGGTTAAGTTATAATAAGTGTGTGAGTTATAATAAATGTGTGAGGTTGATTGACTACCTGACTGAAGTCAGTCCTTCGGCTGATCGCCAGGTTATAATCGTTACTTTTGTTCCGATCTTTATTTCTTCTTCCATTTTCTGTGAAATAGTTTTATAGAGTTGTTCAGCACTCTATCCACATCATCTATACCCGCTCCTTTAGCAACGATTTTCGCTTCTTCAGTCCCCAGGAAATCGGATGGTGAATGGCTATCGGTGTTTAGAACAAGTTCACATCTATATTCCTGTGCCATTCTCGCAACATGGCCGTTTGTGAGACAGTGTCCCTTTCTGGAAGTTATCTCAAGATAAATTCCATTCTCTTTTGCAAGTTCCAAGGAGTTCTTATCAATCAATCCGGGATGTGCAAGAATATCTATCTCTTCATTGAGAGCGGCATAATTGGTTCCAGGTTTCACAGGCTCAGCAACGGTCTCTCCATGCACGACGATTATTTCCGCCCCCTCTTTATACGAGAGTTCGACGGCTCTTCCGATTAACTCTGGAGGTACGTGTGTTATCTCGACTCCAAAAAGCATTTTAACCTCATAATCGTCTCTAAAATCCTGAAGTCTCCTTAATTTTTTCATTAGGGACTCTATATTTGAGAAATCTGCATGGTCTGTCATTGCAAATCCTTCATTTCCAATGTTTGCCATTCTTCGGGCGATCTCGGAAGGTATGAGTTCACCATCACTGAAAACAGAATGCACGTGGAGGTCAATCATACAAAAATGTTTAAATAATGACATGAAAAAGTTTTCCATGTGGCAGGATTTAAAAGACTGGTTCTGGATGTTTTGAAACCCCATGAGCCCAGCAATTTGATCTTGGCAAAGAGACTCAGCGAGCTTGACAATATTGAAGGAGTAAATGTAAGCCTTTATGAAATTGATCAGAATACTGAGAATGTCAAAATTACCATCGTGGGAGACGATATGAGTTTTGAAGACATTAAAATGGTGATTGAAGATCTTGGAGCTGTTATACATAGTATTGATGAAATTGTAGCAGGGAAGAAGCTGATTGAAACGGTTAAAACAGAGCAGGACAGATAACACTTTTTAGTTTATAATCCCGTATTGCAGAATTTCAATTTACGAAAGAATTATTAGTTATAGGAAAGTGTAAAATGCATGGATAGGTGTGATTTTTTAGACCTGAATGTGGCAATTTCCGGAAGGGCAGGCGATGGTATAAAAGAAGCTGGAGCAATTCTGGCAAAGCTCTTTGCCACTCTCGGATATCGTGTGTTTGTTTATCAGGAATACCAGTCATTGATAAGGGGCGGGTATAATATAAGTGCTGTCAGGATATCCAGTAAAAAAATCCACTCCCACAGGTTTTATTTTGATTTTGCGGTATGTCTTGAGGACTACACGTACGAAATCATTAGGGAAAGAATAAGGGGACCTGTTGTGCATGATGACAGGTTCAAATGTGATGCTTCCCAAAGTCTGGGAATTCTAGTTTCACGTTTTATTAAGGAAGAAAGTGCAAGGAATACACTGAAAAATGCTGTTACCACCGGTGCAATGGCCTTCCTGTTCGGACTGTCTTTTGATATTGTCTCTGAATTGATGAAAAGACTTTTTGGAGAAAAATCAGCAATTGATATCAGACTTGCCAGGAAAGGCTATGATTACGCAAAAAGATATGAGCCATTTATGAATATTGAAAAAACTGGTGAAAAAAAGCCGGTTCTTTCAGGAAACGAAATGATCGCACTCGGTATGAGTAAGGCAGGGTTAAAAACATATTTTGCATACCCCATGACACCGACCTCTCCAATTCTTCATTTTCTGGCTTCAAAACCCATTGGAGTCAAAACTTTTCAGCCAGAAAGCGAGATTGCCGCGATAATGATGGCGATAGGTAGTGCCTTTGCGGGAATGAGATCTGCAGTAGGAACCTCTGGAGGCGGTTTGGCTCTTATGTCTGAGAGTATAAGTCTGTCTGCAATGAGTGAAACTCCTGTTCTTATTGTTGAAGGTCAAAGAAGCGCACCATCTACAGGAATGGCAACATTTACTGCACAGGAGGATCTTGAATTTGCTCTAAATCCTGCTCACGGAGAGTTTCCTTTAATAGTCGCATCTCCCTGTTCTGTTGAGGATTCTTACTATCTTTCGGGTGAACTTCTCAATCTTGCATGGGAATTTCAAACACCGGCAATTCTCCTGACTGATAAGCATCTTGTTGAAAGCTACGAAACAGTTGAAGTGGACTTTGAAAGGGTGAATGAAAGTCAAATAAATTATTATCAGCAATCTGATTCATATTGTTCAGTTGTTAAGCGATATGAACTTACTGACAGTGGAATCTCTAAAATCGCCTTCCCGCCAGAACTTGTAAAAGGGAATAGCAACGAACATGATGAATATGGTTTCACCACAGATAGCCCGGAGATAGCCACATCTATGTACTCTAAGCGAATGAGAAAAGAAAAGAAAATCCGTGAGAAAGTGAAAAACCTCGATCCTTACTTTATTTTTGGAGAAGGTAAAGAAACGGTTATTACCTGGGGCTCAACTTTCGGTGCAGTCATCGAACCAGCTCTGGAACTTGGCTTCAGGGTTATTGTTTTCAGGTATCTGAGGCCCCTTGTGGTTCCTGAGATTGATGGTAGAGTTATTTCAGTGGAATGTAATTACAGTGGTCTTCTTGCAAAAAGAATTGAAAATGAGGTCGGGATAAAGATTGAAAGAATAACCAGAGTGGATGGGCGTCCCTTCACACCTGAAGAAATTAGAAAAAGACTTGAGAGGTGATCTCATGAAAAAAGAAGGTAGTCTGGTACTTGAAACTAATGTTAAAAATACTTGGTGTCCTGGTTGCGGTAATTTTGGCATTCTAAGGGCTTTTAAAAAAGCAGTCAAAATGCTCGAGGAAGAGAACATAAACCCGAGAAAAATAGTTGTTGTTTCAGGAATTGGGTGTCATGGTAAGATATCGGATTATCTGAACCTGTCTTCCTTTCACTCGATACATGGGCGTGTTCTTCCTTTTCTTACAGGTCTTAAGCTTGCGAATCCTGAACTTTTTGCGGTTGGATTTTCGGGAGATGGTGATGCTCTGAATGAGGGAATTGCACATTTAATTCACTCTGCAAGGAGAAATATCGATGTAACTCTCTTTGTTCACAACAATGGTGTCTTTGGTCTCACAACCGGGCAGGCCACAGCAACAAGCCCCCATGGATTTAAAAGCAAATCAACACCAGCTGGAAATCCAGAGTTTCCTTTAAACTCTGCAGCTCTCTCTCTTGTCTCTGGAGCCACATTTGTTGCAAGAGCGTTCTCTGGAGACATAGACCATCTCTCGCATATAATGAAGGAAGCCATAAAGCACAGAGGTTTCTCATTTGTCGAGATTTTGCAACCCTGTGTAAGCTTTAATGACACATGGGATTATTACCGTGAGAACATCGATAGATTAGATAATTATTCTCGAGATGAATTCAATTTTGAAGAATCACTGAAGCTTTGTTATCAGGAAAATCCCATTTTGACGGGCATACTTTACAGAGAAGAAAAAGAAACACTTGATAGCGTTCTTAAATCTGTGAATGCACAGGACATACATGAGCTGATCGAAAGAATTGGTTGACTGTATGACTGGTTAACGGATAAAAAATAGGAAAAAAACAAAAATAGGGAGGGGGAACCTGACTCTAATTTATAATGATTGTATATTAACTTTTCGGTTTTTTTGCAGATTTAGTTAGAATTAGGTACCACCAGAGATGTTATTACCACTCAAAGTCTACCACTCAAAGTCTCAAACAAAAAAGTTCAACAGTCTGAATATTGCCCTGTGGGGAAACGAATTTCCGAATATATACAGTAGAATTGAAATATTATCTTTAGAGCTATACACGAATTATTTTTTGGTTCTGATTACACCAGGTCAGTTTTGCTCAATGGGAGATCATTCCGCAATCTAATGTCATTAAACAATTATTGGGTTGACAATAAGAAAATAAATAATTGAAAAACTATAACCCGATTTCGAGAGATCTGTTGGTTTCTCTTATGCTCTCTTCCTTGTCTTTCAGATCAAGCATCGCTCTTATTGCATCGATGTTCTCGGGCACGACTATTGATTCCTGATTTATTGCCTGTGTAATATAGACTTCTCCATCCACCACACCTATTGAGTCAGCCCATACAGCGTTCTCGTATAGATCATATCTCATTCTGAGTTCCCTTGCATATTCGATTATTTTGGTAGTTGATGTGAAGCCATTATTGGAATCTATCAGCATGATCCTCGGTTCAGCTGATAGCACATCCAGGATATCGGATTCGGAAGCAGAAGCCTCGAGTTCGATAGCCACAGAATGAACATGCATGAGGGTGGTCGGAACTTTAAAGGCTGTTGTTACTATATTTACCTCAGGAAGGACTGATTGTACATCCGGTCCGTGATGGGAGGGCAGTTTAATAGGGTTTGGTGCAATTCCATTGACAAGTCCTTTTTTGTCCTCCTTGGGGTCGACAACCCTCCTGATCATCGTGGCCCTCACCTTTTTGATCGGGAAGTTTTTCATGATCGTGTAGATCAACCTTGTCAATCCGGTCGTATTGCAGCTAACAACCCTCACGAATTGCTTTCCCACAGCCTTTTCGTAATTGGCAATAGCGTTGAATGAAACCTCAGCAACATCTTTTTTCTCTCCACCCTGAAATATTGCTTTAACCCCCATTTTTTCGTAGAGTTTTTTGTTCTCTGCACCAACCTTGTTCGGAGAACAGTCAATTACAATGTCAGCATCCTTGAGGAGATCTTCAATGCTGCCCTCTACTTGCACACCCGCCTCCTCAAAAGCCTTTAATCTTTCAGGTATTGCGGCATACAGTTTATATCCTTTTTTAACTGCCATTTTCGCATCAAAATCCGGCTTTGTTTTTGTAACTCCCACGACTTTCATATCTGATTGCAAACTGATAGCATCAGCAACTCTCTTTCCGATCGTTCCATATCCATTTATAGCAACCTTTACAACCATAATCATCCCTCCACTACGATTCTGTGTTCTTTCATGTCCATCAGGGTTATTTTACCCTCAACCTCGGAACTCTCACCAAGAATACCATAAAGTTTGATTTTTTCACCGTCAATTTCGATTCTTACAACGTCCTCCATTACAACAGTTTCTCTACCATTTTTGAGCAAAACCACCTTCGACTCACACATACTATCACCAGTTCTATCATATATAGTAAGTTAAAAAGTTTTTTCGATTAAGTCAATATTTAATCATGATATTGAGTGATTAAACTCGCATCTGAAGCGCCTTTATCAGCTCAGGGATATTGTTTTCTTCAGCATACTTTCTGAGATCTTCACCTTTAACTGCAGCATCAATTGCAGCTCTAAAGGCTCTTGCTCCTGCAGCAGGACCGTCAGGATGGGCGTGAATTCCACCCCCAGCAGCCACAACCACATCTTTACCAAGCGTCTGGATTAATTTTGGAACAGTCGAAGGCACTATCCCTCCTGATGGCATTGGGAATACTGGTTTGATATCGTAAAACGAATATATGAGTGATTTTGCAACGGCCAGATATTTCTCCTCAGGAAATATCGCTTTCCCGTAGGGAGCGGGATAAACAACTATATCCGCTCCGGCAAGCCTCGGCAGTTTTCCGAGTATGAGATCTGATCTGATTCCGGAGAATGGAGATTCATAGTAAATTCCAGCACAGTCCATGTGGGCCATTATTGGAACTTTGATGCTTGGGTCCTCAGCAAGCTTTCTCAGCACAGGAAGCCCTGTGGCAAGATAATTCACAAGAAGACAGTTGGCACCCAGTTCAACAGCCCTGTCAGCATTCTCAAACACATCCGGGATATCATCGGAGATATTCACAGCATAAAGTGTCTTCTCACCTTTTTCCTCGTTTGCTTTATCTATTGCTTCCATATATTTTGTCACTCTTTCCTCGACTGAGTTGAACGGTCTATTGCCCAACAGCTCATCATCCTTCACTATATCAACACCCCCTCTTGCAACCTCGTATGTGAGTTTTGCACCCAGGTCTGGCGGAAAGCCTGTACATGGTTTGATCATGTTGTTAAGCAGAGGTCTATCATAAACACCAAGTACCTTTCTTACACCTTCAATTCCGAATTTCGGCCCTTTGAATCCTTTAACGTACTTTTCAGGGAATTTTAAGTCGAGTAACTTGACCTTCCCTGCCATGGATATGTTTCCAATAACGGCGGTGAAGAGCATTGATATAGTGCTACCGATGTTATCGAAAGGAAAGGCGATCTGGACTATGTATTCTCTCCATCTAACCTCGTCGGGTATCATGAACTCGTAATCCGGTACTTCATAGATACCTATGACTTTGGCAACGTGCTTTTTCCTCACATCCGGTGACTCTCCTGGCACGGGAATCCAGGTGCCTGTACTCTGCTCTATTGCCATTATCTGTGAAATATCGTTTATGCTCAGCATTTTCGGGAATGACATGTAGTAGGTTGCGATTATGTAATCTTTACCTATTCCTTCAGGTAGTGCTTCTGGATTCGCCTCCAGATCTTCAAATCTTCTAAAAGTCAGTTTTGGTATCTCCATATAACCACCTCATAACGGGAATATTTTTCCAGGATCGATCAATTTTTTGTTTCCGGCTTCATCGAAATATTCTATTATAAGGGGTAAATCCCCTCTACCACTGGATTTTAATACCTTTTGAGCGAGCATTAGTACATCTAATGGATTTAAGCAAGCTTCTGGTGGTAAAACTCCCTTTTCCGTTATTTTTCCCTCTCCCATCAGCATCACTCCAATGGCAGCCGGAATCCCCGTCCCCTCTCCCATTCCCTGACCTTTAGAGCTGAGAGAGAAGGAATATTTTTCCCTCTCTCCATCTCTTTCTCCTTTAACAACCACCTTCAAACAGCCTACAGGCTCTTTAAAACCGGTCTTTTCAAGTAATTTTTCTCTTTGGGAAAGGATGAAAGCAACAGCAAATTCTAATGGAGGGATTTCAGCATCACCAACCTTGATGGGTTCAGTGTTCGTAATTCCAAGTCTGACGATGCCCTTGATAAGTTCTGCATATTCTGGGGGAAGTACAAGCCCGAGATTGGTCACTCTTTTAACACCTTTTATGTACCTCGGCAGGGTAATGGTCTCCGGATGTGGATATGCGTACACTCTGTAAGTCCCGATTCCGGGAAACTCAACATCCTCTTCGAGCATTTTGCCGCTTTCCTCAAATAGTTTAACAGTTCTGAATTCACCATCCAGGTAAACGGGTATATCCATCTCCATTGAATGTATTCTGTGCTTTACGACAGCTGCTCCTTCTGTTGGTTCTCCACCATGGGCATGATAAATATCGACAGATTCTATTTTCATAAAACTCTCACAAAACTTAACAAGAACATTTGCAAGGCCTGGAGAACTTCCCATTCCTATCAGTGCAGAAACACCCTTTTCCCTTGCCACATCATGCAGTTTAAACTGTTCAATAGTTGCATCGAGGTCATCACAGACATCAACATAGTTCACGCCCTCATCAATCGAGATTTTAAGGATTGTAGGGCCATATTCATAGAAAGGGCCGATGCAGTTAAGAACGACATCAGAATTTTTTATAACATCTCTTAATTGCTCGGAATCTTTTGCGTTGCATTTAACCGCACGCGCACTACAAGTGCATGAGGAGGCAACACCTTCAGCATAACTTATATTTATATCTCCAATTATGATCCTATCGAACTCACCGCTTGCATCAAGAACCTGCACTGCTGTGCTTCCGACTGTACCACACCCAAGAACAGTCACACGCATTTTATCACCATAATAAATTAAAGATTAAAAAGATATAAAATTTGTTATCTAATCTTCAAATCAAACCACATATAAAATTAAACCATTTCTGAGGTGAAAATCCTCCCAAATCGCTTTACAACTTCATATCCACTTTTAATTTCTTCATTAAAATCAATTTCAAGGAAAGCAGCTTTATTGAGTCCATAGGGTTTCATACATGAGCCAACTGTCAAAACCATTCCATCCTGTTCTACTTTAAGAACCTTATATGGTTGGTGGGATCTGACTATCACCTCTACTCCGACTTCATTGAGAAACGCCTTTGTTGTTCTTTTCCCAAAAAAGTACATCACACCTCTCTTGAAATTCTCACCGTTCTCATCTTTCTCCCATGGATCATTCCAGAGCATCTCAATGACCATTTCATCTGACGGATTTAAAAAATCCTCTTTTTTGAACTCAGGTGGATCCTCTCTTCCCTTTGTAGGAATTCCAGCGTGTATGAACCAGTATTTCTCCTTTGCAATAGCCGATACTGGCAGCTTCTCCCATAATTTATTTAGTCTTCTGTGAACTTCATTGCTCCCATAATATTCTTTAATCTGGGAAGGCAGCTCATGGGGAACCACGGCATCGCTTTCATGATTGCCGCGAAGAAGGATAACATTCTGGTTTTCGTTAAACTTTTTCAGAATTTGGTAATAGCTCTCAACAGGCTCGTCCCCTCTATCTGCGTAATCTCCTAAAAATATGGCTCCATCCTTTATTCTGTTTAAAATGTAGCTTAAAGACTTTAAATCAGCATGAATATCGCCAATAACCAGACCCCTGTTGAACTCAACTACCATACATCTCTCCCCGGATAACTTAGAAATAGCTCTGTCGAGTTCCTCAAGAAAGTACTCTTCAGGAATTCTATGATTTGATGCCATTGACATTATCTTTCATTTACAATTTTTAAATTTTAATTCTCTGGAATCGGTTAAAGAGTAATGATTAAATATTTTAGTTATTTAAATTGGCTTTATGAAATATATCCTCGCCCATGATGTGGGGACGAGCGGTAGCAAGGGCACACTCATAGATATGAACTGCAATATAATCGCTTCAGAATCCGCTGAATATGAAATCATTTTTCCTGAGAAAGGGTATGCTGAGCAGAATCCTGATGATTGGTGGAATGCTGTGATCAAAACTACAAACATAATCCTTGAAAAATCGGGAGTTAAAGGGGTAGAAATTGCTGGCATCGTTTTTTCCGCTCAGATGGCTGGCACTATCCCTGTAAATAAAGAGGGAACGCCTCTGATGAATTGCTTAACATGGCTTGATACAAGGGCGGCAAAGCAGGCCAAAAAAATTGTTGGGAGTGGTCTTCTGAAAATATCAGGTTATACGTTGATACCTCTGATACAATTTCTGAGGATTACTGGTGGTGCTCCAGGACTTGCAGGGAAAGATGCAATCTCGAAGATCCTCTGGTTAAAAGAGGAAGAGCCGGAAATCTACAGAGATGCTTTTAAGTTTCTTGATGTTAAGGATTATTTGATTTACAGGTGTACTGGGAATTTTGTCACCAGCAGAGACTGCGCAAACATCACCTGGATGATGGATACAAGACCGGGAAAATTCTGCTGGTCTCAGAGCATTCTGAAAAGATACGGTATAGACAGATCTAAGCTTCCAGAGATTATGAAATCAACTGATATTGCTGGAAAGCTTACGAAAAAAGCTTCAGAGGAGCTTGGAATTCCTGAAGGCATCCCGGTGGTGAATGGAGCTGGAGACATGACATCTGCAGCCATTGGGTCGGGAGCTGTTCTTGATGGTGAAACCCATGTTTATGTTGGCACGAGTAGCTGGTTGGCAGCTCATCTCAAATCGAGAAAAAAAGACCTGACCCATTATATGGGTAGCATATGCAGTGCAAATCCAGAGATGTATCTCTGTGTTGCAGAGCAGGAAACAGCCTCGGGTTGTTTGGAATGGATTAAAAGCAACATTGTCCGGGAACTCAGCTACAAGGAGCTTGATGAATTTGTGGAGAGTGTTGAACCTGGGGCAGGAGGAGTTGTGTTCACACCATGGTTATTCGGTGAAAGAAGTCCGCTTGACGATCCGGATGTGAGGGGTGGTTTTTACAACTTAAGCCTTGAGCATGATCGAAGTCATCTGGCAAGGGCCGTTTATGAAGGTGTTGCAGTCAATATTAAATGGGCACTTGAGTACTTTGAAAAACTTGTTAGGGCTGGTGCGAATAGAGTTGATAAGATCTTTATAATTGGGGGCGGTGCAAAATCTGAGGTATGGTGTCAGATTTTTGCAGATGCTCTTGCCAGACCGGTTATAAGAGTTGAAAAACCACTTGAAGCGGGTGCACGGGGTGCAGCTATAATTGCCATGGTTGGTTTAGGATATTTGAAGGATTTTGAAGCGGTTAAAGAGTTAATCCATACTGAAAAAACTTTCTCTCCAAATAAAGAACATGTAGAAATTTACGAGGACATTCTCAGTGAATTCAAAAGAATATATAGCAAAAAAGTTTCGAGGAGGAAAAGGTACTAAATTAAAAGGTAATATATTAAATTATATTTAATAAACAACATAAATAACCCATATTACCAAATCACAGAGTAACCATCTGGGCGTGCCAGCAATCTCCAATTTTCAGGACATTTCTGCTGTCAACGATTCCGATTCTTATTGCAAGATCTACTGCCTTTTTTCCTGTGATGTTTGCTATTGTTGCATTTTCAAGTGCTTTTTTGACAACGTCTTCATCGAACTCTTCTTGCCCATAAAACTCCTCTTTAACCTCGATTCTGTAGCCTCCTTCGCTGTAGGTTTTACCGACTAATTCAGGATCGCAAACCGCTACCAGGACCTCTCCTTTAACTCTGTAAACTCTCATCCGGAACATTAAAAGTTCCTCACAGGGTGTTTCGCCCCACAGGCGAGGCATTTAACGAATAAAACCCTTTCCTCCTTCTTGAACTCAGTATCCGGTGAACGGCATTCTCTACAAATCACATATTCTTTAACATATCTGTCAAGCTCTTGCTGAACCTCCTCCTCGGTAAATTTACCCTGAAGTATTATTCTCCCATTTTCTATGAAACCTGCAGTTCCCAGGGATTTTACCATGTATTTGAAAATATGGTTCTCTCCTCTATTCAGGATTTTTGATATTTGAGACAGGTTCTTTATTATGGTTCTGCTCCCCTCTCTCTGTACCTTTACTCGAGGAATCTCAAATCTCTCTCTTCTGACAACTTCTTCTGGCATCTCCTCATAGGCTTTTTCAAGGAGTTCCTCGTAACTTCTCAATTTAACACCTCCTGAAACAGGGTTATTGTTCAAATTAAATAACTTTTTCTGATGTCTAATATTACACTTAACCTACGCTTAATCAGTATTCTTCACTTGCTCTATTATGGGTACTGCCTTAATTAAATAATAATTCAATCGACAGCTTTTCAGAATTTTTTTAATTTTCTCTACAGGATCCTCACTCGAAAAGAAAAGGTGGGTTTTGCAATTGCAATCTGTTGAACCAAAATCATTCTTGGGATAAAAGTTTTCGGAAATAATTTTGGCAACATCACATTCTATTTTCTCGTCTGAAATTATAGCAAAAGCAATCTTTGGAGACATCTTAGTCGTTATATAGTCTATATGCCATCTTAACTTCTTATTATTTGAAAAATGCCTTGCAATTCTTTTTTCCATGTTTTTCATTCCACTACCACAGTAAATGTAGAATCCTTTTTTAAAATCTCTGTTGTTTTTTCCGATTTTGATTTTGATATTCGAGTTATTTTCAACGATAAGCAGGTAAGCACCTCTGATCTCCTCTTTTTTACCATGCATCACTGGATTTACTGCGCAAAATATTTTAAGTTTAGTGGAAAAGCAAATATTGTGCGAGTTTATGTTATAGATTCAAGTGCCATATTTTTCCGAAAGAGATTTTATTCCAACATGGTTACAGTTCCAGAGGTAATTCAAGAGATAAAGGACGAAAAATCGGTAGATTACCTATCTATAATGGAGCTGGAGGTTAAAATGCCTGATGATGAATGTGTAAATGAAGTTCTTGAAGTTGCAAAGCAGACAGGGGACATTCATAAGCTTTCTAATACTGACATCAAATTGCTTGCTCTTGCTCTTACGTTAAAAAAGGAAGAAAAGAATCCCATAATTGTAACGGATGATTACTCAATACAGAATGTAGCAATCAATCTCCACATTGAGACAGATTCAATAGTTCAGACAGGGATATCCAAAGCATTTAAATGGGTGAAAGTTTGTAAAGGCTGTAGGAGGATAGTTAATGATGTCGGGAACGGGAATATATGTCCGATATGTGGTAGTGAGGTCCTGTTGAGCAGGGTTAAATAGCCTCAGGCTCCTGTATTATGTATAAATTTCTACACTAAATAAAAATTTATAGGAGGTTATGGCCGTGAGCAGAATTGAAGGCCTGATTGAAAAAGCCAGGAAGATGAAAGAAAAGGGATTAACCACGGGTGAAATAGCTGATGAGCTGAACGTTTCAAGAGAAACTGCCCTATGGTTACTTACGAAAGCAAGGGAAGATATGGCTCCACCATCTGATATTTACATTGAATGGAGAACTTTTGCTAAATCACCCTTCAGAATGAGAAATGTGGCAAAATCTCTTGCAGATATGATACTTGAAACTGTTGAAGAAGTTCCAGATATTGTTATCGGAATCGCAACAAGTGGGATTCCTGTTGCTACGATGGTTGCAGAAGAAATCGACTCAGATCTTTCTATATACTATCCCAGAAAGCTGAAATGGGAGCGTGAAGATCAGCAGATAACCGGAGCAATGAGCGAAAATTATGCTAAAGTGGATGGGAAGAAGTGTGTTGCGGTGGACGATATTATTACTACTGGAACAACAATCCGTGAAGTAGCTGAATATGTCAAAAAGAAAGAAGGAAAAATGTTGTGTGCGTCTGTAATAATCGATAAAAAAGGAATCGATGTGGTGGATGGATTTCCGGTGCTCAGTATGTTCAGGATTGTGAGAATTTAATTGAATCCGGTTGATCAAGCTTAATATGTTGATAAAGGATGAGAAGGTTGGTCGGTTGATAATATACGAACAGTTAGTTTAGCTTAACCAGCAGTAAAAATCATTCGATATCACTACAGGATAAATCTTTGGCGTCATCAGGGGATAAACTGTTTGATTGGGGGTCATTGGAATATGGAAGTTTGTATTTTAATTCCTACGCTCAATGAGGAGAAAAATATAGGAAAAACCATAGAGGACTTTAAAAGACAGGGATTTACCAATATTTTCGTAATTGATGGTAACAGTACTGACAGAACAAGGGAGATAGCAGAATCAAAGGGTGCGAAAGTGGCAATTCAGAGTGGGAAAGGGAAAGGTCAGGCGGTAGCAGAGGCTTTCGAGATGATCGACAGTGATGTCATCGTTCTGGTAGATGGCGATGGAACATATATGGCTGAGGATGTACACAAGCTGCTTGAACCAATATTCAAAGGTGTTGCAGATCATGTTGTGGGAAACCGACTAATCAATTATGAAAAAGGCGCCTTTACAAAACTGAACTTCATTGGAAATGTAGCGTTAAATTTTATTTTTCGAACGACCTATGGGGTTGAGCTTTTTGACATTCTTTCAGGATACAGAGCATTGAGGAAAGAAGTTTATAAAAATGTTAATTTGAAAAAACAGGGGTTTGAGATTGAAACCGAACTTACTGTAGAAACGATTGCGAAAGGATTCCGGATAATGGAGGTTCCGATAAATTACAGAAAAAGAAGTGGTAAAACGAAACTGAGCCCTATTAGAGATGGTTTGAAAATTGGATCTACAATTTACAATTTACTGGCAAGATACAGTCCTGGAAGATACTTTTATTTCGTCGGTACTTTTTTAATCGCTTTAGGAGTGATTTTTGGAGTTTATGTTGTGTATGATTGGTTCAGAGATATAACCCATTCTCTGATGGCTGTACTGACAGCTTTGCTTATAATTTCGGGTATGCAGATTATAATCTTTGGAGTTATAAGTGATTTTGTTTTTAGAGGAAACTCGGAGACCACGCGGGAACTGATCATGATCAGATCGGAGCTTCGAGAAATAAAGGAAAGTATGAGAAAGGAAAACCAGCCGGATGAGGGTAAAAGATGAATTGGGGGTTGTAGAAGAGACTTCAGACAGGTTGGGGTTTAATCAATGGCTTTTTAAACCACTTAACGATCTTCAGCTAAACTTCACGAATTATTATAATTTGGCTATGGGCACCATTTAATGTAGGCGCTGAACTCACTTATGTTCATTAAGGATTCTAATTCAAAAATTTTTTTGAGTGTTTAAGATAAGGGACAATTGATAATTGATATAACTGCTCTAATCGGGAAAGCCACTCTTCCACATCCTGGTGGCTATTGTGGAGTTTGAAGAGGATTTAATAAAAGGGAGGGTAGAGAGATGGGAAAGTAGTGATACAACCGAGTAGATTGCCAGCAAGCTGGGAGTGAGTAAAGCTATAGTGTTTGGGAAGATTAGGATTTAGGACTTGAACCTTATTTTTGCGAATATTTCCCTAATAAACTAGTCTCAGTCCAGTATTCTGATACCACTTTCATCTATCTCCAAGCCAAACTTTCCTTTTTGATGGGACGTTCTTGTTGTTTTTGTGACCCGGAGGTAAATGTCCTCACCTTCCCTTTCAAGAAAGATTGCGTTTCCCAGAGCTTGTTGGACTGCTATCTCAAAAGTTTGGCTGTGCATACCCTTGACAGCATTGACTATTCCCACACTCTTCGTCTTCATAATCCATCCGTGAATTCTTTGGATAAGGTCGTAGGCCTTTGTTTCACCATGTAGGAATGCTATTGAAGAAATAGAATCCACAACGAATCTCTGGTTCTGCATGAAAAACTTCCTAATTGCCAACATAAGTTCATCAAAATCTCTCGGGTTTCCTTGATACTTTTCGTCTGAAGCTTCTTCCCTACCAACGAAAAGGTCAACAAACTTTATCAATCTCTCATTTTCCAGATTTTCAGGATTCAGACCTAAGCTAGTCATGTTTAATCTCACATCGTAAGGAGAGTTATCGATGCAGAAATAGGTGCATTTAAATCCTTTTTTTGCCTGAGAATAAATAAACTGCTGGCAAAGCACACTCTTTCCGGTACCAACCTCACCAAGTATGAGTAAAGCTGATGGAATTGGGAGACCACCTTTTAGAATTCTATCCAGTTCTTTTATTCCCATTGAGGCTCGATGCATAATTCCTGTTATTCTTCTCAGATTTAATATTTTTGATCTTAGATTTTTCTTATGATATACTGCAAAGTTCAGCCTGAAGAATTTCAGTAAGTGGATAATTCTTCATGGTTGCATCAACTTTGTTGAGTGGTTTTTCATAAGCGATCTGAATTATGTTGAGAAAAGGTTGAGAGAGGTTATAATCAGGTTATAATCAGGAGGCTGAATAGAGATTATAATTTCTTTTGCTTTTGAGTCCTTTCTTTTAACACATCTGCAAATCGTCAACTATCTCTTTTTGCCTCATGAACCCTTTCTACATCTCGGCAAAATTTGATTGTGAAGTCAATTACATTCTCACTTTACTTTTCCCCCCCATCTCCCATACAGCAAAACCTCCTTTGGAAACCTCCCGATATATTCGGCATCCTCCCGAAACTCTTTTTTAATGCGAAGGAGAACTTTATCTAAGGAGTTGGCTATGGTACCACAACTCTCAACATATCAAGACAAATTTAGTTGATAGTGTGGAGTGAAAGTGGTGGTAGGTGTGGAGTGAAAGTGGTGGTAGGTGTGGAGTGAAAGTGGTGGTAGGTGTGGAGTGAAAGTGGTGGTAGGGCAACAGACATCAACAAAAGTTTGCCCCCGTAGGGTAGTGGATATCCTTGAGGTCTCCGGAACCTCAGATCCGGGTTCAATTCCCGGCGGGGGCGCTAGTACCGACAGTTTAAATCCCCGCTATTTTTTGGCAAGATCACGGCAATCCAAGCAATAACATCGTGATAATCCAAGCAACGAATCCATTCAATATCTATTTTTTTGAACCTATTATAGGCGTGGGAATAACCAAGACTCTATACGCCAAAGAGTCCATCATTGGTGTTAGGCCGTACAAGCATGTGAGAGGTTTGCGTGTGGCAGAGGAGTCCATCTATCCGAAAAATACAACCTCATCAGAACAGACGCCTCGGACCTCGAGATCCACTAAACGATCTTCTTGCCTGCATGATGGGACATGAAGTAATCTCAGTATTCACCCCAGCTCCCGGAAAATACGTAAGATTATCAGAGCCTCAAAGACAGTCCAGGCCGGGAAGGTCGAGGGGTGGATCCCAGAACGGTTCCGGCCAGCGGAGTAGATAAAGAGGTGTCTAAAATGCTGGCTGAAAAGGCAAAATCACCTCAGTTTTTAGTGGATTATTTGTAATTTTAACGATTTATATGTTTTGTTTCAGAAGTGTTAAAATAATAACAAAAGATAATAACAAAAGATAATAATGATAATATAGATCATGAAACCTATATTCAATCAGATGATGGAGGAAATAAAAGTAAAGGAAGCATTCAAGAGAAGCAAGATTGATGTGAGAATATATTATGAGTTTCTCGATTTTTTGTTTAATCCCTGTATCCTCGACCCCCCTTATGAAAACCTCTAACAACACAAGCCAAAAGTCTTATGTCCCATCATCAAACGCATCCAGAATCCTTCTCAAAATCTCCTTCCTTTTCCCCCTGCTCAGTCTGAATACTCTTTCAACAACAAGCTCGGGTGTACTTCTCCCGATAACTCCAAACTTTGGCTGTCTGTTAACGATGAGATTAAGATTATCATCCAGACCTGAAGCTTCAATCCCATCAACTCTGACGAAATCAAGCTTAAGTTCTTTCCCCATGTGGGAAACGACAACCATATAAAAATCCTTCTCATTACCTATCCTCAAAAACTCAGACAACATCTTTACAGCGGCCCCGGGCTCAGTTATCGCTTCGAACTCGTCTATCAGGATCAGTTTTTTACTGTCTCTCACCAGAGCAGATGTGAAATTCTTTAAAGCGGATTCAAAAGCTCCTGCCCCATAGGATAGTTTTTTCCTCTTGAAAAAGTAAATTTCATCCAGAACATCAATTGAAGCATTTTTTGCCGGTACTGGCAAACCCATTTGAGTTAATATCTGAATTTGAACGATCAATTCCAAGAGTGAGGTTTTTCCACCGCTGTTGGCTCCTGTTAAAACTACTACATTTCTGTTGGCTTCTTCTTTTGTATTAATATTGCTGGTGAAGGTGTTTAAATTGCCAATAAAGTAGCTTATTGGCTGAGGATCTTGAATGAACATGTTCTCTGCCAATTCGAATGCGATAAAACCCTCTTTCAGTTTGGGAAAATTCCAGCCCTTACAAACCTCTCTTAACCCTCTGATAAACTCAACCTCATACAGAAGATTTATTTCTTCTTCGAGTTTTGGCAGTAGCGTCTTAATTCTCCTCAGAATATCTCTTGATTTTAAATAGGTTTCAGCGATCAATTCTTTCTCGAACTCGTTTTTTAACCTCTCTACCTCTTCAATATTAATTTCCGGGAATATCTCCTTTGAAAAGATCTCAGCATTAATGCCAAGAATTTCACAGATCTCCCTTTCAGCAGCCAGCACCTCATCAACAACATACTCCTCAAATTTATAAAATTTAGATTTGAATGATTCATGGCTGCCCCTCTTTAACTCGGAAAGATATTCAAGAATCTCTCTTCCGCTTAAAACCAGCTTTTCATCCTTAATTTTGTCCTCTATCGATTTATTGATTTGTGCAAGCTTCGAATATATCAGCTCATCAATACGGTCTAAGAATGCAGCTTTCCTGTAAACCTCCTCAATTTTAGCAACTTCACTCAATATGGTGGAAATTATGCTTTCATGACCTATTGCATCCATTACTCTGGCTATCTCCTCCAGAACTCTCTTATTTTCGAATAGGGGTGTGATGTAAATCTCTGGAGTTATCTCGAATGTGTTTATCTCCTCAATCTCTATTCCCACACCCTGCGTACTCAAAACCAGGGGATATCCACCACTCGGCCGTGTATCCACATCGCAAACATTCAGCTTCAATGCCTTATCGTATTCCTCCTCACTCACAACAAGCAATCTGTCATTAAATCGTTTGACATTAAATTTGATTGGGTTTATTTCACCAATACTTACATTATTTACCCTGTTAAACATCTCTTTGAAGTAATTCTGCCTCCTAGTAATTTCTTCTCTATTATTGGTTGGATAAAATCTCTGAATGAGCTGTTTACTCTCATTAAATTTGATTTTACTGATAATTCTGTTACAGATTTTTCTGTAAATTTCAAGAACATCAGAATTCATTCTCAGTTTCATATTTCTGGTTTTGGTCATCTGAACCCCTTAAATCTTTTACTTTATTTTCTTAAAGCTATCTCACTTCAGAATTTCGAAATTGAATGCTCGATGTACTTTGTTGTATCTCTTACTGTATGGTCTAAAAGCAAGAGAATTCCTGCAATTTTGAGTCTGGGCAAATTGTCTCTCATCTCCTCTGAAATTCATATTAAAACCCTTAACTTTCCACCTTCTTTCCGAAAATCGCAGCCCCTATGGCTCCGATTATCTGTGGCTCTTCTGGAGTTTTAATCTCCATTCCCAGTCTATCCTCAAGAGCCTTTTTTACACCGATATTTTTGGCAACGCCTCCAGTCAAAACGATATCTTTTTTAATGGGGATACGGTGGGCCAAGGAAACGATTCTCGATGCAATTGCTTCATGAATACCAGCGATTATCTCTTCAGCAGAGATGTTGTTTGCAATATGGCTTATAACCTCGGATTCAGCAAAAACAGTGCATGTACTCGAAATCTTTACTTTCCTCTTTGCTTTTAATGAAAGCTCTCCGAGCTTTTCAAGCTTCACTCCGAGAGCATTTGCCATCACTTCAAGAAATCTTCCTGTTCCGGCAGCGCATTTGTCGTTCATAACGAAATCAGCAACACCTCCTCTCTCGTTCAGGGCTATTGCTTTGCTATCCTGTCCACCAATATCTATTACCGTTCTGGCTGTCGGCATAACAAAAATAGCTCCTCTGGCATGGCAGCTTATCTCGGTAATCTGTTTGCTGGCAAAATCAACGTTGTTTCTTCCATAACCAGTTGCGACAATCGCGTCTATATCTTCTTCAGTCAAACCCGCCAATCTCAATGTCTCATCAAAAACTCTTTCAGCAGTCTCATTAAGGTTGGGAGATACCTTAATCACCTTATATGCCAGTATATCGGTATCCATAATCACACACTTGGCTGTTAGGGAACCAACGTCTATTCCTGCAGTAATCATGAAATCCTCCTCTCCATTTGTTAATTTAACTTTTAAGCCTCCAATCTTTTAACTTTCAAACTTTTTATCTCATCTGTTCTCATTTTTTATCTCATCTGTTCTTATCGATCTTTATTTCCACTTCTTCACTTTTCTCTCAGCATCTCAAGAAACGCCTCAAGTCTGGTTTGAACCTGTGCTCTGGAAAATACCCTTGAGTCTGTCATATCAGCTTCTATAATGACAGAAGGAACTTCGAGCATTTTTTGAATCTCATACTGACCAAAAGAATAGGGCTTGCAGCTCCTGTTGCTGTGTATCACAACACCATCAATATTATATGTGTCTATAAGTCTGTTTATTGCATCTACCATCAACTCTAAACCTATGTTGAGGTAGATGAACGTATAAGTTTCAGCCATATTCCTGATGGGATCGGATTTTCCTAAGTTCAAGAAACCTGTCCAGGCATTGGTATAGGTGTCTGCTACAAGACAGGTATTGTGATCTATGAAAAATTCCGAAAGCCATTTTAATTCATACCATACAGGTATGTTATCCCAGAGAAGCCTGGATTCCTCATTGTCAACAGCGCTAATTTCGTTTTTTACCCTTTCCTCAAGTTCCTGGTACATTTCCATATAAAAATCAACAGGCACCTCCGTACCTCTGAGACAAACAATCGGAGCCATGTTAAGAAAAGCATCGAAACAAGTGAGGGGTGAAGGTTTGTGCCTGCCCATCAAAAGAACGTTCTCATAGGCCTTTACACCCTGAGTTGAAAGTGAGACGACTTCTCTGAATTTTGTATCACTAAAATCATTTCCTGTAAGCTTTTCAAGGAAATCTATAAAGTCATAAAGCTGTGATTCCACGTAGTCTATGTAGCTCTCTTTAACTTCTTTTCTTATGAAGGGTATATCCAGAATGAATAAAGGCACCTTGAACATTCTGCTGAGCACCTCATACCATTTGACAACAGTATTGCAGATATTGTTACAACAGAACAGAAAATCCGGTTTGGGAAGTCCACCTACTGGGCTCGTCCCAGCAATAATAGATCCTATATCACACCTGGCATAGGAGCAGAGATCCTGTGAAAATCCCTCATTTTCTGCAATCTGTGAAAAATGAGGTCCAATTTTTGAGGCTCCAATCAGGGCCCCATGGTTTTCCGGATACACAGGATATATGTCCATAGTATATAAAAACTCGACGGGGGCTCCGCTGGTCACCCATGAAACGAACTCTGATTGCTTCCCCTGCATGTAGTAGCCAAGCATGATCTCTCTCATCTTTGATGTTGATCTGAGCTTCTTTATCTTACTCATTCAACCATCACCATCTCATAAAAAGCTTCAAGTCTTGTTCTGAGCTGTTCACGGGAGGCAAGTGGGAATTCGATCTCAAGCAACAAAGTTTTTTTGCCCATGCTTTCAAGCTCCTTTTTGAGCTGAGGATAATCGAAGAAATGTGGTTCACAAAACTTTAGAAGAAGGAATATGACTGCATCAACTTCTTCAGCTCTCTTGAGTATATATTTTATCCTCCGGTCATTTTCGTAATCCTTGGTTGGACAGGGCGCCTTCAGAAAGTATTTATCCGCCAGAAATTCTATGGCATCATTCATGTTTTTCAGTTCTCTCTCTTTTACCTCTGATTTAAAAAACCTTGTTCCACTACACAAATCATCTACTATGAAAAAACCAGCCTCCTCAATAAGTCTGTAGATGTCGATAAAAGGACATACACTTCCAGTGACAAGTACTTTTTTCCCATTGGATCTTAAATTTCTGTATTCTTTCAGCTTTCTATTTGCTTCTGGAATAACAATCTCTGGATCCTCAACTTCTGTTTTGAGGATTAGTTCATAATCTGGCTTTATATTGAAGATGTTATCTAGGAGTTTCTCGAGCTGGCTGTATAATTTTATGCTGGTCTCCAGATCCTCGAAGGTTATCTCTTTTCCACTCCACTCTTCAAGTTTCGTTTTAAAATCAAAGAGCTCTTTGATGAAATATCTCTTGCTTTTATCATCTATTCTGGTGGGAAATTCGATATTGTAGACTGGCATGTTCGAATTTCTTTCCCATATGTCTGCAAGCCTCATGAGTGAATCACAGCTTCTTGTGAAAACAGCAGCCTCTACGTCAAGCTCACCTTTTAAAAGTCTCTCAAGACTACCCCTTACCTGAGAGCAGCAGTAACTTTGTATGTGTGCATTTGCAAGACTAATTGAGTCATCTGAAGATAAAATTCTAACTGGTGTGAACCCTGCAGCTTTTATAATCTCCTTTGGAGTAAGAGTACAGAAATATCCAACTTTTTTCATATTATCCCTCTGTAGAATTTTCTGTCTTAAATGTTTTCTTAAAATCTTTTCTGTTATCTCTTTATGGATATGAATTTGGTAATTAATTTCATGTTGGATTGAAGTATGCTGTCATTTGCAAGTTATAGGAACGTTGGAGAAACAGCAATCTGGATATTCAACAGTTCCTGTTTTTATGGAATTGGTACTGGAATGGAGGTACGTCGGAAGAATTAATATTTTAAAGCATAAGGTGAAATTTTTGGTTATGAAAACCATAGGTTTACTCGGGGGAATGAGCTGGGAATCGACAGTTGAATATTATCGTGTTATAAATGAGCTGACATCTCGAAAACTTGGAAAGCTTCATTCGGCTAAATGTGTCCTATATAGCTTTGATTTTGAAGAAATTGCCGAGAAGCAGAGGGAAGGGAAGTGGAAAGAGCTTGCTAAAATGCTCGCTGATGCTGCAAAATCACTGGAAAAGGCTGGAGCTGAATTGATGCTCATCTGCACAAATACCATGCATAAGGTGGCTGATGAGGTGGCTAATGCAATTGAAATACCATTGATCAATATAATCGATGTTACTGCAGTGGAAATAAAAAATAAGGGTCTGGGGACTGTAGGCCTTCTTGGAACAAAATTCACGATGGAAGATCAATTTTATAGAAATAGGCTTGAGGAACATGAGATTAAGACTTTAATTCCGGATGAACACGAAAGGGATCTTGTACATAAAGTGATTTTTGATGAACTTTGCAAGGGCATAATTAAATCGGAATCCAGAAATGCATACATCAGAATAATAAATAATCTTGTGAATATCGGGGCTGAAGGCATAATTTTGGGATGTACTGAGATACCATTGCTGATAAAAGATGGAGATGTTGACACTGTGCTGTTTAATACCACAGAAATACACGCAAGAAGTGCAGTCGAGTTTGCCCTTAACCTTTAAGTAGTGAGTATATGGTCAAATTATTTGGCTCCGTATTGTTTCATAATCCCAACATTCATCATTTCCGTTTCGAAAATATATTATATTATAAACTGAATTCTATCTTAATAATCCCAGGGGGCGAAATTATGACTGTTAAGATTCTTGTTGCAGAAGATGATTTGGCTATGGTTGAACTTTTTAGACTTATGCTGTCAGATTTCGAATTAATTGAAGCTTATAATGGTGAAGAAGCGGTAAGGAAATATAACGAGACAAATCCGGACATAGTGTTAATGGATATAATGATGCCAGTGATGGACGGGATAGATGCAACAAGGTTAATTCTTAAAGATAGCCCAGATGCAAAAATAATTGCAGTTACGGCATTTGCCAGAAGTAAAGGGAAAAACATGCTTGAGGCTGGAGCTGTAGATATTCTTGAAAAACCATTTACAAAGAAAAAACTTCTGGAATTATTGGGGAAGTATATTACAATAAGGGATAAATCACAATGTACGCGTGAATGAGCCAGATATTTGAGCTATCAGTATTCTCTAATCATTAAAAGGCTGTTTGAAATCTTATTGTCTTGAAATTGTGTGTATAAAATGGCTACTGTAGAGCTTAAGAAATAAAAAAGACAGTTCAAAAATCACCCCTTAAAAGTTTTTGTATGCCCTTTATAGATAGCAGGCTTCCCGTGAACATTAATAGAAAAGATAAAACACCTAAGAACTGAAATGGTGCTTCAACAACAGTAATTGAATATATAATATTGACCGAACCTCCTGAAACATATATTTTTTCAGGTGTTGCATCCAAAAGGACAGTTCTACGCTCACCTTCGATGGTGTAGGTTGCATTTTTCGTATGTATTATCAGGGACGATTCTGTATCTCCACCGGAAATTGCGATTTTTCTGTGAATTATTTCCTTATTACTTTCAACATCCGCAAGATTCAGATTATTGCTTCCAGGGTTTAACTGTATTTCGTATGAGCTGTCAATTTTGATTGGATAAATTGCTGCAAGTGATAGCAATAATGCTATTAAAAGAAGTATGATGCCGTATTTCAATTCTCTAATTTTGGATATTCTTGATAAAAGTCTCATGTGTCTGGTTATATCTCTCCCGCAAAGTGACATTCAGCAAAATGATCCCTTTCTATTTCATTGAGAGCTGGTTCACGGTCATCACACAATCCTAGCTTTGCATACAAACACCTGGGATGGAATCTACAGCCTGGAGGTATATTGGCAGCGCTTGAAATCTCACCTTTTATGGGAACTTCCTTTATTAGATACCTTCTTTCTGGTTCTGGCTCGGGAACTGCAGCTACAAGTGCTTTTGTGTAGGGGTGTAGAGGTCTTTCGATAACATTATCAACAGGGCCCATTTCAACAATTCTGCCCAGATACATAACTGCTATCCAGTCTGCAAAGTATCTGGCAGTTGACATATCATGAGTAATGTATAGGTATGTCAGTTTCATTTCTTTTCTTAAATTTTTCATGAGTTCAAGAATCTCTGCTCTAATAGAAACATCTAACATCGAAACAGGTTCATCAGCAACAATGAATTCTGGGTTCAGAATCAAAGCTCTTGCAATGGCCACTCTCTGTCTTTGACCCCCACTTAACATATGTGGGTGTCTACCTAAGAATTCTTCAGGAGGAGTAAGCCTTACAAGTTCCATTGCACGATAAATGAGTTCTTCTCTTTCTGATCTGGTATCTCCAATTTCGTGAATTAAGAGCGGTTCCTCAAGTACACTATAAATTCTAAATCTTGGGTTGATGGAGGAAAAAGGATCCTGGAATATCATCTGAACTTTCCTTCGGTACTCTTTGACTTTCGAAGTCTTTTTTATTGATGCTATCTCCTCATCTCTCAGCCAGATTTTTCCCTCAGTTGGTTCAAGAAGTTTCATGATTAGTTTTCCAGTAGTGGTCTTTCCACAGCCAGATTCTCCAACGAGAGCGAATATCTGGTTCTTTCTTACCTGGAAAGAGATGTTATCGACTGCCTTCACGTATTTCTGAGACTCCTTTCGGAGTGAAGATAGAAATCCTGTTTTAATTGGAAAATATTTCTTCAAATTTTCAACCTTAAGCTCGATGTCTGCCATACTATCTACCTCTGCCAGCATGCAGTATAGTGATCTTTTCCAACCTTAACAGGTTCTGGTTCCTCCCTACTGCACCTTTCCGTTGCCTGGGGACATCTTGGGTGAAATCGGCAGCCTGATGGTGGATTCAGAAGATTCGGAGGCGCCCCAGGTATAAATTCAAGCTTATCTATTTTTTCATGCAGTTTGGGTATTGCTGCGAGAAGTTTTCTGGTATACGGGTGTGCTGGTCTTTTATAGACATCTATGCTATCCCCTATTTCCATAATTTTACCTGCGTACATTATTGCAACTTTGTCTGAAATCTCGGCGAGAATGCTTAGGTCATGTGTTATAAATATAAGTGAAAGGTTAAGATCTGCTCTGAGTCTTTTGAGGAGGTTGATTATTTGAGCCTGTACGTTTACGTCAAGTGCTGTAGTTGGCTCATCAGCTATCAAGACATCCGGCTCTAAAAGCAAAGACATGGCGATCATGACTCTCTGTTTCATCCCACCACTTAACTCGTGAGGGTATCTTGAAACGATTTCAGGATTGAGTCCGACCAGCTCAAGGTAATCGGATATTTTGGCCATCGCTTCATCTTCACTAATGTCGGTATGATACTTAAATGGCTCCATGAGCTGGAAACCTATGGTATATACTGGATTCAGAGCGTTCATGGCCCCTTGAAATATCATCGAAATTTTGCTCCATCTGACTTCTTTCCTGACCGTATCTTCCGGTAAATTCACGATTTCCTGACCGTTGATTTTAATACTGCCTCCTACTATTCGCCCTGGTGGTGGAATGAGTTTGATGAGGGAAAAGCCCAGGGTTGACTTTCCACAACCACTCTCTCCAGCAAGACCCAGTACTTCACCTTTTTTGAGTGTAAAGCTGACATCATCCACGCTTCTTACAGCTCCTCGGGTTGTGAAAAAGTATGTTTTCAGATTTTCCACCTCTAAAACGTTCATTTATGGCACCTCACAGATGTTTAAGTCTTGGATTCAGTATTCTATCAAGTGCAACCCCTATCAGCACGAATGAAAGTCCAACTAATGCAATGGCCAGTCCAGGTGGAACGACCCACCACCAGTAACCATTAACTACTGCTCCAGCTCTTTGAGCATCATAAAGTATCTGTCCCCATGTAACTGCTGTGGGATCGCCAAGTCCGAGAAAACTTAGTGCCGCTTCTGTCATAACCGCTCCGGGAACACTTAAAGCCATCTGAGAGAAGGCATATGGCATTATCTGGGGGATGATGTGCTTAAGGACTATTCTCCATGAACTAGCACCCATGGCTCTTGCAGCTTCAACAAAAGCCTGTTCTTTTATCTGTAAGGCCATACTCCTCGCTACCTTTGCAATCCCAACCCAGCCAAATACCACCAGCAATATAACGATGGTCAGAATGGTTGTATGGCCCTTGAAATAAGCGCCAAGGAGAATCAAAATTGGTAAGACAGGGAGCGAGTACATAAAATCATTAAAACGCTGGAGCCCCTCATCAACCCAACCGCCAAAATAACCGCTCGTCACACCATAGAAAATCCCGATGAGCACACTAAAAACAGCCACACTAACACCAATAATAAGACTAACTCTCGTACCCCATACCAGACCAGCCCAGAGGTCTCTGCCCTTATCGTCAGTTCCCATCAGACCGAAACTTCTACCGTTAAACAGGACTATCCCATTGGATTTATCAACGCTGGCATCTTCACTGGGTAGTTTTATCTGTATCAAAAGCTTGTATTCTCCCTTCAGTGGGATGGGGTTATCAAATATTTCTGGATTAAGCTGGGAAAAAGCTATCTCAATAACATCAGCAATTGCTCTAAGTTGAAACTCCTCTATTGGCGAAATCTCAGCACCGGAATTTTTTACTGCCCATGTTATGATATTTTTCCTTGCCTCAGGATTATTTTCAATCTGGATTATTGTCTCGTTTTTGAGCTTTTTATCTTTGAGCAATGTTATTTTTTGACCATCTGGTCTTAATAGCTCTATTGAAATTTTAACATAATCCTTACCACTCGTTGAAGGACTCAAATCTCTGATTATGATGTCTTTTGGTGGCATATCATAGATGTATTCATATGTTAAAGTGTACGTTTCGCGATCTCCATTTTTCTCAAAATTTAGCTCAGATATTTTATAAACCTCCTGCGGGGCCAGAGATTTATCTGTAATGTAATTTATCCAGACTGGAGGAGCAGTTATCGGATTTTCAATCCATACTTCTTTCCATCTTTCCTGTGTATCGGGGTATGTTATATACGGTGCAGCTACAGCACCGAAAACGAGAAAAGTGAGAATCAATAGACCTAGAATCCCTCCTTTTTGAAGTTTGAATTCGAACATGAAGTTTTTCAGGCTGTCTTTCAGGTCCTCCCATCTCATGCTAACACCTCAGGTTCCAACTTTAACTCTCGGATCAAGGTATGCGTAGGCGAGATCTGCAAGAATCATTGAAATCAGGAACAGAGCAACTGTCACATATGTGACTCCCATCAGCAGATTGGTCTCGCTTTGCTGCAATGCAACCCAGTACAGTCTACCCATTCCGGGCCAGTTAAATACTGCTTCAGTTATAATAGCACCGCTAAGTGAGAATACGAGTCCAATAATGATGTTTGTTAAGATGGGTGGGGAGGCTGCACGTAATGCATGACCGTATATTACCTTGTTCTCCGGAACCCCCTTTGCCCTTGCAACTGTTATGAAATCTTCCTGCATCGTTCCGATCATAATGTTTCGGGTTGTGTATGCCCAGCCACCAAAGGATACAAAAACAACTGTTGTCAGAGGTAAAATCATTCTCCAGAGCAAATCTTTAATGTATGCAAATCCGGTAAGCTCTGGGCCCGGTAAACTCGAGGCTGGAAACAGCTTTAACTGGAAGGAGAAGAACAGAATAAAAAGCATTCCCACCCACCACATGGGCAGACTGCTCGTCAGCATTGCCAGTACAGAAAGGATTTTATCCAGAAATTTACCTGCCTGCTGAGCAGCCTTAACACCCAAAAGTATACCAAAAACGGTGATAATTATCTGGGCTGTGGTGAAAAGAAGCACAGTTCTTGGAATTGCTTTACCAATGATGGCGCTCACTTCGATCTCTCCAAAAACTGGTGAACGTGCCTTCCCGAAATTCAGAGTGATTGTGTTATATGTTTTGGAAATTACTCTCTGCCAGAACGGTTTATCAAGCTCAAACTGCCTTTTTAGCTGGGCTTCTCTCTCTGATTTCCACTTTTCAAATTCTTCAGGGTTGTTCAGCTTCAACCTTAATATTGCAGGATTTCTTGCTTCATTGTTCATTACCTCAGCAATCCTCGTTACAGCCTCATCCTCGGATACTTTTACGAAAAGGATCGAGACGACAAATGTGACAAATGTTAGCACTAAAAGTGCGTTAATCAGTCTTATTGTGAGGTATTTGCTATAACCCATGATATGTGGGCATTTACCAGAGTTTAAATCATTTTTGATAACCAATTGTTGACACTCTCTCAGGGAGTATATAACATCTTTAATATATAATGTTAGGATATGTCATCTAAATCATTTTATAAATTTGTAGAAGGACATGCCTGTTATTTCTTAACATACGACATACAGTATATTTTTTATTCTCACAGGATCTGACCAGAGTTGATTCCATGCCACAAAACATTTCGGGTGAACAAAACAACTGGATTCTCGAGGAAAGTGTTCTTAAAGTAATGGTGAAACTCGGAATACCTATTGCTGTTGGAGAGACTTTAAACCTCCTTTACAGTATGGCAGACATCTACTGGCTCGGTAGAGTTGGAAGGGAAGCTCTTGCTTCTGTCAGCGCATCATGGCCAGTGGTCTGGTTAATAGTTTCAATTGCTGCAGGTATGTTTGCCGCAGGTATTTCAATTGTCTCACAGTACTGGGGTATGAACAATCAGAAAAAGGCGATAGATGCTGGGGGACAGGTTTTACTTCTTGCTATGTTGCTGGGAACACCCCTTGCATTAGTTGGTTTCTATTTTTCTGGAAATTTTATGGTTATTTTAGGAGTGCCAGAAAGCACACTTCCTACTGCTGTTGTTTATGTGAGGTTTCTATCTCTCGGAATCCCTTTCATTGCAGTATATGAAAGCTTTTCTGCAATTTTCAGCGCAACGGGTGATACCATTACCCCTCTGAAAATGAGGGCGCTTGGAGTATTGCTCAATATTGTTCTGGATCCGTTGCTGATATTCGGATATTTTTCCTTTCCACAACTTGGAGTTCTGGGTGCCGCAATAGCCACTGTGCTGAGTCAGATGGCCGTGGTTCTTGTATGGGCCGCCATCATAGTAATTCGCGGGATAAATGGGCAATACATAACTTTTGACAGTTTAAAACCTGATTTTGAGATAATCAGGAAGATAGTACGGATCGGATATCCTCTCTCAGCACTCATGTTTGGTGAAGCAAGTGGTTTTGCTGTCCTTGTGTATGTAATAAGTCTTCTCGGTTCAACTCCCCTTGCAGCATGGGGTATGGCAGACAGAATACTGGGTTTGTTTCATGTATTCATTGCAGGTATGCTTGGCGCGACCTCAACCATGATTGGACAGAGTTTGGGGGCTGGATTGACTGAAAGAGCAAAATTGATAGCTAAACGAGCCTCTGCTTACAGTTCGTTGATCATGGCTGTTGGAGTGGCAATATTGATCCCCTTCAGATATCAGATCTCCGCATTTTTTGCTCCGGGAGATACCACGTTAATAAAACAGGCAGGGGACTTTATTTTGATAATGGGACCATCAATCATATTCTTTATGATATATCTCGCCTCAAGGGCCGTGGCACAGGGATCGGGCCATACGAAACCTGTTATGTTTCTGGGTCTTTTGAGACTCTGGGTTTTGAGGAATGTGCTGGCCTATCTCTTTGGACCCGGTCCGATTGGAATGGGTGTAGATGGTCTCTGGCTGGGAATGGCAATAAGCAACTATATTACTGGAACTCTGGCGCTATGGTGGATTGTTTTTGGTAGATGGAACACTCCTGTAGTTGAGAGATCGCCAGAGCGGATAATTGAAAATTCAGGATAGATCTGGAACTCAAATCTAAAAAACAAAAATAAAAAAGAAAAATTGTTCTTTATCGTCTCCTCAGCAGGTATGCAACTGCAAGGAGTCCTGCTACTGCGAAAATTGCTTCAAATCCAGGTGATGGTTTGGGTGTTGGTGTCGGAGTTGCAGTTGGAGCGGTCGTGGGTGTTGCAGTTGGAGTTGAAACTGGAGTTGGTGTGGGTGTTGGAGCTGGCTTCTCTTCAAATGTCTGGTATTTCTTCAGAATCATGAAGAGAGACTCTGGGTTGTATTTCTCGACCATATATGGTCCGTTGCTTATTACAGCATGGTCGTATTTTTCAATGAAAGCAATATCTGCATCGTATCTCTTAGCAGCATCTTCTGCTTTAACGCTGTCTGCAATGGCTGAAGGAACTTTTCCTTTCATTTCTGAAAGGGCACTTTTTATCTTTGCAACGTGATCTGAGAGCAATTCGTCGATCTGGTTAACTCCTTCAGATGCCTCGCTGAATGACCACTTCTCGCCACCATATCCGTTTGCAACCATCTCACCAAGCACATACCAGAGTTCCCATGGGTGTTCTGGGAAGAATGCATAATATTCTGCTGTGAGATCATCAGCAACTACGTGAGCGTAGTTTCCATAAACAGTGTATCCGTCATCATTGAATTCAATTCCAACTATGTTATTCATGATCTCACCCTGATATTCGAGACTCTCGTCGTAGTAGGTGTCATTTTCGCCATCCTGTGTGCTCCATTCTTTCATGAATGCAAAGTAGTACTTTATGTCATTCATGTCTATTGGCTCGCCATTGTGCCATTTTCCGAACTTCTTGACGGTGTATGTGACCTTGGCAATTGCCTTAGATTCTTTTGCTGGCTCCCAGGTATCTGTTGTAGAGTTGTAGACCACAGCAGTATCAGGCACCGTAATATCTCCTCTCTCTACTTTATAATCATAAACCACTGGCTGGTAAACACCAGTTTCGTCAGGCCAGAGTGGTGGTTCTGTGATCATTCTCCACATGAGCATTGCATATATGTCGTCGCTGCCGATTGGGTTGAATGCCGACATGAAGAGAGCTCCAGTTGAGGAGAACTGGACTACTTTCAGGACTTTATCAGGTGTTTTTGCGGTGAGAAGGGCGTTCCTTGAATAGAGTCCACTTATCGGGTCAACCACCATATCCTCACTGACACGCTCTTTGTTGACCGGGAAGAACTCAACGTTTGAAACCAGAAATACTCTGACAGAGTCCATTATTCCGAGACCCATTCCCAGTTTCTGGAGGTCCCAGTACTGATCTTCATTCTCGAGTGTAAAGGTTTTACCGTCCTTCTCATAGTTTGCATTTACAAGCAATTTTGTTATGTCATCGACTGTGAAGTCCATGATTTCATTTAGCTTCTCTCCCTTGTAATAGTTGAGTTCAAGCTTGTCTGCCCCACCAACGTAATCTAAGAGATCTTTAACAGTCACTGTTGGAGTGTGCTGCCATCCTACAACTGCTGGCAGTCCCCAGTACCATGAGGAGTAGAACTGTGGTATTTCGGTTTCTGGCCAAGCTTCAACAGCTTCTGAAACCCATCCACCGGTGTAGTAGTTCCATTCGTAGTTCAATGGGTCGGTCAGATATACTGCTTTGATCGCGGTCTTTCTGTCAACAATCTGGTTATCTACTGTGAATCCGGCCTTTTCGAGTACACTGGCAAAGTAAGTACCGATATCTTTTCTTTCATCTTCAACTCTGGAGATTCCTGTTATTACGACAGGCTCATCCTGGAAATACCATTTACCATCTTTCTTTTCAAGCTTGTATCCTGCATCTGCGAGTTTTTGAACCACATTGTTCATGGCTTCATCAATCATCTGTATTGCAAGCTGTTCATCTCCTTCTGGGCTGAGTCCAAGACCAGAGTAGATGTCTTGCATTTTTTCATTGAATGGATA